>Ga0181612_161932_pt1 | contig 11301 bp, 7 predicted proteins | sample HoacroProtozoa21_FD_119630 | JGI IMG/M metagenome (GOLD analysis project Ga0181612, IMG submission 119630) | Hoatzin crop microbial communities from Cojedes, Venezuel. Combined Assembly of Gp0051906, Gp0051904, Gp0051908
AGGGAGAAGTATGGCTTATAAGATGTTTAAAATAAAATCCCGTAGTTGCATAACCTTCCAGGGAGGAACTAGGATGGTCTGGGGTCCTCTAGTGTAGTTACAAGAGCTCTGTGCTCCTGGGAAGACATGGAGAAAGGTAATAGTGTAGTTGTGGAGGGTGGGAAGATAATGTTATGGGGTTTGGATTTTTTTTGTATGCACTTCATTTCACAGGCCTGCGCTAGGGAGTCTTCGTTTTCCCAGGCTCAGTGTAAGCACTTGCTATACTTTAGGGTTTCTAGCTCGGCTGTAGGACTGCTTCCACACATTCCTAGCATTGGTAATAACTGCATTTTCCTTACACCTCAGAAAATCTCTTACATTGACTAAATACTCCTGAACTATGTAAATGCTTTTTATAGATGGGAAATGCTGACACTGTAGCTGTATTGGTCCTGGTGCTTAATCTTCAGCAGCATGCTTAACAGTGATTCCAGATCTTGATCTCTGTCCTAGGGCATCTATCGGGAGCTACCTATACGTAATGTCTTATTCTTATTTCAGCTATGCAGAGTAACCCCTTTCTCGCTGGCAAGTTTTTTGTGAGATTCTGAAGAGCTTGTCTTCAGAACAGAGCAAATACCCTGTCTTTGCTGACACTTACCTTGGGGCAATTACCCAGGGCTCGCTTCAGACCAGATTCAGTGAGGAGATAAAGTCTGTGTTGGACACCATGATCTGGAACATGGTTATATGCCAGGGAGCATTAGTGGCTTGCTTAACCTGCTTCCATAGCCGGGGTAAATATCAAGAGGTTGTTCAGGTATGCGACAATAATTGGATGTCCAGGATGGGGAAAAGGTATTTGTTGCTGTTACCTTCTGTGGATATTTTTGGTTGCATTCTTGTATTTTAATATTAAGTGGTTGGATTTTAAAAATAAAAAAAACACATTTGAACAGCCTGTACTTGATGAATTTTAGTTCTGTAGCAATTTTTGTATCTCTGAGTTAGAAATCATCATAAAAGAGATGGGTGAGAAATTCTCTATCGGTTCTTGCTATACCTGAAGTGTACTTAACGGTCTCAAATACATTTCAGATACAGAAACAGATATAATAAAACTCAGCTGCAGTTCTTTTCTCTCAATGGTGACCTGAGTTTTTCTTTTCTTCCTTTTTTAAATAAAAAGTGCAGTTCCTGTAGCAGTGTCACCTGAATTCTATGTTATTCCAGTGACCTCTGAAATGTGGTGAGTGTACAGCTTGTGACCCCTTTTTTTTTTTGCAAACACCATAGGATTGCTTACTGCCACTAAGTATTCTGGAAACGAAGGAATGCCTCGTCTCTGACCGTGCCTGTATGGAATTCACAGCAGTTGCATTTGGAAACCAAATCCCCTTGCTCTCCTCACCCTCCTCAAACCTCAACCCCTTAATATTTGAAAGGAGTGGAGTTTTGCCTGCAATGGTTTAAGTGGCTGCTAAAGATACTTGGTATGAATTCAAGATTGAGCCCAAACACGTAATTTTGCAATTTCTTGTTCTGTAGTAGCAGGTGTGCATAAATATTGAAGGCATGTTAGTATTTGTTTATAATTTCTAGTGGTGGTGTGTGGCTTGAACCATGACATGGAATTGAGTATACAGTTTTCTAGAAAGTATTGTTATGTGGTGTGATAATTTTAAATTTATTATGTAGTCATTGTATTCCATTAGACTTGTTGTATCAATAATTAGGGATAATAATTCATGCTGATCTTTCTGCATGTGTAATTTTAAAATATTAATTATAACTGAAGACCAAGTAAACGTTTCTTGCAGAAGCCTGCAGAGAGTCAGGTGGTTAGGATAAAAAGTGAGAAATGAATAGAGGTGGTTAGGAGGAGCCCACATATTTAGTTTTCTTTTGGCAAATTGACACAAAATAGTAAACTGCAGTGCTAAGAAGAAAAAAAACCTTCCAGTACCTGTATTTTGGGAAGATAGTTGTGTGGGATTAGTCATCCTTTCATGACTGAAAAAACCAACATACATACCAAGGGATGGAATTTAAAAAAAAAAACACCTTTTTTTTTCTCATCTGTGTTGACCTGTGAAACAAAAATGGACCTTTACATCTATCTTTCTTCTGTTCTTTCCTAGCTTTGCTTCCTAAACCAGGAAGTTTCAACTTCCCTCATCCCCTGCCACTTCTTATCTGCCAAGCCCTGGCTGGTGGTGGAAGCAAGGGGATTATGAATTCCATACCTGCCTGTTACTCTCTGTGGAGGAAAGTGCTCGGGCAGTGTTTAACTTCTGATCAGCAGTTACATTGAGCAGAGCATTCTGCTACGCGTACACGCAGTCCACAGGCTTTGGTTCTGAGTGCCCCACAGTGGTTTGCCCTTTGCATAGTAAGTATCCATCTAGAAAGGCATTCCGTGTGCATTCCGTGGTAGTGTTGGTGGGTACCTGGTTTAGGGTTTTAAGCAAATCAGAAATTGCCTACTGTTCTGTTACTGCTTTCAAAAAAGAAAAAAAAAATCTGCAACTGGTGTCTGTGCTCAGCTATAGATGATCCTTCTGACTGTTCGTTCTGTTCTCTGCTCCTGTTGCTCCACTGACGGGTGGTTTATTGGTGCCTTTATCACGGCTGCTGCTGCTGTTCCTCTGCCCTGGAACCACTGAACCACTTCATCCTGTGAAATCTCAAAGCCGCATTTTCTTGTGAATGCCGATTGTTCCAATTTATTTATCTTTGATGCTCTGTAGGGCAGGTGTGGCTCAGGAACAGGACACTTACACAGGCATAACAGTATGATACACTGTACTTGTATTGTTTAGGCCCCTGCGTTAGGACTTTAACCCAATAAACACAGAAGGTGCCTTTCTCATCTTCACCACGTGTGTGATGTCCGCCTTTCAAACTGAAGAATTAAGGCTGAAACACCAGGTTTTTGGGGTCCAGGAGACTCCAATCTGTACATACTGGCTCCATTGTTTACTGATGTCTGATATCTTTTTCCTAATTTTCACTCTTCCTTCTAGAGAAAACAAGGAAGCAGAGTATAGCAAGGAGTAAAGATGAAGAAATCTGAAGTTGAAGCAAGGAAGGAAAGGAGTTTGTGAAAGACAAAGGAGTTTGCTTTTTTAAATAATCTTTTTAACAGGAGGTTTGGTTGGGGGTTTTGAATCTCTAAAACTGAACAGAGTTACCTGCCTGAATAAAAACCATGTTCTTTTTCTTGCTAGTCAGAGACATCCCTAATTCAGGAGCAAGTGTACAGGGCACCTGCTTTCCCCTGACTCACTTTGGGGTTGGATGCTGGAGGTTGTTCATGCAGCCTGCTTGAGACTCATACTTCAGTGAGATTCAGAGCTCTTAACAGATGCCAAAAGTATCCTCAGTGTACTGCCCTCAAAGTCCTTATCTAATTTATCTTGAAAACCCCACTTGTCCATATTACTAAACACTTCCTCATATTAGATCATTTCTGCAGGTTATGCTAGCTATGTTTTCAAGCTGTCTGAATTCCTCTTAGTATTTTTAATTTCCCTCCTCTGCAGGTGACCTGTCATGGTGCTTTTTTTTTTAATTCATTCTATGTAGATCGCACTCCTTAAGAGCAACATTAATGATCTGGGCATTTATTACTCCTCTCCGTATTTTCACTTTGAAGCAGAACTTTACATACCTGAGACTTGAAATTTTCTACTTCGCTTTGCTGCTCAGGATGCTGAGCGCCAAATACTCAATCCAGAGGACAGGGTTCAAAACACTGGTTCTCAACTACTGACTGTTTATGTTATGTAGCACTCTTGGTGAAGAAATAAGCAACCTCCTTCTCAGATATGACATATCCTCTTCCTGTTCTTCCAAGAGTATGGTAGACTTTCTCTTAAGGTCAGTTTTAAAGCCATCCTGTTAGAGTACTTGGATTTGTTAAACGTTGGGCTCGTGGCCCATCCCCCCTAAGCAAACATTGTTTTGTTGCTGTCCTAGCGGAACTTCCCTTCTAGGTACCCTTTGGTTGCTTTCTACCTTGTTTTCATGGGTAGGTGGCTTAGTAGAACAGGTCTCTTAATAGTAGATTCTCTGACAGGCAGTTTGCTGCTAATTTTGAGATTATTTTTTTGTGGATCTCCTCTGCTGACCTGTACACCGATTTACTCACCATGAGCCCATTGCAGCTTCCTACCTTTGAACTGCTGGAGTTAAGCAATCGCACATCTTGTGTGGCAGCAGTTTTTAGAGTCCAGTAGGCAGGACTAATGACAAGCACTCTGGAAAGCAATTATTGGTTTTGTTGGGTTTTTTTTGACTTTTTACTAAGAGCAGAGCATAAGCACAAGGACCATTACCAGAAGGTTTCACTTTTGTGTTTGGGTAGATATGAATCTGATCTGAATTCTTTTCCAAGACAAGACTTCTATCTCACAAGCATATGAGACAGCAAATTGGCTGTCCCCCATTTTAAAACAATGCATCAAGTTGAACTGCTCTGTGTTGTGTATTTCGAGCCCCAAAGTGTCTTACAGCGTGGCAGAGGAGATCTGTGTTCAGTGTGGGTGTCCTTGCTGCACAGTGGAGTGTCATATGTTGTTGATTGTTAGGTACACGAAGCTGAAGTCTCACAGTCCTCCTGTCTCCTTGCTCTCTACTAGTTGGTGCTGTGGTGTCATGGCTGCAGTGGAAAAGGATTCCTACAAACAAAACAGCTAGCAAGCAATCGTGTCCTAAGCAGTAGGAGTTTACCTGGGCCGAACAGCGTGCTGCCACTTCTAGTTGAGCGCATATCCATGCGAGTTCAGCAAAACAGGAGCTTGCCTGTGTGGTATCTCATAGAATGTCACGTGCTGGCTCATGCTGAGACACGTGGTCTGATGCTGCATAGGTGGTAGCTGGGCTGAGCATCTCGGAGAAGAGCACAACTGTGGTATTGCTCTGTTTGTAGCACTTTAACTGTCATATATCCATAGAAGCACTCTGAGTTTTCTTTACTTTGAGAGGGGAGAACTAATGATTTGGGGGATGACAACACGTATCCTAGTTTTTCCACGATCAGCATAAGATACTTTTGTAGAGGGGTTGATACTTAGGAAGTGCCGAGCTCCTCACCCTCTGAAAACGGATGGTCTTTTGTGGTGTATCCTTTTGGTACTGAGTGCTTTTTAAAATTGACGTATATGGTTTAGTTAAACAAAGCTGATTGATTGTTACATGGAAAACCTGTGTTACTTCACTGACTAAACCGAGCTTGGCAGCTCTTCTATCTGACGGCCTGAGGGAAGAGAAGACGTAGAAGCAAGAGGTAGATCTGTGTGGAGGCAGCTCCATCCTCCCTTCGCGGGTGCTGTTTCTGGAGATGGTGCAGGGGGAGCACAGAGCAGCTTCTGTGCAATCAAATTTCTCAGTGTTCTCAAATCACCACAGATATGAGAACATTGCATTTCTAGTGGTTTGATGGACTTGTTAATATAGTAGGAACTTGTTTAGTCGTAATTTTGTTTCTGTTGCTTGGGATGTGTTGCAATATGAAAGACATGCAGTAACGATGACGTGACCTTACAAGAATGGCTCAAATAATACATTGGCTGGCTGGGGAGATGCAGACTTTTTAGCAGATATCTTGGTTGGAGGAGAACAGAGAAAAGCCTGTATGTTTGCCTGCCACAAAAATGTAGTAATAATGAGATATGTTGCTAAGTGCATGTTCGTCAGTTTTGTTCAAGTGCTCAGATAACTGCAGTGATGGTCACAGTTCAAGGAGTTAGATAAACGGCGTAGTGGCTTGCGGTATTTTAATGTTTGTTCGGGGCTTGCATTTGAGGATGGATTGTGGGCATTTCCTGAGAAGGAGCAAGTTCTTACACGTTTTGTGATCTGCGGGTCTCACGCTGCGTGAGCTCGTGTGTGTGGTTCGCTGATTTTTATCAGCTCCAGTGTCGAGGGAGCAGCTTATACAGAGGTCTTCTGATGAGGAGTAAAGATTTTTAGATAAATACAGTCTTTTCCTGCTGATCTCCACTTGTGGTGTCAACTTGATGGTACTGTTCTGAACTGGATATAGTAAAATAAACACAGTGCTCCTTGTTTCCTGAGTGTGGGCTACCAGCACTGCACTCCATAGCTAGCTGTGAATACAAGGTGTCGGGATTAAGTTTTCCTTTTCAGCATATATCTGGTGTTTCCAAAGAACTGAATGTGCCAAAGATCACTTCTAAAAATCACCAAGGCCTTGCCACTATGTAGGGATTTCTGTGTTGTTTGTGACTTTCATCATTTCTTCTCTGCCCTCAGCTTTAAAGTTAGTTGATATGGACTGAGGATGTGGAGTCCTGTATTTTTCTTTGCCATTTCTCACTGCTTGAGATGACTGTAGGTGAACACATAAAGCCTTGCCTGTAAGAGATAGCCAACGCTTTTCTGAGTCTATATGGACCACAGAGGAAATGAATGTGTTTATTAAATACAGTGTGGAAGTGGAATTTGCATGGTTTTATCTTTATGTAATGGTGAAGCAGCATTACTGGTGCAGATTCTGTCTAGTGGGGGTGAGGGAAGTTGGAAGGCGCTTTGCAAAGCAGGTTGGAATAAGATCCAAACTACTTTTGCCTACACAGTGCTAATAGGTCTGGGGTTTCATAAGATTTGCATTACTTGCTTTGCCATCTGATCTCCTCCTTCATGGCTATTCCATTTGGTGTAATAGATCTTGAACGTTCACTTCAGCAATAGTATAGTAAAAGAGAAAAGAACAAAATGCTAACTCTGTCTGGTGGTGTTGGGTGTTGTGTTTGGGGGTGTGGAGGGGTGTTTTTGGTTGGTTGGTATTTTGAAAGCTCTGCCACCTTCGCCTTTTTCGCAAAGTTTTTCAATCGATCTTAAAACTGATGAAAATCATAATTCTCAGGTTTCCTGTGTTTGGCCATGTCACTGTAGAAGTGAAAATGTTCCAGATCTTGGTCTGATTCGTGAGTGTTCGCCTTGATTTAGGTAGGAGAAGGCAGGGAGTACTTTATTATGAAAGAAAATGTTTCAGCTCCTCAGTAATAAAGTAAACATACCTTGCACTTAAGCAGGAAAAGTGTTGGTGGATAACAATGGTAGAATTACAGTTCAATTGATTGACTGTAATAATAAACGCTAATGTTTGGCAGTGTGTCTTTTCCATTTAGAAGGGACTGCAAGGATGACATGGCTCAACAAACCACGGAGGAGGAGAACCAACCCGGGGAGGTGGAACCAGTCCTGGGCTGGTGGCAGGGCTGGGTCCTCCCCTCCTTACAGGAACTGTGCGATGCAGGGGAGGTGTGTGGGCAGGAAGGATTTGTGCACTTAGGACGTAAAGAGATAATTTGCACCTCTCAAAAGCAAAACCTGTGACTGATCCCTGACACTTTTGGATTGCACATGGATGATTGCGGAAAAGATCCCTATGAGCATGTCGGGAGATGTAGACTCGTAAATAAGCTCATACATAAATATATAAAAATGAACATATACATAAATGAAGGATGTTTACACTTCCTTTGTCTAAGTGTAAATATGTTATGTGTAATAGATGCTTTGGATTTTGTTTTGGGTTTTGTTTGAAATCCAGTTTCCCTTTCAAGGAGGTGGCATCACAGAATTCAAAATGAGTTTTGCTTTAGAGAGTGTAGATAAATACTTCCTGATTGCCATATTTTTTTAAACAGATGTTTACAATAACTATACTCTTACCATTGTTTTTCTCTATTACACAAATTGTGCTGCAGAGGCTTTGATAACTATCTCCTCTCAGTTGGTTGTGAAGGAGAAAATCTTAAATGGTCCAAATATGTGAGCAGGTGAGGTGAATCATAAATATTTATCCCAGCAGTCAAGTATTTTAACTTCTAAGCTTTGTGTTGTGTCTGTGAGCTTTAATTTCAGAACAATGTCTGTGAGTGAGACCATTTCTAAATCCAAGGTTTATTAAGTGCTCCAAGGACTTACTATTTTTATTAGTTGCTGTATTTATTTCTTGTTGTCTTTTGAATTTTCCATTTTAGTGTTTCTTTTTTTGATGATTTTGTTTTTCTTTGCTTTTTGATCTTTGCCTTTTTCAAACTTTTGAAAGTTTATCTGGTTAGAGCTTTTGGTGTGGCAAATGTTGAACAACTTTACATCATCTCACTACAGTAGCCAGTGCACAGCCAGTAAAGCTGCTGAGGTTGGCGGAGTAGGCAGGGGTGCACTGGAGGCAGCAATGCACGTTTTCAAGGGGGATGGTGGGCTCTGAGGAGCACAAAAGTGGCAGTGAGCTACAAGTTGGCAAAGGGAGACTGCCTCTCTCTCTGCCTCAGTTTTTCCTTCAGTGAAGTGGTGGAGTTGCGTTTCTGTTGTGTGCTTGGACCAGAAGGCTGGCAAAAATAGCCCTGGGAAGGAGAGGGAGAGATGGAGGCCCTAGATGGGTAACAAGGTGCTGTTTCTTACTCTGTTACTGGAGTTTTAGCTGTTGGAGGAGTACTTTATCTCTTTTTTCAGTGGTCTGGGACTGTATTTGACTCTGTATTGATTAACAAAAATATGGTGCTGCTAGAGAAGGAGAAAATGAAAGAAGGAGGAATTGACGAATAAAGTGTAAGCAGTGGTTGGATTAAGACTGTTGAAGGAATGCTCTTTCCTGCAGTTAGCAAACCTTCCTCTCTTCTATTTTATTTTTCATGCCTCAGGTATCCTCTCTGTTCTTTCTAAACTTCAAGAATTCCACTAAATGGAGTCTTTGATCCTGGGGTGAAGGAGTACATTTGTTAGTAAGAACAGATTAGCTAGCTCTTTTAAAACAGCTGTATTAAAAGATTCCCTAATGATTGCTTTTTCACACAGGAGGCAGTGTTGTGAAGTCACCCAGGATCAAAGTGGGTGCTGATGAGCACCTTGTCCCCTAATGCCACATGCTTACCCTCTCTTAGCATGCTGATCCTGCATGTGCCTTTCTGAGGATGTGGTTGTTTTTCTCCAGTGTTGCTTGTGCAGTTGTGCGTAGTGCTACTGTAGTGCCAGTGACAGGGTAGCTGCAAAGGAGCATGCCTGTGACACTCGGTTAATTTAAAGATGCTTGCTGAAGCTGCCTATTCTTAAATCAGGTAGTTTATCTACTGCCCATAAAAGAAGCTATGGCAGAAGTCACAGGCTATGGACGTACCGTAGTTTCTATGAATCAAAACCATATTGTGGTTTGGCCTAAGGCTGACTTGTGGAGCCTGATGCTGCCATGAAGGCGGCTCATATTTATTTTCTCTTCCGCCTTCCCCTTGCCCCACACGCTCCCGCCTTCTGTTGGAGGCATGAATGGTGACTGTCTGAGGTCTCCTCCGTCACGAGGCACAGCAATGTTTGTAGGTCACCACGCTGTTCTCAAATCGCACATACATTCACAGGTGCATGTTTTTTGTTTTGGTTTGTTTTTTTAAAATTCTTTTAAATCTAGAGAGGTTTGCCTACAAGAGAAAAGATTAAAGTGCTTGCAAGGGTAATAAACTGTGTGTGGTTATAACCATTTTTTATATAAACTCCAGCCCTGCTTATCCTCAATCCATGTTACTTGTTCCACGTGAACGCTAATAGCTGAAGACCGGAAGAGGGTTTTCTGTTGTCTCGTGGGTCTTGTTAAAGGTAAGCGTTGCCCCTGGTGTTAGAGGGCTAGACTGAGACTTGCGTTGCCTTGACCATATTTACCTCCCAGATGAGAATAGGGTTTTGGTTTGTTTCTGTTTGTTTTGTGCTTGCAAAGGAACTGTTTTCTCTTATAATTTACTTGGAGAGTTAGGAACTTGCATTAGTATTTTGCAGTCATTTGTTTTATTTTTCCTTCAGTCTGTTTTCCTCTCTCCTCTTGTGTTTGCTGCTCCCCACCCTTACCTGCTGTGGCATTGGTCTGTCCTTAATCCTTTTGTGTCTCGGATTGTGCCTTATCCTGCACAGGATGGAATGAGGTTTTCTGGATTATCAAAGTGCATGGGCAATTGTGTATCGTAATCCTGTTTGTAAGCGTTTTGGCTTCTGTTTTAAAACGCATACTGTTATGGCCTGCCATTACGAATACAAAGTGTTAAAAACTAATTTTCTGGGATGTGTACTAATCTTGTTCGTATTTCCTGTCTAAATCTGGGCTAGTTCTTCATGTCTGTCTTTTTATAGTTTACCTCTTTCCTATTTCAGCGTACAGTTTACTAAATTTTTCACTCTGTTGCATATGAAACTCAAGGAGGGACATTTAACTTCACCTGCTCTGCTCTTCAAGAGTGTGATGAGTGGTAATAAAACCTTTTTCAAATGAACTGATTTATTGTTATTGTTGAAAGTATACTGAATTGAATGCTGGCACTAAGCACATATGAGAGGCTATGGACTTCAGGTGTGGTTTATTCAGAATAAAACTCTTTTTTATTTTTGATTCTGTAAAAGTTGAGCTACTGGTTCATTTAAGGAATTTTAATTTTCTCTAAAATGGGGACCCTAGTGCATTTTGTGGAGTTTGAATAATTGTACACTCAATCTATAGGAGTCCCTGCAGCACTACACCTAAGGCTCAGCAATTCCTTTGAGGCTGTGAGACTGCTTCTTTCTATTAAGGTCTCTGTACAGAAGCAGTGGTTGGTTGTTGGTACCCTGTCTGCATTCAGTCAATTTCTGGTGATAAAAAAGTTTCAGTTGTTTAAAATCTTCATTTCTAACTTTCTTGGCAGTGATAGCCCATATGGGGTATGATAAGTTTTTGTGCATGTCTTACTTTTCTTTTGTTTACATAGTTTTGTTCTGTAGCAAATGTTTCTTATGTTATTTGTAAATGTGCCTTTTCTCTAGGAACTCCGTACGCTGCAGAAGAGTCATTTATTTTAATTCCCAACTGCAAATGTCCTGCTGGTTCAACACCTACTGCTTTATCTCTTTCAGTCACTGTCGTGGGTATGAGCTCCCGACCCGTTGTGTCATGGTCTTGAGGTGAGAGTCCAGTTAGCCACTAAGTCACACGCTAATGATCTTTCAATGCACAGCTGTCCTACCATGTTCACTGATGATATATATTTAATTGTAAATCATGCAGTCAATGATGCAGGTCTTTCAGATTTTTTTTCTTTGGGGTTCCAACTGAAAACATAGTTTAGAAAAATCTGGTTGTTAGCCATATATTGAGGCAAAGTCATAAGATCGAAGATCTTATTCCTGTGTGTTTAATTCTAGTACCATATGGTCAAATAAAGCTACTTTTTCAGTGCAGTGGATGGTTGGAACCCAGTGTGACTGTCCTTTGCTTTCAGACTGTAGAAGTCACTTGAAAAAATGTGTTAATAAGGAGAGAATAGTATTAAT
>Ga0181612_126904_pt1 | contig 11300 bp, 8 predicted proteins | sample HoacroProtozoa21_FD_119630 | JGI IMG/M metagenome (GOLD analysis project Ga0181612, IMG submission 119630) | Hoatzin crop microbial communities from Cojedes, Venezuel. Combined Assembly of Gp0051906, Gp0051904, Gp0051908
AAAGTGTGGTCTGTAAGTCACTTTTCAAAGATAAGCATGTATGAATCTGACAGTATAATTTTGCCCTTAATAAACAGAATTTATAGTGTAAGCTCTTTCAGAAGCTGCGATAAATGAGATAATTGGACATTATTCCATACTGTAACACAAACGGCCAAAATTATACCATTTAAGACACTTAAGAGAATCTGTTTGACTTCTTCAAAATATACTTTTACAATAATGAAATTCAAAGTATATACTTTTCTTCAATGACAAAAATATTTTGAGAAATCCATCAATTATTATTCTAAATGTGTCTTTGTAAGCCAGTTTATATTGACAAGAATACAGAAATATAATTCAAAACTTAATTTGACTTGTAATGTTATTGAGAATTCTCATGTAAAATAGAACACTGTTCTTCGCTTACCAACACTTTTATGTCGTGTGCATAAAAACCAATGTTCAATCATGTAATATTCAATATATCGTATATTTATTATTTTGTCAATATGCAGGGGAAAGGCATAAATGGAACATAAAATATTAAGAAAATCATTTGCAGATGCTTGTGAAATCTGACATGTGCATGTAGTGCAATAAAATGTACATTTATAAATAAAAGCACATAAACCACTATATTATGAGTCAAGATTAAGAAATATTCCCAGTTTTGCTATACTTCTACTTTCCTGGTATTTTAAAAGCCTGGTGATCTAAGAGCACACACATTTACTTATCTTTCTAAGACATAATCACACTGTCATCCATTTCAGTACCACAAAAGATGGATAGCATAACATGGACTTAAAATGGGTTCATTAATTATCAAAAAGATAAGTGTTTCATCAGGTATATACAGCAGATAATATTTATCTTTTCTCATAGAGAAAAAAGATTAAAGTAATTCTTATACACATACTGGAAAAGAAAAAGTCTGTACCACTGAAAGTTTCATAAAGTGACACTAGATAATACACTCTGCCACTAAAGACAACCTTACACAAACACAACTGCAGACGCCTTCCATCACATTCAACTTTGGCAGCTAAATACCAGAATGAAACCATATATTTCAACTTTAACTATTTCATAAACTTCCTTTTGTGTCTTAGCAAATGCACACACACACAGATACTGATTTTTGAAAGTTAGTGTTTCTGCTGCGGTATTTGATGACTACTTGATAGCTATAGAGTAAATAATTTCATTAACTGTATAACATAGTGATACATGAAAACAAATACCACGCCTGTGACAATCTCTGAAAGGAAATAGCAAGTCCATCTAGGTATTACTAGTGAAACTGCTACGTGAAGTAAAGAAATATTACCATAGCCCTGTCAGAAAAGAAACTCTGACAAAATTAAACAAAATTTGGATTATTCTGACTTGTATTTGTCAAAGGTCTTGTCTGAAACAAGATCAATAAGAAAAAAAAAAAACTCTGAGAAATAACTGATTAAAAAGTACTATCATGAACTGGAGAATGACAGTAAATTTTCAATTCTATTTTTTTAAAAGCAGTATTTAGTCTTAAAACTCTCCTCTGAACAATGTTCTCAAAGTTGAGACTCAGCAGCTGCAATTATCAGTAAATGAGAATAATCAATAAGTATGAGAAATCATTTCTCAGCTAGAAATCCCCAAAGACTATGCACTATGTTTGTAAAGAAGTTCTTTCACAAGTCATAATTTTTATTTTTGATGGAAACAGGTTTGGGAGAAATAGCCGGTTGTCTAGCTATAAAAAAATTAACATGTTTTGTAGTACAGAATTTATATGCAGGTAGCATCCATTTTGCTAAACATTTTTAGTCTGGTATAGATACAGATCTTAGAAGTTGTAGCTGTCACAATCTTCTTTTCAATTAGAAATTTGCAGCAAAAATAGAAATGTTGTTCTTATAATCATCCCAAGCCAAAAACTCAAAACAAGCCCTCTCTCCTTCCAACTAGAACAACAAATCTGGAGTGAGGAAGAAAAAGCAGTCCTTAGAAAGAATACCATATATGGCTTTCAGACCTCAGCTCAATCAAAAAGCAGTGAAATCAGCGGAGATTCCCGTTAGCTTTGCTGAATGCTGGATCATATTCTTAATATCAATCAGTAAGTCAGTTTACTGACAATATTACATATAATTTACTGCATATTGCAAGACCAAATTATTATCTAATTTTCATTAAAAAACTGAAAAATACATTTGATTTATATATTACTTACAATTACATGCTCTTTTGAATATTTGTTACAATCTGTCCCCACATATATGATTTACAGCTCTAACAGCTGTAGAAAAAAATTTAGCCAAGAAAACACTTTGAAAAATGTATTTTTAACAAACACAAATAACCCCCCCATGTTTTGCAGTTTGGCAAAGATTTAGTAATTCTGGGTAACGTGCCCTCCTATACATTTGACAAGATAATGCTTCGGGAGATCAGAACACAGAAAAGTATATTGTTAGCAAGGTACCTAAGAACATTTCATTAATTCAGGGGAAAATATGATTCATTACAATACTGAGAGGAAAACTGTTAAGAAGTTGTATCAATTTTGTATGTTGCTCTATTTAGCAGCACTTTTTCCATACAATTACATCTTGCTTTTCATCATTTTCATTTATTAATCCAAATACCTTATGGATATTGATAAGGAGACCTATTGAATCTTAATGGTGAAAATGCTAGGAATGGTATTGAAACTAGCACAGGTCAGTGATTTTTAGTCAGGGACTTCCTGGAAATGTTGTCCTGACAGTTTGCATTTCCATAGCTTAAAAAAAACATTTTAATAGCACGTAAACTCTTAAGGTCTTCTAAACATGTTAAGGAAAGGAAACACAGTTTATTTCAGGCCTATTGGTCACAAAGCTCAAGAAATTAGTTTATTTTAGGTTAAAACAACAAGACCATTCCTACTGAACCTTTAAAGAGATATATAACAATAAATAAAACACGTCCAAAGAGCACAAGATTATTTAAGTCTAAATTATAATATTATTGCCGTTAAAAGACTAAGTAATTAAAAATATGAAGAACTATGCATCATTTCTTAATTCCTGAGCAACTGAAAGAAATACTCAGTATTTAAATTAAAGTCTGTATACATTCCTTCAAATATGTGAAGTGCACAGAAAAAGGAGTTCAAAATGTAAAAATCTGATATTGACTAAATCCTGACCAAAAAAATATTACTGAAATTTGAATGGATGAAGAATGTACTGGTCTGATCATGGTGTGGCAAATATTTTAACCTTTTTTTTTCATTTGATTAAAGTATGGATAACTGCTTTCTTTTTTGTTTAACTAAGGTTATATTCAAATCAGATGCAAAAACTGAAACGAAGCTTTCAGACTGAAATATTATTGTGTTTAAAATGACACATCTTTTTTATACCACACACATACATACTATAATCAAACAATATAACATTTCAATACTGTGAATACTTAATGAATCTGATGGCGCTATTTCGAGAAAACGCCAATGGCATTCTTACACACCGAATGTATCTTTGCAATCCAAACAGACACAACACATAAAAATCAGAAGTGGATTCAACAAGCATATACTATGAAGATGTTAGCTCAGGGACTGCAGAGTGAATGACAGCCTATTTTCTGCAGCTAACTCAAGATTAGAATTGGCACCTACCCTTATGCTAATGAACACCTAATTAGAGACACCTCCTATTCAATAAACTGCTCTTTTATCATCAGTTAGATTACCTGACAAGCCCTTTCACTCCAGTTCTGGCCCACCAAGAATCTTCATTCTTTTTCTTGTCTTCTTTTCTGCAAGAGAACTGATCCCGCTTAATCCCTGGAATAATGTAGCTTCTCTTGTGGAAGAGCTGGTTTCCCTCTTCCCCTTTTTACATCAAGCTAATGGAGCCAGTAGGTATTCTATTGATCTTTCTCTATGTGGTTTCCTCAAGGATTTGACAGACTTCCTTACAGGTTAAACATCCAGGCTTTCTGAAGTGGCTATAAAGCTTTGTTTTTGATTTTTCAAACTTTTTTCTCAAACCCTTGCTCATCCATAATCTTTAAAAGCTCAGTTGATGCCATGCAGAGTACAGGCTTATTTCTTTGCTGAACTAATCTAGACACTGTCTAGTGTTGAGTACAGTTGTCTGATTCAAATCTTCTGTTACAAAGCAGATGACATCCAGCTAGATGTCATGAGAAGAGACTAACAATGACAATTCACTTATCCCTTAGAAAGAATCAATTCTCCCACAATGCATCTGTCAGAGAACTCTCACTCAGTAAAAGCAATTTTTCTAGCTGTCTGACACTGTAATTGCTCTTAAATTTTCAATGAACGTTTTACAAGAACTCCCCTGAACCATGATGAAAAACTTAACTTTTTCTAAAAATGAGAGGCTGACAGGATGAAAGAGGTCTTTCTCTTTAAAGCTTTGCTTGCTTGAGTAGGAATTCTTTCATATCATCAACAAGCTGTTGAATAGAGGATAGATTACTTTCCATTTATTTCATCAATCAGATTAAAGGCTCTCCTTCACAATGCCCTTTAAACAAGAGCTGTTTATGATGTCCTCCCAGGTTCTACTTTAATGTAGTATTAAATCACCCTGAGCAGAGAGGCAGGCAAAGCATATAAATATGATGAATATCTGACAACATTTAAGCATTGCATACATTCAGGTCATTTCCCTATTTCTTGTCGCTCCACAAAAAATGTGAAATCCCTCGGTCCTCCAAAGTAGTTTTTAATGATAATGTGCCATTTTGATTTGCCCATTCTTAAAAAGAAAAAAAGAAAAAAGTTGATATATATATATAAAAAAATAATAGACACATATCATTGCTATATCTAACCTCTTCAGACAGAGAGGTAAGTGTGACACCAGCACACAGAACTGCATTTCCACACACTTGTTTAATTAAGATTTAGTCCGAAAGATGGATTCATTTGTAGGTGCAGCTCTGTTCTATTTTTGGCATACATAAATATTACACAGGAAAAAACTAAATGAACTGCTGCTTTTGTTTCGCACACAGTGGAACAGTTTTATTAGTATGAGAAATACATACAAGCTGCAGCTGATTGTTCAAGAAAAATCAATATGTCTTTTGGTGTTATTATTGACTACCACATTAATGGCACCGTTCCTTATTATCTGGATAATTCAACAGTTCAATAATACTAAGCAGGCTACAACATATCATTTTTCCTTTTTCACTGTGGAATTAGGACACACAATAATGAATTCTGAACCCTTTACACATCGTGATACGTTTTAACAAAGTGTTCAGACATTCTAAATGTCAGTTATTTGCTTTAGAAATAGGGAATTCTAATACAATCAATAAACACAAACTGTTAAATAAACTGTAAACAATCAACACATAAATAACAAGACCATACTGAGACTAAATTTAAGTGTTTGTGACAATTCTAGATTGTATTTTGGGTTGGGGGTGTTTTGGAATACTAACCCCATGACAATTCTAAAAGCAGATACATGAGCTATTACTGATATATATAGAATATGCAATAATAAAACATACATGCCTTAATACACAGAGAATCATAGAATGATTTGGATTGGAAGAGACTTTTAAAGATTACCCAGTCCAGCCCCCTTGCCATGGGCAGGGACACAGTTTTATTTCTAAAATAATGTACAAATCCAAAACTTAAAATGAGTATTATTTATTTATTTATTTGTTTGTTTATTTATTATAGTGAGAAGAAATGTACTTTTTCCTTCCAAAATATTTCCTTGTGAAATGTTCAGTATGCAAGATGAGAGTAACTATTAGCATATTTACTAATGTGGTAAATACATGTTTATATATACGGAGGCCTTCTGAATATGGACTTTTTATACACTGTGGGGTTGGAGCTGCTAGCAGGAAATATCCCTACAAAGCAGAGTTCATTTAGCTTGATGGAAACTATAAATTTCTTAACAAAAAGGGATTATAGTCCCCTTTATCCTTCCCTTTATGATGCTACAACTAAAATAAGAATGTATAAACATATATTCACCTCTCCAAAACCACAGTTTTACAATGTTTTTAATAAAAACATGCCTTCAATATTTGGACTTCTTTTACAAACACAAGATTTCTCTGTCCCATAGACACTAACGCTTTCCTTTCACCTTTAGCTCACGTGCCCAAGTACATTACACACACAGACTCCTCCTGAATTTGTCAGCATAAATGTTTCCATATTCCTCCTTTTTCCCTTGATTACACCCTCCCCATGACTGTTACATTAGTACTTTTTCTCCTTTTTCTGATTTCAAAGAAAAATTGCAAGAGCTGGCAGGTATTTTGTGGTCCTGTTGAAGTCAATGGTAAATCTATTTGTGTATGTAAGGACACTTAAACTGCTGTAGGGAATCTGTAAGTTGATTCACCATCACGTTGCAGAGCTACATCCGCACATCTAGCGTAAGTACTAACCTGTTTATACAGATGCCAAATTGAACAGTGAAACTTCTTTTCTAGGTAATAAAAAAAAAGGTAAAAAGAAAATCGATGGTCTGACTTCTTGGAAAGTTTTGTATTCTGAATGATCCTTATTAATCATAATATGCTGATCTCATATCACAGCAGTATCTGCTGAGCACAGATGTCAGGAAAAAAAAGTTTTATCAGTTTTGAACTGTCAAAAACATTGTGCATTAAAAAATTGCTAACTTTGACAAAATATCGTGAATTATATCTGGAAATAAAGAAAGTATTTCTCAGATGGAAGAAAGTATTTTTCTTCACAACCAAAGTGACAAGAACAGGGATGCTAGGTAGAATTTCAATTTGTCTAGTGGCTATTTGTCTAACTTAAGAAAGGATGAATGATAAAGTAGAAACTTGAATCACAATTTTGTAGAAGCCCTTGGTACAAGAAAACTCAACATTGTAGATGGATCTCTTTCTTCTAATTGAAATTGAAAAAGGAGGAATTATTAATTTCCTAGGAAGGAATGCTTCTTGCATCTCTGCGAGTTTTGCAGGATGAGGAGAATTTTTTCTCCCTAGATCTGTTGACTAAAATCACTAAAGAATTATCTAGAAATGCATCAGTTTAAAAAAAAAAATTGGCTCCTGCTTCTCTTATAACAGAATTTAGACAGCTATTAGGAAAAATAGAATTTAAATATTTTACAGAAAACATACAAGCTGCATTCTTATAAACATGTTTGTTTTCACTTCTTAACATGTTTATTCTATTATCTTTAGATATGTTTAAAAACACAATAGGTTTCTTGTATTAAAGTTCAGATGAGAATAACTTGCCTTCTTTCCTAAAGAGAGAGTTATAAATATCCATTTTGTTATCTACTCTAATTTTTTTGGAGAAAATAGGCAATATGGATGATCCTTTTCTGAGTGTCAATGGTATTTCCAACATGTACCACAGAAGAGGAGAATCCTGGGCATAAATCACTTTTTCTGCCCAGAAGCCTATTCTGCTTCACAAAAGAAAAGCAAACCCAGTAATTCCATCATTGCCAGTCAACCTTCTAAAGACTTATCTACAAGAAGTGCTATGGTTCTGCAAACATTTTCACTCTCTGCTTGTTTTAGAAAAAACAAGTACATTTATTTTCACTGTGGCACTCCCAGCTAATAAACCTGTTTCTGCTCTCCCCGAAATCAGTAGGGTTATTTCAACGGGAGCAAAGTTCAAGGAAGGGTCTATAGAGGTACCCATCTTTAAGAACACAAGAACGCTAATGCCCTCCGTTACCTTCAGTGGGAAAATTCGCTGACTTTGGGTTAGAGACATATTGAACTAAGGCCTGAAAATTATATATTTTATATATAAGACATACTGAGTAATCTCATAGTACGAACATGCAAGTAGGAGGAGATGATGACTGTTATTACTGAAATTCTTTCAAAATATTTCAGATCTAGACATTTTACAGATGAGAAAATTATGATCAAATGAAACAATTTGAAATTCAGAAAATGTTGTTATGCTGGATTCAGTGTAATTTCCTTCTAAGAGAAATACTTGCAATAAACTTTAACCACAAAAAAGTCAATTTAAAAATGCAGCAAGAAATAACTTCTTGTTTAATGGGTATGAAAGAGCGACAGGGAGTATGTGATCAAAGTGCTGAAGCTATTTATACACGGATTTTGAGAGGGATGCTGTTGGCGTGGGACTTTCCATCCCCGAAATCTCAAAGATCAGAAAATAACACAAAGGATGAACAATGAAGATGCTTCAGGGAGTCTTAAGCCATGTGGAAACAGCAAGCTATTTATCCAAGCAAGATTTTCTTTAATTGGAGCAGTGCAATGAGCACCTGACCTTTCGAATATTTGTCTGAACTCTGAACTTCCAGGGATTCCCTCATTAGTTGAGTTTTATAACTTTATTATTAATGCTTTGCTGAAACAGAAGCATTGGCCAGGCTTATCTTTCTGAGAAGGAAAACTACAACAAGTAATTTTGATACCTGAGTTGTTAAAATAAAAGGCTATACCTTACCAGAGTTAATTGATTTTACATCTGGTGCATCAACTGATTTTATGACAGTTGAATAGTGCCTTTGTCTTCACCTTAATACTAAGGCATACACAGAAAATTATTTCTTTAGATCATCCATTAAATCAATCAAAATGAAATGGAAACAGACACTTCTTTGAGCTAGTGGAACTCTGTATTAGCAAACTGCTTCAGAGACACTAACAATAAAAGCCTACTTAGAAGGCAGAGGCCAGGGAAAAAGTCAGGAGGAGAAAATATTTGTGAAGAAGAAAAAATACATTATATTTTTCAATCATATATATATAATCACTGTAAGATTTAGGGAAACAGAACTACTTATGCCATGTTCTAATTTAATTTCAGGATTGTAATTGTTTTCCTGGGAATCCCACAATCATGCACTGAAATGCAGAAAAAATTTCAATTTTCATTATATACTTTGCATCTCATTAGTTGAATCCATAAACAAATTTTCTCTGCTATTCCCAGCATTGTATTTAGTTCTGTTTCCAGAGAATAAAAATAACCATCACTAATGAGAAAATACCAGACTAGAACAGAAAATTTTACAGCATTGTGCATGTAGAAGCTATTCCTAGCACTTTAGTGACATGTGCTGTCTTGGAAGAATTCTCTTCCTTTACCCATGTTCTTAAATTTGACAAAATTTAAACCACTGTGATTATGCAATTTATATTTCAAATTTGCTTATGATTTTTCAGTTTGGATAAATACAATTTTTTTAAAACTTTGACCTGAATTCTTTGAAACTATTTTGATTCTGATAATGAACACCTGTACTTTAGAATTGCAATATATATTTTCAAAACGTTACTTTTGATGGTTTTTTTTGGTGCTTTCTCTTATTGCACATTTTCCTAGCATGTCAGTTGTAATTCTGAACTTCCGAAGAGTGCTTAAGCTGGTCTTGAAATAGGTGTCTAAGTTGGATGGGAAGAATTCACTGACTTTTGAGGGAGCCTCTTGACTTGATAAGACTGGGTACATTTAGAAAGCTTATGTTACGAGATAAGAATTCTATCCAAAGCGTACACTAAAAATTACATTAAGAGATTTCAAATATTATTTAGGTATATTCTGAAATATCACTAGAACTCATGCAAAGCATGTCAATGAAGTAATGCCAAAAATATTAAAAGTGAAAGGAATTACACTAATGGTGAGTGTTGAGGATTTTGACAGTAAGGCTTAGAAACAAAAATTGTGCAGGTAAATTACTCTGACAAATCCCCATAGCTTTTGTAGCCTTTTAAATGGCTAAAACATCCAAATTTTTTGTTATCAGTTGGCTATTTTCTGATTGCTGATCGCTCCAGGTTGGACAGCCACCAAATTCAGAGTCCAAAAGGTGGTCATGGGAAACCTGGCACTTGGAGAGGCTCTGGGGGAAGGTATTTATGAGCAGTTTAACTAACTCCCTTCTCACTACTCCTTCCCTACCTCTCTTGAACACAGGACCAGCACAAGCAAGAACTGAAAGTATTTGCACACCAGTGAGGTTACATTGGGACTTTGTTTAGTCTTTTCTTGTGGAAATGGAATAGGAAATTAATTTATAAAACTTGGTCGCTGCTTGTTATCTAGAAAGTTAACGTCTAGAAGGTATGAAGTTAAATCTCCTGTTTTAAGTGATTGCATACCAAGACAGATTTTGGGTTCATCCATTTCAAGGCATGTTGGTATAGATTTATTACGAATTTCCAACACAAACAGTTGCACAATTCTGACTGGCATGAAAATTGTCTCATAAGAGTGGAATGAAAAAATAAATGTATCTTACATGATTTTTCCCCAAAAAATGTATTTTATGATTTAAATTTAAATGAAATTTACCATATTATAAGCACCAATTTGAACTAAGAGGCATGTCCTACCTCCCCATACTCCTCTGCTTTCTCTCATCCCAACAAAAAATAAAAAAGAGAAAAAGAGAAGATTCCAGCAAAGTTACAAAATCCTGCTGTTGTAGCACTTTGTCAAGGTCACTTCTGAAAAATAGCTGTAGTAGTCTTCTGGGTACATATTGCTTTGCAGTACGTAAACTCACAGATGGATCAGGCCATGACAATCACATGCACATTTTAAAAATGTTTAGTAGGGAGTTATCTGAAAAAACACAAGTGTTCCTTTTAAACTTAGAATGGAGAGAAACAGTAAGGAAACGAACTTTCAGGGGCACATGTCCTCATGTTCTTGAAAACTTGGCCTTGACTCTCAACTACATTAGCTATGTAGTTACAGGAAGAGGCCATGTCTTTATTTGCGTAAGGTTTTTTTTTTAATGGTAAGATCATCACAGCTATAGCCACTTTAATATTAAATCCATTTCTTGTAGGCGCTGTTACTGGAGTAGTTGTTAGCAAGCTACTGGACTAAAGAAAGGACTATAAAGATTATGCAGACTAGGTACTTAGTAATTAAAAAGTGATGTGGAGGAAAAAATAGGCAAGCAGGTAAATGAAGTTCTGAAGCTGGAATAACTGATAAATCGAAAGAGAAGATCAATTTCAAGGAAGTGGAAAGCCTATTACTACTCAAGCTATTATTTAAATAATATATAATTAGATATTCTTAAATTTTATATGTTTTGGAAGAGAGAAGAGAGATTCTAGTTAAAATATCCAACCAATATACCAAGAGTATATGTCCTAGGTTTGGCCAGGACAGGGTTAATTTTCACCAGAATCCAGGAAGGGGCACAGCTGGGTGGGCTGACCCAACCCCAACCTGGCCAAACAGAGCCGGGTATTCCATACCATGTGACGTCATGCTGGGTTCCGGTGGGGGGGTGGCGCGGGGGGAACTCACT
>Ga0181612_159796_pt1 | contig 11300 bp, 6 predicted proteins | sample HoacroProtozoa21_FD_119630 | JGI IMG/M metagenome (GOLD analysis project Ga0181612, IMG submission 119630) | Hoatzin crop microbial communities from Cojedes, Venezuel. Combined Assembly of Gp0051906, Gp0051904, Gp0051908
CCCTTGCATCCAATAAGGGATGGAGACTCTTCTTGGCCCTCTTTTTGTGGTTGAAGTATTTGTAAAAACATTTTTCGTTGTCCCTTACAACAGTGGAAAATCCTGAGTTCTAGCTGGGCTTTTGCCTTTCTAATTTCCTCTTTGCGTGACCTAACGAGGCCCCTGTACTCCTCCTGAGTTGCCTGCCCTTTCTTCCATATGTGGTAGACCCTCCTTTTTTTTCCTGAGCCCCAGCAAGATCTCCCTGTTCAGCCAGGCTGGTCGTCTTCTCCGCTGCTTTGTCTTGCGGCACATGGGGACCGCCTGCTCCTGTGCCTTTAAAAAAAAGGGTCTTTGTTGTTCCTGAAAGGTGCAGTTCATCTTCCTGAGCGCCCACTGTTCCTAAAGTGGAGACAAAATCCTCCAGACAGTTAAGTTATTGACGTCTATTGCTGGACCAGTCATCCCATGTTCCTACCTTACTGTCTGAAATAAGATGCACTGAATCTCTGTATGATTCAGCCTACTTTGCGTGTTTGAACCCATTCCCATAGCCAGCTGTGTCCAGGGAAGATACTCTTGAACTGTTTAAGTGAGAAGCAAAGGAGAATTCAGGCTTAGATTCTTTTCTGCTCTCCTCCGAACCTCTTCCTATCCAGGGTCCCACATGAAAAATGTGGAACTCCTCATCTTCGACAGGGAAAAGACAGATGAAAGTGCCAATATAGCAGCTATTCTTGCCCACATAGATCATTTGGACAACTGTTCACATTCAAAGTGTATTCATAGTGACCTCAATAAAAATCCTGAGGTCCCTGGGTAGAACTCAAGGAAGAATCTCTTTTCTTAAATTAATTCTATTCAAGGCTTCCTCTGGAGTCCCAAGTTAAATCAGAATGGTGTCAATGTCCCTGGGAAGCATGAAGAGACAGCTTTGGAAGTAAACTCTGCATCTCAGCTCAGCTTTGGCATTTAGTCATTATGTGGTAGTTCCCAGTGAGGCTCTTAAAATGTTCTGCTGGAAATATACACAAATGGATATTCTCCAAAAGAGGGAACATAGATGCTGTTTATAGATGAAAAGTAGGTTATCAGGAAATGAAATTATTTTAGTAAAATTTGGGATGAAAATCTTCAACATCTCTTGGGCTGAGATTAAAAAAATGCACTGAATTATTTCTATCAATCAGTAATTTCTGATGACTTCAGCGGTTTGTAGAGTTATACCCTCTATGTCAACAACATTGTTATACAGATCCAAATGAAAACATATTCCTCACCTTGAAGAGCAGACACAAATGCTATAAAAAGAGAAACAACACAAAGTGTAAAAGAAATTTCCCTTTTAATCCACTGTTATATCTGTGGTACAAGCCTTCACTGCAAGACTCTTCATACTGATCAGCATATACCCTCCTTTCACAGCTTAAACAAAAGAATGAACAAGCGATTCAGCTTTTATACCCTCTCCAAATACGAAGCTCATCTGCTTGTTTGTGCATCCTTTCTTTGCTCTCTCATAATTGCATACATGTGTATTATCAACCACTAATGTCTCTAATAATGTGGCAAAACTTGCAAAGGATGAATGCCAAGAGAAGAAATACTGAAGTGTGAGTCTAATTGTACTAACTAACACTGTGTTCTTTTTTGTTGTGTGGGGGTGGGATTTTGTTTTTGCAATGTGCTGCAGAAGTGGCATCCCTCAGGCATGAAAAGATTGCTTCTTGTAACCCTAGCCAAAAGAAGAGTAAACAAGAGGGTTTTTCATTTTTTCTTCTTTTTTTGAAGTCTTTCTAAGGTTGCTTTTGTGTGAAACAAGAAAACTTGTACTTGTAATAAGTGCTTAATGTTATATTTAAGCAGTAAGACCTATCAGGCATTGCATTTTTGGGGTGATAATAGTGCACCTCAGGTGTCTATTTATTTATTTATTCATTCCCAATTTCTACACACACTTTAACAGCGCACCTTTCCCTGGATCTAAACACCCTACCAGGTACTTAAAAATTCAACTACATTGAGACAAGAAAGAGCACTAGCAAGCTAGGAGAAGCTTTTTTGGGTACTAAACTAGTTATCTGCAAAAATCAGACTTTTCTTTCCACAGAAAGATTGTCTCCACCCTTCTGTGCGAACACACTCCCTGGATCTCTGAAGCCCCATAAAGACCATCCCCAATGGGATTTTCGTGTGCCCTCAAGACCAATAGACCTGCGGTACTTTAGAAAGCAGAGAAAATGAGGATTACAAGCTGCAGCATTTTCAGAGAACATATTCCAGCAGCAGCTTCCTTTCTTGTGCTCAAAACAGGGTTCAGTGCTCCTTTTGGTCTTCTCTGTGGGTACGTAGGAAGAGAGGTAGAAAGAAGCTGTGAAGAGAAAATACACTGATCCGGAGATGGAGAAGTGTTGCCAAATGCTGAAACAAAATACTTCTAACTACATAGAACTATAAAACTTTTACCCAGGAATTTTAAGAGACTTGGGCAAAAAGTCCCACTCCGATCTTTCACAAATCTTGGAGAACTGGAAAAAGCCTGGCTTCCTGAGCAAGTGTAAAATGCTTGGAATTTATTAGTAGTTTTAGCTTTTCAAAGGAGCTCTTTCAAGTCAGTTTTTATCCCTCAAAGTGTAAGGAAAAGGAGAAATAAACTGGTAACATAAGGTTTCTCAGAACAACGTTATTTGTGACCTGTGTTTAAAACACTAGTATGAAAACCCTCCTCTCTATCTCTTCACTTCTTCCTAGGCTGATCAAACTCTCTCAACTTTCCTAAAACCCAGATTTGCGTGTAGGAGTCTGCTTTGCTTTTATTCATTTTGGTTTCTGGTGCGAGACTTCATAATCTTCTGCTAAAGAAAAATACAGGGATTATATCTCACAAGGCTTTCAGGTGATCAGGAGTGGAATTTGCCAGCTTCATTATGTAAAAGAAAGAGTAAAAGAAATTTCCCTCTTTAATCCACTTTTACATCTATGCTACAAGCCTCATTGCAAGACCCTTCATTGTGTATTTCACAGCTTTCTTCAAAAACATTTAAATATCGTTCCCTTTTGTTTATTATTTTTTCAGATAAAATCAAGTGCCCATATAAGGGATTCACTATCCTTTCCCAAATGTATTTTGCAAATCTATTAAATATCACGATTTTGAGAGTGCTTTTCTGTCACCTGTCAGTTAATTTTGTTAAAATTCATGCTTAGTTTTGTCACATTTTAAGCTTTGCAAACATTCATAAATCATTAAAGTAACCCAAATGCAGTGCTGTGTGTGATAGGAAAATTACAGGCAAACATTGAAGCTGCCATTTCTCGCAACTGCCAAAACAGCTTTTACACTTGGAAGAGATTACGTATTCTGTAATGATCTTTATATAGTCTGAAAACTGCCCTGATTTGTCACATTAAGGTCGATGGAAATAAATAGCCCCTGGGTCCCAGGATGCCAAAGCCACTTAAAACATTCTTACTCGCTGCTACAATATCTTAATCTTGTCTTTTCGTTAGTGGGTGTAAGTGGATCAATATATGCAACTTTCTGAAAGAAACTCTGAGCTCATGTCTTGATCATCTTCTCTCTGAAGCTGATCAGGTCAGGTCAGGTGAGTCTCTGGATGGGTAGGCAGGATTGTGTTCCCTGGCATGATGCTGGGACAAACGTTATCCCTTTTTCTTGGAAGTGGATGTTATTTTCTCTGACTGGTGCTGAAAACAAATAATCCTCCTTGAACAAGGCTGACCCACAACTTTATGCTTGGGAATAGCAGAGGGACTCCTGCTTCACTCTGTCCTGATGTGTTCATTGCTTCTCATAGGGCAGAAAGGACCAAAGGGTTTTGCTTCTGCTGTGGCGTGAAGCTGCCTCTGATGTGGAGTACTTTTGCTGTAAACTGACTCTGGACGTGTGCATTTTGGGGAATGGAGGAATTCTTAAGGAGCAGCCCTTTCACTAGGTGTCCCTTGGGACACTGCAGCTCATAGCGCTGAACAGTGCGAGTGGTGCCGAGGGAGCTGTAAAGCAGAGAAAGAAGAAACAAACTCTTCTATTTCAATTAAGATAATGGTTAGTAGTAAAGGAGCTGTAACTGCGAAGTATTGTTATTGCCCTAAATGATCAGCAGAGACTTTGGAGACTCATTTTCCCTTATTACAGAAGACACACATATGAAACTCTTTCTCCAAAATAGATGCACATCTTTGGCCATAGCAATGCTACTTACCGTTCCAGTTCCGTGCTGTGGAACATCCAACTAATTGATTCAGTAGAGCAAAGAGAAAAGGGAATAAGACAGTGAGAAGCAGCATGTAGAATTAGTACAGAGTTGGGTCTATAAGGTTTCTAACACAGGGTAACCACATCCCATCGGTATAGAATGAAGCACAAGGTGATAAAGAGATTCTTCTGCACCTTAGCAGCTAACTATGAATTGAAAAATGTGAGCAGCGTGGCAGATGTTCAGCTGCTGAAGCAGTGCACGGGTTTATCAAGTCGAATGGGAGCTCCATAGTTCTATCCTAAAATACACTAAGCTGCCCTAAAAGAAATCCTAAGTGGCCAGCTTTTGTTGGAGAAGCTATAGACAAAATGCCTTGACTTCTGAAAAACTGTTTTCTAAAGCTCATCAAGCAGTAACAGAAAACCAGTATCTGGAGGCAGTCCAAAGCCCCTAATCCATTGAGTAACATCTAGGAATTCAGCATGACAGAATTTGACTTCTTACTCAAGGTGCTTATTGTCCCTTTTCAGATCTGTTCAATGTGATTTACCTTGCTTGTTGGTGGTGCAAAGCAGAGACTGCAAAGAGCAGATGATCTGGATGGTGCTTCATTCCAGGCATCATTAATTATCTAGATTAAGAAACTGCAATCATTTACCTTTCTGCAGCTGTGTAGCAAAGCTGCTCCAAGGATAATAAGGGTTGATTCAACTTGCAGAAGCTGTATGACGGGAATTGATTTTTTCAGAAGTCCCGAATCTGGTGTATTTGCAATGCTAGTCTGACTTTTCAGACCTGGTACAAGAAAAGCCCCATCACTTCAGGGTGAATTATCATCTGTGCTTTTGGTATATGTTAGTGTCATCACATATTGTGGTATGAAAGCAGACAAATATGTCCAATGCACCAATGACAATTACAATCATGTTAATGAGAACATCAGATAGACATACCCATGGTTGCAAATGCAAGAGATTGATCTGGAAATAAAAAAAAGCAATAAAAATATATTCCATCATTCTGATTGTACTACTGTGGCTGAAAAGCATTTGGTACTTTAAGCAGGGGACCCTTCATTAAGAAAAAGCAGCCACATGTGGAAATGCAGATCCTTAGGCAGTGACTCAAAGATCTCGTCTTCCTCGCAGCCACATGTGGAAATGCAGATCCTTAGGCAGTGACTCAAAGCAGACTTCTTATTACTGATCTCATCCATTTCCTGCTATAAAGTCCAAAATGAACTCGAGGAATGGAAGGAATCGTTGTCTAAACCAGATGGACTGATGATCAGTTTAAATATCATATGGTTTGCCTCCCCTGCAGTCATTCAGTAGAGCATAGAAGCTTGACTTCTCCCCGGAAGATGGAAAACAACCTGTCAGGAGGACAAAAATGCAATCCATTCAAACAGCTATCTGTGCTGATAATACTGGTTGAAACCTGACATGATTGAGCTGTATGATGCTTGAATAAATGTCCAACACCCACCAATATCTCAAAATAGAAAGCAAATTGAAGGGCCATCTCTAGTTTGGAGTCTGGTGTGGAAAGGGGCTAAATTGAGCTTATTATTCACAAAGCTTACCTGAACTACCCAGACCTCCAAACCCAGGCTGTGAAAGAGATGAAAGTAGCCTTGTAAATTCTCTGATGCTATCTGATTAGTGCTGGGTCACAGAAGACAAAAGACTCCCTTTTCTTTGTATGGTTTGGATGGCTCCTGGCATATTAAAGGCAGGAGAAGAGTCGTAACCTTGCTCAGGCCACAGACAGCCAGGTTTCAAAGTCACTACGGGAGTACCTTCAGCTTTAGAGCTCCAGCATGGTACATCAACTGAACTGTGAGCACTACCTATGTGCGTGCTTTGTGTCTGTGATAAACACAATGTATTGCAGCTTAGCTTCGTCTCTTTTCACTGTAGGATAAGCTGAATTAAACTAAACTACTCTGCAGCAGGTACAGTGGCCAAACTGATGTGCAGTAACATAGTAGTCATGCCATCACCTTAAGGCAGATGAATTACAGTTTTCTTCTGAACTAGGAGTGTATTTTTGAAGTTGCTCCGCTTACCGTCCTCGAGCTCTTGTTGCAGAGACCTCTTGGAGCACGTGAACTGAACTGCTTGACAGAAGAAACCATTCCAGCATATGAGTTCCAGGAGTGCATCTAATGTGCTCCAGATGCTAATAGATAAGAACAGACCATGGGAACCAACTTAGAGTTCTTCTGAAATAAAACCAGTAACACATATAGGGTACACACTGGGTCCATAGTGCTGTTTTTCGCTGCCCACTACTATTGGGCCACGTTACTTACTGTTGTAACCACAGCCGTTCTGTCCTCCGGTTTGTATCTTGAAGCCCATCGGATCCTAGAAATCTTCTTTAGGTGTCAAAACTGGCTGTGAGCTCCAGTTAACCTTCCTGAAAAGGAAATTAAATCTGGGCATTGCTCGTATTGCTGCAGTGTTTAAAGGGGTCTCACTGCCAGCTGAAGAGCAGCATGAGAGTTACTGTGCAAACCCAGAAGAGAGAGGCCCTGTCCTCATCACTGAGGTGGGCAGCCCAAGAGCACTGTCAGCCCCAGCAGTTTACAGGTCATGAATCAGGTTGAGACCTGCACCTTTAATTTATTTATTTACTCTTCTAATTTTGAAGTGTGAGGTCTTTTAATTTAGCTTCTGGTAAGTGAACTTTTGCCATTTGTGTTCTCAAATTGGTGTTTATTTTGTCTTTCTTTTTTTGTTTTGTTTTGTTTTATATCAAGGACAAGGAAAACTGTGTTTTGGTAAAATAAGGAGAAATGGCAGGAAAAATCAGAGCTGGCGACACTCAAATAAAGCACAAGAGAAAAACACTGCTGTTGTTATGCTATTAATGCTGGAATAAAGGTTGCATGCTGTTAATCTACAAGTATTAATTTCCTCTGAAAATTCTTTGCTAAATTAAAGCCTTGAAGGAAAGATTCCCCTTTCATAAACATGAAAAATCTCAAAGATCTTGAATAACTTGATCACTCTTCAAAGCCTGACTTTCCAAATACTAAGAAATTTTTATATAGGAGAAAACTTCACTGATCACAAATCTTTAAATATGAGATCTACTAAGACAAAGTATTTGAGGACAGAATCTTTGATGGGCTTTGAAGTCATAGGAGGCAGAAATTCCTCATTGCTAGGGAATTTCCCTCTGATCAGAATTTTCTCAGATCATTCAGCTGAAGTTATGGTGTTACTAAAGTTATTGTGTAAGTTGTAAACGTACATTCTGGTTCTCATAGGGAGCCTGCTACAGCACAAACAGAAATAATTAAGCTATTATGTCTTTGCAAGAATTCTTAGAACTCTTCCCGGCTGCCACAATGTATTTTCACCTAGATTGACTATTATAATTTGCTTCCATGATTGTTGAAATTTGCTTTGGAAAGCTGGAGAAAAATGGTTGAGTTTGTGTATTTCTTTTGATCACATTAAGCTGCTGCCTAGAAAAAAACAAAATGAGGCATCAGAGAGAAAGAATGAATGAGAACCAAGCCCACTGGCAAATAGTCTGATATCTTTACCTTTCCTCTAAATATTTCGCTGTTGTTTCTGACCTTAACTTGTAGACAGAAGAGCATTTGAGGCATGGCTATTATTTATCTCTGTGTTGTTATAAAGAAAAAAATGATATCAGTGTGGATTAAAGCTCTTCAGAGCTGCCTCGCAGAAGTGTTTCTATGCCTTCAATATTAAAAAAAAAATCCTAGCAAAGTTAATTGCTTACAGTACTGTAAGACTTTCAGACTCACATTGAGTCTGAAACAAATGAGGTGCATGGAGTCCTTGATGTGAATGGTGCTCTCTGTTTTCAATTGTAAGATGGACAAACTTTTTTTTATCTTGTATGGCAGGACTCCAGCCATAACTGTCTGGCAGAAGAAAACCTTCTCTGAACTTACAGCCAAATGCTGTAGATATAGTTCTCTGGGAAACATAGTGGGTGATAAAGATTTTTAGAGAGTAGTAAAAGTAGTGCTTAGCTCCTGTGTAAAGTTTCCATTTTTAGATTGCTCTGCAAATCTGAGCTAACCCACCATTTCCCTGGGAGTGAGGTAACAGCCATTATCCCCATTTTACAGATGAGGAAGGTATAAAACTATCATTATGTTTGAAATGTTAGTATTTGTGAAAACCTTCTGGAAAAACGTATATGTGTCCGAGGCCTGGTGTCGGTCCTGCGCAGATCAAAATAATTTCAAGATTTCATTTTAATGGATCTCAAGGACTGTGCCCCCTCTGGCAGGGGGAAACCACTCATGAATTTATTACCAAACAATTGGAGTTAGATTCGTTGTTGGATGTGTACAAATATTTGTGTGCATATATGTTTGCTCAGCTGAGCTAGGTTTATTCAAGCTTAGTTATGAAGAGCAAATACTATATGTAAATGATGTGGCTGTTCCTTAAAATATCCCTGTCTAAGTACTGTGGAGGCTGTTCATGTCTGAGTACTTGATCTGTGCTAAAACTAAAAATGTATGTGCTATTTTAATCCAAGCTTTCAATGTTTCAATGTTTTCAACTTTTGGTGAAAACTGAAAAAGCAAAGTTTTCCGTTGCAAAGCAGAACAATCCAACAAAAATTTGCCAAAAAACCTGCCAGCTCCTCATGGCAGTTAGGTGTTTTTCTGTTTTACTTTCACTGTAACACCACCACTCTCCTCTGCAAGCCAGATTTTGCTATCCTCTCCAATCTACCATTTTCAAAATACTTCTGAGTCAAGGACAGGCCACCTTCACTCCCATGATGGGATGGACTTCACGTGAAATCTAAAGGGCCTAGAGCATCTCATCTCAACTTGATTTGGGCAGATGATCTTCAGAAAAATAGGCAATGTTTTGGAAAATTATGGTTTGTCAAAACAAAAAACTTTGCTAGAAAACTGTCTATCTTGCAGAAGGATTTTTGTGCCAGTTGTCTAGAAAGAGAAACCTACTTACTGCAGAATAGCCACCTGCTATTCTAAATTGAAATGATCAAAATCTGTTGAGGAAGAAAATTTTCATTTTTCAGTGAAACCAGTGATGGTTAAAAGTGAGACCCACGCAGCTGACATCTCGTTCTCCCATTCAAGGCCAATGGAAATGAAGGATTTTGACACGGTGAACTCCAGACTGGGTTGGGTACAATGTGTGCTTTATTTTGAGTGTATCCTTGCATTTGTACTCTCCTAGTTTGAAAGGCTAGCCCTTTATATCTTACAGCATAAAGATGGCTAGCCCTAATATTTTCACTGGTGGTGACTGTAGAGGTTGTTCTCATTCATACAAGTGTCTAATACTTTAATGATTATTACTAAATGGTTTGTTAGGTGAACCAGGATTCCCCAGCTCTTTTGATTTATTAGCAATTTAAAATACAATAATTAGCCTCTTCTGTATGGAGCAAAATACCTTTTTGGTATTCAAGAGAATGCAAATGAACCAAAATATTAAGCATATTTTATCTCAGCAGCTCCTCAGATGTAATTATGGTCTCCAAGAACTTGTAATACTTGCACCTTTTAATAAGAAATACAATTCAGCATCTGACAGCAAAATGAAAACAAGCATTCAGGAATGAACATATGATCTGTGATATATATTGGATCTACTCAAATTTTTTCTTGTGATAAGATACGATGCAGAACTCACTCTCTACCTGTGTGAATACACAGTTCAAGCTGTTCAAGTTGCAAAAATAGGTATCTGAAAAAGTTAGGAAGTGCCACTATAAAAGAAAGATATACAATCTTTTTTTTGTCACTTTGGGCATATGCAGTTGTGGTATTGACTTTAGTAACTCTTAAGCATAGTTAGTATTTTAATTTCCTCAGGATTTCTATTGCTGTGTTTCAAGGCCAACAGCTTTCGTACTCCTTTTTGTGCCCTTAATTGTCCCCTGATGGCAGAGGAGCAATGAGAGGGAAAGTTTTGCTCAGCTCCTGGAATCTTGAGTTAGACTTTTCTCAGTAAAAGCAGTGTCTTTAGAAATGAAGAAATTAAAGTAGACGCACACACATGGTTGCACTCCTGCATATGTTGCAATCTGTAACCAGAGCCAACCTCGAAATTTCCTTAATTGTCTGGGTCAGAGTGAGGTAAAGGAATTTTGCACTTACTGAATAAAAAGGGAGGCTGTGGGAGAAGTGTACTACAGATAGAGATCCTAGACTGACACCTGAATTTCCTTTCACTTGTAGTAAAGAAGCAGGAGTGCGTCATGAGATGGCAGAAAGTACACAATGACAAGCACAGTCCTGTATGACTGGGTTCTGAGGCACAGAATTTTCTCTGGTTGAGGTGTGATTGCTAGTCAGCAGAATGTATGGTGAATGCTTATAACGACATATATTTTACAGCCTGCTCCTGATTTTTTGCTAATCAATTCCATGAATTCTGTAATAATCAGTGCAGCTGTGTTCTTATATGGTAAAATGAAAACAGTAGCTAAAAGCAGATACATTTTCTGTACAGCTCATTAGTTATTGAGGGAGTGAGAAATAAGAATGTGACATGCAGCCCCATCTGATGGGAGCATTTTGTTGTGAGTACACTGGGCGTGCTGTGGCTGGCCAAGTGGATATCCAGGTAGCAGGTGTGTAAAGAGCAACATCGGGTGCAATAAGTCAACCCCAGCAGAGCCCCATGCAAACAGGAACATGAAGGGGCCCGTAAACTGCAAACCTGCTGCTGTCTGCTGATGGTGCTACATGTGGGCCACACTTAGGGCTGTCTACAATGTGTCTGCACTCTGCAGAGTTCAAGACTGGATGGTTTTTGGGTTATGGACCTTAGATTCCTCTTGGGTAAATAGTCACTGAAGCCAACTACCTTCACACAGGAATTAAGGGGGGAAGAAGCCTTTAAGCAGAACAAGCCCATGTGAAGAGTGGGATCTGGCAGTTGGAACAGGGCATCAAGTGGAAGGAGGTCTGGATGGTACTGTACAAGTAGCTGGAAAATGGGCTGCGGTGGTAGCAGTGTCAACATGAAGAATGTAATGAGATGCTCATAAAAGAGGAAGAAATAAGAATGCACAAGTTGTCTACCCTGAAAAACTCTGAGATATATGAATAGC
>Ga0181612_113578_pt1 | contig 11299 bp, 5 predicted proteins | sample HoacroProtozoa21_FD_119630 | JGI IMG/M metagenome (GOLD analysis project Ga0181612, IMG submission 119630) | Hoatzin crop microbial communities from Cojedes, Venezuel. Combined Assembly of Gp0051906, Gp0051904, Gp0051908
AAAAGGCTGTGAGAAGCGAACCCAAATTTTGAAGAATATCTGTGAAGATTAATTTAATTTCTTGATGTGCTGCTCCTGAGAATGATGCTCAGAAACTGATGCAGATCTCACATTTCCATTTGCATTTGATATGACAAATCCAGGGTTGTGACAAGTGTATTTTAGACAAGTATTTCCAAGACTTCTAAGAAGTCAGAATGGGATGCCACCACCAAGAAACTTCTGTTTGTGAATGTGCAGACCCTTAGCAAATTAGAAAATATGTGTTTTCTATCACTGTCCCTGAGTTCAGTTGCTTAGAAAATGGAGGAATATATTTTCCTTTAATTCCATTTATATTTAGGAGAGCTTTGTCCGTGTGTTCACTTTTGACTACAGAATGGAGTACATAATTAAAAAAAAAAACCTCCAGACATCCAACAATAAACAAGTAGGCTCTGATTCAGAAAATTACTAAATCACCTGTGCAATTTCATCTCAATGATTCATCCTGTTAAAAAGTTATGTGAATACTTAAATACGGGATTACTATTTCAGCTGTAATATTTATATGGCTTATTTAATGGCATTTCACCAAGTTAGAGCTCAGGCTAGCCCCTAATTCCTGGTTCAGCAAGTCTAAGGTTTCTCAGCCTCCTTAGGTCACAACCCCTTTCTAGAAGTCAATCATTTTTGCGACTCCCCATAAAAGTAGGAGTGAAAAATCTGCTGGTGATAACACGGTGAAGTCTCTCTAACGTGTTTGTGCTCAGGTTTTCTGAGATCTTGGCAGGGGATATTCGACCTTGGAGATGAAGGTGGTACAGGGAGGAGAACAGCAAGATTTTCTTGGCCTTAGATTGTAATAACATTTCAGTGCCTCACAAACCCTCTTGATTGCCTTTCTGACCCCTCACTCCCTTCTCCTACCCTATCTGCCCTGGTTTTGCAATGCACAAGTTGGGAAACTTTTGTTACAAAGACAGCTAACCAGGCAGTTGTTTCAAGGAGTAGAGAACTGACCGCTTTGTAGCGGTGAAATGCTTGACCGCCCTGGCTAGAAAAAAGAGAAAACAAAACCAGGGTGCTTCATCTCTCGTGTAAATTGGCCAAATCAGTGGGGAGGGGAGGAGAAGGAATGTGGTAAACATCCAGGCTGTGACTATTAACTGAAGTAAGCAGTCTTCTGATATTGTCCTTATGCCCTATGTTCTCCTCTGCATCCTATGGGATCAAGTCACAAAGTAGGAAAAGAAACCTGCATTCTTTTCACTTTAAAGCAGATTTTCCAGATTTCAGATCATTCTTGGAGACTATCGTTTCATGGTCATTATTAAAATATGCATGTCAGAGCTGAACTCCAGATCTCAGTCAAAGTCTTCCTAAAGCAATATATGAAACTAATTTGGGTTTCCTAATCCTAGCTGCCATTTCGTAGTACAGTGTTGTGCTTTTAGAATATGAATGATAAGTGTTTATGCTGGCCAACTACCCAAGCCACTCTGTTAGGCTGTCTATAAACGGCAATAATTGGGAGAACATGTTTACAAACTCTCTTCACACCTCTCTGACAGGTTCCAACTCTGCCTCACTCTGAGGCTTTCCATTTTACTGAAACAGCCTGGCAAGAACATTTGTTTGCTTAAGAGCCAAGAGTTTAAACTCAGCTTTGGAATACATAGCTTGAGTGAATCTGATGGGGTTTCTCTGATCTCACTGCCCCGATGCTCAAGCCTCTCTCTAGCGTTAATAGTGTTGTATCTGAGAGGTAGAGAAGTCCTAACAGCTGCGTTTTTGACTGTGCCCACATGCCCTCTCAGAGGAACTTGCTCAGACTTAAAGAGGAAATCTTTCAGCAAAACCAGGACCAAACATGGGTTTCCAAATTCCAAACTCCATTCTCTAAGCAAGGCCACCTTTTCTTTCCTGTCCTTTATCAACAGGAGCGGTACTCCCACGGTGCTTCTGTACGCAGATTATTCAGCCTCTCAGCTTGCAGTTTTCCATTTCATTTCCACACAATGGTAAGGTACAAAGATGCTTCCTCTTTTAGTGGCTACCTCTGATTTGCAATTAGCTGGTGCTATTCAGACAGCATTTATGTGGCACTGGGGTTTTTCTGTGATATTGTTTCCACGTCTACATTCTGCAGGTCGCAGAAGGTTTTATGCTCTCATACCTGTACTGTGTTTCTCAGCTGTGACTCACGAGCAGTCAGCCATGCTATTCACTCCCAGAACACCATCTGACATTTGGAAACCTCTTTAGATGTGAGTATGTCTGAAGGTTACTGTGGATCTGTCCGTCAGTGACCTGGTGGGACAGATGTTTACAATTACTTTCTCAGCAGATATAGGCCAAGAGCTGCAGTAAAGATTATGAATCATTTCTGTGCCCAGTTTATCATTTGGGGTAACAGAATCGGCAACATTAGTCTTGGAAACTGTTGGTTAAAGCTAACTTGGCTATTTGAATATTCATTAAAGCATGCAAGATTTGAAGGAAGTTATTTTCTTGGTTGTTTGTAAGCAAGCAAGAGATACTTGCACTTAACTTATGCTATAGCTTTGTGGCCACCATCACACCTCTGGGTTTTCATTAGCATATGTCAAAGTAGTCTGTTAAAGCCTGGAAGGCACTGTAATACATTTTATTAGAACATAGTGAAAGTAATGTGAAAACCTTCAAAAAAATCTGCCCCTAGTAGAGTGTGAGTGGCCGATGTGACCACTCTGTAGAAGTTAAAGCCGAAAATGACTAACATGTCTCTTCTTTTCACCTGTAAAGATCTTCATAGTAGAGTAAGGTAACCACACTTTTCACCAGATTATGCACAGTTTGAAATTTCAAGAGGCTATTAAGTGAGTTCTTTGGTACCCTGAATATTGGTAAAAAGAATATCATAAACACTTCTTTAGTTATAATTTTGTTATATTTTGTTATAAATAACTTTTATTATATTAGGGTTTTATTACTATTATGATTACTATTATTTATTATTATTTGCTTTATCTCACAGTTTATATTGAGTACAAATTTATTTTCAAGATCCAGTCATACACTGAGTTTCTCCAAACATGAATGCAGGATTCATAAATTAAATTCGTACTCTGTGGTACACTGTATCTGTTTTGCTTCTGCTTGGAGTAGAGCTTGGTTAGTTTATTTTGGATGTTCTTCATTACTGTCAGTGGTAAGGGCGCATGTGCAAAGGCTCACGTGCAAATGTGGTTCTGAGTGTTATTCCTAAAGCTATTTAAAATATGGGGAAACTGAGGCAGAGGGCAATTCATTTGTCCACCATCACATGTATAATAATTGCTGAGGATGTGGAATAGAACCAGAGCTCCTGAAATGAAAGTATGTTATATATTTATGGAAGAAGATCACATAAAACATAGGTTTTATAATTCCCTGTTTGGGAAAAAACTAGGTAAAATACTGAGCTTTATTTTTCACAGTCTTGGTAGTTCTGGAGCTACAGTTAAAGCTGATGCGGTGTTTACTGCTGCTTCCCTGCTTATTTGTGTCTGTTGCTTTTTATCCTGGACTCCCTTGTACATAAGCTCTCACCTGCGTGTGCCCAGAGCAAGGAGATTTTGACCCAAGACTAAGGCATGCTAGAAGCTACAGTAGTGTGAACAGCTTTCAAGAGGTCGTAATCATTGCTTTTCCAGCTATTCTGCACCTTTATAATGAGCTGTCCTCTGAAGTGCTTTTCTGAGCTCTTGCATGTCTTCCTGCCTGTTTCTTATGGGTATGAAACCTGATCAGTTGGTGTCTCTGCACAAAGGGACGAGGAGTACTGCTGAAAAGCCCATAGGCTTTTGACATACTTTTTCTCAGCTTGTCTCTGACAGCAGGAGGGTCAGAAGTTTAAGAACTTCAATTTGGATCCACAGAAGGCAAAGAAGGACTTCAGCCTCTATTGGTTTCCAAATTGAACAAGACCTCTTGCATACAAAATACTGTGATGTTCTTGGAGAAACTTACATAATTTTAGTGTGCATTTCAGCAAGCAGTTTCTGTCTACCCTTCAAGACCTTCTCCCCCAGACCTGACTTTTCTCAAGCTTGACTGCCTTTGAAATTAAAGATGTCACCCATCTAACTGTTGGTCAGCATCAACCATAGTATTTTTCATGTGTGGGAGGATATTTCAACCAAAAACTGATGAAGTCTTTCCTTAAAAACAAAGTAGAGCAACAGGCATCATGTATGGTTTGGTGCAATGGTGATCAGGTTGCTCCAGAGCCCGAAACCAGGTCATCATTGCACCGTGCTTATATGTTAGAGTGGCAAATGCCTCAGCATGGAAATATCCATAGGAGCACAGCAGGCTCTTGTGGGATGGCTGTGCAACACAGGGGTCATGGTCCATGTAGTCTGAAGTCATGGAATCATGGGGTTTTAGGGTTTTTGTGTTTCAAATAAGACAGAGTCACAAGGCCTCAGGACCAGCCAAAGAATAATCGGTGCTTTTTCAGATTACAGAGGGTAGATTTGCCAATCTGTTCAGTTAAGAGGGTTTGTGGGGTCAGTCAAAGTTCAGTTACAGCAAACTCAACTGTGTCTGATTTTATGCATGTCCCTAATGCGCCCTTAAGGAAAGCAAATATCACAGCCATTTTCCACCTCAGCCTTATTGTCTTAATTATTTATCCCTCTCTGGAGCTGTTGCTAGTGCAGAAGCTGGAAATCTTGTGCAGGTGCAGACTTACCTATTTAAACACAGGGTTCATTACTCCTGTGGCCCATGTGTTGGCTAACCAGATGTTTCTCCATCCCTCTATTACTCCATACTGTTCCCTTGTGGTTTTATAAAGGTAAATGAACATTCAGGACAGCAACTTAGCCGTGATCCAGAGATATGTCCTGGATGGAGACATATCTAACACAGCATACTGCAGAAAGCTGAATAGACACGCTGTTCCTTCAGGGAAAAAGAGCAAAGTTGCTGCATAGTTCTACAGCTTCAATTTAGACTACAGCAAATGGGAACAGAGACTGGGACATCTTTCTGGAAACTGTAAGGTAGTGGTTTAAGCTCCCTGCACATCAGTGGGGAGAAAGACTCATTCACGTGACTTACTCCTCTGTTTTAGGTGCTTAGTAGGTTAGGAATTCCTTTAACGTTAGGAGTGGAAACAGTTGCTCACTAGGCACAGAAACCATTTGTAGTGCTCTGGAATTCAAGTCATGGCTGAAGTGGCATGGCTGAAGTGTAAGTAAGAACAATAGCTAGTTGCAGTTTGCAGTCTCAGCAAGGAACCTGAAGACTGAGTGAAGAGACTGAATGAGAATCTGAAGACTGTCCAAGCAAGGAGATTCTATGATACGCTGTGTCTAAAGCAGATACAGCCAGCAAGGCTGGGGACAGTGCTCATGGGGTAATGCCATGAAAGCTTTATTTTGAGGAGGAAATGGTTCTCTCAGGTCCTCAGCCCAGCTTCAAATCCCTTTAAAAAAAAAATCCAACCTGCATCTGGGAGTGGGAGAAAGAAAGGTTTAATTCTTAAAGATCCCGTGCAAACAATAAACAGAGTTTAGCAGTCAACAGGCAGATTAAACTGGCTGTGGATCAAATCACATCAAGAGTAGAGATTTATTGCAGAAAACAAGACATGGAATAAACCCTGCTCTGTTGCTGGAGCTGTAACTAACTGGTTCTACTGAGGAAAGGGAGGGGGGAAAGAAAATTACACTGTCTTTGTAAATAGGCATCAGCAAAGCTGTTCTGGGCATGCTTTCCTGCCCCAGTCCATACCACCCAGTGGGGTAAATATCTCATTCCAATAATACCACTGATTAAATGGCTGTGGGATAAGGAATTTAATAAATTCCACACAGCATGTGAATGATAATCAGGCCAGGAGCTTTATGCACTTTGGCTTATGACATATACCACTGGCATATTGGATAATTCAGGGAATATTCCCTTCTGTCTCCAGGTCTCTAGAGACTGTAGGGCATGCTGAGCCTTCTGCTTCGAGGGGTAGAAATAGAGAAAATGGGATGAAATGAGATGAGGGACATAGTTTGAATACCAGTTAAATCTACTAGGCAGGGGCACAGGCCTCCATAGTCTTACACTTATGGGGATTTAGGTGACCTGGTAAACAACTTTATTCATCCTGCATCTGAGGTGTGTAATATGCCTATATGCTTATCTGATGATTCATTTTGACTCCTCGTTACAAGGGTAAAAGCCTTTTTAGATCGCATATACCCTGTGTGCCTGGGGACAAGAACAAGATGATTCCTTACTCCATTGCATTGCTATTAATCTGTATAGGGATTTCTCATCCGAGACATTCAACTCTAGACTGGACTCTGTCTAGTAAGAAGGTACTTTTTCACACTTGAAATTCATTGAATGTGTCACATAATGTGAAACCCAAACTTACATATCCCATAGTTCTGATCAGAGTTCCCAGGCAGAAACTTGAGTCATCCTACAGCCAGTGTATATGGAACGTACCTGTATCCACACATGGAGGTCCTTTCAGTTTCTAGTTATAATGGAAGAAGCCCTTCTAGATTGCATGTGCTCAGTCTCCTTTGCATACTGATTAACCTTTCATGGGGTGTTCAGTAAACATAAAAGAATTGATAACATCCCCTTTATGTGAGTGCATGGCACATAATGCGGTACAAATGGAGGGATTGCATCTTCTCCCCACAGCCATCAGGGAAATTGGCTTCTGAGGCTGCTGTGAAGTAGCTGGGGCATGCTAAGCTTTTTGGTATCTGCTGCTGATGGACACTAAACTATGAAGGAGTGTCATGGTGTAGATATTACCCTGAAAGGCAAAGATGTAGAAGAATTCAGATTTTTTTTTTCTTTTTTTAAACTGTGTTCTTCCTGTGTTTTGGAAATAACAAGTTAAAAGTTTTGTGTTTTCAGGTGTGCCTCAAAGCAATTTTCTCTATCATTAACCAGAGCTTTGGTGTTTTTACATCAGCAAGCTTTCGACACTGACTTGGTGCATTTAAATAGGTAGGTCTTCAGAGTTTGCATAAAAGAAGGATTTTATTTATATTTTTTAAATTAAAAAAAGTATCTGTAGTCTTCTGTTGTACAGGCTAACTGCTGGGCTGAATTATATATTCAGAGGGCTCCCTCTCCCCATATCACAGCTCACCTCAGCTGCCTGAGCTGTAGGAATGGCTGCCACTTCATTTATTCTCTGGAAAAGGGGCTAACGCACAGTTTGCCAGTGTATTTCACAACTTGCAAGACAGGAGATCAGGTATCCAGGTTCTGTCCCTGGCTCTGGGAGAAGAATGTGGCTTGGGGGGGGTCTGATATGGGATAATCAAAGCTCTTTCAGCTCGAAAGGCATTGCAGCTGAATAGTGAAGATATAGGCTTACTGTGCCATAGTCCTGCTTTCTGGCGAAGGTGACCTTTGGTAATCTCTGCGTTAGCACTGCTGTGAAATACGGCAGCAGCTTGAACTCGACTGTCTTCCATAATTGGGATTTATGGCCTTGGTCAGTAATAAGGATGAAGAAATGCGCAATATCAATCACAGCAAGTTGTAAGTGCATGAACCAGAGTTAGCTCAGGCAACTGGCTCTGAGGTTACAGGAGTGTTGGTGAGGGAGCAACATCCATCTGTTCTTCATACCTGTCCCTGAAGCAATCTTATGTCACTACTGTGATCGCTTCTTTGTGGTGCGTGTCTTTTCACCTAGAATAGAAAAAGGGTAAGATCATAACATACTGAATGCTTTATATTTGTAATGCTGTTGCATCTGTCAATATTTGGAGATCATCCTACAAAGTACAGTGGTTTTGGATAGACCTTTAAAAAATCAAAGCAATCTGATGAAAAACGTGGGAAAAAAGCCCATTTTCTGAATTTGTGAGTTTTTTATTTCTATCAATTCCTTTTTCGTCAAACGGATTCTGCTCAGAGCTTCCTTTAAGGGTGATGTTTGCCATTTTATGGAAATCTTTGTACCACAGAGATTTCTGTAGAAGTGACAATTTCTGATTCAGCCTCTGCTGTGGAATTGTAGCTCATTATCTCCATTACAACTGCTTCCCGTCATTTCCAACAGTTGATAAAATTCTGTTCTGTTTTCTAATGTAAACGATACTCTGCCTCAGTAAACTGGTGCATGGCTTCTCAAAACCTCTGGTGTGCAAAGGATTGGCAACTGGCGGTTTTGTATTTGTTCTATTTTATTTGGGCTATTTCTAGGCATGTGGAGTGATAAACATAGGGTCACTCTGCAGATGTGGACATCGGTAAGCTATAGTCTCCAAGGTGGCTAAGGGAATTTTCTAAAATTATGTTGGATGACTTTCAAGGTAATAATATGATGCATTTTTCACAATTAAAGCTAATCCTATATGTTCTATTTCAAAATTTGCATATCTGCAGTACAGTTGAGCAGCATCAGTTCTGCTTAATTATCCAATCCCTCACAGTTATAATGGAAAGTTCTTCAGTTTCTAATTTTGTTTTCCTCTTTATGTTTTTTACCCTTACTTTTGAGTTGTTTTGCATGTAAGTGCTTCCACTGTCACAATGGCTTTCATAAGACTGAAGGGAAAAACAAGCACCTTTCTGCCAGGTGTTTTGAATCTATTCCTTTTTTCTCTCTTAATAAAAATCAGTATTCCATCTGCTCTTGAACGTGCACATCTCCACTGCCAGTCCTATCCCAACCTCACACCCCTCCAGCTGTGCACATGTTTCTTATTACTAGACAAGTCTGTGGAGGAGGAGAGCAATTATTGCTTGGTCCCCATCTGAAACAAATTCCCAAGATGAAGGATGGCTTCTCAGATTGAAATTTCTTGTAAGAATAATGATGCCTTTCAGGCCCTTAGCAGTTTAGGTTTCCTTCAGAAAGAAGTATCTCTCAGTAAAAGATGCCGTAGGAAACTTATATTTGTGTTTAATTCTATTCTTGGCAATTCTTGTTATTAACATAGATGATCTAGGTGATGTTTCTTATGACTTTGGAATGGGTGAAGAATGCACCTTTCCAAAAACCAGCTGAGGGTAGACAGACACAGCTGGATGTGACCCCAGAATCACCATGTTCCTCACTATCAAAACTGTTTATATATTTATTATGTTTATCTTTTTGTGTGGGTATGGGAGGAGTAGTGGAAGCATTATAAAAGCACCGGCTTTCTTGCATTATTTTTGAATCTGAAAGACAGAAATCTGGGAAAAAAAGCTAAACCTTGGTGTGTGTTCATAATTGTATACATATGATTGTTGTTCCTGTTAATGACACCCTGCGGTGGACCCATCCTGCAGGGGACCCAGAAGACACACTCATGTAAACATGAATGCAGTCTAGAAGCCAAATACCACCAGCAAATTCTTGTTGGAATTAGTAGGTCAACTGCATATCCACACAGTTTCAAATAGGTTGGTATGGAAGTAGCATACTCAAGTGTGATTGCACTTGAGAAAATTATCTTTAGTTAAAACTTCACATATTTGTGCAAATACTCTTACTTTCTCATTTCTGTGTTATAAAATTACTTCACTATCTGAAGTTTCCTTATGATGCTGTGATATTTTAATGTTTGTCCCTCCTCATCCAGAAAGAAATGCTTTCATGTTTTGGGGGAGACTGATCCAGGCAACAAAGGTTTCTCTCTGGGTGTCATATGGAGAATGAATTTGTCGTTTTTAAATGTATTCAGAATTGCCATCTAACGAGAATGTTAGTGTGAGTGGAAGGGAAACAATAGAATTGCCATAGTGGAAAAGAGAGGGACAATGAAGGTGTGGAGGCGATGGTGGTAGCAGTTGTAAAACACTAGAGAGGCAGATCTGGGCACCCCTGACAATCACAGATCAAATGAGAGGACCAGAAGGAAGTGCTGGAAGAGATGTCAAGTACTGTCTTGAGAGAAAGTTAGATAGTTACAGACATCCTTGGTGGTCCTGGGAGCCTGGGGACCTTGTGGGCTTGTAGTTATGTCCTTTTGGAAGCCTCTTTCTACTGTTCAGATGGGTTTTGCAGCAGTCCCTTGCTGCTGACCTGAGATTCCTGTTATTTATGACCTCTTATGTTCCACTTCTCTTGGCTGGATTCATCCCACTGTGGCTATTCCAATGGGATTCAGATTTCCTTTCTAAAATAAACACCTGTCCTGCATCAACCTTCTTCCTTGTGTCCGTGTCAGTTTAGCAAATTGCATAGCCACTAAGTAGTCCCTCTAGCTGCTGCCTTCTCCTGTCCATCACTCCTTCATATGACAGCTTAGGGTTGGAAACGTCGCTTCTGTGTCCCCGATCTCTTCCTCCAGAAAGTTATTTTCCTCTTTAATTTTATTTCTCTTACAGAAATGGCCATTCCAGGAGAAGGTCGTGTTGTTTGTGCTGTTTTAGGAAGGTAAGAAGGGTATTTAGTTTTAGTTACAGCAGCTAGATTTCAGTATGTTGTTTCTATAAATGGACCACTACAGTGTTTGTTATGAAATGGCCTTTGATATAGAATGGCCACAGCCTTACAGCTTCCAAATATATTTCAGACCTCTATAAAAATGACAAACCTCTCTGTGGCCACAGGGTATGGACATACACGCTTCCAAGAGCTCAGTTGTACCATCCTGAAATTAAACTGAGAACTGCTGACTTAATGTTGAGAAACAAGCGTTGTCTGCTTCTCTTTTACTTCTCTTCTGCTTCTGTCTTTGAGTTCTGGAGCCAGACTGGCCAATTCTGGGGAAAAATGGAGGACAAGAAATAGTGTAATAGTTGTCTGGTTATGACTCAGATCCTCCAGTCATCTGACACTGATGAAAGGAAGTCATGCATAAAAAAATGACTCTGGTCCTTCCAAATTGTGATGTAGGGTGTTGGTTCAGGTCAAGGTATAGCAAAGATCTGCCCAGTCTTGATCCAAATGAACCTGAATTTATCAGACTTTCAAAGATTGCTTCTCGAGTGAAGTGCGAGAATGCACCAATTCCAGAAATGTGACAGGGGTTTATGACTGTTGCGGTTTGTGTCCATTTTATAGATGAAGGTTTTTTTGGTTTCATTGCTTCCTGTGACTAGCAAGATTAGGCAGGGATGGGAAAGAAAGAGATCAAAGCAATAGGCAGAATACTGAAAATTTGTGAAACAGTTTTACTGGCAGAAGTACAAAAGATTTCTCCAGACTATGCTCAGAAAAACATCCAAGCCTTTAAGAGTTTGCTTCTCAAATTCATCTTTGAGTTTTACGTGGTTTGCTCATCAGTGCCACAGCAATGGGACATGGTATTTCCCAGGGATAAATATCACAGAATATCACAGAATAGTAGGGGTTGGAAGGGACCTCTGTGGGTCATCT
>Ga0181612_123852_pt1 | contig 11299 bp, 9 predicted proteins | sample HoacroProtozoa21_FD_119630 | JGI IMG/M metagenome (GOLD analysis project Ga0181612, IMG submission 119630) | Hoatzin crop microbial communities from Cojedes, Venezuel. Combined Assembly of Gp0051906, Gp0051904, Gp0051908
CTTCGGCAGGCCGCCCACGTTGTGATGGCTCTTGATGGTCTTGCCCGTAATGTTCAGGCTCTCAATGCGATCGGGATAGATAGTGCCCTGTCCCAGCCACTTCGCGTCGGTGATCTTGGCCGCCTCGGCGTTGAACACTTCCACGAAATCGCGGCCGATAATCTTGCGCTTCTGCTCGGGATCGCTCACGCCGGCAAGGTCGGCAAAAAACTTTTCCGAAGCGTCGACACCGCGAATCTGAAGGCCCATGTCCTTATATGCATTCAGCACGCCCTCGTATTCGCCTTTGCGCAAAAGTCCGTGATCAACGAAGATGCACGTCAGCTGCGGGCCGATCGCACGATGCAAAAGCACGGCAGCCACGCCCGAATCGACGCCGCCGCTCAGGCCCAGCACCACTTTGTCGGTGCCAATCTGCTCGCGCAATTCGGCAATGGTGCTTTCGACAAAAGAGGCCGCCGTCCAATCCTGACGACTGCCGCAAATGTCAACGGCGAAGTTGCGCAGCAGCTGCGTTCCTATCTCAGAATGAAACACTTCGGGATGAAATTGCACGCCCCAAATCCGTCGCTCTTCGCAAGCGTAGGCAGCCTGCTTCACGTTCTTCGTCGAGCCAATTGTTCGGAAGCCCGCGGGCAGGGAGGCAATGGTGTCGCCGTGGCTCATCCACACTTGCGAACCGGCTTTGATGTCCTTGAAGAGCACGCTCTCGCCGTCCACCCATTCCAAGCGGGCGCGACCGTACTCACGGCTGCTGCCGCGCTCCACACTGCCGCCGAGCGACTGCGCCATATATTGCGCGCCGTAGCAAATGCCCAAAACGGGATATCTACCCAGCAGTTGCGACAAGTCGGGCTTGAACGCGTCGGGGTCGTGTACGCTCCACGGCGAACCGCTCAAGATTACGCCAATCACGCCCTCCTCGTCGCCGTAGGGGAACTTGTTGTAAGGCAAAACCTCGCAGAAGGTGCCCAGTTCCCGCAGGCGGCGGCCGATGAGTTGGGTGGTCTGAGACCCGAAGTCTAAGACAATGATTTTCTGCATATTACTTCTGCTTCTTGAGTTCGTCGCGAATCTCGGCCAGCAGCTTTTCAGTGGCCGTGGGCTCGGGAGCAGGCTCGTCTTCCTTCGGCTTTTGCAGTTTCATCATGGCTTTCACCATCAAGAAGACGCAGAAGGCGATAATCAGGAAGTCCACCACGTTTTGGAGGAAGATGCCATACTGAATTGTGGCGCCGTTCACCTCGACTGCGAGGTCTTCGAAGCCCTTGCCGATGAGCGTTCCGATGAGCGGCATCAGGACATTGTCCACTAGCGACGATACAATTTTGCCAAATGCGCCGCCGATGATTACGCCGACTGCCATGTCCATCACGTTGCCCTTCACGGCAAATTCTTTGAACTCTTGAATGAACTTTTTCATAGGTGTTTGAATTTATAAGTTTAGGTGATTTTTGGTTCCAAAGTGCAAAAATAAACGTTTTTTCCGACATTCGCAGTATTTTGAGGCTTTTTTCCAATTTTTGAACGTCGGAAAAATCGGTACGCCGCTTTGCAAAAACCAAAGCAAAGCCGCATTTCTAAAATTTGTGGCTATAATTTATAAATTTGTGGCTATAATTTTTAAATTATAGGCTATAATTTTTAAATTATAGTCACAAATTTGTTTTTTGTTCCGCAGCTTGCTGAAATTGGGTCCGAAGGTTTGGATTTTTAGAGGCATTAAACAAAAAAATCGACACGCCGTTTTGGCGTGCCGAAGTGTTGGAAAGCGGAGCCTCTTGTCGGACTCGAACCAACGACCGCTTGATTACAAATCGAGTGCTCTACCAACTGAGCTAAAGAGGCGTGTAAGGGTGGGCAAACTAATTCTGTCGCGTCGCTACGACCTGCTGCCCTTGCTTCGGTCAAGACCTGGGGGAATTCACAGGGAGCTGACCGCAGAACGCTTGCCCATGTCCTTACAGGGCGCAAAAGTAGTACAAGGAGAGTGAAATGCCAAATGAAAATGGCAATTTTCTTTCAAAAAATGGACTTTTCTTCGCGCGCGCGGGCGCGTATAAATAAATATTGTGTGCGTTCCTTTTTCTTTTTTCTACGTTTGCATTATATTCGCCGCCGAAATATCTAAAGAAAAAAGAAAACTATCATGCAACACAACAAGGCTTTGATGGAAAAGTCGGCCAATACGCTTCGCGCGCTGGCTGCAAGTATGGTTGAAAAGGCAAAGTCGGGCCACCCGGGCGGCGCTATGGGTGGTGCGGATTTTATGAATGTGCTTTTCTCGGAATTTCTGACGTTCGACCCCGACGATGCGCATTGGCCCACGCGCGACCGCTTCTTTCTCGACCCCGGTCACCTCTCTTCGCTGCTTTATGCGCAGCTCCACCTCGTAGGAAAATTTTCGACGGAAGAACTCCAGCAGTTCCGCCAATGGGGTTCGCCCACGAGCGGGCATCCCGAACTCTGCGTGGAGCGCGGCATTGAAAACACGAGCGGACCGCTGGGCCAGGGTCACACCTACGCCGTGGGCGCCGCCATTGCCGCAAAGGCGCTCTATGCGCGCACCGGCAACGAGGGTTTCAAGCGCGAAACCATCTATGCCTACATCAGCGACGGCGGTGTGCAAGAAGAAATTTCGCAAGGCGCCGGCCGACTCGCCGGACACTTGGGACTCGACAATCTCGTGATGTTCTTCGATTCCAACAACATCCAGCTTTCGACCGAAACGGGTGCCGTGACAAGCGAAGACACCAAACTGAAATATGAAGCATGGAATTGGCTCGTGCTCGAAGTGGACGGCAACGACTGCGATGCCATTCGCGACGCCCTGCAGAAGGCCAAAGCCGAACAAAACCGCCCCACCCTCATCATTGGCCACACCGTGATGGGCAAAGGCGCTCGCAAAGCTGATGGCAGTTCGTTTGAAAACACTTGCAAGACCCACGGCTCGCCCCTCGGCGCCGGCGCTTACGAAGAAACGCTGAAAAATTTGGGGGCCGACCCCGCCAACGGATTTGCCGTGGCCGACGACGTGAAGCAAATGTATGCCGACCGTTTGGCCGAACTTCGCGCCGAAGTGAAAGCCCTGAAAGCCGAAGAAGATGCTTGGGCAAAAGCCAATCCGGAGAAAGCCAAAAAGCAGGCCGACTGGTTTGCCGGCCGTTTGCCCGAACTGCCATGGAACGAGGTGGAACAGGCTGCAGGCAGCGCCACTCGTGCGGGCAGCAGCGTCGTATTGGGAATGCTCGCCGAGAACGTGGAAAACATGATTGTGAGCAGCGCCGACCTTTGCAACAGCGACAAGACCGACGGCTTCTTGAAACATTCGCGCGCCATCACTCGCGAAGACTTCGGCGGCGCATTCTTGCAAGCCGGCGTGAGCGAACTGACAATGGCCTGCGTATGCATCGGCATCGTGCTCCATGGCGGTATGGAAGCCGCTTGTGGCACGTTCTTCGTGTTCTCCGACTACATGAAGCCCGCCATGCGCATGGCCGCGTTGATGGCCGTTCCCGTGAAATTCATTTGGACACACGATGCTTTCCGCGTGGGCGAAGACGGTCCGACCCATCAGCCCATTGAGCAAGAGGCACAAGTGCGCCTGCTCGAGCAACTGCAGAACCATCACGGTCAAGACAGCATGCGCGTGTTCCGCCCCGCCGACAGCAAAGCCACTACGGCCTGCTGGCGCATGGCGATGGAAAACCACGACACGCCGACGGCCTTGATTTTGAGCCGTCAAAATGTGATTGACCTGCCCGAAGGCACCGATTATAGCGCCACCGCCAAAGGCGCCTACGAGGTGATTTCCGCCGAAAACCCCGACGTGATTCTGATTGCGAGCGGCTCGGAAGTGGGAACACTCTGCGAAACCGCCAAACTATTGGCAAACGAAGGCGTGAAAGCCAAGGTCGTGAGCTGTCCGAGCGAGGGTCTCTTCCGCCGTCAGACTGAAGAATATCAGCGCCAACTCCTGCCGCGCGGCGCCAAAATCTTCGGCCTCACCGCCGGCCTGCCGTGCACGCTCGAACGCCTCGTTGGCGAAAACGGAACCGTGTTTGGACACAACCAATTCGGCTTCTCCGCTCCTTATAAAGTGCTCGACGAAAAATTCGGCTTCACCCCCGAACAAGTGAGCGCAAAAGTAAAACAATTTTTGGGAAAATAAAAACAAAAAATAAAATGTCAAAAGCCCCCACGAATTGGAGCCGCGTGATGAAAGCGGCGCTGGCCATTCCCGGCGTGAGTGTGGACCGCGCCGACTATCTGCGCAAGACGCTCAAGGACGTTTGTCCCGCCGAGGACATTGAGCGCGCCATTGCCGAACGCCCGGCCGTCAGCCTGACGCGCAAGGAAATCGACGCCCTCGCCGGCAGCGCCATCACCTACCACACCGGCGCCGTGACCACGCTGTCGGCCCTGACCGGACTGCCCGGCGGCCCCGTGGTGTTGGCCTCGATTCCGGCGGATTTGTCGCAATACTACTACCACGTGTTCGTGCTGGCGCAGAAGTTGTCGTACCTCTACGGCTTCCCCGACTTGCGCGAAGAAGATGGCAGCATTGGCGACGACGCAGCCGACATGCTCACCCTGCTTTGCGGCGTGATGATGGGCGCCAAAGTGGCCGACGACGTCCTTGGCGACGTGGCAAAAGACTTGGCCGTTCAAATCGCAAAAAAAATGCCGCAAAAAGTGCTCATGCGCACGGTGTACTACCCCATCGTGAAGCAAATTGCCGGCCGCATTGGCTTGAGTGTTTCGAAGAGCAGTTTTTCCAAAACATTTGGACGGCTCGTGCCCATTCTTGGCGGCGTGGTGTCGGGCAGCGTGACCTACGCCTCGTTCCACAAAGGGGCCAAACGTTTGCAACGCGCCCTGCATCGCCAAATGAACACGCTCGACACTTTGGGCGATGAAGCACTCGAACTGACCGCGCAGGAAGACGAGCAAATGGAAGCGCTCGCCTTGAAAGCCCTTGTAAACATGGCGCTTATGGACGACATGAACAAGGAGAAAAAACGCAAATACTTGGAAGACCGACTCGAACATTCGCGCTTGGCAGAAGACGAAAAGTTCGCCTATTTGGAAGCCTTCGACAACGGTACGGCCTTGAAAGCCGACTTTGCCGAATTTAAGGAGGACCCAGTGAACTCGATGCTCCTGCTGCGCCAACTGGCCGAAGTAGTGAAAATTGGCGACGACATCTCCGTCACCGGCAAAATTTATCTGAACAAAATAGCCCGCGAACTGGGGTACACCTCAGCCGACGTGGACGCACTGATTAACAATGGAGAATAAAACACCCGAAATCATCGGCTTGGCCAGCGACCACGCCGGCTTCGAAATGAAGGAAGCCCTAAAGCCCTACTTGGAAAGCAAGGGCATCGCTTTTAAGGACTATGGCACTCACAGCACCGAAAGCTGCGACTATCCCGACTTTGCCCACGCTTTGGCGCGCGGCATGGAAGCCGGCGAAGTGAGCCGCGGCATTGCCATCTGCGGCTCCGGCATCGGCATCAGCATCGCGCTCAACAAGCACCAAACCGTGCGCGCCGCCCTGTGCTGGAACGAAGACGTGGCACGCCTTTGCCGCCAACACAACGACGCCAACGTGCTCTGCCTGCCCGGCCGCTTCGTCTCGCAAGAAGAGGCCGAAAAGATGGTGGACATCTACCTCACCACGCCTTTCGAAGGCGGACGGCACCAACGCCGTATCGACAAAATTCCCGTGAAATAAACAATTTGCAAAATTAAGACAAAAATCAGAAAAAAGGAAATCTTTTTCCAACAAGTTCTATGGGCCTACTTATACTGTACATCGCACTTGTACTCCTAATTTCATTCACCTGCTCCGTATTGGAAGCCTGCCTGCTCTCTACGCCGATGTCGTTCATCACGATGAAGGAAGAAGAAGGCTCTAAGGCAGCCTCCACACTCAAAAAACTCAAACAAGACATCGACCGCCCCATCTCGGCCATTCTGTCGCTCAACACCATTGCCAACACGGGCGGCGCGACTGCCGTGGGCTATCAGGCTTCGGTGGTATGGCCGTCGAATTCGACCGCCACGGGCCTCGTGGCTGCCGGACTCACCCTGCTCATCCTCGTTTGCTCCGAAATTATCCCCAAAACCATCGGCGCAAACTACTGGCGCAAGCTCATCCTGCCCGCCACGCCCGTTTTGCGCGGACTGGTCGTAATTGCTTGGCCGCTCGTAGTATTGGCACAAGGCATCACGCGCTTCATTTCGCCCAAAGAGCCGCAGGCTTCCGTGAGCCGCGAAGAGGTGAGCGCAATGGTGAGCGTGGGCACCGAAGAAGGCGTCTTCAAAAAGAAAGAAGACCGCATGATTCAGAACATGCTCAAACTGTCGAACATCACGGCTCGCGAGATTATGACGCCAAGCAGCGTGGTCGAAATGGCCGAAGAAACGATGACGCTTCGCGAATTCTATCAAAACGAAAGTTTCCGCAATTTCTCGCGCATCCCTGTTTATAAAGACAACGACGACTATATCACCGGCTACGTGCTGCGCCAAACCATTCTCGAACGCCTTTCGGAAGACAAATTCGACCTGACGCTCGAAGAAATTGCGCGCCCGATTCTCAAATTCCAAGAGACCGACAACGTGGCTGCAATCTGGGAAAAACTACTCGCCAAGAAGGAGCACATCTCCGCCGTAATCGACGAATTCGGCTGTCTGCGCGGCATCGTGACTATGGAAGACGTGATTGAAACCATGCTCGGCACGGAAATCGTGGACGAGAAGGACACCATCACCGACATGCAGGAATATGCGCGCGAACAGTGGAAGGAGCAGCAGCAAATGCAGGACGAGGAAGACGCGCTGCTGAATGCCGACGAAGAGACCGAAGCCGACGAAGAAGCCGAGGCCGAAGAGACGGCAAAAGAGGCCGACGCTCCTGACACTGAAGCCGAAAAGCCGGCTGACAAAGAAGACTAATCCATTTCGCCGAAATGAATCTCATTATAGTGGGCGCCTCGTCGGGCATAGGCCGCGAGGTGGCCCTTCTTTTTTTAGAATCGGGACATCGCGTGGGCATCGCCGCTCGTCGCACCGACAAATTGCAGGAACTCTGCGACCGCTTTCCCGAGCAAGCCGTGGCCGCGCAAATCGATGTGTGCGCCGCCGATGCGCCCGAACGTTTGCGCGCCCTCATCGAACAAATGGGCGGCATCGAACTCTACTTCCACGCAGCCGGCATAGGCAAGCAAAACATGGCGCTTGCGGCCGACATTGAGAACGCCACGCTGCAAACCAACGGCGTCGGCTTCACGGCGATGATTGGTGAGGCGTTCCGCTATTTCGCAGCCAAACCCGAAGGCGGCCACATCGGCATCATCAGCAGCATTGCCGGCACACGCGGACTGGGTGCGGCTCCCTCCTACTCCGCCACCAAGGCTTTCCAAAACACTTACATCGAAGCGCTCGCACAACAGGCCGCCATTCGCCGCCTGCCCATCACGTTCACCGACATCCGCCCGGGCTTCGTGAACACGCCGCTGCTCGACGACGGCAAAAACTACCCGCTGATGCTCAAGCCCGAAAGCGTGGCAAAAGACATCTATCGGTCGCTGCTCAAGAAGCGAAGCGTGCGCATCATCGACTGGAAATATCGCTTGCTTGTTCCGCTTTGGCGCTGCATTCCGCACGCCATTTGGCGCAAACTTCACATACAAAACTGAATGCAAAGATACTAAAAAGCGAAAAATTGGCAAAATATTGGGCATATTCCCAAGAAAATTGTATTTTTGCTTTCAAAGAACCTCAAGCCAACAAAATCGATGAAAAGACTCGCGATTTTTCTTTCCTTGATGTTTGCCCTCCTCCCACTGCAACTGAACGCTGAAACGGAGTGGACGGCAGACAATATACCTATCCCCTACCTTTCCGACAACACCAAGTATCTCTCCAACCCTGAAGGCATCATCTCGCAGGGCGCGGCCGACACCATCAACGCCGTGCTTCGGCAGTTGGAGGACAGCACGGGCGTGCAAGCCGTGATGGTCGTGGTTGGACATGTGCAAGACGGCGACGTGCAAGGCTTTTGCAATGATTTGTTCGCCAAATACGGCATCGGACTCAAGGGCGCCAGCACAGGCCTCGTGATTACGTTGGCCACCGAAGACCGCAAGTATTTCATCGCGCCCGGCCGCGGCCTCGAAGCCTACCTGACCGACGCGCAATGCGGCGAAATTGGCCGCCGCGTGATTAAGCCGTATGCAGCCGACGGCAATTGGGACGCCGCCATGGTGAACACCGCCGTAGCCGTGGAGCAATGCGCGCTGGCACCGGGCGAATTGTTCAACCCCGGCAGCGACGACGATGATGCTGCCGACGCCGCCTTCTGGATTTTCCTTGTAAGTAGCATGGGCCTCACCGCCGCGGCAGCATTCATCCGCGAGCGCAAAGATTGCCCCTACTGCAACAAGAAGAGAGGTATGCGCAAGGTCAATATGGAACGCGTTTGGCTCTCCGACCTCGAAGTCGAAAAGGCACGCAAAAAGCAAGAGGAAGAAGAGGCTCCGCAAGCCGAGATTCCCAAAAAGGAAGATGAGAAAATCGAATTGCCGCCCGAAGGCGAGAAAATCAAACTGCCCAATTCGACAAAGGAGGCCGAAGAGGCAGCCGCCATCGCACTCGGCGAAGAGCCCAAGCACGAATACGCCACACCGCAACAGCGCATGAGGGCTCAAGCGGCCGAAATCCTCGGCATCGACCTTGGCACCGACGAAAACGAACTGCCAATGGATGTCGAAGACGAGTTGCCCACGGAATCCGAAGACAAAGCGCCGAAAAGTGCCAAGGAACAATATCTGGACAAGCTTCGCAATAAGAAGCGCGAACGTCTGCGCATCACGTGGAAATGCAAGGAATGCGGCCGCACGCACGTCGTCTATCAGAACGTGCCCAAATACACATCCGGCGCATCGAACAACGGTTCCGGCCCCATCATCATTATTGGTGGCGGTGGAGGCGGCGGCTATCACGGCCCCATCGGCGGCAGTTTCGGCGGCGGCTCCTACGGCGGCGGCGGTGCCGGCGGCAGTTTCTAAATCAGCATATTCATTCTAATTTTATACCATACAATTATGAAAAAAGGTACAATTCTTATTCTGATTCTTGCCGCACTCGTATTGTGGGGCATCAGCCTGCAACGCGGTTTTGTGACCAAAGACGAAACGGTCAAGAAGGCTTGGAACAACGTGGAAGCCGACTATCAGCGCCGCGCCGACCTCATCCCCAACCTCGTGAACGTGGTGAAGGGATATGCCAAGCACGAAAGCGAAACGCTGCAGGAAGTAGTGAACGCTCGCACGAAGGCCACGCAAGTCACCGTGGACCCCGACAACCTGACGCCCGAGAAACTGGCTGAATATCAGAAAGCACAGGGCGAAGTGAGCGCCGCTCTCGGCAAACTCATTGCCATTACCGAAGCCTATCCCGACCTGAAAGCAAACGAGGAGTTCCTCAAACTGCAAGACCAGCTCGAAGGCACGGAAAACCGCATCAAGAAATCGCGCACCGATTTCAACGACGCTGTTCAAGACTACAACACCAGCGTGCGTAAGTTTCCCGGCAGCATTGTGGCCAACATTTTCGGCTTCAACGTGAAAGACGGTTTCAAGGCCGACGAAGGCGCTTCGAAAGTTCCGACTGTAGAATTTTAGCACTTAATCCAAACCCAAAAGCCTTCCTCGTTTGTAGGGAGGCTTTTGGCATATTATTATAATATGGAGAAGAACCAACGCTATATGGCGCGCGGCGTGAGCGCGGCCAAGGAGGATGTACACGCGGCCATCAAGAACATCGACAAAGGCCTTTATCCACACGCTTTCTGCAAAATCATTCCCGACATCGTGGGCGGCGACCCCGACTATTGCAACATCATGCACGCCGACGGGGCCGGCACGAAATCGTCGCTCGCCTATCTCTATTGGAAGGAAACGGGCGACCTCTCGGTGTGGAAAGGCATTGCGCAGGATGCCCTCATCATGAACATCGACGACCTGCTCTGCGTGGGCGCCACCGACAACATCCTCGTTTCGAGCACCATTGGCCGAAACAAACACTTGATTCCGGGTGAGGTGATTAGTGCCATCATCAACGGCACCGACGAGCTGCTCGCTCAACTGCGCGAACTCGGCGTGGGCGTCTATGGCACGGGCGGCGAAACGGCCGACGTGGGCGACTTGGTGCGCACCATCATCGTGGACTCCACCGTGGCCTGCCGCATGAAGCGCGCCGACGTAATCGACAATGCAAACATCCGCCCGGGCGACTGCATCGTGGGCCTCGCATCGTTCGGCAAGGCCTCTTACGAAAGTGAGTACAACGGCGGCATGGGCAGCAACGGACTGACCAGCGCACGCCACGACGTCTTCGCCAAATACTTAAAAAAATACGCCGAATCCTACGACCCGCATGTTCCCGAAGAACTCGTCTATGCCGGCCACTACCGCCTCGACGACAGCGTGAACGGCGCGCCCGTCTCGGCCGGCAAACTCGTGCTGAGTCCCACGCGAACCTACGCGCCCGTCGTGAAACGACTGCTCGACCAAATGCGCGCCGACATCCACGGCATGGTGCACTGCACGGGCGGCGCGCAAACGAAAGTGCTGCACTTCGTGGGCGAAAACTGCCGCGTCGTGAAAGACAACCTCTTCCCGCTCCCGCCCCTCTTCCGCATCATTCAAGAAGAAAGCGGCACCGACTGGCAGGAGATGTATAAGGTGTTCAACATGGGCCACCGCATGGAAATCTATGTGGCGCCCGAACACGCACAAGCCGTAATCGACACGGCCGCCGCCTTCGACATCGACGCGCGCATTGTGGGCCACATCGAAGAAGGGCCGCGCAGCCTGCTCATCCGTTCGGAATTTGGAGAATTTGAATATTAAAATATGGCAGAAAACAACAGCATACTTGAAAAGTTGGACGGCTTGCGTGGCCGCTTCGAGGAGGTGAGCACGCTCATCACCGACCCCGCCGTGATTGCCGACCAGCCGCGCTATGTGCGACTCACCAAAGAATACAAAGAACTCGAAGACCTGATGGCGGCGCGCAAGGAATACGCCGACCTGCTGGGCAATCTCGATGAAAGCAAGCAGATGCTCCTCAACGAAGACGACGCCGAAATGAAAGAAATGGCGCGCGAAGAGGTGGCCCGCTGCGAAGCCGAAATTCCGCAGGTGGAAGAGCGCATCAAACTGATGCTCGTGCCGAAAAATCCCGAAGATTCCAAGAATGCCATCCTCGAAATTCGCGCCGGTAC
>Ga0181612_125087_pt1 | contig 11299 bp, 3 predicted proteins | sample HoacroProtozoa21_FD_119630 | JGI IMG/M metagenome (GOLD analysis project Ga0181612, IMG submission 119630) | Hoatzin crop microbial communities from Cojedes, Venezuel. Combined Assembly of Gp0051906, Gp0051904, Gp0051908
GTGATGTTTGTAGCTGACAAAGATTCCAAGTCATGGACTCTATTAGAAATACTTAATCATGAAGGGTAAAATGGAATTTTAAAATGTACATGATAAAAGAAGTTGCATTTACACGTACACTTACAGTAAAATACTAATTTGCTTTGTGGTGTTATATCCTAGAAAGATAATTCTGCATAGGCCACAGCTTGAATCGAATTAGAAAAGTCCTGTGTTATAGAAATGCATTCCACACAGAGTAGTTTCTGTATTTATCAGATAATCAGTATACATCATGGACTAAGGATCTAATTAAGGTTTCAAGACACTGAAAGGTAAGCACTTTAATAATTCTAAAATAATTTTACTTTTCATATACAGCAAAATGGAAGAATACTAACATATATATTTAATTTTCAGTTTCATTTTGATTTCACCTTGAAGTGTTAGAAACTTCTCAAAGAGCCTATTTCAAACAAAATTGTAACAACTTCATGAAAAGGTAAGTGAGCACAGTTAAGTGTGTAGCTATTTTTGATGAAGGTAAACAACAAAATAAAAGTAATGATAATAGATGTTATTTAGTAGAAATGTTTGTAAAGTGTTATGTTTTTGTCCTAATATTTAGTTTTCAGCATACATGGGTATTAACACAGTGCTCTGACTTTTAAAAGAATCTCTTATGCTATCAATATAAATCTTGCGAGGAAAAAAGATAGTGGGGGGAGCAGGTCGACAGTAGGTTGATGGAGGGCATTGGATTTTGGTTGCTATTTTGCCACCAGCAATCCTGCCTCTGAAGACTGAGATCAAACTAATGGAATTTATTTGGTGGCTTGATGGAAGTATCAGAAACAGAATGGAGATTCTTAGAAAAGAATGATACTTACCGCAGTGTCTAATGTTTTTTAGCGTTAAAAGCCTAATTCTGCAGATGTACAACATGCTCAGTAGAAAATATCACAAAGCCTGTCTGGGACATTCAGGTTCAGGTGCCCCAGACAACAACTGTTACAGCTTCTTAGCACTGAGTTAACCTGAAAGGTGTAAACCAGACATATTAGCATGCTAGTCTAGAGTGATGTAGGGAAGGCTGCATAAACTAACTGTTTTTTTTTCCTGAAAAGTTTGAAGGATTTTTTAGCACCCTTTGCATGACTGAGCAGGCATTTTAAAATTTAAATACATTTTATGAATTAATATGTGTGAAGACGTGTAAATGTATTGTAAAAAGTATATATGTTTATAAGTATTATAAAAGTATATTAGTATTTTTAAAATTTTTCCAAATATAAATTTTCTGTCACTTCTGCTGCACATGTCACTGTTTCTTGGCATTGGATATATAGCTAAAACACACAAAATTTATAGTGTTCGCACAGAGAAATGTGTTCATTTTGTTAAAAGACCTTGCAGTGGTTTTTTGGTCCATCTTGAACTTTGAGAGGATTTTCGATATGAACAAAGATGTTATCAAAAAGAAAAAAAAAACCCACATATTTTTATAGGTGATTCTGTCAATAAGCTATTGTAAACTGATTTTACAAGAAGAAAGTTAAGGTGGCAAAAGGAACAGAATAATTAAAGAAGTGGTAAAAGTCTATTTATTGATCTATCATGACACGTGGGTAAATGAAGAAGTGGGAACTCTAATAATATTTCCTTTGGGGAAATGGAACACTTTCAGCAGTTTGCAGCACCGAGCTGCTGCTTACTGCCACTGCACTTTTATGCCCAGATATATGGCTTGAAGCATGTTTTATCCTATGTGAAATAAGTTGCTCTTTCTTAAATCTGTTTCTGGTAAGTATCTGCAAAGTGTAAAGCAAAGCAGGTCCATACAAATTGATGAAGTGAGAAGCTTTCATTAAGGTAAAGGCCAGTGCTTGGATAGTAGAGGTTGCTGGCTTGGTTGTATGGCTGGAAGAGTGCATGGAAGCTCTCACAGTGGTTGCCCTCATTAGACTGAGAGCCTGCGTAAGCATTTCTCACTTCTGCATTCAATGTTATGACCTTCAGTCACGTGGGAGCAAGAAGCAGCACACATCTGCGCCCTTCTTCCCTTTGAGAGCTGGCAAAACGGAGTCATGCAGTTCATCTACACGTGTGTGATTTGTTTTCCAGGTTTAGGTTGCATGTGAAATGGAAATTGTACCTTAAATTAAAAAAGGAAAGTGAGAAAGCAGATTAAATTTGGCTTGCTGAGCACATTTCTAAGGTATCCTATTTCAGTGAAGACCATAAGTTAGGAAGGTCAGTAGCGCTAGTCAGTAAAGAGAAGGTCATTTAGGCACCCCGGGGGTATGGAGGTGTCTCCCCTGTATACCGGGAGTGAAGCCTGTACTGGATGCAGAGAGGGAATGTGAAATCCAGCTGATTTTGGAAAAGCTGCAAATAAAGCCAACCAGTCCTCTTCCTCCACCCCCCACCCCCCCCGTTTTGTTTTGTTTAACACCCTCACTCCAGGAAGTAAATTAACAGAGCTTTTGCTTTTTTGTGTGAAAACAGTGTTTTAAATATTCATTGAATTATTACATAAAAATGCTCTTTCTTTAAATGTAATGTTTTGTTATATACAGTAGAATTTTATTATAAATTAAAATGTAGTAACATTCTTAAAAGCAGTGTATGTAGATTTCAATAAGAAAGGCTATATATTCATTATCTTTAAAGAAATATGTTGCATGGGGTTTTTAAGTATGAAGGGTCACATTCTAGCAGTTAAATTTGTACAGCATCAGGGGAAGTGGTTGTGGACAGGATTTCTCCTGTAATTTTAATCAGCTAAACACTGTTTTTATGGAGAAAGACACAAATAATAAGGAATTGCATACTACCTAAGATGTGATACAAATATGTCTTCATGTAGCAACTAAAGGAGGAAAGAAATGACATTGGTACAGTACTTGTACACATCTGCACATCTGAAATTAGAAACTGGCCCTAACAGACATTGAGCCATGGCTCTGTATTTGGAAGCTGTTGGCACAGTTGTTCAGCCTGTTTACTTGCTTAAACATAAAATGGCCTCTTAAATTGCCAAAACAGATAGTAGAGAAAATTGGCAGGAGATGTTAACAACAAGGCTTGGAGCTCCATTTGTAGGATTCACAGCATAAAGCCTGCAGATACTCGTCTCTAAGGGCCTTTTTCCCTCCATTAAATTCAAGTGAAGGAGAAGAATAGCCTGAAAGGGAACAAGAAAAACTGACAGCAACATGAATGTCTACATTTCACAAAACCAACCATGACACATCAATGAAGAGATTGGTTAAACCTGTTAAACTGCATACAAAAAGAGCTTATATTGTTCTAGGCAATGCTAGGATTTTCACTGCTTCGCACTTCATCTGACTGTCTTTATCTTCCTAAGCATGATTTTGTTGTTGTTTCATTTGGAAAATATGCATTTAATCATAAAAGACAACTGTGTCTACTAACATAGACAGAATAGCACTTGCTGGGCAGTGTATGAAGTGCTACACGCCTGTAGCAGGTGTTGAAGTCTTGGTGCACCACGGTGCCAGTTGTTTTCTGCTCCCGTTGGTTCCTCCAACAGTTTAACATGAACTGCAACTCCAGGAGCTATTCATTATATGGTATGCTGTAGGCTTAATTCCCCACAACTGCATTTCAACTATGCTACATATAACTCATGTGATCAAGCATCCTCCAGTTGCGTTCAACAGCATTTTTTTCTGACTGGAAGCTAGGAGGTTGAATGTGTCATTCCTGTTGCTAGAGTTCCTGCTGTGCTCCTGTACAGTGAACATACATGCATAAAGTCATGTCCAACCTTGTTCCTTTTCTGGATTTATCTTCTAATCTTGCTTTGTACAGATACATACAATTGGAAATTCTGAGAAGCCCCAGGTCCTTTGGCTTTCTGTGTTGAAGTTTTTTGACTTCTCATTTTGAGTAAGCAGAAATATTTCTCCTTTTAAATCTAGAGACCTAATAAATGCTTTAGAAATGACTGAGCAAAAGAATCACATTAATTTTCAGTGACTATGAGTATTTTTTGCAGATATTTATGTAGCCTTCATATACTGTACAGCTTTCAGAAATTTGTAAAATGATTGAACACATGCTTAAGAAAAGATGAGTTTAAGGAATTGTAAGTAATATTTCATATAGAACTTACGCTAAGTTAGAAACTGGAAGCCTTTGAGAATGCATTTGAAATCTCAGTATATATTCTACTTAAAAAAGAAAAATCTTTCTCTAATGATCATTATCAAAGTATTATGCAAAGTTAGAAAAAGACAGTTAAATTAGACCCTATGTATATAAATTCTTTATCTACATTTTTGTCAAAAGTCTTAAATTATTTAATGGCATGCTGCTTTGTCCACTTCTTGCTTTGATCCCTGTGTAGACCAATAGTCACCAAGCATTCAGATTTGTAATATTTTCTTTCGTTTACTGTTCATTTACTGTACAGCATGGTATTCCACACACCATAAAATGTTGTAAAAATGTGTAACTTGTCAAGTTTTCCTCAAAGCTTCTTTCTCACTGCTTTCACTGTATTGAATGAAATTGTTTTCAGAGTTGTCTAAGAAATGGGGAGATACTGGAATCCCCCTTTATGCAGCATTTATTTACATGAAGAACTAGAGCAGAGAGATTTAAGTATTCATGTTAATCCAGTAAGTGGCACTAAGAGTAAACCGTTATCTTCCATATTAGCCTTCCGTTAGGGGCAGAGGGAGGCACAACATTTGCTAGGGAATTTTGCAGCTGTTGGCGAGGAAGAGATCACTGAGAATCCAGAGCAGTGTGTTCGTAATTCATCAGGGGTGGTGCTGACTTCTTTTTCTGTCCCCATAAATTTCTCAGATTCTCTTTGTTGGTGTCCCTTTCTTAATCCTTGTGATATACATGGCAATAGCTCCCAACGTGTGGGAATAAAGTATTTTTAGACCCCAAAATGCTGAGCTGAAGGATGCTTTTTGGAATGTCAGACACTCAATACAAACAATACGTATGAATCTGTCAGTGCAGGTGGAATTGAATAATTTAGTTGACTTTAACTACTGGAAAAGTTCTTCTGAGCAGTTGGTCTTTCAATTCGCAGCAATGTATGACTCAGTCATATTAGGTCATATTCTATGGGGGTAGTAAAACAGATATCCCTAACATGGTGACGTTCCTCACCTGCTGAAGATCAGCTTCCTGGTCCAGAGCAGGAAAAGCACTGGAGTCAGTGACGTTGTTAGAAGACTACTTCTTTTGTAACACAGGTGGAGGGATGCATAACTCTTCACCAAAAAGAACAGAAGCATTTTACTATTGAGAAGCTGGAAAACAAACCCCTGCCCAAGACAGGCAACTGCATTTGCAAAAACTGTTCGCTTTAAAAATAGGGATTTGTAATGGGTATCAGTGAGTTGTTTGAGCTGTTATATCCCATATTGTCCAGAATAGCATTAGAGGTGTAAATTCAGATAGGCATTTCAGTAAGACCATTGAAACACTAACCTCAAATTTATACTGAAGTTCTGGTAAGCTACTCATGTGTGGGGGGAAAAGCCACATCAGCAAGTTGTATAAAATGGAAGTGCTTGTCTATCAGAATGGAATGCATTTAGGCTTGAATGCCACGTGACCTTGCGGCAGTTTCTGCTTGGGCAAGGCTCCGTTTCAGCAGCCCCTCAGTGAGGATGGATAAGTGACCTCAAAAGAACCCTCACAAATGTAAAGTTGAAACTGTCCTCAGAGATATAGAGGGAAATATTTTAGGTTAAGTAGAGCTCTGGTAGTCAAAGCAAGCAGATGTGATGCCTACATAACTGCCTCTTAAATGGTCTTATTCCATCTGGCTTTATTCTGAAGGCTTGGTTAGAAAAAGCTATTTTCTCTCCTTTTTTAGCAAATATAGTATTATATATATTATTGTGGTTGATTATGGGTTTTTTTCTAGGATTTCAGAAGTCCTTTTTATAAGTTAATAGAAGAAATTGCCGTAACTTGCTGATTTTCTTCTGTATCACTAATTTCATATGAAATTAGTTGATTACAAAAGTTATAGAGTCTTTATGATGTTAAAGTACATCTCAGAGTTTCAAAAAGTTTTCAGTGAAGTTCCACAGGGAATAGTATAGTCTTTCTGATTCTAATTTGAATAAATACATTTGACAGGATGACTGCAACCTTGCTCACTATATTGACAATATAAAATGAGTTGTGTGGTGGAAGTAAAATAACTCCTCCAGAAAAATCCCAAAAGGCATGGATTTACTGCATTTTGTAAATGGGTCAACTCATGCATGAGAAATGAATGCTAATTGTAGACAGGTTGCAAAACTGTAGACTTTAAGTAGAATTGAATTGAATGCTACCCTAAATATTTTGATAGAGATGTCCTATCATGCTTCTCTTTCGAAAACAGCAACAAAGCTGAGTATTGCAGAGAAATAATTAAAACATGTATTTGTGATACATGAGAATAGTGTCATTCAACTCCAAAATCTAAGGCATTGTATTCATTTTTGTCACTGGCACTGGTAAACTTTCAGCGAACCTCTATTTGGACTGATGAGTTGCTTTAAAAAAGATACATTTTAATTCAGTAAAGAAAGCTCTGTTTCTTTATGATGAAAATGTTCAGTCCAGTGTAGAAAAATTCCTCTTTTTTTTTTTTTTCTAGTAAACCAATAATAAAACAGAAATATCTAGTTAGAAGATATGAAAGAAAAGGAGCAATTTCTGTCTTAACGTTCATATTGTAAGGCAAGGCTTATAAGAAAGACATCAGTAATTTAAGAAACTGCTACATTATCATCAAGTATGTAACATAACATTTCATGGACTTCATTTTTAATCCACAGTAAATACCATATCTTGTCAACAGATGCATGTGTTACAGATACAGAAGTAAACCTCTGGGTCAATATGTACTTATTTAAACATCCTATTTGGAGGCTAAACCAGCTATATAATGTGAGCACAAAATTTGCAGTTATGCCATTTTCACATTTTGCTGCAGTATTGACTGTAGTGCATGTGCTTCTATGTACTGTAGTTTATGGAATGAAAAATTCCAAGTGCAATGAAGACAACTATAGAAAGTTTTGTGGCAACTGTTGTGAGCACTAGTCTGTCATCTGACGAAAGGATTTGAGTCTCTCATTAAACGCTACTGACTTCAAGACTTAACCAACTTGGAAGATTTATGATATTCAAAAGACATGGCTTTTTCTGTTGTGGTACTAAGCAACTAAATCATGACAAAAAACCCCAACAGCTTCTTTTTCATGTATCGCTTGAATATATTTAAGCAATATCAAAATCACTCATTCTTTTTAATGACTACATATTTTTCAAGCCACTATGTTTTTACATATAGTAACAAGAGAATTAAAATAAAACCTCTTTTCATAGTAGCCCAACTTGGGAACTAATTAAAATTAAGCTTTTAGAATAAGAAAAAAATTAGCCAAAAAGTTGAGAACCAGGAGTTAGCACCTGCAGAGATCCTTGAGTAGTTCAATGCTTGCAAGGAAAAGATAATTTCTTATTTCCTTGTTTTTCTATATTGTCCATTACCCACTTATCATTTCAGCTTTTTAATTCTGTCTTATCTGATGGTTTTTTACTGTGCATCAGTTGCTAGGGCAGCATCTTAGGCAGTAAACCTCCTGCTGAAGAAGAAGATGCTCTGCTTCTTCTAAAGTTAATACCATCTTTAATCTTGATCCCTGGAGATTTGAATGTCTCACCCCTATGATGCCCACAGACTTCATTGACCTTGACAGCAGGGGTATCTGGTTCTCTTTGGCACTGTTATTTTTTTTTGCATGTTAAGACGTATGTCTGTGATTTCCTTAGCCTGTCAGTAGATATGTTAGTTGTAACAAAGCCAGCACTATAGTAAATGTAATGGTTAAACTTTTTAACCATCCTAACACAAGAGGGGAAGTAGCAAAAGTTTGCATGTGACGTTTCTGCTTGTGTCTACAAAGATCTTGAAGGAGAAGAGTTTACTTTTCCAAAAAGCAGATTAGAGTGATACAAGTATTGCTTTCTGACCCTTTCTGGTCTGGTATTATTCAATTAGTGATTTAGTTACAAAAATGTTTGTGTATTTTTTTTGAAATGTTCTTTCTCTGGCTCACACCAACATAGCGTCTCTGTTGGCAACCACAAGATTTTAATGGAAAACTGAAGGGTTTTTTTTCAGATCTGCCTTGAGTTAATTTCTTTGTCTCCTGTCTTTCCTCAGTTGGTAAGTCAGTGTCCCTGTTCAGTCCCCAGGAAAGACAAAGTATAAAGGGGCAGATACTCCATATTTCACTAAGCAAGCCACAGGCAGCAAACAGAGGGAGTCTGAATCTCAGTCCCTGTAGTGATTAAATACTGGACTTTGGGAAAGTCTAGTCTGAGGAAAATGTTATGTGAGAGGTAGTGGTTTTGAACTTCAAGGCTGGTTGTTTTCTGCCTTTCTGAGCTGCACTCTTGCTGCTCCTGCTTTATGTCAACTTCCCCCTTTCTTCACTAGGGAATGATGGTGTAAAGTAAGCCCCTACCCAATGTGGCCAGTCCTTCCCTTTTCCAGCCTTTAGAAGAGAAATATACTCCAGAGTGCATGACTTATGTTGCTGAGGTTAACTGATTTTTATAGGGTTTGGCATAATAGTGCAGCTCTTTCCAGTTTCCAGAATAGTGAGTGAGTAAGCAGCTGAAGATAGTATGGCTGGTGTGGGTTTTGGCACAGCAGAGGTGGTCTTTGGGGGAAAAGGGGAGGACTGGCTTACGGAGAAGCTGTGGCAAGACCCAGCATTTGCATCAGGGTCTTTAGGCTGTGCCTCAGCATACCAACACTGAGCAGGGATCTTGCTCCCTCCTATTCTCAGCTCGTGGGACAAAGGCACTTTGTCGCCTTTTCTCTTGAATGATTTTATTGGTAGACAATATCATTCAAGATGTTGAATCTTTTCAATTCAAGCCTCTGGTGTGGTCTGCGCTGCCCTTGGCTGCAGTGTTGTGAGCACAAGGGAAGTGGCCGAAGAGTTTCTTTGCCTGTGCCAGAAGAGCTGTAGATCCGACCCGGGCAAGGGCAGCAGGCATGGAATGAGGTCATTTTTTTGGCACTGCCCTTTGTTTAGCATTCCTTTCTCTGCAGTGTGTGTTTCTGGCTCAGATAATAGCTGGCACGCTGTCTTGAATTGAGAAGTTCAGTTAGCAGTCAGGTTTCTTTTCAACAGAAATGAACTGGATGAAAGGCTTGAAAAAGCTTGGTTGTGATACAAAATTAAGCAGAACTATCAATTCTGAAGGTGATGCCAAAAAGTTTTAGAAGGCTCTGACAGTATTGAGGGGTGAGAGGTTTAATCAATCTGTCTCAAAAATGGGTAGAACAGATACTGAGAAGACACAGAAGAGGAATGAGCTTTAGGTATGAAAAAAAGACCAAGTGGAATAAATTTATAAAGTCACAGATGGAGTAGAGCTGGAAAAGAGAACAGAATTATTTACTGTTTCTTATAAGACAAGAACTAGGAGCAGGGAGTGTAGTTGTCGGGCATCATACTTGAAAGAAAAACAGAAATGAGGCGTATAATCAAACTGTGAGACTTACTAATATAAGAGACAGTGAAGCCTAGAATTATAAAATACATTGAAAGAAGGATTAGACAAGCTTGTGGAGGTTAAATCCATCAGGAAATATGAATGGTTGTAACCCAAATCCAGTGACAGGATCTGGGAGGCTCTGGTAAGCTGATAGCAGGAAACTAGAAGAATCACAGCAAGGGGAAGACTGTGTTTCACAGGCACCTTCCCTAAGCATGCATTACTGAGCAGTGACAGAGTGATGGTGGCATCAATGAGTCCAATGAGTCCATGAATAAGCTCAGTACCTTGTGCCATTTCTAGCCACAGCTGTGGCTTAGCCCTACCAGGCAGTGAACAACCTATTGCTTCCTTGTTTGTACATAGCTAGGTTGAATTTACAGAGTTAGAGTTAAAAAGGATTATTATGCATCTGGCCCTAGACCCTCTCTGATGTCAGCAGGCTTCATTCGTGGCATCCGATTGTCTTCCTGACCTTTCTGTTGCAGACTAGAAAGCCTTTCTGAGCCTTGAATGGCAAATTTTTGAAGAGATGGCTAAGATGCAAAGGCAACTGGGATATGGCAGATATTCCTTACGAACATGCAAGTGTTCTTGCATGGCCATGGCAATTGACAGACCAGGTATTAGTCAAGAGTAAGATCGTTTTGGCCCCACTAGCATGTTAGTGGTTTTCAGGTGAATCTCCTGGTCATCTTACCACACCTTTCTTGACATTGCAGGACTGTCTTGGAGTCTGGAGAGTGGATTCATTCCAGATGAAATTAAACTCATTGATGTACTCCAGCCACAAAAGTGTGTCCAGTCCATTGCACCATGCTAGAGCTAGCTCATAGCTACTCCCCTCTGCTGTAAAATATGGACTTTATGTCCTCGACACCAACTGTTTCATTCCACGGATCTGCTCTTATTGTGCTGCAGTGCTTGCTAATGGAAACATTGCTTATTCTGTCCTGCTTAGGAACCAGTCATTGCTTCAAAGTTGCATTCCTGTGAGACCAGAGAGTCATACTAACTACAACTACAGGCTTTACAATTCAGAAAATGGAAGGGTGGAAACAGTGGATGCTGAAAATCAGATTGTTGCATGACCTGTGTTTGCCCTGTCAAGGGGTCATTGAGACTTGTCTGGTGTGTGCACTAAACTTGTAATTTATGCTTGTGGAGGATGTCAGGAGGAAGATTCATGTCTGGATGTGCAGGTGCTCCATTAGGATTTAGAAAGACATGGATTGATTAGGTGGTTATTGCAACATGCAAAATTAGCCTGGTCAGAGACCCCTGACAGGGAAGCTTGGTGCATAACCAGTGAGCCAGGCTGCAACCGATAGAGCCTCAAAATGTTAACGGAAATGGCCTTGAGTTGCACCAGGGGAGGTTTAGATTGAATAGTAGGAAAAACGTCTTCACTGAAAGGGTTGTCAAGCATGGGAACAGGGTGCCAGTTTGTGGTCTTTGAATTTTATTCCTGAAAGCTAATCAATGTCTCCTTTCCCGAGTAAGAGGTAGAAGTCTACCTGGACTTTAGTAAGGCCTTCGACACTATTTCCCACAGCAGCCATGGCTTGGATGGGTGTACGCTTTGCTGGATAAAAAACTGGCTGGATAGCTGAGCCCAGAGAGTTGTGGTGAATGGAGTTAAATCCAGTTGGCAGACGGTCATGAGTGGTGTCCCCCAGGGCTCAGTTTTGGGGGGCCAGTCTTGTTTAATATCTTTATCGATGATCTGGATGAAGGGGATTGA
>Ga0181612_128186_pt1 | contig 11299 bp, 7 predicted proteins | sample HoacroProtozoa21_FD_119630 | JGI IMG/M metagenome (GOLD analysis project Ga0181612, IMG submission 119630) | Hoatzin crop microbial communities from Cojedes, Venezuel. Combined Assembly of Gp0051906, Gp0051904, Gp0051908
TCTTTTCGACTTTTACTTCCCAAGTGAACTTGGACAAGCCACTTCAACTCCATGTACCCCACTTTTCCCAGCTGTAAAATGGGGAGAGTACTATAATTTACCCACCTCACAGGGGTGTTGTGAGGACTAGTTCAGATTTATGGAGTGCTTTCACACTTATTGTTGAAAAGCACTGTGTAAGTATAAAGTGTTGTATTATAAGCCATTGTTAAAATGCTTAGAAGATGTAGAACAAGGTTGGCAAATTTGCTGACAAAAATGTAATTACCTTTTAAAATCATGCATATTTTTCTCTATTGTATAAACTTAATTCTTTAACTTGTGAAGCTGTCTGCTACACCGGGCCCTATTCCAGTTTCTTCCCTCTCTCACCCTGTTTCTTTTTGCCCAGTTCACAGAGAGCCCAGTAAAACTCTTACGAGCCAAAAATGGAACCAGCCCCTGAAAGGGCGACCACGGGTTCGTCTCTCCTACCCTTTGCATGTGCTAGAGGCACCATGGCATACCAGGGGTGGGATTCAATTGCCTAACACGGGTCTTACAACATGAGACACCTTAGAATATCCTGCACGCTCTACAGCTGTCCTTCAGAAGGGCACACATTTCCCATAGGTCTGGTATTGTATTTGCCAGGCCCTCACAGATATCTCACACAAAACCATGCAATGTTTAAGACAGCACCAGACACCTATGTCCATGCAGCCTAAATGCTCTTGCGACAGCACCTGGAAGGGAGCTGCTTCCCGCAGGCAGCACCATATTCCTTCCTTTTCCCCATATCTTATTAAAGTCCACAATCAGCTTCTGAAAATTGTTTCAAGCCTGACACACAGCCATCTTCAGCTTCAAAAACTTTAATGAGGCATATGGCTTTACCCTGCTCAACCAGCATTTCAACGGCAGGAGCAGCAGCACGCCCCGCAGGCTGCTTACCCTGGCCTTTTTACCCACATCACATTTCCACACAGATCACTTCTGCGTTTTTTTCTCCTGCCCACTGAACTCCCATTCACACCTGATTTACACTTTTAAGACATCATTGCTCCACTGAAGTGGCAGTTTTGAACACTGCATGCAAATTGCTACGATCCGGTATTGCTTCTCTTTTCTTCTCGCAGGCTAGTATGAGTGATACTGCCCACTTCTGCTCACGTTTGGATTTGGGGAAAAAACCCTAAGGAAATTTTTGATGTTCCTTTCAAAGTGTAATGGGGTAAGGGTGAGATCAGGCTGAGCATATTATGTTGCTGTCCATTGCTTGCCACCTGCCCTATGTGCCAACACTGGCCAGCGGAGTGAGAAGCAAGGAGCATGTAAGGGACAGTCCTTGGGCACCGCAGAAGCACTATCATCGGGAGCTGACCATACCTGAAAATCTCCGTCACTCACTGTCTGAGATTTTACAATGTCCATTTGTATAAACATGAGTCCTATCATTACTTGTCCACTGTCAAAAATGGAAATTCTATGGAGGGTATTGGAAATTCTCCCGAAATATATATCCTGCCAGTTGAGGGCGTATTCTTCCAGGCAAGGGTCATTTGAAGAGTTGGGCAAACAGGTTGTTAATAAACGTATCCTGCCAAACAGATAAATTAGATATGCTGCTCCAACTAAATCATCAGAATAGGGCTGGCTGTTATTTGGGCATATGTAGACGAGAATTTGCAGAAATCACTTCTGTTATTAACTTATGCTGACGTGAAATGTTTCCTGTTTTTGCTGTACCTAATTAATTATAGATATACTTTATATAAATGTATGTATACATACAGTACTGTATATGCTGTATATATTTATATAGCTTTTTAATACTACTACAAGTCAAAAATTAGACTTTTTGCAAAGAATGTCATCACAGTACTGACATTTGGCTTCCTCTCTCATTGCACAGATAATTTTTTAGACTGATTTTTATTTTAGATACGAGTGAAAAAAAACCCCACACACCACAATGCTTTTTAAGCAAGTGACCTTTTGGGACAAATATTTCACAAGCTGTTTGTTTTGGTTTTACAGCTAAAGAGTGTTTTTCACGTGTTGATACACACGTACGCACATACACACACAGACACATGCATTTCAGTAATATAATGCATTGAAAAACCACAGGGTGTTAGGACGGGGACATATCATGGTAAGAAATTAACTACTAACACTGTCTTCCAGAAACTAATTAAGGGAATGTATTTTGCAATAATACAGATCTAGCAACCAGGCCACTAAAGTCTAGGCTTCGAGCTGTAAGCCAGACACTCCTGTATTATGTATGTGTGATTTTCATAGATAGCCTGCTGCAAAGTGTGCCCTGTTAGTGCATCTTTCAGGCTCAAAGACACTGGCCTTGTTAATATTTCATTTAGTAGATACTGTAGAGTCTCATTTATATTACTTCTATAATTAATGGTGATAGCTTAGGCACTGCCTTTACAAGGAGAGATCCCTGTATGTTGTTCGATGGATAATGAGAAACAATAGATATTTCATTCACCAGCAGCTTGTTGCTAGTTAGTAGGAAATTATCGTGTGTACTGTTGCTTTAATTGCCAGGGTAAATAATGCTGCCGCTGTGTTAGTGAACATTTTAAAGCACTTGATGCAAATAGACTAGAAACAAAACACACAAAAAAAATTACCTTTATTATGCTATACCTTAGCATCGGGAGTTAAAAAGGTATGTCTTAAAACATTTGCGTTCTATCATGCAAATATATCTTAATATGCATGTGCTGACTATTCAACTACTGTATTTTAGGAAATACAATTATGCTGCCTTTCTCTTCTCCTATGTAGACTGTAAATAACTGTAGATCTTTCTCTTGTTTTCCTATGTAAATATATGTAAATACTAACAAGCTATGCATGCTGATATTCTAGGCAATTTCAGGTACTTTTATAATCTGAAGGCATGTACTTGAACTGGTTTGTTAAAAAAAAATCAACTCTCTCAAATCCTTTAAAGCTCATTAGAAATTAAAGATTTCTTATTAGACTCCTTCCTTCAATCTCAGTTGCTTTTTTGTTTATTTTACTTCCCTGCTTTGCCAATGTGGTCCCCCAAGACCCGCCACAAAGGATGCATACTCCAAGGCTGTCTGCTCCAAAGCACGGAGTCCTGGCTCAGGATACGATGTGCTCCCCGACCAAGGATGCGCACCCTTTAGATTCAACACCATCCCCGTTCATAAACCTCAACAAAGACTCGGAGAGGGGGGGACGTGTATCCCCTTTGCTCTGACCTCTCTTTCTGTTTAATGATGTTTTCTATTTCATTTTCTCAGCCCATAATCCATCAAGTAAGGATCTAATACCACTAGTGCCAAGACTGGGTTTGAGGGCAGATGCCGTCGCAGCCGAGAGCAGTCCCCATGTCTTTGGCCGTGTCTTTGCTCGTTGGCTGTGCTGCAGTCCGGCTGCTCACTCAGACGTGCCCCTCTGTTTGAACATACTCTTTACATTTCTTTTCTAGCATGCTTATGATGTTGACAGACTGTGAAAATAATTTGATAAATAGCTTGATAAATTTGCCCATCTCTTCCCTTCAGTGCAGTAACACTGTTTGTGGGAGCCTTTCAACTGAAGGGGTGTGAACAAAAATGAAATTACCTAAGCTTATAAATCAAGTCACCTCCTGCATACAAATTTGGAGGCAAGGGTTCAATTTAGCTCTCTTCTTCCTTTTTTTTTTTTTTTGTTTTTGTAATAAATGAATACTCCTATGAGGAAAGCAGTAAGAAGAAAAAAGAGATGCATTTATCCCCCTGCACCTTAAGGGACAAAAAAATCCCCTTCGCATTATCTATAGAAACTAAATGCAATGACAACTTCTTAATCGAAAGCAAACAGCTTTCATGTCTGAAGATGCTCTTTCCAGAGCAGGTGTATAAGAATAAACACATTAATTGACAGGATCTTCTTGACTTTTTAAGTTCCTCAAATTTAGCTTGGTGCCTGGGGAAGATCTCTTTCCAGACCTTGAAGACTCTTTTAAGACGAATGTTTAAAAAGCTGAGCTGACATGGGCATTATGTTCAAGTGCAAGCTGTACTATTCTTTAATAGAGGGCGTAGAAATGGTTCATAGGATTATTATCTTTCTACAGACAAAACCCATTACCTTCACACTAGGAGGGAAAAGCTAGTTTTTAACTTATATAAAACGGAATCAATTATCAATATCTTTGCATGGTTTCCCGACTCTGCTGGAGAGCAGTCGCAGAGCTAAACACACAGAGCCATTTGGCAAAAGGACTTCTACCTATGCTGGGCTTCTTGTTACACCTTTCATTTAATAAAATCACATCTGCAGAAGCAAAAATGAGTAGCAACAATTTGTATGCAGGGCTTCGACCTGGAATGTCACAGGAGGAGACAGGAATTGCATTTGCGGACTGATCACTTGGCTACTGCTACTTTAGACTTCTTCTCAACAAAAAGAGAACAAGCAAATAAAAAGCAGTCATCAACGCAAAGTGAAATGCAGTGGCAAACAGCAGTACAGGTCAGAGCATCCATACAGTGTGTTGTCTTTGGTGTGGAAGAAAAGCGCTCCTTCAGCAACCTCTGCCACACAATCCTTACCATCCAGCCTCTGAATAATCCTTTTGTTGGCTTTACCAGTGGCTTTTCACAGACGCTTATGTTTTCAGTGAGAAAAGGAAAGCCAGAAGGTTAGTGGTGGCCTTTCATGGTGAAAAAGTCCACACACACCCATTGCTTCTTAAACTATTACAAACAAAAGTCTTACATCTTTCAGTGGACCACGTCTAACCTACTCCAACTCTGTCTCTCAGCAGAGAGACCAAAAAGTGCATTAGACATCTTTAAAAAACTGTGTCCTCAGCTGCTTTACTAGCACATGCAAACTCAGATGCACATATAGGTGCAGTATGCGCAATGTATATAAAACATAATACTCTAGAAGCTGGTAATGGTGTTTGGGAAGGAAATGTTCATTATTAGAGTCTTATCTGTTTATCCCGTTCATGAGATCTGCTTCTACAAAGCGCATAATGATAAATGGCACATTTGCAAATTATTTTCTGAGTGCTGATGAGAAATCAGCAACCTGCGAGTTACTGTGACTTTGAATGAGTACACTCCGCTGCAAGTCTTGTTTGCTGAGATGCCTGCCAAATGAGTGCATTAGTATATTAGGAATCTAATAAATTGACTAACAAGCATTTGATGAAAAATAGCTGTACCATCCGTTACAGCTATCATCACAGCCAGCAGGGCTACTGGGGTCGGGATTTTGAAGGCACCAGCTGCTGATAAAAGAGATGCGGCTGCACTGTGCCATGCTCTCAGTGGCATCTCCCTGCTAACTGTGCATCGTAACAAACCCCCAGCAAGACATGGGATCTCCTTTAATTAAGCTTCCCTCTGCTTCTTCATGACACTTACATCGCAGCGTTGCTCAGCCTTGCCTTTTCCCTTTCCACTGCAGAAAGTGGGATGCTGGGATGGTGGAGAAAACTCTTCTGACAATCCAGCACTGAATGAGTTTCTCCGCTTGGGAAGGAGTTGGAGGAGACACTTTCTGTTATACGGCTCAGCACTGTTCAAACATCTGAGACTGCTTTCACGTTCACAATCTGTAAACTTTAAGCTTGTTAATTATGATCACAAACATGAGGCTGAAGGACCAAGAGGGTTTTGGTTATATATTCACATTCAGCAGACAGGCACCATGTTATTTAATGTCATGCAATAAGATTAGTTTCAGGAGTGGCTCAAAGTCCTACTTCTTACTTAGGGCCCTACTGGAAAAATTTAAAGTCAGGAAACAAATCCTCATACAGCACTTCACCTGTGTCGTTCACTGCTTTGCTGGATATTTAAGAAGCCAAATTCCTTTTATGAGTATAACCGATGATCGTCTCTCACGCAGACATCCTCCGTGCCTGGGAAGGCGCAAGCACCAGACACATTCAAGCCAAGGGCACCTGTGAACCTGAAGCAGGGTAATTAAAAGCTCGGGGTTAACTGTGCCCAGAGCCCCGTGGGAAGGTTTGGCTGCTCTCCCCCGCAAGCCCCGCACAGCCCACCCGAGGCACTGTGGGTTTTCGCCACTCCTCCCGCCGGTGCCGTGGAGAGGACGGCACATGGCAGATCGCAGCTACGCTCTGTTCTGGCAAAGGCTCTGTGAGCAAATGATGTCTTTTCAGGCTAATTAATTCTAGTAAGAGCAATACACCCTTACATTCAAGTTTCAGAAATCTTCTGCGTGCCGCTTAATTTGTTTAAAGTAGAGAGGAACCCAATTCATTATAAATGCCCATTTATCGTCTGCCAACACATCCCAGCGAACACTTCAGAACTACGCATGCATAAGAAAAGCTCCTCTGTATCTTCCCAAATTGCATTTCTGCTTTTACCTGAGACGTTTGCAAGATCCCCCAACTCTGTCAACAGTCGCTCTCCAGTTTTGTTTAGCTTATCATCAACAGACTCTGCTTTTGTGAGTGGACAAGTCATTTGAGTGTGCAGCACAGTTATAATGGCCTGACTGACAGCTCAGCCAGATAAACACGAGAGAATAACAGATGTAGGAACAATCTGGGTATTCATTTTGTCCGTTCAACCGGGTTGAAAGGATTTGCCAGCCAAGGGCACAACACTTCAGGCTAATTTGCTCAGCCAAAGCACTGCCGGAGTGTAAGGCTGCAAGCAGATGACTGATGCTGGGGAGATCGGCGTCCCCAGATGAGGTACTTATTATTCACCTCTGCCTCATGGGAAATGAAAGCACTATTTATTCAAAGCATCCATTTGAAAGAGAAAAACATATAGAAATGAACTTTGTTACAGAACTTGAACCCTTCTCACTGCTTCAACACTTCTGCATTAATTCCAGCTTCTTGTCCTCTTCCACATTGTCCTGCACATTGCAGCATTTCTCTTTCCTTGCTTCTTCTTTCCCCCTATACGTTTGCTACTCCTTTCCTTCTCACCTACTTTCCGCAACCTTGCCTGCCGCTTCACAGTTTTGATCCTATATCTGACACCGGGTACCTCTGCTTTGCTGTTCGTCTTCAACTTTAATGCTATAACCACGCAGGCTTTGCAAGCCTCAGAGGCTCAGCACTATTTTCACAGTGCCTGGTATGGAAGTGAGTGCCCAGCATATCCTGGCCGTGTCTCATGCACTAAACGCACTCTGCAATTTTTGGCCGATATTAGCCCCGTACTCCGACGGGAGCCACGTGCTAGCAACGCGCTGCATCCGTCACCACACCGTTACGGAGCCAAGCAACGCAGGACCAGTGCAATGACGATGCTGTCCTTGTTAAGGAAAGTTGTCTCTTGCACATTTTAAGCACCCCGTGTTTAGAGTGACAGAGCCACAAGTCCACCTGCTAATCATGTAAAAATAAATGATGGATAGAACAGCCAAGCTTGTACTTAGAAAAGGTAAACACCGCTCTGACATATTCCCTCAAGCGAGCAAACAAAATAATAACAGTTTACAGTGGAGGCTTGCAAGTTTGCTCCCATTAATTAAGTTCCATTTTCCAGCATATTGAGTTTTAAGTCACTTTCTCCAGGACTGATTTCAACAACTCTTTTCTCCCAAAACCTGCTCTCGGTGACAGCAGCACGACTCCACTGGCTTCAGCAAGCTGCGGTGCAGCGGCACGAGGCGCAGCGGGGCCGTGGCAAATCCCCGAGCGCCTCGGGATCATCCCAGACGAGCGCCCGCGGCCCGAGCACAGCAGGCTGGGAACAACGGTCCTGGCAGAGGGGACGCATCAACAGCCACAGACACATCACGGCAGGAATGTAAAGTGCACCTGACGTTTCTTTTGATCTACTCCTAAGAAGCATTAAAAGGCACATTAATGTGCGGCGTTAGTGCGTGTTCAGTGTGATAGCTGGAGACATAACTGAGCCTTTCACTGACGTCTAATTGGGGAGAAGAATAAACTTATTGTTTCCTTCTCTGGACATGCACTCTAGAACACAGGCAGAGTTGACATTTGCATGAAGTATGTCGCTGTTTTGCATTTTAAATCCAGGCATGCTAAGTGCAGGTTGAATGATCACTTTGACTATTATTAGGAAATCAGTACATACCCAACAGTAATTCTACAGATGCAGTAACTGATATTGCCCAGCGGCAGGTTATCTTTCTCTAATGCTACCAAACACTGAAATCCAAATATACAAATGTGTATATATGTATACTTACATAAATATATATATAAATTGCTTACTTCAAATACCAAGTGGACACTAATAAAGCATCTGAGCATACAGCTCCTACAGCTGCCTTTCATGCAATTGTTTCATACTGCTCATGGAGATCCTCGCACACAAATCATATTCACATTTAGTAAGAATTTTGTGCATTGAGCTAATGATACTTCTTGACCTCATCAGACTATGAAGCATCTTTGCATCTCTGTGCTTTCAGTTGCCGCATCAAATTTCCTTTGCTTTTTTAAGACAACCACACAATGAACAAACTGCAACAACAAACCAAATAACGAAGAAAAAAGGAATGTAAAAAGAGAACATTCCTACATAGGTTAATCAATAGCAGAATAAAGCGAGCAAAGAAATCAGGTGTAAGTTCCATAGTAGAGGTAAGGTGAGGAAGGACATTACTGGTGCATCTAAATTTTGCTGAAGACTACTTATTCCTTGCTGCTATTTCCACCAGCTTAGGTGTATGTTTACACATCTGGCCAGACCTATATTCAGATGAACACTACTTTCTTCTCTTTCCTACATCTGCTATGCTGATAATTAATGTGTCCCTGATTAGCTCTATGGAACGCCCTCAATGCTTTATCTCTGGAAGGATTAGAGGTTTTCTGCTGCCTTCTTCATTTGTCTGCAACACCTCCTTCCAGCCTCAGCTAGGCACCTTGGAGAGAGTTCTCTGCTGCAGTACTAATGATGCCAATACTGCTATGCTAAAACATGCACCTCTTCAACTCTTTTGGCAAAACACAGTCTAATCTGCGAGAACCATTAGCTTCCTTTTCTTGAAGTTCTCACTCAATCTAGCCACAAAAATTGTAATGCAAGGGAAGAGAGGGCTGAGAAATGGGATCCCAGAGTCTCCTGCTGATCAGCCTCTTGTCCTGGCGCTAACCAAAAAGCACGAACCTGCACTGCCAACACACGCCACGTCTACTGCAAGGAAACAGTGTGTCCTGATCAAGTCAGGCAGGTAGATTAAAAAAAAAAAAAAAAAAAAATTAGGGAAGGCAACTGTTCTGGATACATAATAGATGTATGCAGAGGTCTTCTGGATCATGCAAGTGGAAATCCATGCAATTCTGTTCTTTTTCTACAATATTTATAAAACACCGTCAGTTCTTTCTAGTGGGTACCAACTCAGGATTAAAGAAACTCCCTTTCCAGGCCCACACATGCCACTCAGTGCTTCAGAATCACTTTGAAGCTACGCCTATCCCAGCTTTCGGATGTCCACATTTTTTACTGACAGTAGTATGTTTTTCTTCTTACAAACAAGCTAACAACATTCCCACCGCAAAGATGAGAGGCAGTTTTTCTTTGGGCTACTCTGCTGGCTGATGTTCAAGATGATTTCTGACAAACCCATCTTGAAAAGCAGGGAAAGGAGGGAATCCCACTGGAATTTCAATAAATTGTTTGTCCTACATGAAAAAATTTGAAATACATAACATACGTACAGAAAACTCCAGGATTTCAGCTAGGGTACACCAGGGTTTCACAGGCCTTCCTTTTAAGCTGCCTCCTTAAACAGACCTTTAAGAAGCAATCAATGTTGGAAATTTAGCTATTGCAATATTTGGATCTGTAACCCTTTCCAAAAACACGGCCAAAGCTTTCCTGAGGGAACACCGAAGATGCTGCAGCCAGAGGCCAGGGCAAAAGAGCGAGCCGAACACAGCATCTCCTGCACTGCCTGGCCATGGCTGCAGGGAAGGAAGGGGGATGCGCATGTACTGAGCCTGGGGAGCATCTGGGCTAGAGAGCTGGAGCTGCGTGCACCTCTCTAGTGTGAATGTGCACGTGTGCTGTCACTCAAAGACAGAAACACATTATTTCAACAGGATACACGTCTCTCCTGCTCTCTCCAGTAGAAGGAATGGAAATGTGTCTGGCTTCCCAGCAAATGAACAGAAAAGGTCCTTTTCAGTCAATACCAACCAGTTGACTCTATCTCAGTATTTTTCCATTTGCTTCATACAAGTAAAAATGATGGTCTGAAACAAGATCTCTATCCCCTGTTTTGCCACAATGCCATATCCTTCTAGGAAAATACTCTTTTGACAATAAATTTCTATTAAAGTGCAGTGTGTTCTTAAGTTGCATAATCTTTTTTAGTTCACAACATATGAAATATATTTATATTCTGTCCAAACGCTGTATTGGAGCTGTATTATCTAACTCTTGTTACACACTTTTGATCACTTTTTTCAGTCTAGTTTGATTATAGAAGGAAACATCACTCAGTGGCGTAAATGATACATACCTAAAGGATTTTTAGCCCTTAGATTCTGACAAGTCCAAAAGTGAATTTGCTGCAAAATAATGAACTTAAGTGACCCCTGCTGACTTCTCAAGGAATGACATTCCATAGGGAAGTCCATCTATGAAACAATTCAGGTACAAAATAAGTCCATTTGTCTCAGCTCTTTGGACTTTTTCTTGGAAAAGGTTCACTCTTCAGAAAGTTACTGGTCATCTGAACTGGCACTTTAGTCTAGAGTTGGGGATGATCCATCTCATCATGAAAAAAAGGATAACGGGTCAGATTTGAACCCTTGCGGGATCCAGACACAGTTAATTTGTTTTTCAAGAGTATTATCAGTTAAGCACAGCTGGAAACTGAACATCTTATATCTGCCCACATATCTGGCTGGTGCCTTCTGCGTGATGTAAGGGGCTAATAAAAGGTGGCAGCACTCGATGCCAGATAGTTTATCTCTGCCTCGTTTAATCATTCTGACTGGACTGATGTTCAAGCCCAACTTGTGTTCCCTGTTGGTCTGTGAGAGGGCTGCTGAGAGCTACTTTTCAGTAATCAGCTCAAACTATTGGCAAGACATCTGCAAGTACACTTTAGCATCCCCACAGCCTTGAAGTAACAGAAGCGGACTTCTCAATTTAGATGCAATATTAAGGGCAGTTGACAGAAATCTTACATCCAGCTGCCTTTTCTCTCAAAGTTTGCAATCCTGATCCCATTGAAGTCCGATGGAAGCCTTGCCATTGACTTCAACAGAGCCAACATTACAACCATAGTGTTCAATAAATACAACTGGATTACTCTCAGACTCATTGAAAGCCTAAAA
>Ga0181612_154761_pt1 | contig 11299 bp, 6 predicted proteins | sample HoacroProtozoa21_FD_119630 | JGI IMG/M metagenome (GOLD analysis project Ga0181612, IMG submission 119630) | Hoatzin crop microbial communities from Cojedes, Venezuel. Combined Assembly of Gp0051906, Gp0051904, Gp0051908
CTCTTTTCGAGTGCAATTACCCGAGCTCTGCGTTTTTCCTCTGCTTTGCTCTCTGTGCTGTCAGGAGCGGTGTATTTATTCTGTGCGGAGCAAGGCACCCCTCCGAGGCTCTGATCCCTGCCAAACTGAAATGGCTGACATAATGGTAGGATGTTTCCCTCTCTCCATTCCCAGGTGCATAAGCTGATGTTGTCTGTCTCCATGTTATCTCTCTCTATAGTATAGTAAGCTGCTATACTGGGAGACCTCAACTTTCAAAAAAAACTATCGTACTATACATTGTTTGCAGTTATCTGTCCATGGATTTTATTATTAGAGAACAATGAAACATTCTCCACGGGTGCAAGGGGACCATTTTTAGCTAGAGTGCTACTTCTGGAAAAATGAATTATGTTTCAGATCCAAGTGTCTTCAGCTAACCTATGTGATGCAAAGTTTCTGAGCCAAGGATCATCTCTTAGAAACATCACGAAAATCTGGTCTTTCCCTAAAGAAAAAGAAACAACTTCCTAGCAAGGCTCCTGACAGGGTTCCTCCTGAAACAAACTCAAAGAACATTTTCTTCCTTCACCTCCAGTATTTCTGGCCACTTGCACTGGATGGCTTAATGCTGAGTGATAAGCATTGTAGGAGATCCCACAAATATTTCCAGAATTCATTCATGCTGTTGGTTGACAGCATTAATTTTGCTGCAAATTCTGCCTCAGCTTGCTGTTTTCAGCAGAGATGTCTTTTCTGCTATTTTAATGTCTCTTCTGTACATCAAGTGATTATATTTAGGTTAACATTTCTTAAATATGCAGACTCTTTTCTTTCCTTTCTTCCTCCCTTTTTCTATGACCACCTCCCAGAATAAAACTTCCTCATCTTTTTCTTTCTCCCATCCAGTTTCAGAATTACTGGCCTATATTGTAAGAATATGTTCCTGAAATAAGAGGGGAAATGCATTAACAAAATATGCTCTGTCACATATTTGCTATGCACACTTTGTTTTTCTAGCTTGACTGGAGTAACTTGTGGGTCAGGAAAAGGTAGCTTAAAAGCATAAAGTGGAGTAACGTGGATTAATGGATAGAAGGTGAGCAGTGGGGACCTACATTCTAATTTGACTGTCTCCATTACATCAGTTAAAATCAGGTGACTTCTTTTTCTTTTCATTTTGCACTTTTGAAATATTTCTTACCTCCCTTAGAAAGGGAGTGACTATTAGCTGGCTAGCCAGGAGTTGGCCATGAAGCCCTGCAGGTGCTGGGATTCACTAGCTAGAGCAGAAATGCTGGAAACTGGGTGCATCACACTGAGCCAGTGCTTTTAATGCTGATCACAGCTGTGGAGACAGAACTGAGCTTTACTCCCAGGAAGGCATCTGATGAAGGTTCCACTGGTTTATACACTTGTATAGGGTCAGTCAAGTCTGGGAAGTACTCCATAGATACATTTTGGCAACATGTCTCCTCAGGGTGCCTGCGCTGGCTCTCTGATTTGTGGTGGAAGGTGCTCAGTTACGCCTGGAAAAGGTTATTTCATATGGGATGGCTACAAGGGCTTTTGCAGAAAGATGTGAGCTTGTCCTGACTGTACTTCTGAGTACAAGTAAAGCTTATCAGTGCAATCTCAGCCTGCCTCCATGCCACCTGCCTGTCTGCAGGGCCTGCAGGCTCCATACCAATGGGATTTACAGGGTCTGTGTCACCTTCAAATACAGGCAGAGAGGAAGAGCTCACATCTGCTCAGAGCATTTTCAGAGCCTGCTCGCATTGACTTGCTAAACACTGTGTGGCCACCCTTCAGACGTTGAGGCTGATCCTGCTCATGCACCCTCCTTCCCATCCTGAGTGTTTCACAACTGATGAATGCCTGCCAGTGTCTTTGCTTTTTGGATGACCGAGGCAAAGCACTTGAAAAGGGCTTGGTTTTCAGAAAGGGCTGAACATCTGCACTCAGGCTTATGCCCTATCCTGGCTTTCTGAAGCTGGAACGCGTAAAATCACTCATCGTTTTTGAGGAAAAGCCATCCTGATGGGAGTGGGTCAAAGCTGCATGGCTGCACGTACTTCAGAAACAAAAACAAAGGAAGAGGCAGTGCCTCAGATTCAACCCAGGCATCCTAGCAACATCCTTTAAATGCACATGGGTCAGGTCCAGCCTCACCAGGACACACAAACACATGACCTTGTCCACTTCTCGGTGCTCCCAGGAGTCTTGCTGTACGAAATACCCTTCAGGTGCAGAGCACAGGGACTCTTCAGCTCCGAATTATTGCTTCTGCAGATGCAAGGACTTTTCTTTCTGAAATATATGCAGATTTAGTGCCCAGTGCCCACCTACTGAATTTCCAGGCTTTGGTTTCCAGGTTTCCTCACCCAGTAAGGGAATCCAGTAGTAATTTATGCAGCAGGCCCAAGGCCTGGCTCATAATCTGGACTGTCCGTGCCAATGCAGTTGCAAAATTTTTTCACAGTAAAATATTTAATGGGTCTGAGTATAGATGTGAAACCTTACAGAGTGCTATTCTGGAATGCATTTGCTGTATTTTCATTCACATTTGTTGTTTCTTATATTTCTTTTGCATGTCTAATGTTGCAGAATACAGTTAAATTTAGTTGTTTATTCCCTGAACCCCAGCATCTTTGCAGTATAAGGCTACACTAAGATTAATGCAAGACACTGGAGTGAAGACTAAATACCAATTTTAGAGACACATGAGCAATCTGGCTTGTTGCCAGTCACAAGGATAATGAAATTTCTACAACTTCTGACAAAGCCCTTGCTTTAGGAAGGAGCTGGGGACACGGTAGCACATGTGTAGAGTGGATTTGAAGAAGATGATGGGGAATTTGAGTGGCTGTTTTGGGGAACTGCAAGGGCAGTCATAGAGGATATGAGAATACAGCTAAGGTTATCACAGCAGGCGATACAGGATAAAAACCCACAGGAAACAAGGTTTCATTAGCTCTGCTGCTTGCAGAACAACTTGTTTTAATTAAGCTTCCCTTCTATTTCTAAGGGGAAAACAGAGGAAGAATAAAAAGAGGAAAGGGAAAAACCTGAAAAAATAAAATAAAAATCATGAAACAAGATTTTCAAATATTTGGGGTTTTTTTCTTACTCTGTTTTAGTTGGGTTGGTTTTTTTTTGGTCAAGTACTGTACCACTCCCTTTCACCTTAGAAACATCATTAATTACATAAATATTCTTTTTTTATTAAAAAATTTTCTAGAAGTTGTCTTTGTGACCTACTTGTTGCTCCCTCTTGTTATTGCTAGGAATTTTTTATAAAAGTTTCTGTAGTAGAAACTCATGGTCGTGTCTGATAAGCAAGAAGTCTAGAGGTAAAGTCTTTTGCCTTTTGAACTCTGAAGATTTTCCTATCTATCTCAGTGGGACCAGAATTTCAGTCTATGTCTGTAAGAAAGTGTATCTTTTGTGGTATCTTTCTTATAAATTTTGTGTCATAGCATTACATGGTGATGAAACTCTTCTGGTCTGCATTATTGTTTGCTCTTTGGATGTGGGAGATTGTGCTACTGTGAGGTGGACAAGTGTTCAGTCACGTCTGGGTCACTGAAACAGGTGAAGGATCTGGTCCAGAGGGAAGCACAGGCACTGTGTAGTGCTCACCAATGTCAGGGGCATCCTTGGAGGGTGGCTGTGACAGCACCTGGCCAGTCCACATCAAAGCCGACCAGGCCTCTTGGAAGCCAGGGAGGGACAGCCATCAGCCTGCGGACATGACACCTTTGAGGAGCTGAAATTTTACCCTGGCTTGCAGGGTTTCATTGCCTTGCAATGATATTGCCTCGCAAAGAAAATGATTTGCTTGTCTTGCACAATTTCAGATGCTCCACTTGTACTCACGATATCCCAGGGTTTGATTGACTGTGCCGCGGTGGAGCTGCAGCCCCGTGGCTGGGCTGAGAGCGCAGGAGCTCTGACCCCACAGGAGCTTTGGGAAAGGCAGCTATTTCCTTTGGTTTAAAGTGGGTGTACAAACACCTCACTCGCAGTGGTTAGACAAGGTTAACATAGTAATACCTGTCCGTGACTTGGAGTTACTTGGGTCAGAGGCACAGCCAAGAGAAAAGTGAGCAACAGAAAACTACAAAGTCCGTTCTTGTTTCTCAAACAACATTCACCTTGTTCAAGAAAAGTGGAAGAAAAAGCAAGCAAACAAGAACAAGAAAACAAGCAAAGAAGCAAACAAGCAACATAACCAAGAAAGAAAGAAGGAGAAAGAAAGAAGGAAAAAGAATGAAGGAAAAATGGAAAAAAAAAAAAAGCTTTGTACTGTAAGGAGCAACAAAACCATAAAATATGTAATAAACCCACATGGAAAAAGAATATAGTTGACTTCCTGCATCTCTCTGAGTTATGTTTCAGTAAATGTACAGCACGCATACTGTGTTTAAAGCAGATTTGACAACATATAAAACATTAAAAATATTATGACATTGGCCAATGTTTATAATGTATATTTCCACATATAAAATATATTATGTCATGTCATTGGTTTTAAGAAGCATGGAAATTGGCCATGTCATAATATTTTAGAGCTATTTTATACCTCGTCAGAGCTATTTTAAATATACGTGCTCAGCATTTTATGAAACTTCCAACACATGGACATACGGAAAATATATTCCGGGTCCACAGGAGACCAGAATTTCAAGTGTAAGGTTTAGCTAATACACAACTTCTAACACAAGAAACCTTTTCTTTTTGGTATATTTCTTGAGATCAATGTATTCACCTTATTTTGTATAGATTTACATCAGTGGTGCTCAGCCTTTAACAAATGCAAGTTGCATTTGACCTGATCATGCAGTTTTAATGTAGGTGAAATGTTCATTGAAGTGTTGCAGAACAGGACCATCAGGCAACACACACAGCTACAGAAAGCCTCACAAAAAGAAACTATGTTCAGCTGATGAATAACCTCCGTTACCACTAGTTATTTGCACTTCCCACTGGAACATTTCAGTGCTAGACCTCAAAGCTCACTACCAGCACAGCTCAGGGACATTCGGAAGTCACTCTTGGAAGTGGGTGAGGACAGGCTGGGCTAAAATGGGTTAGGTATTTTGTCTGTGTGAAAACTGAAATGTTAAGGGAGCTGAAAGGTTAAAGCACTTGCTGAGGACCAGAGGGAAGTTCTGGCATTTTCTGGAAACAAGAACTTGATTCCCAGTCCTACGATTTAGCAACAAGACCACCCTTGCCTCTCCAAATTTCTTGGGGAATGAAGGCAACAGTTCTGCCAGCAGATTAACTCTAAGCTATGTTATTAAAGTCTGTATTTTCAAATATTACTGCAACCTTAATATGAATAAAACCACATTTTTTCTTATCTTTTACCTTCTACCTTTTATTTTTCCTCCAAGTTCAAACTCTGATGCTGGAGACTTTGCATGACATGCCATACAACCTCCACGTGGCATCGTGGAGTGTTACCATGTCTTAAGGAGCACATTTAGTTTGCTTGCACTTACTGGCATCTGTGTGGGGTCACACACTCATAGTACTGGGGATTCTTTGTTTTGGGTTGTTTTTTTTTTTGCATTTCTTACTTCATACATTAGCAGAAAGTGACTGGAGACAGGTAATTTCTTCCAAGGACGCTATATAACTTATCTCTCAAGGTCTTTAGAGGAAACTGAGAAGCAGCAGGTGTGCCACTTAAACGGGTAATATATATGGCATCACCAAGCATTATAGGATAATTGTAATTACAGGTATCACTGTGAATAAGGGAGGGTAGAGTTGGGGGCAGAAGCCTGCTTTTGGTTTAGCAGCACCACAGTGCTACCTATGCTGCTGTGGGGCCACGTGACCCTGCGCTAATTAGCTACTTATATATTACTTCTCTTTTTGGCTCCTGAATGTTGGTTGGCAATTCCTTCAGCTAAATATATGCCTAATTGAAACAACAGCAGTGCTTTAAAAATAAAAAATCATTCTGGAGAGTATTTAAAAACCACCTATGTTCTGTAAATAAGGTTGCCCCACTGCCTCAGTTAGATTTGGCTTTTTATTTTTATTTTGCTGGCTGATAGGGAAAGTTATTTCAGCACTTCCAGTAACACTGGGCTTCTGGCTCTGTCCAACTGGTTTAATTTAGATTTCCATTATTTGTTTGACTGATTTATCTGAAATATTTTAAGGAGTAGCATGAAGACATTGTTTTTCCGGAGCAAGTTATTGCTTTCACATATGCTTCATGTCAAGGTTTGGGTTTTAGTGGAGGGTTTTCTTTTGAGGGGACTGGAGCAAGTGAGGGAAATTTTGGGCAGCATATGCATCATGGTCTTTTCTTGCTTGGGTGTTTCTTTGTCATTCATTCCATGTCTTTTCCAAGAAATACAGACTTATTATATGGGAAAAGAGCAACTGCTTCAAAGTCCTAAATATTCAAGATAAACACAGAAAGACAAAAGTTCTTTAGTTTCGTAGGGGCTAAGAGGACCATATTGTCTCCTGCTGAGGAAATAGGAAGAAAGGAAACGACCTAAACAGTGAAACCTATTGCCAAATAGGGAAAACAATTTGAAAGCATGGTATGTATTTGCAATTAAAAACAAAGACTCCAATTCTTTCCCTCTATGGACAAATCCTTGGTTAGAGACAGGAATTTAAAGCAAGCACTTTGCTTATTTCTTAGGAAAACATGACCAACAAAGTGGGAGTTTTACAGGTCTTGATATCCAGAAGATGTCAGTCTCATGCCCCATTTGTTACAGTAGAAGCATTAAGGTTAAGTTTAAAACTTAAAGTACCGTAGTCAAAGGAGGTACACACAAGAGAGCAATCACTGGAAGAAAGTTAAAGCAACAGACAAAAGATGGGTCATAAGGAAACATTAAGCAATTTGTATAGAGAGAGGTCATTTATTGAACTGTGTCCAGCTGTTTAAGGGAAGCAACAGGACCATCACCACATGTTTTGAAATGTGTATATAGCAGAAGTGGGTCTGGGACTGGTTCTGGAATTGTCCCGTTTAACTCTTCCTTGTGAGAGAACTGCTGTTGACTTTACCGTGCAGAGTGGCTGGTGTATGCTTTCCCCACGTTAAACAAAAGTCAAGAGAGAACGTTTATGGTGAGTGAACAGAAACACAAGGAGTGCAAACACAAAACCATATTTAAGAGGTACTCTAGCTCCAGGTCAATGCCCAGTTTTATAGCTTTATAGAGTATGTTTTTGCATTAGACCTTGAAGGAGAGGAAGACTTCAAATACACTATGCCAAGACTAGGATGTAAAGTACCACAAACCAACCATTGCACTGTTCCTCAATGTCCATATGGACCACATGTAAGAAAGAAAAAGGATGGTGAGGATGTGTGTGCTGTACAGCAGGACACGATCTTGCAACCTTCCTCATCCAGACTGACCCCACTCGTTCTCCAGATGGTCTTCCTGTTGGTGCAGGAGCCATGAGCTCCTGTCGGATTAAAACCAGATTGTTGCATTTGAGGAACAGGTCACTCAACCTCAATGAGGACCAAAAGCTTTCCCTGCTTCAGCGCTGAGCAGAGAGGGGAATACTTTCTGCACAGATCCTGTGTTGCAGTTCTTCTGTTCTGCCTGCATCCCTATCTCCTTCTTGAATGCTATTTCTTACCTGGAAGAGTCAGCAGGTTCAGGTCTGAGAGGATCTGGTCATTAGCAGGAATGTTCAGCAGCACTGCGGAAAGGACATGAAATACCTGGCACAGTCCCATATACACACAGCCTGGAACATTTAATGGCACTCAAGGGATAAAATGACCAAACTGTAAACCCTTTCCCCCCACCCTCCTTCCTTTTTTTATTTTTTATAAATGCACTTTTGAACATGCAGTGCATAGATACTTTCTACCTTCCTTTGTCTCTCTGTTCCTCACTTGTGACTCCTTGGGGTCCAATTGAAAAAAAATTGTTCTGCACCATTTACTAAGGTTTTTGGCAGGATTTTTCTAGGAAAGAGTGAGGAATGTGCTGTTTCTACATCAGTTCACCCACAGGTAGCTCCTTGTGCACTGCACACACTTCAGGGATTAAAAATGCCAGGATTCCCAGTTTGTTTGCTCTGAAAAGATGGCATGCACATTTTCTGTCTCTGTCTCACACATACTCATACACACACATCCATGTACACGCACATACACAAACTCATTAGTGACAATTACTGGTGACATGCCTGTCAATGCCACTGCAGTGTCAGTGACATCCTGCAAAGTTTAGATTAATAATAAACAAATTATTGATCTGAAAGGCAAACAGCCATTTTTCTGTTTCCCAGGTGTAGCTGGTAAATTAACATACAATAAATTTCAGAATCTGAAGGTTACTGATTAAATGACTGTTTACGTATTATATATATAAGTAACTGTTTACATATTATATATATAACTGACTTCTTATCTTCATGCCTGTCTGGGCCTGGTGAACATTAGGAAATATATAAATTGTTAGCAAAGTGATGAAGAAGAATACCAAAAGATGAAGGGTGTTGGTGCTTATTGTAAATATGTCAGGGGTCAGCTGTATTTCCATCTGATGGCACTAAGAAATTGTTTCTGACACAGCACAATGTACAAGACTGATGTGATTTAGTTAATCTAGCAATTTATGTGTTTACCATATCTACAGGTTTTTTGGGTTAACTTGAAAATTTGTCGTAAAAGGAATACTTTACAGTCTTAGCCCCAGTAACACTTCTGTATAATGTCCTTTGCATTTTTGTTGGCTTGCTGACATCAGCGTTTTAATACTTAATATCCTGTGAACATTTCTGTGTTTTATAGTTCTGTATGTACTGGAATAAGGAGGGAAGAGAGGACCTAGGCTCTCTAATAAGGAAACACACATTATTCTTTACTGATATGTTTTTGTTCTCTGCTAATCATTTTTTTTCCTTTTCACATAAGCCTGAGGAAGAACTGCTGTTGGAACAGAAAAGGGCAGATGGTAATGTGTATGTGAAGTGTGGTTGTAATTGCTTTATTACCTAGGCTCTGCATAAGGCTTGTTTATGTGAAAGGAAGAGTATAATTCCTTTGGGTTACTAGGAAAAATCCCAGGCCTGTAACTGATTTCTCCTGAGAGCTACTGAATTCTTTGACTCTATCCCTTTGCCAGGTTGTGCCTTTTAAACGCCACCTCTAAATAAATAATATAAAAAAAGTCTTGGAAAGAAATTCTATTTCAAAGATGAGGCCTCGCCTCCTTGTTAAACCAGGGCAAGGGAGGAAGAAACACACGAGCGGGTGGTCTAAAACCCAACAGCTCTCAGAGGCAGCTTGGCAGAGCTGCACCACTCACCAACACCAGGACCTCACCGTGGCTGAGCAGGTCCTGCCCGCTGGACCCTCCCTGCAGCTCACACTCTTTGTGCTGCAAATGCTCACTCTGGGAATGTCATCTAAGCTGTTTTGGTGGTGATGAGGGCAGTAAGGAAGGGGAAGATGTGTCTACCTCCAAGACCTCTGGTTACTGTCAGCCCAACTTAAAAAGCAACAAAGAAAACCTGAAAAAGAGGAAATAGCTGTAGCTTGTTTATAACACAGCATTAAAATATTGTCTTTGAAACATCCAAGGCTGAAAGCATAGAATATTGTATGGATGAAATGGGAAACATATTTCTTGAAGTGATTTTTGAAAGACTTAGCAGTTCTCATGTATTAATTCCAGGTATAAATGGAGCAGGTTTTAAAGCCATGACTTTTCAAAGTTACACATACAGATCAATATCCTCCCTAACTTACTTCAGGCTGAGATGATTTGGAGAAGATAGGGAAGAAACTCTTCATAAACATGTTTTGACCATATTGGTGATGCACCGTGGCAGGCAGCTGCAATACTGCAGAATTGGGACCAAGGGAACACAGTCAGTCCCAAAGGCACTCAATTCCTCCTATCTCACTGTATGCTGGAGCATCTACCCTGCTTGTATGCCTGTTCAGATGGTTTGATGAAATCTTACTGTCCTCGCTGGAAAGGCTCCCGCTGGCTCCGGTGGCCTTTGGAGCACTTGCACAGGAGGTAGCCACGAGAATCCTTCTGTGTCAGCGTGCTCCAAGCCCCGACGAAGCTGAAGCGGTGATGAGCCTTTACCCTGATGCTTGCAGAGGAAGTCCGTGAAGAAATCTCCTTTAAGAACAAAAGCAAACAAAGCCCTTGCTAGATGCTGCTTATAATATGAAAAATTTGGAAAGGGCTTGTTCCATATTTATGGCATTTCTAAAAATAGATGATATGGCTTAAATATTATACTGTTCCCCAGTTCAGAGAAAGCAAAATCTTTCCTCTGGGGTATAAATATTTCCAAAGTGGACGACTGTTAAAATTCAGAACCCCCCCCCCAAATAGTTTATAAAAAGCATGCTGACATTGTAAAAAATTAATAGCATGCTTGGAACCTTTTGAGTTTCCAAAATGGTCAGTTCAACAGAAAAAACTGGCACTTTCTTATTATAAAATTGAGTTGCCTGTCTTAGGTTTTTCCTAATGAAAGAATATTTGGAGAGAATAAAGCTCACATTGAGTGTTCACAGCCCATCTCCCCCTCAGTGTGTAATTTAACCACCCAACCCTGTGGCCTGGAACACTTTCGATTACAACTTTAACAGTTATTTTGGAAAAAATTGGTAGCCAAATATTCAACCTTTAGAATATTATGCATGAGAGTTTTTCTTCTCTTAAATGTCACAGGAAATCATGATGACTCTGTGTGTGTGTGAGTGTGTGTGTGTGCCTAAGCAAAATAAATTTACTATTTCATGCTACTGGATTCCATTAGTCGAAACCTTGACAGCTATAGCCCTGGGAGGGGCAAGGAAGTTGCGCCAAATTCTCGGTCACTCTAAAATAGGTCATATTAATGCTGCTTTAAAGATCATCTCTATAAATAGTCAGAAAATCAAGTGTTGGGTAGTACTAGGCTCACCCTGGCCTGGGTTCCATTACTCCAAGTAAAGAAGACATATTTATATAGTGGGGTTGCCCTTAAGGATGTGTGGAAAAAAAAAAAGGAATGCTAGTAGTATTATACAGAAGTCATTTAATTCTGTTGTGCTCACAGTTAGGCTGAGTAGAAATCACTGGTAAAATAACAACTGTACATTATTAGTTTTCAAGAGCTGAGATTGCCCACAACTGTTTAATGTTTTATTATTTTCTTGAATAATCGACAAATATTTCAGCACTAATTAGGACCAGGATTAGGTCTTTCAGTGAAGTGAGCTGGAGCTCGCTATCAGCTTACAAATAGATGGGTTTGAAAAAAAAATCTATTTGGTTCAATTTTTGCCCCTGTCCTC
>Ga0181612_154637_pt1 | contig 11298 bp, 6 predicted proteins | sample HoacroProtozoa21_FD_119630 | JGI IMG/M metagenome (GOLD analysis project Ga0181612, IMG submission 119630) | Hoatzin crop microbial communities from Cojedes, Venezuel. Combined Assembly of Gp0051906, Gp0051904, Gp0051908
CACCTCTGCCTTCTCTGTTAAAAAAAAAAAACAAAAAAACCCCACAAAACAAACAAACAAAAACCACAACACCAAAAACAACAAACAAACAAAAAATCCACAACAAAAATTCCCACAAAAACCCACCATTACATTCTTTTTTCAGGTCTTGCATCATGTTATGGAAAATTTCTTAGTATGCTTTACCCGTGGGACCATTAAGAGCCATAAAGTCATCCTGGAAAGGTGGTATGCAACCTAGTTGAAATGATGGACGTCTTGGTCATAAAAAGAAGGCTAGCACAATCATTCTGGGTTTTTTTTTCTTCAACATGCATTAGCTAAACAATCAACAAAGGGCAAAAATACAACACATAGATTAGCTTGTTGATACCAAGAATCAGTAGTTTTGATTTGATAGATTTATGAGATTATGGAATTTCACTAAAATAAAATGAAAATTTACATAATCCCTAAGGTTTTCCTGTTCGTAGATCTTAAATATGTGGGCCTCCTAGTGGTGTGGAGCTGAAGGGACCTTCTCAGTCTACTTCCCTGCAGTTGCAGACCAGACAACTCTTATAGCTCCTTTTACATCATGAACAAGGTGACTATGTTTGACATCGAGAGGTGCTGGTCCCTTATGATCGCTGTAAGAAAGGCACCAGACTCTGCAAGGTATCATTCAAAATGCTATTTATTAGAGCTATCTCTATAATGAATGTGAGAATAGTTCTCCTGGTTTTGGTTTAAATGAAACCAATTATCTTTTAGTGAACTCTCAGTTCTAAGTAACTGCATTTTTCCTGAAGTTGGCTGCATATTTTTCAGGCAGTGTCTGCTCCACAGCTGAGTATGGATAATCTTACATCCCTGTAGGTGCTGGGAACCCTGAGTTGTGCCTCCTCAAGCAGGCCTTCATTCAGCAGGCTGTGCAGACCCCATCCATAGATAGAGTTACCCCATTTTGGTCATTCAAGTCATTATAGGATTGTCTTCTAAGAAAACAACTATATTAATTATTTCTGCTATCAAACAGAAAGTATGCTTGTGCTAAAACTTCCTGCGGCGTGCTTGGATGAAGGCAAGGCCACGCAGGTGCTGCAGTCACCAAGTGGGAGCTGCCCACAGGCTCCTCGGTTACAAGCAGCTGGCTGCGTTGATCCTGCGGCCAAGGGCTATGTGCAGCACAACGCAGCCTGAAAGCCAAGCTGTATGTGCAGCCCAGGCTTGCGTCTGCTCAGGTCAACTGCTGTGTGGATCACTAACTCCTCCACATGCAACGGCCTTCCAGTCAGCATCATGGCACTGCTATTCAAAGTTAAGTCCGCTACTCTTCCTATTAGCGAAAATTGCTCCATGCTATTTTTATCCTTCTGATGGCAAGAAACCTTCCAGCTTCAAGACTACGTTTATTTTTAGGGCCCTTTTAGTCCCATTTATTATGATGTTCTGGTATCCACATTGCCATACATTTGATATATTTTGTCTCCTTTGCAGTTAAACAGCTCATTCATATCCATTTCCAACCTGCTTTTTTCTTTTTTTTCTTTGCTACAAAAATCAAGATTCTGTGGTTTACTTTATCAATATATGTCTTCATTCCCTATTCTTTTCTTTGGCCCTTCTTTTCATAAGAGTTCACGCCAAGCTGATAATTAGATAAGGAAACATATTCTAGATAGGGTCTCAGCTGTGCTGTGGACATTGACATTACCATTTTCTTTTGTAATCTCTGCAGATATGTGTTTACTGATGCATACTGTAATAACATCTTACTTTTATGTGGCTTCTTTTTATCAGTGCTCGTGGTCTTGCTGTGATTGACTAACACATCCATTACACTTCTTCGCTGATTTATATCTAGCTAGCAGGGAATGTGCTGCTTTTCAGTGCAATTCTTAAACAATGAAAGCAAAGCAGGACAAACAAAATTGAAATTACCTTTTTCCATCACTTCTGTATCATGACTTCCAACCCTAAAGTGGAAGTTCTTATCCTTTGAAGTTTGAGGCCTTGCCCTTTGCATTTTAGATTTCATTCTATTTCTCGTACTGTACTTGTGCAGATTGTCACTAAAAGGTTTCACTAGTATTAGTACCAAGATCACTTATGAAATTACAAGATCAGCTGTAAAGCTAATCCTTGAGAATCCCTCAAATATACAGCAAAACATTTATTTTTTCAACAAAATCAAGTGGAAAATAGGCATTAAAAATAGAACTTTATGCCGATGGGTTTTATACAGTTATAAATTTGACATACGCTAGGTCTCCTCCAATTGGAATATTTTGGAACAGCCGACCTTTTGTAAACTTGCCTTCCCTATTTTACCATAACCTTTCAAAATTTGTCCTTTTGCATCTCAAAACCTTAGTTAGTGTGCATTTTTAAGGATATTTGAGCAAGTAGTGATAGCATCACGGTCACAACAGCATATAGGACAACATGGCTAAACTTTATTTCTATTGGTTTAAATTTTTTTATGCATACCAAGAAGGTGAGATCTGTAATGCAATCTCAGTTGGTGCCACTGCAAAGTGCTGCAAGAACTTATGCTGGCTAGTTTAAAACTGATTTGATTTCTCTATGCTTAAATTACACCTGGATAGATGTTACTGTAAAATAACATCAGCTTTTGTTGATTCATTAACTGTTTACTAGAGAAATCTGTTGCTTGCCCTTTGCAGGAGTATCTGCTCCCTACCATTGTTAGCAATACTTGTTTTCTAATCTTTACGTGATGCAATAAACTCTCTTCTACTTACAGAAGTCCTGGTCATATTTTTCATTAATATCTCTGTCTATATCCAGATCCAACCTTGAATTTAAGAATGTCTGCTCTAGTGGCTTTCACAGTCTTTCCCCAAAGTAATTATTAGTCCACCAGGTTCCTGCCAACATTATTATTTTCAATTTCATTTCAATTAAATATTTCCTTAGGTGTATTATGCCACAGTGTCTGCTTTTCTACCTGTCTGCTAAACAACTTCTCGGAAGGCAAATAGAGCTGTTTAAGATATTTAAGGTCTATTTTTGCACAGCTCTGTGCATGTAGTTCTATTTTCATAATGAGACTTTAAAACATACAGTAATAATATTAGCACAGTATATAGGGATTTGGGTTTTGATAACTACTCAGAAAAGTCTCAAAACAGCAAACGCAGTTGCAATGTTACATTATTTACATATGTATCTTCATTTCAAAAGCACGTATCCAGGACTTAAGAAAACACACGGGCAAAGCATGATGAATAGTTTGGCAAATGTTTTTCTATTTCGTGGTTATCAATCAGTTGCGAATGAATTCTGTTTTTCTCACATTGGTGCATGAAAAGCAGGTTAACAGAAAATGGCTGACATGCTGTATATGAATTACAAAAGATGGCTTACAACCAACCAACTTCTACTTTCCCCCTATTGCTAAAACTGTACCAGATTGACTCTACTTCCTCCAATCCAACCCTGAGCTGTTTATTTGACTTATTACTTTATTCAAAGCCTTTTACATAGAATATTTTGATAGATACATATAAGAGTCTTGGGATTTGATCTGAGACTGTGGAAAGCATATCAAGTGAAGGTTTCTAAACAAGAATTTTCTCAATTCTGAAACACAAAAGTCAGTGTTTCTAGCTGGTAGTAGGCCAAATGTTGTGGCTATAAATACAGTATAGTTAAAATGTTTGCAAAGTAAAATTTGCTTATACCAGTTAGTGAAATAACTTTATAAATTTTCTGTATGTATGTGCATGTGTGTGAATGCCCATATATGTGTGAGTGCATGCGCATACAGACACACATGTTTATGAAATCATCATGACCCATAGAACTGCTGGAGAAAAATGCATAGCTGGCACAATTACCTGAGGACTTCACAACAGTACAGGAACTAGAGGACCCTCTGGTTGACAAACCCTCTTTTGCAATTTACCTCTTCCTCTGCATATTTCTGGTTGTACTTCCTTCTATTATTTCTATGAGAAAACAGTTATCTCTTCAAAATTCCACTCTGCAAAACATTTTTTTGAAGTTTTGGTTTTACTTCAGTAGGAAAGAAAAACATGTTCTGGGTTCCTTAATTTTTTGTGGCACTTAGCTACCTCTGGTTGTCTGCCTGAGTAACTTGTGTGTTGCCTTTTTTCCTCAGAAAAAAATCCTGTAGCTCTTAGCAGTAGACTTAATGTTGCTATATGCTGCAAAACTTTAGATCATACACTGAGCAGTGTGCTGCTTGTTTCTAATGCTTTGTACAAAATAAATCATGTTTGTGAGTAGATTTCCACTTTTTCGAGAAAGCACAGGGTAACGTTATGTTGTTTTCACATAGCAGCTGTGTTGCTAAATTGCTCTAAACCCAGGTTTGGATAGAAAAATTTAAAATATGTACACACAGCCATACATTGAACAACTGTGTTTTGTGGCCTTAGTCACAAGAAATCAGAAGTCCAATACTGTAATACAAAAAATGCGTAATCTACTTTATATCATGCGTACTTACATTAGACAGGAGCTAAAGAAGACATCTTTAAAATGTAAGGTTCAGACAGCGTAGACAGTCTACGTCACCAGTGGGAATTTTCAGCTTTCTACAGTTGTAGTATAGTTACAGGAATTCTGTAGGTTTAGTTTTTGAAGTTTTCAAATTAGGGTTATGAGACATCTGTCATAGTCCTGTTCAGATCTATCCTTTGTCTGTCCTTTGACCTTTGTTACATTATATTTCCAGTCATATATTAAAGCAGCGAAGAACATGCATTGGTAGGTTCTTTGAATCCACACCACCCCTTTGCTGCACAGGCACATGGCAGCTTCAAGCAGAATCCAATGCAATGATTTAGGATACTTTTCCTTCTGTCACAGTAAACTCTGGGCATTATTCCAATAAATCAGAAATAGAGCTAGTAATGTCAGTGTTGAGATTATCTCATTAAACAGTACATGAGCAGGAAGAGAAGAGAGACTACAGATTGCAGAAAAACAAGGATCGTTAATCACAGAGTCCCTGTCTGCTGAAGCATAACAAATGAGAACAGCTGGTCTCCAATAAGTCTACATGATTTTAATTGATGGAAGCTGTTAAGAAACAGTGTGTATCCATAGAAAAAGTATACACGTGTAAAAATACGAATTTTTTTTCACTTTGAAGTCAATTTCAGTATTTCAATGTTATCCTGTTAGTACAGAGTCATTCAAAATAGCTTGGTTGATATTGATGTAAAACAGGTTTTAAACTCATTGTAGTAAGAAAGTATGACATAAACATAGATTTGAGTATGTTGCAGCAAGCAGAGGACGAAGTACTAGTGTATCTTCAGTTTACTTTTCTAACAGCTATGTAAAGTCAAGCTATTTAACAAAAGACAAGTTTCAACTGTTCCTCTTTGAGCTAAGTCCCAATTTACTTTTTTGAAACTATGAGATTGGGAAGGAAAATCTGTGTTTTCAATTTATAGCTTCAGTGCTGGTTGAAAGGGTGAGAGAAACTCTACCCTTGGGTGTGGGGAGTTTTTGATGCAGCTGCTACAAAATCAATGAAAGAAATAAATCAAAAACCTTCTGTTTTGAGCACATCATCTCCCTTTTCCATCCTTTGTTTTTTTGGCTTTCTTTTATTGCTAAGAAACTTAGTGGCTATTATTGTGATCTCTATTACCCATCACTGTCTCTATCCTTGGTATTACAACTCCATTTTTACTTAACCTTCAACAAAATCAATGGGGAACAAGTGAAGTATTATAAATAAGAAATAGTGATTTCACAGGCCAGTAGACAAGTGAAAAATCTTGTACATTGTCTTTCCCCTAAAGATGAAAGCAAGAGTCTGTTTGCCAACCCTATTTCATTAATTTGCTCACTCCGCTGATTTTTCTGGAACTTATATTCTAATTTTTGTTGTCTAATGACCTTGAGTTGGCATTAGAATCAAATTGAAAGCCAGTGAAAAATATGATGGTTTCTCCCAGCATCTTGTTCTTTTGAGGAAGCAAGTTTCCATGTAATTTCCTTCTCTTTTTCTTGGGCCCAAGCCTACACATCACACCTGTCCAGTCCACTACTGCTGATACTAAAGATCTAGCCAGGAAGAGTCATTGTTAGCCATCCTGTTCCCACATGTAAGACATCCCGATGAACTTACAAAGGGAGCTGACAAAAGAGGGTTTCTTTTTGCTGTGCATTTGTCCAGGAGGCAGGAAGTTAATTTTCTGTCAACCTGAAGTTTTAACAAATTATTAGTAGCACGGGCTTCAAAAGTTGCTATCCGCTTGCACACTGGCATTTCAAGAATGATTTTGAAGTTACTCTGGAGCTCCAGTAATGCCAGTTAACATGATGCAGTGCTGCTGCAGATAGCCACGGTGTTTCCAGGGGTGTGAGTTTAAATGCATGTATCTTGTGTTTTAGGAAATTATAGTGCAGCTGTCGTTTCGTATGTGTTATGGCATGTTGAACAGACCAGGATGATCTTCTATGGAGTTGTAAGAAGGTTAGTTATAAGAAGTACAACTGGTGAAAACCAAAGGACCTGTTGCATGCTGTATGCTTTGACTGTGCTTGTAAAGTGCTTGCAATAACCTCATCAGGCTTTATATAAATACATAAATTCAGTCTTTGTTCAAGGGAGATCTCTAGGTTTATGAATGTGATAAAATGTAAGGCATCTAATACATTTTCAAACATACATTTTCTGATTTGTTCTGGGTTCTTTTAATTTTGAGTTAACATAAGCATTTGTGTCTTAAAAGAAGTATTTATGGAACGCTGTAAACTGTTAATTTCAGTTGTGATTGCAAATTCATTTGAAATAGTAGGCTCACAATTCAAGAATGGGCCTAACTTTAGGCTTGTAGCGTTATTTCACCTATCCAGAAGTTTTGCATAGGAACTTCTAGCATTTGAAGAAACAGAGGAACAGCCTGTTTTTATTCTCGATTGTTTTAATAGGAAAGAAAGAAAATGAAGCACCAAATATACTGTTAATAGTGCTTTGCTTTGCACTTTATATTTTAGTTTTTAACACTTTGAAGGATTAATAATCAGTCCCAATTTCTAAAAATCAGGATGCTTCAGAATGGGCCAGTATATCCAAGGAAAAAAGAAACGCAGCTAGGGACAAGAACAAAATATCTTGAGAAAGAAACGGAGTTTCAACAGCATTCCTTAAAATTTTACAGGTTTTTTTCTGCTTCTTGTATTCCCCTTTCTTATGCTTGTAGTATCATAATTCAGGTAAAGGACTTCATGAAAAGTGCATGTGTCTGAAACCCTTTGAAAGCAGCAGGGGACCACCAGGCAGTTGACTCATCTAGATAATTTGCAGAAGAATAGTTGTATAAGCTTTTTTGCTTTGTAAAAACAGATAGCTATATAAGGTATCTATATACTTTTTTAGTATTGGCTGTTAATTATATACAGCGCATTTACAAATAGCTAGAAGAACACTTTGCTTAGGATATATTTATATGGAAGTTATAGTTTAGCAATGAAACCCTGATTTGTTCTACCTCAGCGTTCGTAGGGAATCTTCCATCATTGAAATTCTTTAAATTAAGGCAGATATCTGTTAATAAATTGTTCTAGTTTGAGCGGAAAATAATTTGAAGAAATCCTATTGCCTGTGTTAAGCAGAAGAGAGGAGACCCAAATGTTTATTTCTTATATTACAATCCACACATTAAATTATCTCTTGTGCAAATAATGACCATAGTGAATACTTGTAGCTAAAGCGATGTGAAGACAAGACAAATACAAACTATTTTGTGAACTGATTGAGTAAGCTGAATAATCTGAGATACTGAACTTGAATGGGACATTGGCAATCAGATGTATAGCAGTAGAAAGTAACTGTTACTGCTGCTTTGACTCCATATTTTGTTCTTGTTCCTTCGTAAGGAACGTGTATTAAATTGCCTCATGGGAAGCAATTCATTTTACTGTCTCTTTCTTTAAAACATTGATCTCTACAGACTACTTTAAAAAGACTAAGCCTAAGTAGTGTCTTCAAGTGGTCCTACTGTTTGCAAGTATTAATAGTTCAGTCAGGAAATAAGCACAGTAGCAGGTGAGCTAAATGATGAGTTGTTTCCCAGTGTTTACTTGTACATAGTTTGTACCTTTCATCAATAACCTAGAATTTATTGCTAGAGATGATTCACTGAGTAGTTACAAATGGAATAGTCACATTCAGCTACTGACTAATTTGATGGAAAAATAGAACTAAGTTCTAATTATTACACTCTTCATTAGTTATTCTTCACCTACCCAACCCTGTCATAAACTTTAATAGCAGGGTATGCACTATTAGTCTTAAAAGAACAAGGAATATTTGAGTAGTCTGTATAACACTCAAGCAAAAAAAATCCAGAGATGGAAATGCTCATGCAGTATTCTGAGAATATAATTTACCTTAATATTCCTCTTGTGTCAGATATCCCTAAATAACAAAGGGGTTTAATACTCAAGTGCCTTTGTTATGCTGTCACCAGGATCCAATGCAATTTATGTACAATGTGTTGTCAGCTCAACTTCACTTTCTTCTAAACAAGTAATTAAAACATAAAACAAAAAGGACCAATTGATTTTAATTCAAAATAAGTGTCAACCAATGATGCTAGCAGAAAATATGTGAAACAGAAGATTTTTCTTCATTTAAATTAAAACTAAATCACACTTAAAAAAAAACAGTGGACCACAAGAATCGGTCACAAAGACATGCGTGTTTCATTCCCTATCTGCTAGGATCTGCGTGTGTGGAGCTGCTATAAATCTTTAAAATTATCTTGTGTGGTATGTGGAGAATCTAGTTTGAATGGAAGAAAGTTTTTTGTTGTGATATAGTATCACCAAGGCCCTGAAAAGAAAAACTGTCCAGATGTGTTGAACTGCTATGTATTTCCTTTGACTCTTGGTCATGCCATTTAGTAATTTCTTACACTCTTATGTCAGCCCTAGAGACTGTGCATACACTTCAAGTAAATTAAACTAAAAGTTGAAGTCAAACATTGGAAATCCTAATAATGGAGTTCATTTTGGATTTCTGCCTTCCTAGGACTTCCCAGTATGTAATCACTCAAGCAGCCCATGTTGCAGGGGAAACTGTTGTCATTATTGTGCACAGACCCAGCTCACACCTGCCCGGGGAACTGCACAATCATCTGCTGCAAACACATTACGTGATATGGATGGCAGACTACATGGATTGCTGCTGTTGTACATGTATTCTACATGTCTTACAGGGCTGATGAGCTCCAAATTTGTACATAGTCCAGGGAGAAGAGTAAATACCTCCAGAGGCCAAATAGCTCATAATTGACACCCTTTGCTTGATCTGCTGCAGACAGCTCCTGTTCTTCGTTGTCTATATCTTTGGCCTGTGCTTCTGTTTAGGCACTTCAGGTCAGCTGCAAATTACTTTGCTCGAATACGGGTCTAAATGTTCTTGAGTGCATTTCAAGATTTAAAGCAATTATCTCGGCTAGAACATTCCTTTGTGAACTGCCAGAAAAGCAACCCTACACTTTCTGAGAATACTGGCTAGCCAGAAGCTCCTCAGAAAGGCCAGTCTACTTTCAGTCATTGCAGAAGGGGCACTGCATGGGTCTGGTCTTTATATATCAGTGAGGACTTTTCATGTTACTTTTGTTCAATAATACCAAAAGACTAAGGGAGTGGTGAGGGAAAAAAAAGAGTTAGGTGGAAATAATTTGTGCTGGTTGATGGAGGGAGAACGGGACTGTATAAAAAGTCATGAGATATCCCCAGCAGCTGTAGTTTTCGTTGCTGGGGAGGAGAAATCCTGCAGAAGTCGAGAAGGAAGGAAAGGGCTTATCTAGTGGTTTTCCTCTGTTGCGAGTGTTCATTGAGGGCTACATCAGCCACAGATTCCTCTCGAAAAAGAACTGCTTTGAAAGAGGACCTGACAGAACATCAGCTGGTCATTGACTAGTACCAGGGTGGATAGCCAGTCTATCAAGTGGCAGTGCCAAGAGAACAGCTTGTGGTGATGACCAGCTGAGGTAACTAACATAAATAAGTGGCAAGTACTGAAAGCACCAGAGGATGCTGGAGAAGATTCCTTGAGTCGGGAGTGGAGCCATAATCACTCTAATGAAAAGGTAAATTTCTGATACGCATCATCTTCTCAAGAAGTTGATGAACTTTTTCAGCAGCTGAACTCATCCATGCTAGGACAATTCACTGTAAGATGGGTGTAGGATAGTGGCTGTAACTTACTAGTCACTGAGAGCTGAGAGAAGGTGGCTGGGCCAGGACGACGGCTGGCATGCCTTGCAGCTACTGGGCTTGCTTCCTGTCAGCTACTCATGTTCCAAACTTAATGCTCCTTCACACTTCGTCGTCCTCTTCTCCTGTATATTTGTGAGATTTTCATCTTTTCTGAGAGCCCAGACAGTGTGGTTTATTTTGGTAGTATTCTGAGAGGGAGTTCAAGCTGATGTTTGTTTTTTGTAGGAACTTAAAGAAACTGAACCCTTCTGCCAGTCTATGCTTGTCCATTTTTAAGATTATCTGTATAATGGGAAAAGGTGTAGTATAAATTTAGTTGCAGTTTTGATGTCAAGGAATGAGCAATTAAATAATTAAATTGGAAAAATTGTTCATCATTTTGACAAAAATGCATTTTTTTCTCCCCTTCTTCCACAGCTCTCCCCACTCTTCATCAGGAAGTGCTCCAGGAAAATTTTTGGTACTAAAAATAGAGAAACAAAAATAACAAAGCAGAGGAAGAAGGAAGCATTCTCAAAATTATCTTTTATTAGAGCAATATGATGAGTGTAATAAAGATGATTTTAAGCCATCTGAGAGTTTTCAGTAGTATTTCAGAGAATGTAGCAGTCTAAATTATATTAACATTGTAGCATTCTAATGCAATGAGTTTTCTTGATCAGAGTTGTTAGACTGTAGAGTGCTGTGTTTTTCTGAAAAATATACCTTTTCAAGATTTGCTAGTCAGAATATATTCCTTTCTAAAATTAGGTTCATTTTTTTTTGACAATGCCTCATTAAGTTATTCCATTATCTCTCTTATATTGCTTACATGATTTTAGAAATGTTTTCAGGATTTTGCTAAAGAGTTTTTGCTTAATAAATTCTGATTTAGGTGTTTTATTTGGCACCTGTCGTTTGTTTTTTTTTAATTACATTTTGTATCCTGTTTTGTGCTTTGAATACATTGAAAAACTGATATAATGTTCCAGACCATTTGAGCAGCATAGGATCACCTTTTTTGGTATCAGTCCATGTTTTTTACTGTTCCTTATAATGATCAATGGGATTCATATTGAGGTTTGCTGCTAAGAA
>Ga0181612_155983_pt1 | contig 11298 bp, 5 predicted proteins | sample HoacroProtozoa21_FD_119630 | JGI IMG/M metagenome (GOLD analysis project Ga0181612, IMG submission 119630) | Hoatzin crop microbial communities from Cojedes, Venezuel. Combined Assembly of Gp0051906, Gp0051904, Gp0051908
TGAATTGAAATTAATGGAAAAAATTGTGCTTTTTTGATACATGAAAGTCAAACATACTGCCTACAGAAGTAGTTTACAAAAATGTTTTACACTTAAAATTAATCTATGAATGTAACTATTAATAAAAGGTTTAATTTGACGAGTATTTAGTATGTGCCACACAGAAACTTTCAGTCACTTGCTTTGAGTGTGATGTACGAGAAATAGGGAGGTTGCTCGCTCTGGGGTTTTGCAGTGTGAGTCGGGGAGAAGGTCAGGGCATGCAGCAGTGGGTGAGCAGGGGACTGAGCATTCCCGTGCTGGGGACTGTCTTGCTGCGAGTTGTCACTCTGAATTGAGGAGCTTTATCATGCTCTAAGATCAAGGGCTATTTTCCTTTCAAACTCTTTCTCAAGTTAGTAAGCTTGTGCTAGCAAACAGTAATACCTTCCTAGTCTTCTTTAAAACGTTCATTTGGATGAATCCATGCTCCAAATTTTTACTTAATTCCCACATTTTCACTTCTGCTGGCCTCCTGATCGCCACAAATCCTCTTTATCCTAGTGAAATGTGAGTATGGGAAACTTCTTTTAAATAATGCTCCGTATGAGCACAAGATAATTATGTTTATCTATTTCACGCAAACCCAGCTTTCACACCACATTAAGTCTGAGAAGTCAAGCATTTAGATGAAGCAGTATTACAGCTGAACAGCAAATCCATGTGCTGTTTTTATTGCCACTTCAGAAGCCTGCTTCTCATAGCGTGCTCTTTACCTGCTTTCTTCGTGTGATTTTGGTCAGCTTCACTCAAAAGGACTGTCCTTGAAGATAGTATTTCCGTTACTGGAAATCTGCCTCCTCCACTTGTCCCTTTTCCAGTGCTGCAGAGTAACTTCTGTAGCAGAGACAGCAATGACCTCTGTAGCTGCCTCCTGTCAAGCGAAGGGAAGCCGACTGACGGAGGAGCGCTGATTCCCACAGCCCGGGGAGTCTGCACCTGCGAAGCTGCCTGCGTGGTTGGGATGAAAACTGGTAACTCTCTGCTGGCACTGAGAAAGTTGTTGTCTTCTACTTCAATGTCCTGGAAGGTTGAAAAGTGACTCTTCGCATCCGTTGTTGGATTCACCTGTTGGGGCTTTTTAAGAGCTGAGAAGTCGGGGGCTTGCTAGCACTTCACTTTCCAAATACATATTTTTGTCTGACATAGTTGACGCTACAGCTCTTTCATTCTGCAGAAGTGTTGCCCTTCAGCAGACCTTCAAATCAAACACAAGTCATCTACTGATGAATGCAGCTACTGATCAGGAACAACATTTGTATGTGGTGTTTGTTTTTTTTCAACACAAAGACTTAATATCGCTGCTGCCACCCCATAAAACTTTAGAAAGGCTGCTGAAGTGGATTATTTTATACTTTGTGAAACTGCATGGCATGCAACCGCTTAACAAGATTGGACCCAGCAGACACATATGATGGCAGCTTTATCAAGCCAGTGTGTATACACTGAAGAGAAAATATGAAAAGGCCAGACAATTTTCAGACAGATACACAGCTATTGATAAACCACTATTGATTCACGAACATGGGTATCTTCAAGTTTTGAGATGAGCATCTGGCACAGGTAGAGCTGTGCCTGGCAAAGAGCAGAGGAGTTCTGCCCTTTCATTGACAAATATGTAGTTAATAACTCAGGCTCGCTTCTGTTCCAGAAATCAATCATGAGGCTTTTGTTCAAGTCTTTAGAAACTTCCTACTCCTTAAAGCAGACAACTGTCCTCTAATGCTAGGATTATAAATCTGGACGAGCATCCCTCTGTAACAGTGGTTGGTTTCCCCCTGCTCCATGTTACGGTAAATCATAGAGGTAAATGTTGCTGTGGGCAAGACAGAGTAAAGAGAGGATCCGTGCCCTGTAGTGTTCACAGCACAAACTTAAGGTGAGAGAGCGCAGGGATATAGATGACAAGCAGAAGGATATCATGATGTTATCTTGGAGAGGGGGTTGTAAGGGCAGGGGCACTCGGTTGCCATCACCAGGGTGAAGTGTCTCCTGGCATCGAGCATATGCTGTTCTGTGATGAAATGCCTTCAGCAAATGATGCTATGGGATGCTGTACAAGAATTCTCTACAAATGGTAACTGTACTATGGACAGGGCAAAAATCTGTGCCATCTAGAAATTTTTCCCTGCTTTGTACAGATATCCTTTTAACTGTCAATACTTACTCCTTCAGACTTACTGGCAATTGTAAGCTTACAATGAAAACTCCAGGGCTGCTTGTCCTGATTGAATGTGTCACTGCTTGCTGTGTAGGAGATATTTGCACTAGTTAGAACAAATCTGTACAGTATTATACAGTTTACAGTAAAGCTTCAAACTTATGCTGGCAGAGGGACAGAAAACCAATTCAAAGGGAATTCTTATGCTTCCCTTCACAAAAGATCTTTTCACTGGGGAGGACAGTCTGTGCAGTGTTGATATTCTGTGCCTTGCTGCTGCTCTGCGACCGCAATGTTAGCTCACTGGCTGACCTTCTCTTCGATGTGTTGTAGAAATAGAGTTATTTTTTTGTCAGCTGCTTCTACTGTATCAGCTGAATATGACTCAAATGGCTTGGGCAGAATTGTCTCATGTGCTCTTCTGCTCAGATCATTCTTTAACCAATTTATTATGGAGTTTGGCACATCAAGTGAGATAGAATGTTTGTGGATCTAGAGAAGAATTAGTAAGAAGACAGACAATTAATTACGTTTGGTTTTCTCAACCTTTTCCCTTTTTTTATGTGCTCTGTGTCCCACTGAGGGTTTTTAGATATACTGGCCAACTGAACCATTTGAAAACGATTTAAAATTCAGTCACTGTGGAAGAGTGGAAGGCTTTTTTGTTGTCAGTTCAAGTGCTGGTGGCTGGGAGAAGAGAGACTGAAATTTGTGAGTAGCTGCAAGAAAATGCGATGTTGAGCAGTTCTGTATTAGATGGCTGCGGCCCGGCCGGTCCACACGCGCAGAGCTCCAGACTAATCCCGTACGCTGCCTGTGCTGCAGGGAACAGGGCAGGAGTGGGAGCTGTTGAGAGGAGGATGGGGGGGGAAATGGATCCAGTGAAAACCCAGTTTCCTCACAGCCTCTGCAGTTTGTTTGGCACTGGCTTTGCACACCTTTCTCTCCCAAATCATTGAAGCCTCAAGGTTCACAACACTACAGAAACATCTGCGATGAAAGTATTTAAGAAACCGGACAGAACTTCTTCCCCTGAAATGACCAAGCAAACTTTAAAAACAGTAGTATGAAAAAGCGGCAGCTGCTGACCCGGTCCTGAGAGCTGTAACACTGCAGGGCTGGGCTCGGTTGAGTTTGTCCAGAGAGGTGTTTGAGTTAGCAGTAATTTTGTGGCTTTTGGGACTATGTGCCCTAGGGAGAGAGAGGGGATATCCAGCTAGTGTCTTGTTTTAGCAGACAAAGCCCTTCTGATTATTATGGCCACAGGAGGACCACTGCTGACAGCATGTATTGGAGTCAAATCCTGTTCTGAAATGTGTTAGTGCACATGTAGAGTCACTGCTTAAAAAAAAAAAACTAAATAAATGAAGACATCTGGATTTGTGCTGCTGTAATGAAGTGGAACGTTGTCCTCTGGGTATAGTTTCTGTGCACTGAACAGACAGCGGCTCAAACATTTTAAATATGGAAATTTATAATTTTTTCAAGGTGCTCATTTAGCAATGATGAAGCAGGAAAATATGGAAGGTAGCTACTGCCTTTTCATGTGCCACAAAGGGAGAGGAAGCCATCCTCATGCAAGGAGAGCACTCAACAGCTCACCTGGAGACTCAGGAGCTCTCTAAGGTAGCATGGCCCTTCCCAAGGGCCGTCTCGCACAGCTGTGGGGAAGGACTCCCTGGGGACTGGCAGCATTTTTATAACTCATACCCTTGGCGACTGAGGTCTAGGGACTCCGAGCTGTTGACATTTCTATATCTTGACATCTTGCCTTGCATTTCGGTTTGATCTGATGCCATTCATTCTCTTCTCATCGCATATATTGGATTATCAACAAATACGTAGAGCAGAGTTTGCATAAGTTTTCTTTGTCTGCTGTGGGGTTTATTTGAATTTATAATCTAAATTGAGTATTAAAAATAACTGTAAGTGTTGACACAGCATCGCCCTTTTTTAATTTCCTGCCTTTTTCCAGCAAACTCAGCATCAAATAGTTGCTTTTTTAACGCTGCCACACTAGACTTCACCTGAAGACGGTTCCAAACGATGTTCTCTCTGTTCTGCCCACTCAATATTTTCTTTCTGCTATTCTGTACGTACCTCACATTACTCTTTCCTTTATTTCACCTCATTGTGCCCTGCCTCCAAGATTAGGGCGAATATCTGCATCCCTGGGACTGTAGTGAGACTCAAATACTAAGAGGCACCTCCTATGTGATTTTTCCTTGTGGATATTTGTACATAGCAGCCTACTTGGCCATATCGTTCTGCACTACATAAGTTTTTCTCTGTTGCATGGCTTGTTCCTTTGCTGCTGCTGAGGTGTCCTATTTGTCAGTGCACTCTTTTTAGGTCTACTCAGTGAAAGAAGTTTCTTGGTTGTGTCTGAGTATTTTAGAAGTATGGTATCTCTAGAGATACGTCTTTGTCTCAGATTTTGAGAACGTATGTTTTGTGTGGCATTCCTGGGGTGTATTCCTTTCCTGAAGATGCTGTAAGGATCAGCCCGTTCTAGGTCTTGTTTTATTTACTGGAAATGGAAGAGAGCAGGAAAATAATGGAAATATGGCTGTGCTGTGACAATGAAATTCATCCTCCCTATGTTCTTGGTCTGCAGTCTCACCTCTGCTTCCCAACTTAAAATAGTAAGAAGGAAATTAAATACTTGATTTTTTTTTTTTAATTTTAATGCTATTGAAATCACAGTTCTAAGATTAGAGGAGACTTAAGTGGGTCCTGTCCTTTTAAATGGTTCATTATCAGAATGCTGAGAACAAACTTTCATCTTCACTGGATGGTATTAAGTGATAGGATCAGACACATCTTGTATTATGTGACCTACCACATTATATCAAAGATTATTCACAATAAACCACTCCATTTCTTATGTGTGTTGGGTACGTGATAGATTATTCTGCTACTTTCCAAAATCCTGGTATCCTTTTGGGGATGTGTTGTTGTTTGCCTTGCTAGGGAAGTCTGCTTCTTCCTTTTCATTAAGGAAGTCGGAGACAGTCTTTGGCTTTCTCTGCGTTTCTTCTATTATTTTCTAGATATCTGTATCTAAGAAATGAAGGGCCAATGTAGTGTGAAGTGATTGACTTGTCATTTCTGTCTTGTCACCTGTGACAAAGGGCCCTTCGCACTGGGAAATGCAGGACTTAGTATTTTGAGAAAAGCAAACACTGCTGCACCTTGCAGCCTCTCCGTGATGCCGAGGCGTCTGGTGGCTTTAAACCAAAGTTTATACATCCAATTAAAAGAAAATCAGTGTCCTAGCTGTGGAGGATGTGGAAGACTTTTTTATGGATGCTGATGATGTCAGCTTAGTTTTCTATGACTGGTTGTTAAGTAAATAATGTAAATTCATAGGGGGTGTTTTGCTCCAGTAAATGCAGGAGACTTTTCCACCTTGTTGAAAATTTGAAGCATCAAATCTGTGTGAATCAACTTAATGTGATACTATGTCTAGGAGTACAGTAAACTTTCTTCAGTAGCTGCTGGACTATATTTAGATGAAGACTTACTGGCTTCAGCCACTTTGTGGTGGTTGTTTGTTTGCTTTTTTCATTCTTTGCCCAGCAAAAATGCTAACAGACTTTTTCTCAGTTTGTTTTGCCTAAAGCAGTAAAGATACTGTATGTCTCTGTTTGGAGATAGAAGCTTGAATAATAATGTGTTTAGAAGTGCTTTGCAAAAGGCTGACATGGTTAATCAATTTGGGATAAAATAGGAAAAATATATTCTAGGCCTCTTGTAATGGGAGTTTTAATTATTCCTGTGTCTTTAGGGGGGCACTGAATTGGAGATTTTCTTGCTGGGCCCTATCCGTGGGAGTGGAGGGATTGCTTTGAGTGAATATTTGCCTCCCCTTCAGTATTGTTCTTAGAAATTCATCTGATCATTCTTTTAAACAGACTGACCTACAGTGAAGCATTTGGTTTACTTCTGAATACCCTACAGTAGTGGCACTTCTACATTAAATTGCTAAAACCTCTCTTTTTGAATATTGGCACTCCAATTAAAGGCTATTAAAGGTGAAAACGAACTCATGGCTATTCTTTAAAGTTTGGTATCTAAGATGGGCTAAAAAGGAGTGATTGATGTCTATGCAGCATGGGAGGACTATATTTGTTTTAAACAGAATATGTAGAATGGGAGGACTATGTTTTATTTGTTTTAAACCCAATTCCTGTTCTCCCCTTTGAAAAGCTCAATATAGTTTGAATAGGTCAAGGCTGAAATTCCAGCTGCGGGAAAACCCAGGCATTCCGTACGCTGTGTGCAGGCACAGAGGCTCTTCCTCTGGTGCTGGCTGCTGAGAGTGGATGCGGCTCTGTCACTGAATAAATACTTTCATCTTACTGGGTGTGTGGGGCATCAGCTGAGAGAAGTTTTCTCATACAAATAAAACTGTTGCCTTATAGTTCATGGCGTAGTGTGTGAAGCCAAGTATTTGGTTTGTGGTTTTCCTTGTATTTCTCAGCCTGTGTTATGTCTGTTGGTAAGTTTAGTTAAATTAGGTTTATTTTGCTTTTTTGTTTCATGTGAAACAATTTGGGTTACAGGCCTGAAGCTTTGACAATATCCTAAAGCACAGCTGCTCAGATTGGATCTATGTAATCAAAGCTACACAGGATTTCCCTGTGTCTGCTGGCATGGAGCTGGGGTCAGGCTTAGAAAGGGAAAATGATTTTTCACCAAGTATTCCGTTGATTTTCTGGAGATTGTTAGCACTTAAAAAAGAAAAAATCGAAAGGAAATCTTAAGTGGCAGACAGGGCACCTATGACAAAATAGCCCTGTTCATGAGGCGGTCGGGAGGAGAGAAGCAAAGTGTGTTCGCATGGCATTGAATCAAGGTGGAGAGAAAAGAACTGCAGGGGAGTTCTGCCATGCCTTTGTGTTACGGGGATAAGAGTCTGACAAAGGGAAGGCAGATGTGGAGAAACATTAATGAATAAAATGTCACCTATGAAAGTCGTCATTGTCTTCCTTCTTTCTGTATCAAAGAGCACACAGGAGGGTTGGATGGATAGCAAGACTCTTGTTAAGTGGAGTAGGGAATGGAGGGTTTGTCCTGGCCTTTTAGTTGTACAAAAGAGATTTAAAAGTTGTATTGTTACCACTAACTAGAGAAGAGCTTGGGTTTTTCTTTCCTTGTGCTGTCTCCAGTGAGATTGCACACACCTGCAACTCCTAGGTCAATTCTCTTGACTTTGCTTTTGACTTACAATTGTCTCTTTCTTGCATGGGTCTGTTCTTGTGATCCTTGCATTACAAATGAGTTGAATTAGATATTCTGTGAGTTTAAAACTCAGACGACACTGCTTATTTCTTTGATCTATCCATCCTATTTACTGTTCCTATTGCTCTTGCTGTTTTCCCCTTGCTTGAGTCCTGGGCATTAGCTGCAGATACAAACTCTGGTGGCAGGCCTTCTCCATCGTGTGCCTGTGTGGGGGCTGTTCTTGGATGACTCTTTGATGCTGAGTTTAATTAAAACTGAGCAATGGGGCTTCCAAACTTTTACTTTAATGGTCTCACATTAAAATATGCATTGTTTGCCACCTTTAGCTCACTGGGTCTTAACTGATACTTGTATGAAAGCAAATCACTGTCCTGTACATACCACACTCCAAGGAGACTATGAAAAACCAAAGCTCAAGTGACTGATGTTGATCACTGTTGTTAATGCTCTACTGGAAACACAGTGCTGATGGGGGCTGGGTAAGAATCCCCAGCTGCTGACTCTCCCCTTTTCATACAGGGATGAAGGTGTGTGGAAGGTAATTAACATCAGTGGAGTGGCTCTAGGTTTACATTAATGTTACCAAACAAAAAACATGTCCTTCTTCATATTTGGAGTCTGGTGAACTGAAAACTTTGCTTCTCATTGATTGCAGTTGCAACATTTAAAGTAAAGTCATAAAGCTTCCTTACCCCTGCTGCTCTTACTGCCCTGTCCTTGATGGTCTCTAGGGACCTGAAGGGGCCCTTTCATCTCCTAATTGAGGTAAAGGGGGATGCGTTTTCTGCTGAATTCTGGTTTCTCTTGCTTAAAAGCTCTTCCTTCAGGCAAAAGTCTGTGCAGCACTCCATTAATACCAAGTGGCAGGGTTTTTCCTCCCCCTTGACTTGGGAGAAATTGCAGAAAAAAGGGAATTAGCAACTTCTGTAAAACTCTGGAAGTGGATGATAACTTCTCCATTTTCATTTAAGCATAGCACATATATATGAATTTCAGAAAAGTTGATATTTCTTCTCTAAGTTGCTGAGCATGTAAGACAAGAGAAAATAGAAGAGATTGAACTAAACCAGTCTTTAAAATTTCAGTTGGGTGCACCACCAAGCCTCCTTGAAGTTCCCTTGCAAATCTTCCCTTTAACCTTTGGTGTTTACATACTTCAAAAAGAATGAAGAATGCGCTTGATAGCTGCTTCTGGATAAACTTTTTTCCTCCCAAATCCTTGCCACTCAGTGGAAGGCTGCTGCACTTATACGGTTAAATTTTGATGTGTTTACATTAAATACATCTCGTGTCTGTGCTTACCCAAGCCGTGGCCATCAGCAGTTGGGGAAGAACTTCTTCGTCCCTGCACACCCTCCCTCGGCAGCAGCCCCTCCTGCCCCGTCCAGGCAGATGGATCAGCGAGGCTCAGCCTTGCACTCTGCTGTCAGTCTAACGAGAGTCAAAGGAAGTGAATTCTGGAGCTTGAGGCCATCCCCAGGGAGCGGATTGCGTCGTGCCCTCGTGTACACATCTGTTTCTTCCGCTGCTGTGTCTCGGGGCGCTAGCAGAGAAACTAAGCAATTTTAGCTATTCCCAGGAGATAGCTCTAGTTTTCCTTTTAGCAGACAAAATGCTTCATTTTTGCAATAACCCTGGAGCATTGCAGACTTTAAATTACAGAAATTAGTTTCTTAAACTGAAATTAGTTTAAATCCATGAATTTTGCAGAACGTGAGGAAGCCATAGTGCATAAATAAAACAGCAGCACTGAGTTGCAAGAGGTTGAATGTACAGGACCAGCGAGCAGGTTTTCTGCAGAACTGTTGGGGGCTGGTCTTTTTCAAATGGAATAATTTAGCAGCACAATGTATTCAGATTCCAAGCACGTATTACGAGTCATTCCTTGCCAAACCCCTTTGCATTGCTTCCGGAAAGTGCGAAAAAGTCTTCCAATGTTATAGACGAGGCAATTGGGTTGCAAAGCAACTTGTTTAAAGCAGTAAGGAGTATCTGTACCAGAGATGGTACTAGTTTTTGAAAACTAATTGATCTTTGCTTAGATTTCCAGAAACCGAGCCCAATACGAAGAGACGCTGGGCATCCTGTCTTGAATTTTGTTGCAGATGCTGCTGTTGATGTCAGTGAATTTTGCATCGGTTCCAAATGATCATGTGAAATAATACATTGGGTTTTTTTTATTGGTTTTCGTTTTTAAACTCATTTCTGGAAATACATAAGTGATTTGTGCTTATCTACAAAGGAATTATAATTATATGTAATATCTTTTAGGAAGTTACTTCAGCTGACATTTGTATTAAGAAACAGCTTGGCTTTGCAGTGCTGATTTTGAAAGTTATCTGTGCATTTCCTAGCAATTTTAAATGCCTGGAAAACTTATTAATCCTTATTTATAAGGGAAAGGAACATAGAAATGTTGTGTATGAGAAGTCGGAAGCGGTAATCAAAAAATATACGTAGCTATAGCATGTGTTGCTTTCCTGTTTTTGTGGTATAACATTGGTTTGTAAATGTGAATGAGTGCCTCTTTCTAACTTACAACCTTTTACTCTTTAATTAAAACTATTCATGCCAAGCATATAATATGAATGCTCTGCTGTTCTTTGCTGTTGCGGTGGCATAGGGTTTGGTGGGTACCATCCTGTTCCTTTACACTCAAAGGCATGAATGTATTGCGAATAAAAACAGTGGAGTGTTCTGCAAATAGAAAAAATTCTGGCTAGTCCAGAAAGTGCTCTGCAGCAGCAGAGATTGCCCTTTGGCTTTGCAAGCAAGGGCACTTTCCTGAGGACGCTGCCTCTAGTCCATCTCTGAATTCTGCCCGTAAGTGAAGCGGATGCTACGGGAGCTCTAGTTGTAGTTCTAGTTTTTAGGAATAGCTCCCTTCCTTGCCTTTTCACAGCTGAGGGTCTGGCCAATCCTTCCCCACTGTGTGCTGTTTCTGACGATAAAGCTTAACCAAAACTGCCTCCTAATTTTTTATGTTAACTTTGAAGCAGCCTCATCAAGGAAGTGAACTTAACCCTAAAATAAGGGTCCGCTGTGCACACGTAGGAGGTTTTTTCACTTCCCCTCTGTGTGAGTGTAGTAATTGCTTGGAAGTTGCGCACAAGACAGCGATGGGAGACTACTCACTCTGTGACACTGCATGTCATTTAAGGTTTTAGTAGCCAGGATGTGTTTTTCTGTTTTCTGGTTACAGTGAAGCAAACTAAGCATATAAAACTTCATTAGGAAACTTAGCAGTGGGGCCGGTCACTGGATGAGGCTGGGGTGTAAGTGCAAAAAGGAAGGGATATGTGTGGAGACTCTTGACAGTAATCAGCACAAATCAGACCTCAGACGCTCATTGTAAGTTGGTGGTTTGCTATTGCCTAAACATGAGAAATAAGCCAAGGAATTTTTTTCATGAATGACACTTGGTGATTTTTTTTTTTTTCAAACTCCTGAACAGTAAAAGGAGCTTAGTGCTCTCAACCCTTCTTATAACGCTGTTCTTATAACCAAACGGAAGATTTCCAGTTGTGTACCACAGATTGTTATGTTTATACTCGTCTACTTTCACAGCTTGTTCTGCTGTTTGTAATCTTTGGGTCCTGTTCCCATTCTTAGAAAAAGAACTTTTCCATCATGTTATTTTATGATCCAGTAGAAGCATTCTGCCACATTAGATTCTCTCCAGCATCGCTGCCTTCCTTCACACCAGTCTCCCTGCTGACTTCCCCTTGCTCCTGGCTTTCACCAAGCATCCTCTCTACCCTAGTTCTCCTTTCAAACCAGTTTCTTCTGTGATTTTTTTGACTGTGCATTCCATTGATTAACTAATCTAGAATGAAAATACAAATCAA
>Ga0181612_170903_pt1 | contig 11298 bp, 10 predicted proteins | sample HoacroProtozoa21_FD_119630 | JGI IMG/M metagenome (GOLD analysis project Ga0181612, IMG submission 119630) | Hoatzin crop microbial communities from Cojedes, Venezuel. Combined Assembly of Gp0051906, Gp0051904, Gp0051908
CCTGATTGCCATGACCTTTCAAAGATTATAGAGACAATGACATTGGCCGTCCCTCAGCCTTTGTGGGTGCATCCCACGAGGTCCTGTGGGCCTGTGTATGTCCAATTTGCTTACATGTTCCCTAACCTGATCCAGCTCCACTGAGAGTAAGTGTTCCTTCCTCCAGGTGTTCCTTCCTCCAGATGTTCCCCCTGGTCTCTGGGAAGTCTATAACATGCTATGGCAAGGATGCACTTTTCTGTTAATTCTCTGCAGTGCTCACAGCATATTGGGGTTTTTTTTTGTTATTCAGTTCCACAGTATTCTCCAGAAAAAATGACCTCAGCAGCAATGTTTCTATGTAATTATAGCCTCTATATGTCTACCTTCCCTCCCTCCCCTTTCTTCCCACTCACCCCCAGCACCTTATTTGTAAATCCTCCTCCTTCCCGAGTGCCTGCGGGAGGAGACAGGCTTGGCAGCGTCTCCATGGACTCGCATTTCCCACTCCGAGGGGCACATTTCCCACTCTGCCTTGCTTCCTGCCAGGCTGGGGACCCTCCCCACCACTGCCCCATGCTTGGGATTTCTCGGCATGACATGGAAGCCCTCCTGACCCACCACAGCGAGCCCGGCACGAGTTGATCGTGGTTCCAACAGGCCTTGGGCAGGCTCGGGGAAGAGTTCCTGGTGGTTGCAGTCAAGTGTTCCAGTACTCATGCTTCCGCAGAGCAGGCATGCTCAGAAATGACAGGTTTCTTCCAAAGTGCTCATCTGCCTTTTATATTTGCCTCCTCAAGAAGAAGAACACTATCTGCAGTAATACACTGCTGCAGCTTTTTCAGAAAAATTGGCCTGGCCTTTTCCTGTCCATCTGCAGGGCCCCAGCCAGCTGGTGGAAAGGATAAGTCCCCCTCCCCATTTCTCTGCATGTGCCCACATCACTCCAGCCTTGGCCCCAGCCTGCTCCCCATCGTCCCATCTGTTCTGGGTGCCGACAGCCGCCTCTCTGCCCTGTACTGGCACTTTTGTCCTTCTCAGCTCTTTCAGTGAGACTGGATCCTTATGTAGTTTCAGCCAAGGTGTGACAGTTGGATTTTGGGCACCACTAGCTGGAAAGACTTTCTATCCAAGAAAATATTACCCACTTCTTGGGGACAAAAATGGAGCAAAAATTTAGCAACATATACGCCCATCCTGGGAGACCTGATGGCAGCAAAGACGGAGAGCCAGACTTCATCTCCAGCTTGTTCCTATGCACCCAGACGGCATTTGCAAGCCCAGAGCAGGTTACCAAGATGTCTAAAGCCAAGTACACAGTCAGCATGATTGGGCGGACTAAATCACCTAAACAGGCAGAAGTGCTGGTCTCTGATTTCAACCCCATGCCCCTGACAATTTGAGATTCTTCTTAAAATATTTCAGTTAAATTCCATGTTCTGGAGTGTATAGTTTTAATATGAAGAGAAAGAAGGTCCTACCTATAGGCTTGGCTAGCAAATGAGATGCATCCTGTAACGTGGTGGGGTTTTTTTTCATTGGACAGAAAGTTAATTACATTTTGTCATTCTCTATTAATCTTCATATGACTAAAGAGTGATTTCTACAGAATCCAGTGGGTTAATCCCACAGCCAGGGCCTGCCCTGCTATGTGGACTGCCCAGTGGGGCACCAGAAACAGGTATGAAGGACACTGGTGAGGCAGAAACCAAAATGACTGGGCAAGTGTCTCTGCTCCTGGAAGATCCATGGGCAGGGAAGACCCACCGTGGTGAGCCAGGCTGCTCTGCAGCGCTGCTTCCAGAGAGGAGCAGGCTGGATCCACACACAGCCTCTACTTTGCCTCTGACGTGATGGAGAAATGCTGCAGAAAACACCTGTGCCCTGAGGTTGATCATGTCTGACTTTCTGTGACCACACTCAATGGATAGAGACAATTAGAGCAAATTCCGGTGCTCTTTGGCTCTCCCTGGTGCTGGGACACTGATGAATGATGACAGTTGCACCACTGCTGTCCTTTTCCATGGTGGATATTGGAGATGTAAGTGCAGAGATGTGGCGGTACATGCCGCTTCTCGCAGCCTGGTCCTGGGAGGCTTTTGGCCCCCAACATCCTCGCTGCCATGTAAGAGAAATAAGAATTGCATTGGGAAGTGCCTGGAAAAGCAGAATATTTGTGTGGATCTGTAGACACATATCAGTATTTTTAGCTGTATTTCTCCAAGGAGAAGTGACAGATTGGTTGTTTGCTTTGGGAAGGTGGAGGAAAGCACAGAGTGAATGCCTTACCTGGCTGCACTGGGAGGCAGGTAATGCTGCGTTTGCTCCCTGACGCACTCTCTTTTCAGACCCCGTGTCACCCTCCAAATGCCACCAGAGCCAAATAGCCACACGATAGCTTGCATTCCCGCAGATCTGCCCTCCTGGATCTTCTGCCTGTGCAATCCCTTCACTTACTGAAAGGTACAACGTTAATCATGATCACACCCATAATCATACACCATTCGTCTGGAGCCCTGTGGGAAATAATCACAAACCATTCGGAAATGCAATAAAAACATAGAAGCCTGCAAGCGCTTGTGAAATCAGAGAGCCGACACGCGTTGGAACTGCTGGTGAGGGATGCTGTGGGCAGGCCGGCGTGCCTGCACCCATGCCTGCAGCCGGAGGGCTGGCTGAGAGCAGGCACGTGCTGCTGCAAGCTGAATGCAGGTGTCCAAGCCGTGCCGACAGCACAGCAGCATTCGGGCTGGGGTAGGCCACCGCAGGCCTTCCTGACGTCTTTAGGCTTTGTTTCCAAAGCCTTAGTCTCGATCAGCAGCAGCCATGCTGACATGGCCAGCAGGAAGGTGGTTGTATTCCAGGCTTCAAAAAAAAAGATGCCATTTTCCTGTCTTCAAAGACACTGGTCTGCATAGGCACCATGTTTGCGGGAGATGCGCTCTCTCTCTGGGGGGAGAGAGCTTTCAGTAAAATATCTTCTCACCTAGCATCAGTGCCATATGGGACACTGAGCAGCAAGAGGACACTGGGAAACCAAAGTGAAGGACAGCACATTTTGCTTTGAAACATCAGTCACTGGTTACAGAGAGAAAACAGTTTTAATATAAGGTCCAGCACGTCCAGATTCGGCAGTGGGAACTGCCCAGTGGAGTTTTGGATATTTTGCATATTTAAGAACAGATGTGAAGCTGAAGTTCTGTTATTGCTGGGCATTTCTCAGGTATTCTTTGCCATGAGATGTTTCATATGTTTCATACCGCAATGCACTTCCCCTCCCATTGCTATAGTCCTGAAACATTTAAATTAAAACTTCATTTTGTAGAAGTGGAAAAAGAAAATGCATCATTTGTTTCTCATCACTCTCTACTCTCTCTCCTATCTGCCTCTCAAAGTTATTAACCCAACAGCTGTCCTGGGCTCTCTCTGGTCATGCACAAGGTGGAAGCTTGGTGCTGAATTTTTTTCTGCCAGCAGAGACTGTGGTCATTCCTGTTGCTCACTTCAGTTGTGCCAATGCAGCTGCTTTTTCGGGCTGCAGCATAAACTATGTCAGTGAAATTATTTGGGTTAAGAAATAGCAAGCCAAAGGGGGAAAGCTGCAGCTGTTTAATATATATTTAAGCTAGCAAATAGTTTACTTTTCTTACCCATTTTACGGAAGTGAAGTAACTGTCTGCTGGTAAGAGAGGCGAGACGCTGGGTTAGCTGTGGCTGGCAGCTGTGCTGCCCCTGCACATGGGAGCTCCATGCTAGAGGCAGATGGGACCCCTGGGCAGGTCTCAGGACCAGGGCTGGTGGTGCTGACATGGTAGGTTTCCCCTTTTCTCCAAATCCGTGATGAGCCGATGTTCCAGGTGGTGCTGGGATCCACACACCAGCTAATGAGGGATGGGTTTGGAGGCCGCCAGCACCAGCAGACCCACCGGCAATACCATGTTGTGAAGTGTGTCACCACCAGTGTGGCAAAATACAGAATAAAGCCATGAAAATAAATACCCCAAAGGAGGAGGGGTGTTATAGGGCCTCATGGTTCCTCCTTGTGTTCCCTTTCCTTCCAACATGCTCCATTTAGAGCCTGGGACTCTGTGCAATCTCGCCCACTCAGCTTCCTTCTGGTGTGTCACCAAGGGGTGCTGTGCCTAGCCATGCCCCAGCCACCATCACAGCAGTGCCTTTATGTTGCTTCTTTCTTTCCCCTGCTCAAAGTTTCTCTTCAAACATTACAGCTACATGATCACAGTGTCATGAAATAAACAACAAAAAAAGATAATTTCCAACAGCCAGGAAGCTGGGATGTTTCTACTTATAACAAAAAAGTGACTGTAGCCTGATTTATACGGATGACTTCCTTTGGTTAGGCCAAAAAAATTTGACTGTTTCAAAGCTGATTTATATTTCTAACTGAATTCCAGATTCTTAATCTCGCCTGCTGTTTCCCCCATCTGAACTATGCTTGGCTGTGTGCAGAGTGAGGAATTAGGGTCAGAGATGGAAGTCAAAAGGAAGAAGGATCAATTGTTCCTATTGCAAAAGTAAACAGCATTAAGTGCTTAATTGTTTCTGTATTTTTTAATCAAGTGGATTCTTCAGGCTGCTCCGAAGAGCCCTCAATGTGTGTGAGCGGCACAGACTGAAACCAAATCAATCCATGTCCTCCTCCTCTCTTCAGGTGCTTGTTTTTCTTGTCATCAGTCCAGGGTGAGGGCAAGTTCCTCCAGTGCTCCGGGCCTCTGGGCAGGAGAGGACTGCAAGACATGCGCTTCTCAGTGAATCAGAACAGTGGTACCCAGCCCCAAACTGGGACAGGTCTGGAGAAATGTCAGGAAATCCTGCTGGGTCACCTTCGGAGTGCAGCAGGGCAATGCAACTGCATGATCAGCCCAGAAAGCCTGGTCCTGCCTTCACGGCTGACAGCAACATCGAGGGACCACAGCAAAGGGCTCTGAGCCCTGGACAGCCCTGGGAGGCTGCGGGGGAAAGTAAGCGCATGCAAAACCAAGCCCTTTGGTGAACACAGGAGCTACTGATGCCTCATCTCCAATGAGTTCGTGTTCCATGCTTGCCCTGGGAAAGCATGGTCTCCTATGCTATACTTTCCAAAGCAGGCGGGCTTCACCCAAAGCCAAGGAAAAAGAGAGTTTCCGAAGAGCCTTGCTCCATTTTCAACACCAGCCATGGTCCGTGTGCCCTGGTCCTGATGCCAGCCAGGCTCCATGAGAGCATCCGGATGTAGGCAGGGCATGCAGCTTCGCACCACACACCAGCGCCTGGTGCTCTCGCTGTCTGCAGTAGCTTAGCACCATGGAAAACATCATCCATTTTGCAACAAGCCCTTATCAGAAATAAAGCCACAGGCTGGGCTCCTGGCTGCCCACACGTTTATATGTCTTCCTGTCACCCCCAGCCTGCCCAGGAATTTTCCCCCTTTTAACTGCTCCCTCCTTGCCCTCCTGGAAACATGCTGTTTGCTTTAGCCCTAGCCCGTGCCCTTCAGGAACATGTCTTCAAGTGACCGAGGGCCCGTGTGGGCTCTGCTTCAATCAGATTTCCAGCAGACCATTCAGCAGGAATGAACCCCTCCCACCCAGACCAGGCCTTTCCTTCTTTTCCTAAAGACGCTGAAAGGTGCGGTTCCCCACAAAGATCAGGATATTGGATGCTCTGGGGCCAAACTGGGCTGTCACAGTGATGAATGATATTCCTGTGCTTGAAATGGCCTTCTGGATGGTGAGACTGGGAAGTACTGGATGAGTTTCCGGAGGCTGGCTCTCTTGTATATCCTACAGATGATTTTTTCCTCCCCTTCATGTATTTTTCCCAAGGTTTCATGTGTTTTGACAAACAAATGCAACCAAGATGCTGAGGGATTGAGCAGGATCAGAAAGACTTTCATGGCTGCTGGTGATTTTGGCAGTTATATTTCTTCTGCATTTCCCAGAGTCACTGAAAGGCTGCAGTGTTCCTGTATGGGACATAAAGGGTATCGTATAAACCCAGGCTGCTACGCTGCAGGTTAACTGTGAGAAGAGTAGAGATGAAGAAAAGAGTTTAGCTTGGGTAAGAGGCACACCCTCTATTCTGGCAAGAAGCAGTTCAAATTTTTACTCTGATTTACACTAGTTTATAGAAAAGGCTCTACTGAACTCTAGAAGCATGTGGTAGTATTTAACTGTATAAAACTTGGAAGCAACTTCAAGTACTGCATGCAGAGAGATCAAAGCTAATAAACTATATATTTTACATAGGGAATATCTGCGATGAAGAAACAAATTCATCTCAGTGATAGCCAACAGAGAGAATCTCATTTAAAAACAAAGACTGTCACGGTGATGTTTGCTTGTTTTCCAGGGAGATTGTTTATTAAAACCGCCATTTTAGCATAAACTCTACAAAGGCTCACGCGCTCTGCACGAAGGCGGTTGTGCTCCCAAGGCCGAGGCGTGTGGCAGCAGATGGAGCTGGGCTCTCCGGCTGCGCAGTGCCCGGGGCAGCAGCTCTGCCTCCCCTGCCAGGGAAGGGGTGGCGGCTGCACCTTTCTTCGCAGGCAGCAGCATAGAAAATACCTTCCTCCTGGTGTAGTCAGGTTGATACAAATGCCTCTGGCCATGTTTTTCCAAAAGAGAAAGAGGGAGAAGAAACCCTTTGCTTGGCTGATTTTTGGCACAGTTAATGACCAGTTGCCTAATCCCAGCTCACTGGGAACTGAAGGTGACCTGTGATGCTTGTCCAAGGGAGCCTGGTGGAAGGCCATGGTCCTCCCACACCCCTCAGCGCTGCTGCCAACCTTCCAGCCATCACCAGGGAGGGTCATCACTGTGGAGTATGGCAGCCGTTCCCTCCACCCTCCTCTTCTGGGACCTCCTGTCTCCCCCTCCCCGCTTGCTCTCCCTCCCCTTGTCCAGTTCAGCTTACGTCCTGGCTATTGACATGAAACCAGCTCTCCAGGGCTGCCCCACGTGGCTATTTTAGTCGTTTCCTCCAGCAAGTTCCTGCCATTGTTGGGCTGGCATTGTGCGAGTCACCCGCCACGCTTCCTCCCCTGCTCCCTCCCCGCTGGGAAAAGCCTCCTCCTGCTGATTTTCCTTTGTTAACTAAGGCATCCTGAAGTAATCCCACCTTTAACACCACAAGGGCCACGCTTGGTGATGGCAGCCCCATGCTTTGCAGGTGCCTGCACCATTGACAGGGGCAGAGCACGCCACTGAGCCCTCTGGCAAAGCTACTACGGATGGGAGAAGCCATCTGGGCTGACCTGCCTCTCCATTTTCTGCCTGCAGTCACATGTGGCTGCCCTGTGCCCGGGGCTCTCAGCTGGCAAGAAAGCCAGATTTCTACTGGAAAGGGACCCAGAGCTGCAGCCTAGCTCCTGCTCTTTGCATGCAGCCCAAGCCTGCTGGGAAATGCTCCTTCCCCCTGCAGTGACCTTCCTCATGGCCTCTCCTGCCCGGAGGACACCTGCATGTTGCAGCCAGCATCTGCTAGCACTGGCACAAGCAGCAGAGTGTTTCTAAAACCAGCCGAGACCGCCTGCTTTAGCAGACACGAGGCACAATCGACTGCACAGTCCAAAGCCACGAGTGTCTGTGAGCAGAGCCCTGCTGGTGACAGGGATGCTGGGTGCTGGCTGTCACCACCCCGTGATGGAGAGCAGGGCTGTGGGAGCCGCGTGTGCGGAGCAGGGCAAGGGGCTGCTCATTGCATCTGGGCACCAGGCATCCTTGGGAAACCAGGGCGCACACCTGGCCAGGCACGCTGGCCTGGCTCCCCTGCAAATGAGCTGCTAGCGTGGAAGGGTCCAAAATGTACGTAGGGCAGGTATTTAAACATAAGTGATGGGCAAGTGTTAAAAATCTGAAAGCAGCCCAGCATGTTTCTTTACAGTCTATCATGTTTCTTTTCATCTGTTTGTTTTGCTTTGGCCTTTTTGAAGTTGTCATCCAAAATAAAAATGTATTTTTTTCCCCCTAAGCACCAGACTGGCATGCAACTAACATTTCTGGCCCCATAAGAGTGGGAAACATCAGCAAGCTTGAGTCTAATGATTCTTTCCCTTTATCTGATGGAGACTTAATGTTTTTCACCTTTCTGCTGTGCTGAACCAACTAATCTTCAGGGATGCTCCTTGCACTCCAGCCTTGCCCCCGTTCAAAGAGGTCCAGCAATGTGCTTGTAGGAACATTACCTCTGGCCACTGGAGCCCTTTGGCGTATGCCTGTACGTGCCCGATGGGTGGGTGCTGAGCAGGCAGCCCCACAGCAGCCACGCAGGGGAAAGCCTGGACCATGAGAGTGCTTCACTTACCCCCACCCAGGCGGGTGCTTTTCTGAAGCTGGCCCTGAAAGATGAGGAACCATACATGGGCTTTATACAGCTCCTCCTTTATACAGGAGGCATTCTGGCATTTATTCCCTGTTACCAGCTGAGGATGTTGGCTTGTCTGATGTTATTTCTGCTGCTTGTTGGGTTTGCTCTTCAGCAACCAATGACACGTTTCCCACTGGGAAGGTACTAAAACCATCACCCAGCTGCAGCGGATAATTATAATTTCTGCTGGAGCTACCCTGATGTTTCTTATTAGCACCAGCAGTGTGTGTGGAAACCTTTACGTTGGAGGGAGCAGATGGCAACAGAGTCCCCCCAGAGAGCTCTGGGAGAGGAGGAAGGCTGGACTGCCACCAGCAGAGACATCTGCCAGCTCTGTGCCTAGGTAACATCATGTTGGACACTGTCAGTCTGAGGCTTTTCTAGCACATGGGGACATGGGAGAAGGTGGGGAGAAAAGGAAAAGAAAGCAAAGGAGTTTAGAAGAAAAGCTCAATAAAGGAGGCCTGTGAAAAAATGCTATGACTTGTTTTCATGGCTTCACTCCAGATGTGCTGATCTGGTAGCGATGCAAGAGGAAGGGATGGCATGAGCCACAGGCTGGGCTTGGCATGTCCTTCAGCATCTCACAGGATGGGGCCATAAAGAACAAATGGCTTCCTTCTGAGGGAGGGTACATGGTCTAATCTTACTGGGTTCTTTTCACTGCATGCGCAAGAGGCCAAATTTCCTCTCCTAAATACTGTGTCCTTACCCCATAAGGAATGCAAGGCCACCCTGTACAGATGAAAAGGCAGGTGGCACACCTAAAACACTTCAATTGTCTCTGGAGACATCAGTCTTCCCTCCACCCAACAGTTGCAAGGAAGCTGTTGGCTCTGAGCATGGTGCAACATCACAGCAACACAAGGGTAATACACCCAGGCCTTTCTTTCCCTTGCTATTCCTCAGAGCATCTAGGATCTTTTTTCCTAAAAAACAAAAACAAAATCTGAAAATTACCTGAAGCTTGTCAAAAGCAGGAGATCAGGAGGGCTGAAAGTGCCTCCTTGGAGCTGTTTCGGGTTGTGCTACACCTGGGGGCTATCCTGCTTTTGTATTTGTTACTCTAAAGTCCGTTGGGGTGGTCATTGTTGGAATGGGCTGTTGTGGGGCCCCTAAAAGACCCTCCTGAATTTTGGGGCCATGCAGGTCCAGCTGATCCTTGCTGAACTTCTCTCTGCAGCCTTTCAGTGGGCTACTGGGCTGCCACAACAGCAAGAGCATTAAGAAGTCTGCTTCCTTCTGAATTTGATAAGCTTGGAAAACCTGAAAAGCCTGGGGTTTGAGGTAAAGTAGCTGATGAGCTGGAAAATGTTTGTTTTACTCCCAGTCCTGCATACTCCAACACTTGAAACAGCAGGAGAGGCAGTGAAGGATTCATCCCCTTTGTATCCCCTATGCCCACAACCTGGTATCTTTGTCTTGCCCAGGGCTGTGGAAAACAGGACCCCTGAAGGTTTTTTCCAAAGATGAGCTTTTCCAGTGCAGCCAATGCTTAGCATGAGTCAAAGACCAAAACATACAAGAATTTGAAAAGTCATATCCCAGGGCAGCCTCGCACAAAACTTTGTGCTGATCTGCATCTACTACCTAGGTCAGTAAAGTAGGTATCTTTACTACTCAGGTAGTTACGTTAACTGTAAGACTGGAGCACCTTGCAGAGCTGAAAGTGGTTCTCACATGAGATCCCTTCTATAGACAGGAGTGGAAAAATCATAAGGGTAAGTGACTTGGCGAGGTCAAATGAATGTTTGCAACAAAATGGGGTGTCCCGAGTTCCTGATTGCTACCAAAGACACTGCAGAACCTCAATAGGACTGCACATGTCAGGACCAGGATGCTCAGGGGTGACTTGGACCCCTTACAACTTCTGTGCGTTTTGAAATGTTTATGCCTGTTCTGCTTTAAAGCCAGCCGTTTAAGCTTTAAGACTTTCTGGCACTGACCCAGGGATGCTTCAACTGACCTAATTTTACTGATCTTTCTCATCTATAACTTCCATGGTTCATTGACTAGAGGGATTGCTGGGCTTCTCATTAGCGATTAGAAAGTATTTTTATGTTCTTGTTCACTCAGCACAGAACATACAGCAAAATCTTCCAGAAGTTTATCCTGCCATGCAGGTCAGGGCTGCAGTCCATGGAGAAGCAAGACCCTCGTTCACAACCACCCCTTTTCCCTAGGACAGGTGCAGCCAAGAAAACTGGAATCAGACCTTTGGTATTCACGTAGAAGATTCTCCCTGTGTTGACATTTTATTTTTTATGTAAGCTGCTCAAACTCAGGATTTCTTTAGTCAGGCCGGTTCTCTAAGCACATAGCCCTGAACTGCTGTTTCATCTCTCATTGTACTTTTGGGTGGTGAAGCTGCCTCTCACTGGTTGACAATGGAGCTCTTACTGATGCGTGTGATAGCACAGGGGCTCCGGGGTGTTTTTCTGCCACCCCACCCTCGCTATCGATCGTGGTGATGCTTTCCAGGCTCCCTCGCACCAGCTCGGGTGAGGCTGCGCAGCTGCAGAGGGAGCGGGCAGCGTTTCCTCCAGCCGCCGCGCTGAGCCAAGCCCTTCCCCCTGGCTGTCCCAAACAAACTGTGGCAGTCCTTCCAGGCTTGCACGGGGAACAGGAGGAGCAGCGCCGGGATCCCGCTATCTCTCTGCGAGGGAATGAACGCCCTAGCGCCAGTGAGATAAGAACAGGAGCTGAGGTTGCCAGGGATCTCCCTCCCAGCAGCTCGCGGGTGGTGGAAGTTGTGTCCCATCTCTGGGACGGCGCTATGCCCAGCACATCTACATCTCTTCTTTCCAGACTGGGTCTGAACCCTGTTGCTTCCTGCCAGTTGATTTTTCACTTTCCTTGCCATTCCCTTTGATGTCCCATGGCCACCCAGCAGCAGGGGCTCTGCCGGGGAACCTCACCCCCTGGGTGCCAGCGTTGTACCCGGCACCACAC
>Ga0181612_135688_pt1 | contig 11297 bp, 7 predicted proteins | sample HoacroProtozoa21_FD_119630 | JGI IMG/M metagenome (GOLD analysis project Ga0181612, IMG submission 119630) | Hoatzin crop microbial communities from Cojedes, Venezuel. Combined Assembly of Gp0051906, Gp0051904, Gp0051908
AAAACAAAACAAAAAAAATCCTGAATAATGGGTTTATACAATGTTGATCAATAAAAGTATATTTTTCACTTCCAAAATACTAAATACCTCTCAAATAGCTGAGGACAAAAAGATATAAAAGACTGCATAAAAAAATATCCATTCTAAAGACAATCACTGTACGTGCCTATAAACAGTATCCTCTGAACATAGTACCTAACACTTGAGGTGTGCATGACTCAAGACAGTAATTAGCCACAAGAGGCAAGAGTACACTACCACTCACCCATAGATAATGCTAAAGTAACACAGAAGAGCTCAGGGCCTTCCCCAACTCCGCTATAAAACATGCAGATAAACTCTGGAAAAGTACCAAGAATGTGGACAAGAAAGCAGCTGGACTCTTCTTCCCTAACACTGCATCCACACACATTCAAAAGCACGTCTACAATAAAACTCTTTACACGCACTCCAATCCAGCAATACGACTGGAAGCCGAGAATTCATCACTGCTTGTAAAAATCAGCTGAACTACCAAGCAGGTTAGTCAGTATTGAATTCCAGGTTTTTACTAGCAGTATCCAAACTTACTGGCTTACAGCTGTTACAGCATGACTATAGGAGCTGCAGTCACTGTAACAAACAGATTCATTAGGAATGGGAGGATCAAAGGCTAAGAGGAGCACGGTTCACACACACAACATAAGGCTCTGCACCAAGTGGTATGACTCGAAGGAAGCTGTGCCTTTACCAGCTTCCCTGTACAACAGCTCTCCAAGTCTATATATCACCAAAGGGGACTGAATAGAAGAAAATGTATCTTCTGGACACAAGAGACTTCAGTCCATTTTACAGACCTTTTGTCTCAAATTACAAGGGTTTTTTCAATAAATTACATTTTTTTCTATTTTTAGCTCCATTGTAAACACAAGCCTTGGCAAATACTGTTGCTACCAGAGAGAGAGAAAAGGAAACAGCATCTCATTCTCAATGTCTTATTTAGTTTAACAGCACCAACACTAAGTTAAAATCAAGCAAACTATGGTTTACAACGAATAGTCTGATCTATTCGGGCTGCTTCCCTCTTGTCCGAAGGTATCAGGTTCAGATGCTATTCAATTCCTCTCCAGTCCACCCAGCACAAAGTAAGCTAAACTTTCCACGGTCTTTCTGTTCCACATTCGTACCTCTACTGAGTGTCCTGTGCTTTCTTTTCCACTACTTTTTACAACCAAACAAAAGCCCTTCAAGCTCTGCTGTTTGATTAGGTCTCTTAGTTATTACCTTTTCATCATAAACACCTCTTGCCTACTTCATTCTGAAGTCTGAACTACCTTTCTCTTTTTCTCTCTTTTGAACTTATGATCTAATGTTCCATTCAACACCCAATACGTACAGGACATAAAATTCAAAAAGTTACTAGAATAAAAAATTTGTATGCTAAAAATATCAGCGATTCTTTGTAATAGCTTGCAATACTGAACTCAGACTGATAATAATCTTTTGGTTTTGTGAGAGTCCATCTGAGTCTCTGAACTAAAAAACACATTCTTGAAAGGACATGAAAATAGAGCCCTGCTAACACGGCTCTCAGCACATGTGGGAAAAGTTGGAAGGAAAACATTCAACAAAAAATTCCTCCACTTCTCAAAGTGTTGCTAAGTTACCTCCGTCTTTCATAAAGAAAAATCACCAAGCATGTAGGAAATAGAACTACTGAGATCTTTAGTAACTATGCCACACGCCGGGGCTTTTTATACGTCTTAATTCTAACTTGGCCAACCTACTTTTTCACACTCACTGAAAAACCACTGAGTGAAACCTGTGTTTTGCTCATTTTTCCAAAGACATATTTACCATTTAAATAAAGAGCACATGATACAATCTTTTACAAATTATATAGCCTCATATATTTGTGTTATTATGCTGCATATTACAGCAGTTTAAATGTTGAAACAAATATACGATTTAGCAACTTTCAGAGACAATATTAATGAAGGTAACCACACGCCTCATTGCAAAGATGCATGGCTTTCCATACTTGGACTAGCTGCTACAAATTTTTTTTTAATTTTTGGAACACATTATGAAAATTAATACACTGGCAAGCTCTAAGTTGTTCCGTATGATTCACTGCACAATCACCACGTGCATTTAAAAGCTATACCTAGCCACTTGCATTTACCTGCAGAGCCTCTATCTCTGCACTTAGAAATTTAAGAACACATACATATGTGCGTGTGTATGTGTATATATATACACATAGATTAAAAATTATATTCATGGGGAGAAAACCAAATGCTTTTATGTCCTCAGAGTTTATGTTCCAAAATTGACTGCCAGGCCTGAGCACAAGCAAAAACAAGTGACTAAAGATCTTCATATTACAAAGCCACTAAGTGTCAAATGATATTTTTCCATCATCTTCAAAGGTATTCAGCCAAGACTTTACCTCGGTAGGTGTCTTGACCTTACCAATAGTGACCAGAGGGGAGGAATAGGAATGCCATTTATCACTCTTAGACAGAACTCATAATACTGGACCAGTATTTGTAAAGTAGTTGGAAAGTCTTACAGGATAATCTTTAAGCATAAGTAACACTATAAACACCTACCCTTTACTAAAGTATATACACATTTTTAATACCTACCTTCATCTGTCCTGCTTATCTCATGTTCAATGAGCCTTGAGCTACTGGGCCTAGAAGGTGGTGCAACAGATGGCTGTAATGAAGGGAGATCATCAACATCTCTCAAGTTTGCAAGCATATCTTGCAGCTTTGACCTGTTGGGCCCTAACCAGAAAAAAACAAAAAATTAAATGGTTTGTGCATAGTTCATGATGGCACTAATCATATCAGATATGCTACAGCAGCACATGCAACAATGGATCCTACCCTGCATAACAACATTACAACAGAAAAACTAGTGAGCACCTATTTTCATCAGTAACTAATCATCCAGCGTGAAATGAATTTCTTGAAAAGAAAGTGATAGAAGCAAATGCGAATTGTGAACGCACATTTTTCCCCATATTTATAAAGTCATACTGCTACTTGCATGGGATGCTGAAGAATGCCTCCAACCAGTTACACTGATTACTAGAATATTTACTTTTCCAGAACAACAGCTGACATTTGTGAATATTTTAAAATTTGTGCATCAGGTACTTTGTGCAGCATATGCTTATGAAAACGTGATTATTTTAAATTTATTTGTGCAGCAGTGTAGTATTGTGAACTACATAATTCAAAAAGTTATATTAAAATATAAATGCAACTGGATTCACTGGCCTACTTCCTGAAGGTACATAAGGTGAAGACCCATGCCCTTCTTGACACTTACCTGTGCTTTGCTCCATCATTTTCCCACATCCCTGTTTTGATTGTTTTATATAGGATTGAGGCTGAAACATATCTTCGGTAGTTTTTCCTGTTGTAAGTTTAATTAAGAATGGGAAAATGTCTTACCCATAGTCCATTATGTTTTTCCCTAGACCAGTAAATAATACAGCTATTTTTAAGCAGCTTTAACACAGAAGTGTACTTTAAAATATGTATTCTCTCATAAAACCATTCTATGATTCTATTCTCTTACTACTTCACAAGGGTGTTTACTACAGCCTTGCAAAATCATAAATTTACTAATACAGTTGCAAACTACTTTGTCCACCCTAACCATAATGACAGATAATAAATTGTATTTAATTTGTCTGTCATGGAAATATTAATTGATTCATGAAAACAGGAAGTAGGATTTTGCAAGATTGTTTTACTACAATATCTGATTTACAAAAACAATATTTTACTTAGTAGCAGTTCAGTGTCTAAACACAATTTATGATGAGATTAAAGTCATACAAACAAACTTTGTACAATTTAATGTCAAGATATTTAGTCCTTTCTTTTTCCCTGGACTTCCTTCCTCACATTCTTCTTCACTACGTGCAGTATCATGAATAGCTGAAAACAGGCTGTGATTCTTCCTGATTTTTCTGCACTGATGCCCTTCCAGCGATGGTTTGTCCATGGAAAGATGCTTAATTTCTTTGCTGCAGTAAAAACCATTTGGTCTCCCAAGATCAATCGAATAAAATCAATCCAAAAGGCACAGTAAATGTACTGAGCAGTAGCTATCTTCATGAAGGAGCACTGCACGTCTAAGTGCTGCCTTACACCAGGAATTTTTCCTCATAAATACATAAAACATGTTCCAATAATATCTATGTCTATATTAACAATTAAATATTAAGATTTATTATAAAAAATACAAAGCACTCAATAGCTGTTGAAGAATATAATTTCATTAGTTTGATTAAATTTCTGCTAAGTTCACCCTACAACTACTTACCCTGAACTACATAGCACGTCTGTGTATTTTTAAAAGAACAGACAAGTTACAAAAACCAATTTCACTGAAGTCATGTATTGGCATGCCCTCTCTATCTTAACCATAAAGAAATTTAGAATCAATTTTGTGGATCATGAACACTTTAGTAGGCCAGCTCAGCTTCCTGTGAGACATGCAACTAATTTCCAGTAACTTACATGATTCCAAAGATGACAAAAATATCACCTGAGAAATTTAAGGTATGGTACTGATTTACCTTTTTTAATAAAAAAAGAAAAAAAAAGAGGTTTAGTTTGTGCATTTGACAGCGTAATTTCAGAAACATAACCAACTGCTGAGTGGCAGCTTATCACATACAATATCAATACAAAAATTAACAAAACAAGTCAGCCTCAGTGACATGAGGATCTGACACTTTTTGCACCGTTATGCATGTCTCTTTGGAAGTGAGAATTTCCTTGGTATTCATAAGCATCTTCCCACAAAGGGAGAAATAACCCTCAAAATTTCTTACTGGGCTACATGCAATATTATTAATTTATAATCAACCACACATGAAATCTCAATATGGCTAGATATTTGAAATATAGCTACGAATACAGTGTCTCATTTTAAACATTTCATCTGAGTTCAAAAAGTTTAAAGGCTGACTTATCAGAAAACATTGCTTTTTACAAAACAATTTGTATGTCAAGAAACAAAAAAATATAGTACAGGGCTAGAAACTGTATTTCAGATACTGATCATAGTTTTTTTGTTTGGATAAAAACACCCAATATTTTTAAAGGCTAGTCCCACAGATATAAAAGTCAACAAATAAATCCTGGGATTTACAAATAAACTGATGGTCAGAGTTGCTTCCTATTTCGAGCCCTGCATAACAAATTATGATGACAGCACGACTTTCATGTTGTGAATGTTAAGTGTACACAGGGGTAGAAATTAACCTGTTTTCTCCCTCTGTCATCTAATAGGATACTCAAGACAGCTTCTGGTTTGTTTTTTTAATTTACAGACCAGACTTTTAACTCTTCCTGTGAAACTGGCATGTTTCCAGCTAAGAAAGGGTTCTGAAGTCTTCTATATTAAAGTGTGAACTATTAAACCAATGTCTTCTACAATTTAAGTTTCTGAATAACAGAAATATAATTCATGCTCAAAGCAAGAATTTTTAGTTAGTCCAACACCTGGTTGGAAGAAGTTCTATCTAATCCAACTCTTTAACAGGTAACTTCATTGACTGTCATTAATTTCAACCCCTGATAACGGGTGAACAGGAAAGCGGTCAGGAGTAAAGTAAAAGAGTAAGTAATTTTAGGAAAACATTGAAAGAGAGATAGAATTAAGGGTGTGAAAGATGTGGGATTTATGATTTTAAAGTGCAATGTTTTCCACTTACTCTTCACCCCCTTTTTCCCCTTGCGCTCCTTTTTGTATTGTTCCTTGAGTTTGGTTATTACTCCCTGGTCGACATTCCAAGCTTCAGGCATGAGACACTGGTCTTCCTTTTCTAAACAAAGTGAAACAAATGAAACATCCTTTTTCAATAATGGCACCAAGTGATCTCCACTGAAGGAGATAACAGCTGCTGTCAATGACATTTGTCTTATTTTAAACAGACAGAAATAGCACCAAGCCCGTGAAAGCTGTAAAACTGCTACTCACATTCCACTTCTATTTGCTCAGAATTCTCTTAAAAAATTGAGATGCAATTTCACACGTCCAAGTTCTGTAACCACGCATACAGTTGTTCACAAATGTAAGCAACATTTACTTTATAATAAATCAGGACGTATTTTTCAGCTTTTTCTTTCCTTCAGGGAAAGAATTATTATATCCCGAACCAGCAGCTATGGTACTGGTCAACGTAACTTTACAACTTGGATGTTGCATCACTACATTTCAAATTCTCCTTTCACTGTCTTTGTGCTATGTTATCATTTACACAAAGCAGCAGCACAGTCAAATAATTTTGGAACGTAGTATACATGTCACCTAGGTTTGAATAAAATCTTAAAGCACTATAGCCACAAAATTTCACAAAAAGGGCAAGGCCTGAGTTACTAGTATTTGGAAAAATACACAAAATGCTTCAACATGCCTAATGAAAAAAAGTCTCCACCTTTTTTCTTTTTTAAAACGTGTCTCTCAAATTGCTTCCCTTGTGGCATGATACAGAGAAGAAGTATTCTTCCAACAGTACGGTATTTGGAGATTTTGAACAAAACTTGTTATGTGAGTTCAAATCTCCAAGTCATTTTTTCCTCATATGGAAAGACTGTACTGAGGCAGCTTATAAAAATAATTTGCAAGAGGAAGGAGGTAATACAGCTTTTCCCTTTTTTTTCTTTTATGAGCATATACAGCTATAGAATTTTTTGAAATGCATTATTGTTTTGCTTTGTTTTCTCATTAAAATTTCAACCTTGTTATTTAAAAATTAATTCCTTTCAGACCCAGTGCACTTTGTACCTCAACAAATTATTCTAGACCTTTAAAAATATGAACAATAATAAACTTATCTCCAGACTAATATGCAGAAAGGGTATTAAATGTCTGTAGAGGAAGCACAACACTATCAATCACAACCTGAAGGAGTCACTGTGATTGGACAGAAGATACAAAACCAGACACGAGTTATTATGGGGACTGACTTGCAAGGCATTAACTATGCTGAAAAAGACCTAGGGATCCTCCATCAACATCAACTTGAACAGGAGGTAGCAGCATACTCTTGCAGCAAAGGCAATTTACTGTACCCTGGGCTGTATTAACGACGTAGCCAGCAGGGTGAGGGAAGTGGTTATTCCCCTCTGCCTGGCACTTGCGAGACCACACCTTAAGTACTGCATTCAGCGTGGTATTTCTCATACTGGGAAACGTTGTAAGCATAATGCTAAGTACGTAGTATTGAGGTAGTACAGCAAGTCCAGGGCAGCCACTAAGATGGCTAAGGCAGCTGGAGCACATGAGCTGCAAAGAGGGGCTGAGAGTACGGGGGGTATTCAGCAATGGCAAAAGAGGCATCTTAGTGCTGCCTACAGCTACCTACTGGGCAGGGGTAGAGGAGACAGACTCTGCGCGGACTTGCATCACAGAGGGACAAAATACTTTCTACCATGAGGAGAGGCAAATACCAGAATACTGCCCCTGAGAGTTTACAGGAACTCCGTTCTTGGAAGATATCCAAAACGCAACAGGTAGAAGGCCAGAGTAACCTGCTGCAAATGAGCCTGAGGAGGAGGCTGGAGTGGATGATCTCTCACTCCTTTGAACCCTCCAGTCACAATCCTATATTCATGAGTGACAGATTAATTGAAGACCCAAAGTCTTGAGGCATTAGTCTTTTTGCAGCCACTATGAAAATAGAGAGGTATTAGCAAGCTGAAGAAAGACTCTAAAAAAGATTGTCTGTGGGCTAAGTCAATCTTAATGCATATGCCAAATTAAGTACCACTAATAATCAAAAATTGTGTGAAGGATTCAAAAAAGGTATGAGAAAATCATGCTTGAGAGAAACAAGTATGTATTCTTTCTGAGACCAGGTTATAAGTTTTAATGATGCATTTGCTCCTTGGCAAGATGAGATTTTTTGCTCTCCTCTAACAAAAAGTTTAAATGGATTTATATTAGGTTGTCTTGTTGCCAGGAAAATACTTAACATGTTAATTTTTTTACAGACTGTTCAGGATGCTTCCTGCATGTCCCGCCGGTTCTGTTCAACTTCACAGGTTGATCCTGAACTACTACTGTGCAAGTGCTTTATAGTTTAAAAATTACCTGAACAAATCTGAGGACCTTTCAAGCCAAATGGGTTCAACAGATTACCGTAATTGATCAGTAATGCTTGGGATTTAAAATGAAGCAAGGACTTCCTCTCTTTGCTTCTATCCTTGACATGCAACACCACTCTTCTACACTACATTTAACAGTTTCACTTAGATCAAATTAACATAAATGATTCATAACGGCAGTTCCTTGAAGAAGCCTATTCTTATATACAGTTACCTTAAAAGACACAGGTTGTGAAACAAGTAATTTAAAAACACTAATGTCTATAACTCAAAAAACCTCTTAATATTTCTAGAAATGAAACTACTACTTTCTGTGACAAATTCTTTTTAATGTTAGACTTTTGCTCAGTTGTACTCAGCTGTCATCAATGAAAGCAAAAATAAACCAGAAATGTGAATACGAGAACAAAAAAGCTCCTGTTGGCATACTAATTTTTTGCTGACACAAGCAATAGCTACACTTACCAAGCATAAATGCATAAAGTTTTAATATTTAAGAGAAGTATCAGAACAACCTAATAAATACATTTGTTGTAAAAATGAGTAACATTCCTAAATTTGTTTGGTGAACAGACTACTGACTGCTACATCTAACGATACTGAGACACATCCATTTAAGCAGAGAGGCTACACCACACTGAACAATCCATGTCCAGCCATGAGTTGGAGATGGTTTCAGTGAAATACAGCATTTCAGAGCTGTTAGCCGACAAGAGCCACAGATACCATGGCTTATCTGTCTGTTCAAGTTTTCTGTTCCATTATAACGCTCAGTTATTCCCCATTCATGCTCTATAGCTCTCTCTGTGTCCACTTATACTTAAGACTTTCCAGAGCAGCTTAAGAAGGAAACAACTCCCCATCAAGATATCTAACCAGTTTTCTTCCTTCTCCCCTTCCCTATGCAGTGGGTTTGTGCGGAATAATTACGTCAAGGTGAAGTGAATGCTGGCATTCTGGGTTGCAGGACATGAACCCCAAAGGACAGAGAACAGTTTGTGAAGTGTCACTCTATGACTAGGGGGCTTAAAGATATGTTCTTCTGATAAATTATAAAAGAAAATCTGAGCAACTGAATAGTTCATATTGCCTAAATTGCTAACACACAATAAGAGTACAACTAATTCAGTCTTTATGACTCACATTACTCTCTGTATCAAAGCAGGAGAAAGCAAAGATGATGAAATAACTTTCATATTCTAACTCTAAAATACAGCTTTATCAGAGCCCTTCATTAGCACAGGTCACTGGAAAAATACATTGAAATTCCACTCATGAAATTCAAATTCTATCTGCCTTATTATCAAAGAATGGGAAAAAGACAATGACCAGAAGCAAAAACCTTGAAAAATTCATACATTAAAGCAGTATACAGAAAAAGGAGGGTGTCACGTCAAGAGGACCTCAGTCTTCCAATTGTACCAATCTCCTGGTACAATCTATTACATTTCCTTACCCCAGTCTGTTCCATCTCCTGAACTTCTTGATTCCCCATCACCTTCATCCGAGGTAACCAAGAAGTCAAACTCTTTCAAAGCTTCTTCTGTATCTCTGTCTTCACTGCTATCAGATAGCACTCTTTTTCTTACAATCTGAAAGGTCAGGAAGGAAAGAAAAAAGCTGAATGAAGTTACACCACATCTTTATACCATGCGGTACTGTCTTGTCTTCTACGCAAAATCTTAACAGGAAGTTGAAGAAGCAGCAGAAAAGTATACATTAATAGGCAAATCTGGAACAAGCATACGAACTTCACTCAAATTTCTAAGTCAGAATGAAATTTGTCTGTAGATCTTTCTTCTTGTGACCATCCATGAGTCACTTGATAATGAATCCACACTGACCTAGACCACTAGTGTTTTAATAGCAGAAAAGTACAAACTTTCTCTTAATACAGATTAAAAAAAACCACACATAACCCACAGACAAACAAACCCCAAAATGCCAGGACTTCAGCAAAACAAAACTCACTCTGCTTCTCTGAAAATAGCCTTTTTAACTCTCACTTCTGAAATCACTCTACATGTGGACCAAGAGACAAGCCTAGAAAAAAACCCCACAACTGACAAGAGTCAATTTGCTTAGATTCGGCAAAAATAATTTCATTCTGAGTACTTCTGCTATTTAAACACAGTACTTTCATGTTTAAACTGCATTTTGCTTTCAAATTCAAAAGTAAATTTGGTAAAATTTTACCAAATTTTGGTAAACGAACAAATACATGTTTTAATGAAGGACCTCATTGTATGCTTTCTGCAATAAATTTACTTTTCCCTCAACAATCAAAATGGACTAGATGCTCCACAGTTATTTGTCTAACAGGTGAGCTGATACTATGACACATGAAATCTACGGCATACATTTTGCTTCTACTTCTACAGAAAATGAAAAGTTACATTCATCACAATATTTTGACTTGGAACCTTGCTAAGGTCTAAGTCTGAAAAGACTTCAATACGTAGGCCAACATCACATAGCTCATGAGGATGAATGACTGTTTCCTTTAAATACAACGAATCAATTTCAAAACCTGACACAATTCTGAGCTTCAAGCTTCACTCCTTTAGGAGGCTTATGAACATACTGTATTACAGATGATTTCACAGAGGAGTCTCCGACATTAGTTCACAGCCCATGCACAACAAGAACAAGTTTATGAAGATACTCTTTAAAAACTCTTTAAACCTGACAGTATTAAGTGTTCTTTCTTAAAGCTGGTCATAGAAAAAAATCCCTTCCATCATAACTAGTATCTGCTTCAAGTGCTATTAGTAAATACTAGTTTTGAAATGAAGTGGATAAAACTGAGTACTGATGGAATGTATCTATTTTATGTGATCATATGACCAAATCGTGTAGTAAGGTATTGATTATGAGGGACTTTCAGGCATTGGACTGAATAAACAAACAAAAAAGTTTATTAACCACATGTCAGAGTTCTTCCAGTTATAATTTTTCTTCCACAAGCTATTTTAAAGAGAATTGTAGTATTCTGGTTCTGTACCCTACAAGGATAAGTTTCTACAAGTAATTTTAAATATCAACACATTGATATAAATATTCAAGGAACAACACATTTTTAACACGGAATATTACAAATAATACCTTCAAACTAAGCCAAATGTCAAAAAAGGACATCTGCTACCTTAAAAATTGTATCCAAAATATATCAAA
>Ga0181612_110091_pt1 | contig 11296 bp, 5 predicted proteins | sample HoacroProtozoa21_FD_119630 | JGI IMG/M metagenome (GOLD analysis project Ga0181612, IMG submission 119630) | Hoatzin crop microbial communities from Cojedes, Venezuel. Combined Assembly of Gp0051906, Gp0051904, Gp0051908
AAGACAGAACAAACAAACAGAAAACCTGCCCCACCCCCAGTGTGTGTTTTCTGAATACTTCAATATGTACTCTTCAATCTGGTGGCCCCCTAGAAGTCAAGCAAGAGCAAGAAACTATTTTAGAATTAACTTTTGTGATCATATATTTTGTCCTGTTCTTTGTTTACATATTCACAGTTCTCCCTGTTCACAAACAAGTCATTCTTCAAAATATCAAGCCATGTTTAGCTGTCAGACTCTTTCCATAGCAAGTAGCAAAAAACCACTCGTGCTAGTGACAGTACTGTTACTACATTAACATAGTCGCTGAACCCTGCACGCTGTGGAAGGAGGGAGAGCAGTCAGGATCATGCACTGGTGCAGCACACATGCAAGAAGGCATCAGAATGCAGCAGAAAAATAAGACTGATGAGCTGGGTCCTCATGAAGGAGGACATGAAGCAGGTCAGTCTGCAGAGACAAAGACCTTTGTTGGTTGGGTTGGTGCGTGCCTTCATCTGAGCAGGGATTTTCTTGCTCCATTTAAATTTATCAGTGTAGATCGCTTCTTAAATTCAGTGTAGGTGGGCACCCCATCTGCATGTTGGCCCTGTCAAGATGAGACCCAGATGTAAAATTTTCCCCATAACGTGGTTTCTGTAGGGTGCATGAGATAGAAGAAAGCTGTTTCACATTTTTTCCAGGTTCATGGCGAGCTGCCATGGACTTCAGACATCAATGCTTTGACTATATGTTTGTATACCACTTAACACAGTCTTAGTCTCAGATGGGGCACTACAGCTAAAATAGATATTTTAATCCTAAACCTACAATGATAGCCTTGGATTAGCTCAGATACCTGTCTATGAAGATTGCACACGACACAGATGCAAGTATGCTAATGCGAATGGCAGGGTCAGAGTTAGAGTTTAGGCTAACCACATCATCTGCTGAGCAGTGTCCAGGCTTGCTGATTGACACAGACTTTCACTGACATCAGTGGAAATTGTGGTTAGATTAAGAATATCTAGTCAGGGCTCAGGTTTATGCACATTTGGTTATCACTTAGTCTTAAAAAGATACTTGCAACTGAGCAGATAAGATTTGTAGTTTTTCTACTGGGAATAGCAAAATCTCAGAGTTTAGTGTCATTAAAAAACACTAGAAAGAAGTACAACAGCTGACATATAACTCAGAAAAATAAATCTGAAAACCTTGTACAGACGAGACTTGCATCTACAGTGCCCCATGCCATGGTAGATTTCTCTGTAATGCAACATTAGAGCTAAGAGAAATGGAATTCCCTGAGAATGTCCTGGGTTTGCCTCCTAAAAAAGTGCAGTTTCAGTGAACCCTGTTGCTCTAAATTCTTATTGCTCTATGTGAGCTTCTTTCTAGAAAGCAAGGATGGCTCAGCTCTAAAGGTGCTGCCTAATGCTGGTGAGCACATTGACCGAGTGATTTGCCACAGAATCTGGCCTGAATGAAATTCAACAGAGCGGAAGCCGTATCCATTAAATTCCTAGCACTGTTTCAGGTGGTTCCTTGTCTACCCTCCAGCACTGCTGACGAAGAGATAGAGGCGCTTCCAAACACCAAGGCAAGATTAGTTCAGGTGCTCTGCTTGTCAGAGCCTTTGCAGTTCAGTGACTACAGAGGGTGCCAAGGGGTCCAGGCTCTTCACGTGCTGTCTCAAGAGTCACTATTTCAGGAATTCACTTTGCCTTGCCTTGCCTCATCTGCATAAACGGAAATAATAGCTTTTATTCTACTTTGGAAGGTCTGTTGTAAGAATAAATGTGTTCGATGGCATACAGAGGTTGCTCCAGTGAAGGTATCTAACTTACGTTCCTCATGTTTGTTTTTTATGGCTTGGACTATCTTCAGACTTTTCTTTTATCACATCTTGCCAGCCAGGACACTTGTCCTCTCTGTTTGGGAAGAGGTGGCAACACCCTTGCCTTAAAGTTTCCTGGCCATAGAGTTGAGTAAAGGCTGGTGCAGGGCACACCATCAACTTGGAAGCATGAAGCTGCTTTATAATCTACTGGAGACCCTGAGGATTTTTACCCAGATTAGGGAATTCTTCACATAACTCTGTCTTGAGGTCCACATATGTGTTTAGATGTTTAACTTCACTGATTTCTACAGCAAGTTAATGCCCAATTGTCTCTAGAACTTGGCTATATCTATTAAGGTGTGAAAAACTGTCCTCCCAGACTATGCGGCAAAGTCTTGTCATAACACCCATGAATGTTGCTTCTCGGCTTTTGTTTACCATGACTCCGTGTAGTGTTAACTGGGTTCCAGGTAGCTGCCTCTGAAGTTTAGGGGATAAATATGTCCATGTTTTCAAAAAGGTTTATTGCCTTCGTCTGCCATGAACTTCAAGAGGGGACTGTGAGGGCTTCATCAGCCCTCAATAATTGAGCTGTTGTGTGGCTATCTATAAATAACAAGGGTCAGGTGCATTTGTCCTATTGGAAACCTGCAATGTTTTTTGTTCTGGAGGATCTCTGACCCAAAAGTTATGCCTGCAAGAGCAGAGGGTGTTCTGCAGAAGGAAAGAACTTTTCCTGCCCTTCTGAAACTTTCCTGAATTGCAGCTTTGGAAGACAGATATGTTGCAGTGCCATGACCCTTTTGAAAAACAAACAAACAAAAAATCTCCTTAACTTGGCATTTAACTTCTTGACTTCCTTATTGTCACAGCTCTGGGCACATGAGTTAGTATCAGAGGATTCCACCTATCAGACTGTAAAGATGTTAAACCCTAAAAAAGTTTAATTCCTGTGGGGTCAGGTTTTTAAAGATGCTATGAAGCTAAGTATGCAGGCAGACAGTGAAAAATAAACACCTAGTTAGATTTGAAAAATGTGCCTTCCTACATCCTGGGGAATCCACACCTCTGAAAAGGCCTTTATTTTCTGAGCAGCTGAAAGCATAACAGGGCACCGGCAGGATGCAGCCCGTGTGTGATCCTTGTCTCAAAGATGAGAAGAGAAATCCTTCCAGCTGTAGGGCTGGTAGAAGAAGAAGTCCTCTCCCTCCCTTTTTGATCTTAGTCCCATTGTCCTGTAGCTTCTCTTTCTTCCCTTTTATAGTGCAGTGCTCCAGGAAAATACCATCAAGCAGGATGCTTTTTCTTCACTGTCCCTCTCACCTAGTTGCTTTTAAGTGAAACGCACTGCTGAGAAATGTAGTTTAGGCAGTTGCTGGGATCAAGAAGAAGCCCTGCTGCTCCAGGGCCCAATCCAAGAGTACGCTGCCTCCTCAGCTAGCACGCACACCAGCAGCTCCCAGGCCTGGCCTTCTGTCAGTCCCTTTGCCTTATTTCTGTATCTCCTCCACTACTTGTACTATTCACTGTCTCCATTAGAAAATGGGACTGCCAGGGTTAATGACATGGTACTCACCACTGATGATGCAGACCAGAGAATAAGCATTTCTTAATGACTCTTTTGCTGCTTGTTTTTAAGTAAAACCCCAAACATCTTTCCCAGAAATATTTGAGCCCTCCGCAGCTACATGATTCATACCTGCTGGAAAGATATGGTTAGGTTCCTAGCCAAGTCACTCAAACACTCTGAGCTTGCCCTTCCTGACCGTTTGCTTCAGAAGGATCTTGTCTGCCAGTGTAGATGTTTGTAGCTCAGTCTTCCAGACGCCAACTCTAATTAAAGGAGAGAAACAGACACTTCCACAGCATGATTCTTCCCATCCTAAATAAACAAATAAACAGGGCAGTTGTTCCAGCAATGGGCCTTATGACAAGAGAGGGAACATGTGGTGGCCAGCATAAATTTAACTCACTGCCTGACATGAAGCAAGATGAGACCTACCATCTATTGATGGCAGTCACACTTATTCTTTGTCCTCAGGGATGCCTCTCTTTTCTTATTTTCAGTGCGGTGCCCAAACAGACCTGGCATGGGACACTGAGCAGTGGAGAGCCCTGCCTGCAGCCATTCCTGTGGCCAGTGGCTGGAAGGGCCTCCCTCAGCCACAGCATCTACTCATCCGTTCACATGGTGATTGAGTGACATGAGGCTCCTCCTCCTCCCTTGCGGACTAAACGTGTTGCTTTTCCTACTTTCCTGGCTCCCACAGCTGCTGAATAGCTGCTCGGATTTCTCTTCTGAACAGCACGGTATCTTAATCCTAATGCAGCCCAAATACATCCCACTGAAATCAGGAATGGTTGGTAAAGGGGTCAAGTAATATTTGCAAAGGGTGATTTCCCTACAGCTTGTTTGTATTTTGTTTGTTTGTTTGTTTTTTAAGTTAAAGACACCACAGTTACCCTCGCCAAATAGCTCCAGGTTCTTGACTTCATTATGGGCAGGAAAAGCCCTACTTGGGCTTTGCTCGATTTTCCAGGTTTCAGTGGGGCTTGTCAGATTAATTGTAGTTTTGAACCTATCATCATAGAAAGTGACTAAAGCATTTGCTAATATGGACATTTATACGTTTGGTCTTCAGATATGGAACCCAGTGACAGCGTCCTTCCCGTACACATCCTGGCTGGTGACTCTCACCTGCAATCAATCTGTGCTGTCGATTTTCAGCCTTAGAGAGTCAGGTCTGGCAGCAAATGTTTCTCATCATTTTTCCATTGGAGACAATATTCAAAAGGTTACAGACAACTTGGAATGGTTTAAAGAATAGCCTTTTAAAGCACAGACACAAAAATGAAGTGCTGTTTACCTATGCTGTGTGGCAGACGTATCTCTCAGCTCTGGGGTACGTTGTTGGTAGTAAAACCACATGAACTTTCACGCAATGTCCCTGGAAAATGCTCACACATTGACTTTATGTGCATGCAGATTGAACACGTCACGGAGATGCTTTTGTTACACACTATCCAAAACATTTTGTTAGACGAAAAGTGGGAAAATAAATGTCTGAGAGGAATAAGCAGATGTTTGCTGTTAAAGATCAGCATGTTATACAATCGAGTTTACAATAACTGCTTTTAAATACAAACTAACTTCTGACCAGTGTTTTCCAATGTACTGCAAAATCTGAATGTCGTTCCTTTTGTCATCTACAAGTAAACACCCACTGGAGTGTTTTATAGTTTATAAAATATGAAAAGGTCTTTGTTCATGAGAGACTCCTTTGATTTACTGTAAGATGAAAACGTATGTGCCAGAAGAGATTTTTGGTTCTCTTAATCAGAACTGAGCAAACTTTTCTCCAGCTTGACCGCTCTGATCTCATTGCCTAAACATACTAGCAAATAGCTAACAATTGTGGTGGCTTTTTTTTCTTCCTTCAACATAGCTTTCCTTCCCTCTGGATGGGGCAGATGTTGGAGACTGGCAGCCAGGAAAGGCCTCTTTATCTCCTGACAGGCCTGCAGTATTTGAACCCACAAAACCAACAATAACGAGCAAGCTTTCAAAATAAACAGACCAAATGGGTGCATCTTCTTGTTTCCAGTGCCTTCAAGCCAGACACTAATTCTCAGCTACCGTGCCGAGTCAGCAGCTGCAGCTATAAAAAGGAATGTAGGTTTGAAAAGGTGGACCTCCCCCGGTCATTGACAAAAAGGTAGAGCTGCCACACCTTCAAAATTTGATCATTACTTATAATAGAAGTACTGCCGCCACTATTAGGTGTTTCAACCTCATTATAGCCCTAAGCAAGGAATGTGTCTTCTCTCTGTTGCGTGTTAGCAGCAGGAGCCGTTGCCACAGGTTAACAACGTCTACATTTCTTGTCTTTTCTTTTTATTTTTTGATGGGAAAAAGCCTGATTACAAAATCAATTCAAAAAATCAGAGATGATTTAAACACAAACCAAGGATCTGCAGTTGCTGGTGTCTCAAAATATTTCCTGCCTAGCCCTGAAGCAGGTTTGAACCTTTAACGAGCAGCCACTTCCCTAAATCCCACCGCATGGTCACCCGCACAGAGTCACTTTGCTCCCCATGCAAACACTCTCCTTCTTAGCTGTGACCCTGTTTCTCCCATGTCTTAATCACGAAGTCAAAGCAGGATTTGTTGCATTGGCTTTGATATCTGAAAGCTTTTTATGGAATTGTTTCCTCTCATAAAGAAAAAAAAATAAAAATCTTTAGTATCTATTGCTATGTTCTCCACTGAGAATGGGAGTAGTTTGGACATAGCTATTTATGAGAAGGAAAAAATATCTTGCCTACTGTGTGTAACCTGCTGTCATGGTACTTCAGGAATGCTCTCTTCCTCTCTTCCCAGGCATGGCCACCTGGAGACGTCTGTTTGCTTCTGCCCATTCCCAATTCAGAGACTTCTCCTGCCTCAGCAGATGCCACTGACTCAAAATGATCGCAGGGAACCAACATTAAGTCTCTTATCCAAAACCCATGCAGGCAGTGGAAGGCAGAATCTGCTCTACAGCTTTTGTGCCTAAGGGATTACTCTTTTCTTTTTGAGCGACCTTATTCTAAAACATTCTTGTCATAGGAGAAGAGGCTACAGTAAACCCTGGGTGCTGCTGGATATGTTGTAGACCATAGCAGTCCTGAACAACTCTTGTCGAGCTGCTGTAAATCTTTTGGTCGGTTATGAGTCGCCAGATTGGCCGCAGTTGGGCCAGGTGGCCCTTTGCAAGGCAGTTGGCAAGAAATAGCTGACGGGACCTGGATCAAGAGGGATGTAAGTATGACCAAGTAAGTCTTGGTGTTTTCCAGGACTGAATAACTGGTGCAGATTGGAAAGGACTGGGGAGATATGGAAGAAAACCGCTATATGAAGAGCTTTCTTCTCCAGAGAGAAACTCTTTCCACCAATTTTTAGCAAAGCTGCATTTTGCATGATGTCCCACTGGATTTGAGTTTTAGAGGGGAGATTTAAAAAACCCCCACTTCTTTACGTTCTGTGAAAAGATCACTGAAAAAGTGATTTAAGAGGAAAGAAAGCTAAGCTCTTTTTCCTAGCCATCCATATGTTTATCATATGCACACATGAGTAGAGAGGGACTTCTAACCCTAGAGGAAGAACTAAATTACAGGAGAAATTCCAAGGGACTTGAGAAAATTTTGGAGCTTCTGCTCTTTCTTTTCTAGAAGCATTATTCTCAGGAGTCCCCAGATAGAGACAAAAAGGGGTGGCAAAAGACTATGTGCTGGAACAATAGCTGGGTTTTAAAAGGAGTGTATGTGTGGCTCAGCAGGACTTTGCATTGGATCATTCTCTGAGCACCTGCTGGGACTTCCAGCCTGGCACCAGGCAGTTCTGGGTGTAGGCCTACATCCATGAAAAAAGCTAAGCTTTGATCTAAACTTCTAAGCTGTCCAGTACCCTCAGAAGAAGAGCTACAGTGGCAAGCATTCTGGTCAGAAAGATAAATGCAGCAAACATAAACCTCCTCATCACTTGGAGTTTCAAGAAGTGGGTTCCTTCATATTGGGCAAAAAGTAATTTCTTTCTGTTGAGGTGCCAGAGCTGCTTAAACCCATGGTTTCCAAAAAATGCTTGCTTCTGTCTTTCCTCATTATTATAAAATGTGATGGTTAGAGTGCTCACCTGAGAGGTTAGAGATCTGCAAAACCAGGCCATGATACAACAAGTAATCCAAGAATCAATGACATAAGAACAGTGTGTGGGGGCTGTTGACCTAGGCCTTCACTGGGACGACAGGCCGAAGGTTTGCTTACCTTTCCTAACCCTGGTCCTGTATTTTATGTGAAACAGTTATTTGATAGGAGTCCTTAGAAAGGGCACTGGAAAACGCATCCACAGGTGTCTGTGTTAGCCACGGAGCTGGAGACCAGCTTCCCCACAGAAGGCATGAACACCTGGTGCAGCCTGCTGAACACCGTGGCTTGGGTGGCTGCAAACCTCAGAACTGGACGTTTCCAGGTGAAATCCATAAACACCATCCAAGTACTTTTTCAAGCATGTGGATCTACCTGGGGATCAGGGTGCACAGTCTGGGCACCCACCACAGCTTCCCTGCCCCTTCTAGGCTTGCTAGGCTTTGGCTGGATCTGGGAGCTCTGTGCGGCTCTGGAGCTATATCTGATGACAATATATGAACTGCTTTGCCAGTGCTAATGAGAGGGAATCTAAATGCTTCAGGAGACTTACATCTATGGGAATAAGGTGGCACACCAATCTGAAGCCGACAATGACTGTGTTTATGCAGTCACTTGAAAAGTCTACCCAAATCATTTGAGAGCTAAAAGTGAATGTTTCTGAGCACTTTCATAGCAACAGAACAATTTTAGCATCTTGTTAATTGCATATTTTGCAGGAACATTTGCTTTTGGCTCAGGAAAAGACCACAGAATGCAGTGTTTGTTATTGACGTTGTAGTCCTGTTGTCCTGGGTGCCTTACTTCAGATGGGAGATGCTTCTCAAAACAGTTTTCAGTCAGACTCTGGCCATCCAGCTAACTAGTGTCTTTATGACTGCCTGCACACAGGATGGCACAGGCTTTGAGGATTTGCTCGTTCAAGGCCTGAATGGACATATCTAAGTCAGTGAACTATTACCCTTGTTTTACAGGTGGAGATTTATGAAGTTCCTTGCCCAAAGTCACTATCCAAGTTTGCATGAGAGCAGAGAGCCGAACCCAGAGCTCTTTAGTTCAGTGCCATCACCACAGTCATCCTGTTCTTATTAAAATTTCAGTGCGTAGCAAAGTCAACACATGCAGCACAATAATGCTTGATCTCAGTACAATGGACTCAGTTTAGTACAGTAACTCCTATGGCGGCTCTTCCTTCGTTCACAGGAAAAAGTGAGTTAAAGCCTATGCTGCTTTTTTCTAGCAAGGTTTTCTAGAGCAACACAGGAAGGGGGAAGGGGTTTGAATCGTATAGGTGAGACCCATCTGGCAAAGCTTGATGTACACACTTACCTTCTGTCTGTGATGGATGCCTTAAAACTAATTAATACAAACACAGCCCTGCTGAGCCTGGACCGACAGTTGTAAAGGGTGCCTTATAAGATCAAGGCTTAAAGGTATAAGGCTTCTTTGATCTTGTAAAATCTACGTAAGTTTATGGAAGGAAACCTTTGACTTCAGGGATTCTGTTATTAAGGTATTCAAATTATTTCCTGTTTGTTGTTTTGGTCATTGTGGGGCGCTTTTTTAAACAATTATAAGAAAAAGATATTCTGAGTGAGGATTGAAATAGATAGAAACCCTACTTGCTGCTCCAAAGAACAGAGAGAAGCCAGGTTATTGTGCAGTCAGACCTGCTCTGTGAGCCTGACTTGACTGATTTAACTTGAAAACAATAATACATGCAAATAAGAACCTGAACTCCTTCCCCTAGGGTTTCCTGCCCTGATCTCTTGCTTGAAGAGACAATTTACAATTTTCATCTCTCTTAAAACAAATTAGGCCCATATGCCAGCATGACTTAGTGATTATGTAGTAATTACCTTGAATATTTGTGCAGGATTTCAGCAGATAAGCTTAGGGTGAGTCATCCAAAGGATTTTATACTCCTGTAAAGTTTAGTCCCTAACTCCTGCTTAAAAACATCATTCAGCTGCTACTGAAATGGCTTCTGCCTGGATTGAATTTCAAGACTTTTGTGCTACTTGCATTATTTTTCTTACTGCAAATGAGAATTTTTTGTGCCTTTCAATCAATGTTTGGATAACTCTTCTGTTTGCATGGGTTAAGGGTGTATTTTGTTTTAGAGCCACAGACTTTATCTTGGTGTGCTTAAATGTGTACGTTAAATCACAGAAAGAAGATCTGAATTCAAAGAAAGAGTAAATCAGAGTTAAAAGTAAGATGCAAGACCACATTTGTATCTTCTAAATCCATTTTTTGATGTCTCTTCAAATGAATAAGCATTGGTAAATGGTTTCTGATAACTTTGATATTTTTGCAATTAAATGTCAGTTTTTCATATCCAGCTCAGCTCTATTCTGATATATCAACCAAAAGTCTGGGATGACATACTTTCCTTGCTGACAATAAAGGTGAACCTTTTGTTTTGGCTTGTGACCCCCTCTTGTAACTCTGATGTGTGCAGAAAAGTTTATCTCTAGTTTTGTGCAGTGAAAAAGTTCTGTTCCTTTGGTGGTCTTCCCCTCCCACCCCGAGTATAACTGCTACAGACCTGTTAATCAAATGTGTGTGCCTGTGTTGCAGCGTCTAGTGCTGTCATGGTACACTGCTAAATTACTGACCTTGCATTTCTTTTTTCCTAAATGAAGTCTTATTTCACTCAGGTTTTTGTGGCAGAGCTTGCACACAAAGCATCCAGGACTAGGTGCCACGTGGCAAGTGCTTCCTCTTCTAGCTGTGCTGAGAAGAGCTCTGCTCTTTACCTCATACCTGTAGCTGTTTAATATGAGAAATGGGGATTTCACATGCCTGATTACAGCAGAAGCCTAAACCAGCTCCTTCCAAAAGCTGAAAGTACATGGTCCAGCTCTTGCCTTAGTGAGTGAGCCTGTGGCAAGTGTTCAAGGGAATTATCCTTGGCTAGTCCTGCTGTTTTATTTTTTGACCTGTCTACTCTGTTTTCTTTCTCCGTTTCCTTCATTTTCTCACATCTGTTTTTCTCTTTTCCGTGCTTGCTTTCTGTGTCCTTGCATTCCTTTAAAGTCTCTTATTTTCTCTTTCTTCCTTGTCCCTTTCAATTATATTCTCTCTCCCTTTCTCTCTTCTCTCTCCTCCCTTCCTGTTGTTCCTTGCCATCACCCAAACCTGTCTTGTTCTGGTTTTTGTACCCCCACACCTACTCCCTCCAGCCTGCTCTGCTGCTGTAGCTGGCAGTCGATTTCTGTCAGGCAATCCAGCCAAAATAGCAGCTAAAGATGGACTTTTTTTTTTTTTCTTCTTTTAAATGAACTGGACTAGTAATAATTGCAGTTTGTCACACATTCTCAGTGGGAAAAGTTTTGTGAGTAAATCTCAGTCAATCATAATCTGGCACTGGAATAAGCACCTTGTTTAGTCTAGGGGCACTAAGTAAATTGGCCTTACATCTTTGCTTTCAAGCCGTATGTGAGCCCTGTTGTGTAATTGCCATTTGCATGCCAGAGGGATTGCGTAGGGGTGCTACCCAGATCAAAGTTGCATTCATCTGTGCTTGAGTGTATTAGCTGTAATTAGTAATGTAATTTTAGGAGACAATGCCACATTTGTAGGATGAACTGAAACTACAGCGGCACTTTAGCAGAAAAGCAATGTTGATGCAGTCTGTTCCTTTCCCAGTAGCAGAGACTAATTGCAGTGGGAGATATTTACATTACATACCCGACGCCCCCCCCCCCCCCCCCCCCCCCCCCCCCCCCCCAACAAAAACCAACACAAAAAAAAATCATATAAAAATGATGCTCCTACCACCCCACAAAC
>Ga0181612_138589_pt1 | contig 11296 bp, 7 predicted proteins | sample HoacroProtozoa21_FD_119630 | JGI IMG/M metagenome (GOLD analysis project Ga0181612, IMG submission 119630) | Hoatzin crop microbial communities from Cojedes, Venezuel. Combined Assembly of Gp0051906, Gp0051904, Gp0051908
ACCCCTCCGCCGGGACGCCCCTGGCCGTGTTTACCTGGCCGCCATCTTGGCACCGCCAGAACACCCCGCCCGCCGATTGGACTGTGCCCCGCAGCCAATCAACGGGCGCTTTGCTGCCTTGGGCCCGGCCTATGTGGGCTCCATGACAACGCGGCAGGGCGGCCTAGGCCGGGGCAGGGGCGAGGGAGTCCCCGGCCCCGGGGGAAGAGGTGGTGCTGCCCCGGGCAGGGCGTTCTCCCCTGGGGGCTGTGAGGGCATGGGGTCCCTCCTCGCAGTGAGGCCGCTTTTGGGGGAACAGGGCAGCTTCCTCACGCCCAGGAGGGCTCCCGAAGGATCTGACGGCCCAACGCGGGCAAGCGAGGTGGTTTTGTCCAAATTAACAGCAGTGCTCTGGAAGAAAAGCAGGTGACAAGTTTTGCAGCAATCCTAGTTGTCATAAAGGAGTGTGGCGTCTGCTCCAAAAGTAAACCTTTTAATTTATACGATGCCTAAGTGTTTCTGCTGGGACGGAATTGCTAGGATCTGCACCCTTGCTCTTCAAGGATGGAAAAATACTTTTAAAGTTTCCACTAGTGTCTTGGATTCATGTGGTAAGGAGAAAACCTCAAAAACACTGGTCCCAGGTCTCACAAGGTTGTTCATTGTGGACTGTCTTCCAGTATCAGAGCTCGCATTTTCCTTAAACTGCTCCAAGAATGTAGAAAAGCTCTAGGAAACTCATTTGGAGTCTGAGCCAAATAGCACTGTGCTAGGTGCTTCAAAGGTGACCAGTAACTCTGTGCAAATCATGCAGTAAAGGGCTTGCTTATTTGGGAAATCTTAACACCTTCTTGTCTTTTCAGCTTTCATAGGTAAGACAGATGAAACAAGTATTTAGGAGCAGCCTGAATATGATTTATGAAGAATATCTTGCATATAAGGAGCGACAGGAAGGGAGGCATGGAGAAAATGCAAGAAAAAGATGAAGGGATAAGGCTGACATCACTAGCACTGAAACGTGTCTGAAAGATGGGAGGGTTCGTGGTTGAAATAATTTGTAGGAAGATGCATTTTTGAGTGACGATTTGGCGGGTTGAAAACTAAATCTCCATATCAAGACTTCTGAGAAAGGAATTGCTGACACCAAATCAGGACATAAGCCCATTGTGGGCAAACAGTTCAGCTATGAAGGGAATGAGAAAGGGGCAGAAGTTTATTATGAAGATGGCTAGTAGGGAATACGGCTTTGAGTAGGGACTTCTTGGTGGATCACAGCTTCTGGGATTGGCTGTGCATGGAAGGGAAAAATAAACACCTTTCTCATGGACATAAAACAGATCTTCAGATTCGTTTCCTTCTTACGCCATAGTTTTACATCCTCAGATTCATTTCTAAAATCAATTAATTCCGTAAGTAATCACTTTTTCATGAACTACATGTAAATTTCACACTCAGCTTGCTAACTAGTTTTTCCTCTCATCTAGGAAATCAATTTTTAAGAGATTTATTTTATTTACATTTAATAATTGATTGTATTTGGTATACAGAGAAGTGGTAATTGATAAAAGTATTGATATTGGATGTTCATTGCCATTTGTTCTGGCAAGATGTTAGACCATTAGGCTGCATGATATTTTCTTAATGTGAGCTAATTTGAGAACACTGCAAAAATTGAATGGTGTGTGACATCTTTATGACCTGTATATTTATATGTTTGGTAGGGATACATTTTCAGAAGGCAAGTTTAATTTCATGACACAATTTCTATCCAAATGTCATGCTCCTTATTTAGTATCCACAAGCCAATTTGTGGCACAGATTGGCACTGATAGTGCACAAAAATTAAGTACTCAAATGTTCACCTGCATTTCATTTTATTTTATTTTAAAAAGCCAAATTTCAGGCTAATCTCCAGTTCTTCTGCAACAAATTCTGACTTCTCAAAGGTTCTTCCATGAGAAGAAAAGGTGGAAAGAGGTCCTCCCTGGCTTTCAGCAATCCTGAAACATTTGTATTCAAAAGGTCAGTGATTGCTGAAGCTGCAGAAGAGGTTGCTGCCTACTTAACAGAATCTGCAACTTACTGGTTTTCTGTTGAAACAATGTGTAAAGTCTGTTTTTCTGGGGAAGAAAGAAGGCAGCACAGCCTTGTGACCAACAGTGATGTCCCTACATCAAATTTATGAGGGCTGCTATTGTGTCCAAAACTTGATTCAGTGATGAATTCTTCTCATGCCAATTTTCTATTCCCCATCAAGCAAATATGCAAATAATCTGATTTATTTGCTTTTGGTCAACTGATCTAACTTCCTTTCTCACTTGAATTCCTGTCCTGGAGACCTGCCAAACAATGACTCTTATGAATGAAACAAGTCATGCCTCTGAGGTTCCCATGGAACCTCAAACTAGTGCAACACAGTAATTACAGGTTAGATATTTTTGATGCTATTATTAAAAACCACTTGAACTTTAGAAGGAAGGTCTGCTGCAATTAGATGTAACGCCAAGTTTGAGTCTTTCAGGATCTCTATGAATTTTCAGGTTCTAGGTGATTTTCTCTGTATGTCTTTTTTCCTCCCTTTACATTCTGCTGTTGGATATTTACAGACACTGATTTCAGTCTCAGATGTTATAGTTTAGTTTGTCAGATGTATTGTCTTGTGGCAACAGGAATATGAGGTTCCTGCTACGGGAATCTCTGTAGAGCAAAGCACACAGTCTGCTCAGGAATTGAAACCAGCAGCTCTGGGGGTTGGTCTTTGTATTGTCATGGTAGAGTAACCGAGTATTAGTGTATAGCACTGTGGTACTTCTAGTTCATGCTGCCATGAGATAGTATTGAGAAAATTTTCTTGAGGAAGAGGATATCCTGTATTCGTTTGGGGAAATAATCTGTGCTCCTGGTGCTTTTTAGGATGAACTCTGCATACTACCACCATATTTGCCAGTGTGCACTTTATCAAGCCTGAACAGAGTATTTTTCCACACCTTTGCTTATTTTCATGTAGCAGTACTGAAAGCGAGTGTACTGCTAGTTCTTTTTGAAGCACTCGCTTAATGAGTAACTGTAACAGAAGTGTTCAAATTTGTCAGATATCAGAAAAACTAATGCCTGTGTACGTGCCTGGTCCCCACAGTAGGTTCTCACATCGGATTTCTCCAGACTGGCTGGAGGTTAGATTGTTAGGCTTCAGGACACGGTGGAACGTATGCTTGAAGCCGTGTTTAGCTAACCATAAATGATCATGTACATGCTTATTTCCACAAAGTATACACGGTTTCCTAGTACAGAAATGGAATCTACTACAACATAAATTATGCATCATCAGCTGTTTCTTGGTCTTTAGCAGTAAATGAGGACATCAGAAACTTTTCCTTAAGCATGGAAATATGCTACATTTTATCCTTTTGAGACAGTGTTTTGGAAATATGTCAAAATGATCAAGAACTACATTTTTGTTTAAAAGTAGTAGGAAGGCCTTATTGTATTAGCAGATTACAGTCACTGTGTTAGTATACTATCTACCTTGTATTCATTTTTACTAACATAATGAGAAATTTTTCTACCATGATTATATTTTAATACAATAAAATTGTGTTGGTAAGGAAAATTAATATGATTTTAAAGAGAGATGCAAAGACAATAAAACAACCTCTGTTTTTTTCCTAAACTTTTAATTTGTTGCTAACTCAAAAAATACTTTTTATTAATCCTCTAAAATAATTATATTCAAATGAGCATTTAAAGTCAGTTAAAAGGATTACAGAGGGTTTTTTTTCCATGTACTGTGCCATATAAGAACTGAATTAATTCTTGCTAAACAAACATTACAAGAACCATCACAGAGACAATTAATGGAAATCTCCAAAGAACACTATCTAAGACAGTACATTAAAGTATATTAGTAAATATTCTATAATATATATTGTAAGTAGTAAAGATGTTTTGTAATTTGAGCTCTCTTACCTCCTTCAAAGTAAGACTTTAATCCAGGCAGGCCCTTGCCTGAGCCCTGATCGAAAGGCTGTTACCGTTGGTGGAAAGATTTCCATTGGCTTCATTTAGGTTTGGGTTAGGCCAAGAGAGAGAGAGCAGAGAGCACAGAGCTGTTACACTGCTACACAAGTTGGCCACATGTGCGTACAGTTGGTTTATATGCCAGAGATTGTCTTCTGTCAATTGATCTAAGTCTCAAGTCCCCTTGTGTTCTCATTCCCATCTTCTCAAGGACACTAAGAAAAAAATGGAAAGGGGTGTAATAAGGAGTAGTATTCTGAAGAAAAATGGGCTCGAGTGTAATCACCTGTCTACAGTTGAGAAGGTTTGATACGTGCTCCCTTCTTAGTCTTTGCACTGCTGCTAGCCAAGAAGAGCTCACGGTCTGTCCGCAGGGCTCTTTGTTATGCAGCATCAGAGCAAGTCTGCTCAGATGCTTCTAAATTTGCTTGTTTGAGAGCACTACATAACTGAACAATGTAGGATCAAACCCAGAATTTTTACTGAGAAGATTGTCATACCATCATTTACTACATCCTTGTTCCTATGAGGTTTGCATTTTGATGAAAATTCTGTCCATAGATATAGAAAGAAATGTCTGTGGTTTTAAGTGTCAGCAGCAGATGAGCAAATTGCTTTGTCTGTTTTTTTAAAAAGGCATCTCTAAAGTGTTAGCCCACACTATTTAGGGAGGACCTAAGACCTCTCGTTCAAAATTCCTGGTTGAAACTTGGAATATCTGCACTCAGTTATCATTCTTACCACAGGCTTCATGTGAGGAATGAGCAAGATATTTACAACTTTAGTACCTCACAGGTAGATAATTTCAAGCATAAACTCTGCAGGTTTTGATCCCATTTGGACTGTTTAGGGCATTGACAAACACTGGCAGCAGGCTACATTGGAAAGCTAAAGCTCTCAGACCAGCTTTCAAAGGGTCAGGCTTCGTAAGAGATGTTACTTTCCCCTCAGTTAGGGATATCTGGTTGAATTATTAAACCAGCACAGCTTTCAGTCCTGTATTTTGTGTGGATTAATTCTGATTATGACCATTGAATAGTGTGGCAGTTTAGGAATCGATTCAAAAGCAGATCAGATTTTACTTTAAGAGTGGTAATACTGTGGGTGTGGGTATGGAAAAGAGAATGCGCGCAAACAGGTAGAGAAGTTTTAGTCAACTAATTTTAAATTGCCATTGGAGGTCTGTGACAGTTTTTAGATATTATGCCAAGCCAAGGAACAATTACACTAATTAATCTTGTGGGGTAGATCTGCAAAAAAAGTGTGGACACTTAAAGGAGAAGATGATCTGGGTTCTCAGAATAAGTTTTTGTAGAAGGCAAAAGTGTAACTGAGCTGTTGTAGGTGTACTCCCACCAGCCTTTAACCTAACTCGTTTGGATACCAGCAGTGGTAGGGCAACAGGGGTATGACGTTCACTGCTTGCTAAGTGCTGTAGTGTTTATTCAGCTACTTGGGGCCTGATAAGTGTTGTGCTTGCTGACCTGACCCCTGATTTGCCACAACTACATCAGTTACTTCGAGTGTAAGATACATTTCATGGGACCTGCAGCCATATAATTCACTGCAATGTAGACGTCACCCCTATCTGAGGGTCTTCACCTAGTGCAGGACAAATCTCAGCAATCCAAATACATCAATCCCAATTTAGTTGTAATGAACACAGAGACCATGTACTGGATTGGCATCTTGGATACATTTCCTCTGCTCTGGCAACAGCAGAGAAACATCCTTCTGCCACATCACTAGGTGAAATATCGTCTGACTGTTTCTACACAGGAAGAGTCAGTAAGCAGTTTTCTTGACCTATCAGAGAGTTTTTCTTTGTTTATTAATTGGCGTTATTTAGAAGCCCAATAGTGAGCCTCACAGCTAGGAGTTCCTTCACGTGGCACTCAGATTTAGAGCTAGGGCAAGGCACTTAACCTCTCCTTAGTTTAGTCTGTGAAACACACAACACTATTTTAAGGACTTTTCAAGGATATTAGGTAGATTTAATCAGTTTAGTATTTGTACTGCAATAAGGTCTATGTCATTGGAAAGTCTTATAAGAATCTCGATCTTTTGAGTTTTATTTTGTGCTGATTTAAGTTTGAAGGGCTAGTTTTGATACCATGTACTGTATTTGAAATGTGCTATTGTTTCATCTGTATAAATATCAGCTGATTTTTCAAGCTACTGTAATGAACCTATTTAGTCTCTACGTATACCAATGCCCTCTACTGGTTTGAAACACAATTGCTCATCAGAGGGTATTGCTTTTCTCCTTTACTGAGGAAACTGTAATATTTAAAATATTTTCCTTGGAGAGTGGTAGAATTTTGGTTGTGTATCCAGGCTGTCTGTGAAGTGCAAGTAGCTGCACCATGGGCAAGCTGACATCTGGGTGCCTGTTGTTGTGCTACATGTGTAGTACTGTGCCAGCTTTTTTGTTGCCCTCTGCGTCTTGTTGTTTCACTGGATTTGCTATTCTTGCCATGAACGACAGGCTCGTAGGTAGCTGTCTTGAGAGGGAAGAGGACACTTACCTGAGACTCGTTCAGCTCAAAGCTGCTGTGTAGATGTTCTGTCAACACAATGGTCACCTCTCTAAGGAGCCTCTCCGCTCTTCAGCCTGGTCCAGGGCCTACCTTAGAAGGTGAGGGGCAGTTGTCTGGACAGGCTATGGTATAAATAACCCTTGAGGCACGGGAGCCGCAGAGGTAATGAAGTGCCTTGAGGAAAAAGTCTTAACTATCAAGGGATGGATCCACTCCCCCCTGCCACAAACCAGAGGTCACGTGGCTGAGGAATGTGTATCCAAAGATAATGCTACCTTCAGAGAACTCTACTTACAGGTAAGTAACTCTTCTTTAAAGGAGGTATCTTTGTGTGGCAGACTGTTTATGGGAGCAATTTGAATTGAACTTTAAATGAAAAAGGCATATCTCTGTAAGTGGTAATAATTTTAGTCATCTCGCTGTGGCTAGGGGTTGTGGAATTCATTAGCACAGATTAACATATAAAGTGGGTGAGATATCTAATAGCAAACGTAGAGGTTTAGGGACCTTAATTCATCACTGAATGAACAGCGTGTACAGTATTAGGGACTATGAAATTTTTAATTTACACAAAGTGTCCAAGAATATAGGGAATAAATTTAAACCCAAAACAGATAATGGAGCTGTGCCCTGCCTAGCTGGCAAGTTGAATTGTTTTTACACTGAGTGAAGAAAGCTAATTATCCCAAGCACAAGGAGACTGCTAAAAATAATAAGATTATAAAGAATAATTTGCTGATATAATTACAACAAAATTGGGTACACACAATCGTCAGATACATGTATTGCTTGACCTGGGCGAGAAAGTGAAATAAATCCTTCCTCTATAGCCTTCGTAAATTTGTTTTTATCATCTCCAAGTGGTGTTTGCACAGGCAGCACAATTTGCATGTGTAATGTGGCTGTACAAATTGACAACAAGTAAATTATTCAAGGAAATAGGCTGGTCGTGGGTCTGAACTATCTCGCAAAGCCTATTCATTTTGAAGAATCACTGAGACGTGAAGCTCATACATCAACCATTTTCTGACAATCCTCAGACTTATTGTCTCCTAAAATGTCATTATGGCTATTATTTATGAAGCTAATTCATTTATTAATATATATTTAACTCTGACTTGTCATGCACCTTAGCAGGCATTCTGTGCACTGCATATTTTTGAATAGATGAAAGAGTTTTGCATGCTTTAATGATTACTGTAAGCTGCTATAGATTTATAGAATGCAGCTTTATTATCTACTTGCATTAATACCTTTTTGTAACTTTTTTTTCCTTAAGGCCATCAAATATAAATGGCAAATGACTTACCCAAAAGATTGTATAAAAAGAGATTTTCTCAGAGTTTGTTGAATTTTAGAACAAAATGAGGTAGCTAACTGTTAAGGCCTTATTCATTTTTAAGATCAATGATATTGATGTTTTGTGTATTTTGCTAAAAGTGTAGGATGAAATGTATAAATTTAGATGCTTATTATACTTTTCTCTTTGAGGACAAGTGGCCATCTTTTGATTACACCAACAGCACAGAGAGTACGGATAATAAGGTTGCCTATGGTTCATGGATTTTTTCATCTTGATTCACTTATCTGTAGGGCATATTAAAAGACATAGGGATCGCAGTAACCATTCTCTGACATCTGCAGAGTGTCGGGAAATTAAAAATTGCAGTCTACTACGAGAAACATATTTGGGGCAGTTCTAAGTTTTATTACACACACAGAATTCAGATTAAACTTGCAATTATAATAACAAATTGGCTAATTTAAATGCATAGTTATTATGACTGTACAGTCAATTTGACTGTTTGCAAGGGCCCATGATCACAATTTGAGGCTACTGGCCAGTAGCCTAAGAACTGATTTGGAAGTTATGAGATCCTGCTTGTGATACTGATACCACCCACAGATTTGATAGGTCATTTGGTCTTGCTTCCTCAGTATTCCCATCTGTAGGATAGGGATAAAAAGTTCGACTTCTCTCCCAGTGGCAGAAAGGAATAACCCATTGGGGTAAAGGAACTCTCTCATCAGAGTTGCTCTTTAATATTAACATTAGGAATTGCCTTATTTTTCACCTACTCCCAGGAAGTGCTAGGTACTCAAAGCCATGTGATTATATTATACCATGGAATGGACAGTCTATGAATAAGACGGTCTTTCATAGTGTATCTTTACTTTAAAATCTTGCAGAGCTGTATTCTTCATGGTCAAAGCTATTTCATCTTAAAGCAGAAGGAGAACACAAGGAAGTCTTCAATGTTCAGTAGTGTTTGCAAAACAAAGAATTACCAACTCCTTAGGTAGCATGAAGGTCTTTTGAAGCTAATGTTGTAAACACTAAAGATAGTCATATTGGGAAACTCACTTATGACTTTGAATTCTCCAACTTTTTTAGAATGTTAATAAGACCACAAAAAGATATATAGGAGCAAACTCAAGTAACAGAAATAAACACACTGTGATAAACCAACTCAATCCAGCCAAGAGCAAAGAAACTAGACATGTGGTTCTGAGTATGCGTAGTGAATAACTAAAACTTTTTTGTGTCTGAAAGTCAGTAATAATAATAGCATTCTGTGCTTTGAATCATAGAATTATAGAATGGTTTGGGTTGGAAGGGACCTTATAGACCATCTCGTTCCAACCCCCCTGCAATGAGCAGGGACACCTTCTACTAGACCAGGCTGCTCAAAGCCCCATCCAGCCTGGCCTTGAACACTGCCAAGGAGGGGTCAGCCACAGATTCTCTTGGCAGCCTGTTCCAGTGCCTCACCACCCTCAGGGTGAAGAATTCTTTCTTGCATCTAGTCTAAACCTACTCTCGTTCAGTTTGAAGACCCCTTGTCCTATCACTCCATGCCCTTGTAAAAAGTCCTCCAGTTCTCTTGCAGGTCCCTTCAGGTACTGGAAGGCTGCTCTAAGGTCTCTCCGGAGCCGCCTCTTCTCCAGGCTGAACAGCCCCAGCTCTCTCAGCCTTTCTTTATAGGAGAGGTGTTCCAGCCCTCAGATCATTGCTGTGGCCTCCTCTGGACCTGCTCCATCAGGTTTTCTATTTGGAAATAGAAGCTTATATTTTCAAATGTGTGCCGTCAATTTTGGTACATGCAATTTCAGGTGACTGTTATGAGACACCTTAGAAGGTAGACCCAGACTTCCAGAATATTATTTTTTTAACTGAGCCTAGTAGAGTGATGTAAATTTGCCCTGTGGTAACTCAGAATGTTTTAAAATTGGTGAAATACATTACTGAACTTGTGCAGCTTAAATTTAAATATCTTCTGCCACTTGAAAAGCTTTAGGGTATAAATATTAGTTGGTCTTTTGTATTTCCAAAGAAAAATGGTGTTTGTGACTCAGTCATTCAGTAATCAATGCCTTCATAATTTTTTAACTTGCTGGCCAGTTTCAGCTGAAAGAGGTAAATGCACAAACTACCTGCAGGTTTTCTGACTATAGCTAGTTAAAGATAGAGACTGAAATTAATGCTGTCACTGAAGTAATGAGGAATACTGACTTCTGGCATATTTTGTGGTAGTTTACAATTAATAAGAGTACTTAGGTGTTCTCAAAATGGCATGTTAAAGAAGAAAATTCCTTGAGTGTTTCCTTGTTGTATCTGAACATGTTTAGAGACTTCACAGCTACAGTTTTCCCAAATAAAAGAGAATTTGAAGAAGAGATTGACTGAAAATAAAAAGAGCATTTGTGTTCATCATCCAACAAGAGATTACAGACTTCTGCAAAGATGCTGCGTGGCACATCAGACTCTAGTTCCTGCCATTACTGTGTACAGTAGTAGAACTACTTTTTTCTTTGGCGGAGATCAAAATTACACCTGCTACATAAGCTATTAATTCATCTTTATTCAGTAACCTGTAAAATTCAGAGTGTAAACATGGTGCAAATCTGATTGATAGTTCTGGACAAAATTTTTCAGCTGTGATTTTCTGAGTGGCTCAGCTGTACAGCCGCAGAATGATGTGCGAGGAAAGTGCCCCATCAGACTGCCTGTGCAGCTCTTGCTGCTGCTCCTGATGACACTAATCCATATTCCACTTCTAAGTTGGCTGCTTCTCAGAGAAACGCTGCTGCTTCAACATCTTTTACTGCTGATCCTGCTTTACATTTTTGGAACAACCCAGGAATTCTTACATCCTCCTTTATAAGCAGGGAAAGTAGACACAATTTATTGTTTCATAGAACAAAATTTGTGAACCATAAATCATTATGTATTCTAGCTTTAATGTCTTATTTTGTGTTTAAAAACCTTATTATATCCTGTGATAGTCTTTGCAGGTCTAGCATGGTGTCAGGCCGTACAGACAGAGTAACTGACCAGCTTGAGATTCTTCCAATGTGCTGGGTCTCTGTACCTTCAGTAGCCAAGTCACTTCAGTGTAGGCCATATGTCAGTGAGATGCCAGGTGATACCTAGAGGACTGCCTGTAGCTAGCTGCCTGATAATCCCTCGACAGCTAAAATCAGAAAGGATGTAGTGTGAGCAGCTTCTAGAGGCCATAGTTGCTGCAACCAGGCTACCTACCTCTACCCCAAAATTTTTCTCCTTTTAACTATACCAAATCACAGAATCACAGAATCACAGAATGGTAGGGGTTGGAAGGGACCTCTGTGGGTCGTCTAGTCCAACCCCCCTGCCAAAGCAGGGTCACCTACAGCAGGCTGCACAGGATCTTGTCCAGGCGGGTCTTGAATATCTCCAGAGAAGGAGACTCCACAACCTCCCTGGGCAGCCTGGGCCA
>Ga0181612_148844_pt1 | contig 11296 bp, 10 predicted proteins | sample HoacroProtozoa21_FD_119630 | JGI IMG/M metagenome (GOLD analysis project Ga0181612, IMG submission 119630) | Hoatzin crop microbial communities from Cojedes, Venezuel. Combined Assembly of Gp0051906, Gp0051904, Gp0051908
CCAGAGCCTCTCACAGATGAAGTTCAGCCAGAACCAACACCATTTTGCCAGTCCTCTCCACCACATCCTCCCACCTACCCTTAGCCCTCCAGCATCCTATCCAGGTAGCAGACCCTTCTACCTAGACAGAAGATGCAGGTGGCCCAATTTGTCCTTTCTCTTGTGACAGTCAGCCTATACAAAGGGATTAATTTTCTGGGACAAGAAACCACTTGTCTCCAAACATAACTCTGTCAATATCCATTTATGTATGAATTAGCGGGAGGCTTTGGGATTTCCTGTAAGATGAAGAATAGGAAGTATCTACAGGGTTTTTTGGATCTCAGCTGAGCAGTCTATGACAAATGAAAGACTGTGCTGTTTCCTGAACCTTCTGTGCTTTGTTGCCTTTGAGCCTCATCTGCTTTTTATTCTGAACAAAGTCCGTATTTCTCATTTGTCTCCTGTATTTCAGGAGACATGCTCAGGGCCTTTCCGACTTGTAGCTTGGCCAGAGACACTGGAGAGTTTCACTGAAGAGAAGATTCTCTTTGCTTTCTTTTACTGCCCTCAGTATGGTTTGTATTTAATTAGCGACGGAGACATTGTAAAAGCATCTCCTACAATATGAGCAAAAGTCAAAACCACAGCTAGCAACAGAAGATTTTCTGATTTGTTCCTCTCAAGATATATTCTGAAAAGCAAACATTCTTGGCCTTTGGGGTCCAGCAGGACCCTTCACGGGCAATTTTTGGAGGCTTGTCACCGAGGTGATTGTTTTGAACACTAAGTGTAAGGTGACCAGCAAAGCAGTAGCAAGGAGAAGGAAAGAAGCTCTGGTTCCTGGCAGGTCAGCTCTCTCTGGCTGAAGACATTCTGATTAGGTTTTCATTAAGTCTCTCACTTTGAGGATTATTAGCTTTGTCATCAAATAAACAAACCTGAAAATGGCAGAGGTCATGCCTTCCTGATGCACTCCAGAACAGCACAGGATAGAAAAAACAACTAGTCTCCACTTCAGTGGAGTTACGCAGGCTCCCTGTCATGTAAACTCAACCTTGTCATCTACTTTCACTGCCTCATTTAGGAAGCTGTCTATCTAACAACAACCCATATTGCTTACATTAACTCTCCTGGGCTGTTGTGAGCAATGTGCAGACAAAGGGAAGATGGAGTTGTCAGTGGTTCGGTAAAGTTCTTTGCACTCGGAGGAGAAAATATGCTTATGGGACCTTAATTCTCTGAGCTGTTCACCTGGTTTGCATGAAGTAGTTCCCCAGACCTAGAAAAAATTATTTTCCCTTTCCCACCCCACTTCACCCCTTTTGTAGATACACCAAGCCTGGGAATCCTCTAGGGTTTGTTCTCCTATGTGCACACAAAATACACCAGTTACCATATATCACTCTCTAAAAAGCTAACGAGGGTTTAAATTGGGAAGACTCTTTATGTCTATAGAAAATATAACTTTTAGGGGTTTTTTTCTTTTGTCTTTTCTCTTCCCTCTTTTTTCTTCTCTTTTTTTTTCCCATGTTTCTTATTTCCCTCCCCCTCCCCCCTCCGCCCCAGTTTCCCATGATCCTTGCACTTGATTGGATTCCCAGGAGTGAAACCCTGACCTTACTGAATTCACTGGGAGGAATTTCCACTTCTTTGACACAGAAGATTTCATGCATACCACTAATTAGGCAAAGAAATAATAGAGCCTGGCTCTGCTCAGGACATACCCTATCATCATTTCCTTGAATGCAATTTCACTGAAGGCAACAGGAGCTTTGTAGGAATGAGAGTCCCTGTTGAAAGGGTGAGTAACACCTATTTGTTCATAAACTGTTGGATGCGAGAGAAGAAAAGCTCATTTTAGAGGAAAACAATGACATGACACATCCTGCTTTTGCTAGCCAGGCCATCGTATGCACCATGAACCTTCATCTTCTTTGTCGAAGCTGACAGCTATGGCTAAAGGAGTGGTGCGTACCCTGTTGTCCGTACCTGTACTTCTTCGAGTTACAGAATCAGACAGCATTAGAATGTGAAACCAAGTTGCAGAAGCAGTAGGATGCTGTGACAGATAACTCCAAAGAGGGTCCATATGGCAGGATGGCTGTACTTATAAATATTTCAAGTGTCAATTCACAAGGCTACAGTGATCCCAAGCTGTTTGCGTTATTCTGAATAATTGCTAGCAAACTATAACAAAATATTTGTCATACTAGAATAACACATATAAATTTAACTGCTATATACACCAAGCTTTTCTCCAGATAATATATTTTATTAGGTTAATAAAAACAACAGAGGCAGCATGCTTGCAGGGAATTTGTAAATAATTACCTATGAAAAACTCTTCATGCATACCTTTCCTGCTGAAGAGATTGTAGAACTTCATGTCTTTTCCCCAACAAGGACAGGCTAGGTAATCAGGGTAATCAGGGCCTGCTAAGGCATTATTTAGTTTTATTTTCTTCCATTAGCATTTGCTAATATGCTTATTTGATTTTATTGGCTATCATGAGTAATTACTAATGCACAGCCAAGTGGATGCAGTGACAGAATGCAAGGAATATGGTGCTTTCCGCATTGATGTCTTTGAAGCATGTTAGATGTTTTGTGCAGCTCTAAGACCTGGGATGAGATGAGCCGTGCTGAGAGAGCACAGTTCAGAAATAGCAGTTTCCACAACAGCACTGGAAGAGGTAAGCAGAATCAACTGGAGCTCCCCAAAAGGGTTTGCTCCTCTATTGTTGATAACAGGCTTTAGCATTCCCCAGTCATGGTGCACTCATGGAAAGGTTAAGCAACTTGTAGTCAATTTACATAATTTAATACCCTCTCCCCCCAGTTTGGAAATGAAAATAAAAGAGGATTTTTGGTGTCATATGGCATCGATGGCATTTTAAAACAGACTTTTATAATTTCTTACCTTTCAGTTCCTTACTACAACCTCTAAACTGCTGACACTTTTATAAAAATTTCAGCACTATCGCAGGAAGAGAAGTGACAGAATTGCACATACAGCCAGCAAAATTAAGACCCATTCATGTGATAATCATTCTTGCACAACCCTGTATATAATCCTAGTAATTCTGGACAAAGAAGAAAGTATTTATATCTTGTCAGCCTTCCAAGGCTATTTCCCAGTCTTCTGGCAACTAAAGGGTCAGTCATTGACTTATAAATGTGGAATAACATCTTGCGGCAAAAACTGATGTTCCTTACTGTGCTGAGGATAAAAAGGCTAGCTAAAGGCTAAACTGTCCACAACTCTGAATATGGTTTAATATTTGTGTGTGGCTTGCAATGTTTTGCATACTGGGCACGGGACCTGCTCTTATTATCCATCCTCTCAGTCCCCTCCAGTTGTCATCACATGTCCAAGCATGGCTTACCCCTAGATTCATGGGTGGGCCTGAACCCTAGCTCAAGGCAGAAGTAGAGGCACCATGCAGCACCATAGCCTTTCTCCGTCCAAAACCTTAAAACGCAGTGTCAGCATACTTCCATCTTGTAGCCCAGTGCCTCGCATGTGAAAGCTGCAGAACTATGTGAGGTCATAGTCATACTCATGCCAGAAGAGGTTTGTGCAGAGCAAGAAGTAAGCAGCTGAGCAACTGCAGCCTCATGACAAGATAAAACTGCTATCCTAAGACAAAGGGATCCAGTGCCAGATGTAGGAGAGTGTTGAGGAACCTGGTGTGGCATGCTTAGCAAAGGGTAGTGTTGAAGTAATCCCAGCCTGCTAGTTTTTCTGGTTATTCAAGGCTCCTTTGTGCAATGTTTGCAAGGGACCAGAGGCTCTGCTAAGAGTGTGCTGTTGCTCTTCCCGTGATGTACACGAGAGTGCACAGAACTAACAGCATATGTTCAGTTTTAACAAGGTACAGCAGAATGGCATTCAGAGCACCCAGAATATTTGGGAATGAATGCTTGCAGTGAACTTCTCAACCCTGGCCCATGTCCTAATTGAGACATAAAGACTGGAAGAAACTGTCCCCTGTGAAAAGTCTGGTAGATAATATCATGCTTTCAGTGGCAAGGACAGTGAAGCATACAACAGATTGTCTGGCAAGATTATGTAGTCTCCAGCATTGGATGTCTTTAAGGATAGATGAGACAGACAGCTGTCAGGACTGACTGAGGTGCAATTCTCCCTGCCTTGAGGCAGGGAGATGCACTGCATGAGTATTTCCAGCCCTGTTCTTCTCTGCCTCTATGATAAGAATTTACAGAACTGGGCCCAAGCCCAGAGCTGTTATTTTCACCAGCCAGTGGGAGCACCAGCTAGGATTTCTATGTTTTACAAAATACTGTCAGATTGTTCTCACTACCCGCGGTACCAGGGCTAGCACGCGACTGCTCATCTCATCAGCACCCTCCCACACCCTTGTGTGATAGTGTGGCAACAGGAGAGAGTATTAAACAGAAAATGTTTATAGGATATAGCCAATATGTAAATGTCACAAATACACTGAAGGGGACAAAAGCATGAAAAGATTACACTGATGTAGCAGCCTACAAAAGATGTCTTCACAAGCTTGCATCAGCTCTTGCAATGAAAGCTGAAGGATTGCCCACACAAGTGCTATTGCAAGTCATGAATCTTCTCACTCTACTTACTTTCCATTTTACTGGGATTAGGTTTTGCATCTCTTGGGTTGTTAAAATCTCACATATCCGTTTGGGGTGAAATACAATTTAATCACTTAAGATTGTGATGGTGAACTTTTTTCTTCTGAGTGTGAGGTAGGCATTTCAGACACATTTAGCAAAGTGCACCATAGTGCCTACCCTTTTCTTGTCCAGCAAAAGTGCAGAAAAAGAATCACGGTGCTGAATAATTCACTTCAAAGCAAACATCACTTCTTCCTGAGGAGTCTTTTATAGTCAAAAGCCTTTGAAAACAGGTATAAGATAAACTTCTTTACCAGCCTACCAGCCACTATAAATGTCTGTGCTCTAAGGTTGGGACTGAGGAGCTAGACAAGACCCAGAAAGACTTGGAAGTACAAACACCGGAGAAATGTAGAGATCCCAGAAAAGCCGTGTGGGACTGTCACATGTATGTCTTCCCTATGAGATCTAGAAATGCTTACGTACTGCTTGTATTTAGAGTCACAGGTTTGCTGAAGTGGGGCTGAGCCTTTATTGCTCAGATAGGTGCATAGGAGAGCAGGGACTGGCCCGCTATCTGCTTCTTGCAGGATGCACAGCAAAATCGGTTGCTGCACATGGAGACACTGATCTTCCCACCCCACCAGGCAGTCTGCCCCTCACATGAGGGTAGTTAATGAAGACCATCAAAGTCACCTTTTCATCAACTTCACTGGCTACTATGACTGGGCCACAATTTAAACATTCGATGTGGAAACTACTATTTCTTATTTCTATTTACTTGAATCTGAGATTGTGGGGAATGTAGAATGTTTTGGCTGTATTAGAGAAAAAAATTGGGTATGCTAAAGCAGTCAAAGGGTAGGAACAAGCTTTCCTTATGGGTGGACAGTTTGATTGACACACTGTGTGCAGATGCCAGATAATAATAAGTCGAATATCAGTTTATTGTTAAATAGGTTGAACAATTCAAAGCATCTCCTCTAACACATAATTGAAAGGGGTTGGAAGGTTCTTCCCAATAACAACAAACAGTGGTACCCTTTACTGTAATAAACCATATGTTATTTCTGCCAGGAGTCCATAATTTCTGTTCTCAAATTGAGAAACGTAAAATATGCAGCCACTTACCTGTTAAAGAGCAGCAAATGTTCGTTCTCAGAGGCTAATGTATTATTAACACCATGGGAAAGACATCTTAACATATTTATAGAGATGTTCTGTACATTTTTGATAGAACATCTGGGAAGGAATACAAATAATGTCCAGATCCTTAATCAATACCGATGATCATTATAGCCCTATACAACAGACCAGCCCTTACTGCCAATGAATTCCACCTTTTAATCTGAACTGCTGAAGTATTCATAAATCTGTTTCACCCCCTAAATGCAGTGAAAAAATGAAGTCACTACCTGCAAGACATCTGTGATTTATTCTTTTGGGCTTCCAACGATGAGATCAGAGACATTACAATCTAAGGCAAGGTGGGTGGCTAATAAATCTGTTACTGATCTACACATAGATCGTGGCATTGCATTGTTAATTTGCAAAGAAAACAACCTGCAAATGTGTGCAAAATGTCATGCCATGGTTGTAAATGGAGTATGATCCTTAATAGAATTTAATTCTCGATAGTAAGGGTATTGTTAAGACTAAAATCCTGCGCCACACTGCCAGAAAACAGGTAAATACAGGAGAGTCAGGGTGTTCAGACCACTTGTAGGAAAGGAATACACAGGAAGCAGTACACAAGGGAGGACTTAATTCTAGGGCTGTAGGCCCCAGCTCGTCTAGGAAAACAAGGTATACCAACGGAGATAAGGGGGTTATTATCTGTGAGAAAGATAGACAGGCAGCTCTTAGTTCAGAAGGAGGGAGGTGAAGAGGAAAAGAGACCCTATACCAGATAAAGCAGGAATGTGGCAGGTAACCTCATGCAGCAATAGTTATTTTAAAGCACGGAACAACAAGGAATGGCAAGTTTTCCGAAATGACAGGTGTCATTGCACCCCTGAGAAAATAACAGGATAAGTAAAGAGAGTTGCTCTCTTTATCAGCCTCTTTTAAGTTAACCAAGATGGGATCTTAAACCTCCTGACGGCTGGAGAAGCTGTTGATAGGTGATCCATGCTTGCAGTTGTAAAGCTGTGTGTATGCCTAGCTTGCACAAGAAGGCTTACCACTGAGAGTGATTCTACGCAAAGTGCCTGAAATGACTGTGCCTTCCGTTACAACCACCAGACAACCTCACATGCAGACAGCCTTCACCTGCGCCACAGCTGTGTGAATCCAGGCTGAAAGAAGAACTGGCACCCATGTCTTTCGTCTGATCCCTTCTTGGAGAGGAATATTTAAGACAGCAATAATGTAACGAGGGCAGATTTCCAAGGGTCAAAAAGCACAGAATCATGGAACCCACCAAAGATCTCCCAGACCCATCAGAGTCTAATCTTTGGGAAGGTACAGGCACCCAAAAAAAAAAGATGTTCATTGGCATCTCTCCTGGCAAAATAATCCAAAATAGTGTGGGTTCCAGACTGTCAGACTTGTCAGCAACACTGTCATTCATGTCTCCATGCAATGCATTGCTTCATGCATACCAACTTTATGCCAGAAGCCTGCGTAGGACAGTAAAGGCTGCCTACATGTGCCAGTGTATAGGATCATAAACGTCATGGCATCTAGAGTCACTGGTGACCATCTCTGGGCTGCCTCAACACTTATCCCATGCTGGTTACGAAATAGCCTTTTAAAAAAGAGAAGCACACACAATGGAGCTGCACGTGTCAAAGACATATTTCCTCAGCTGTACGCTCTCATGCCAGATGCTGAATCAGTTTTTAGACCCACTCTGCACCCCAGACTGTGAAACTGCAGCTGCAGCAGTTTTAGCTGTACATTTCTATGGGGTTGCTGGTTTGAGAAGAGGCATTTATTTTCCAATAGCATAGGCCTTTCTGGCCTTGATCTTGCCTAAGGAGCGTTCTCAGACTGAAAGGTTTGAGAGGGTCTACAGAATGAGATGGAGGGTCTCAGTGCCTTCCCCTGGGGCTCTGCCACAGCCTTGTGTAACGTAATATTTTTGTTCTACTTGCCTTGAGTCACAATAACCACAAACATTAAAGAATCACATTTGGGAAAGGTGAAAAGTTATGGTTAAAATAAGAATAGTTGAACACAAACCTGCATTGAAACACTCTATAAGATTGTCCAACTCGAAATCAGGACTTTCAAACCTGCTCCCAGCTGGACAATCATCTGTACCACAAACCCCACAGTGCTGGCTGGCACTGTTTGGTGACGTCTCTTCAGGAGAGCTTTGAGCTTGAAATTCAGTCAGGATTGGAGCTTGTAACATTCACAGTCTTCACAGGCACAAGCATCAGAAAGGCACAAACTCTGGAAACACAATGTGCAAGTCTGTTCAGCAGAAATGTCACTTGCTAGTGGAGGTCTCCTAGGTATGGCTTCCCGGCAACATGCATGGAGCTGCTCAGGGAGGACAGGAGCTTCCTTAGGCAACCGCGCTGCACACTTTTTGCATTGTGAAGGTCCATCTTCTCCTCAGGCAAGGTCAGGCAATCTGCAGAGCTACTGCATGTTCTGAGCTGGCATGCTTTGCAACCTGGACATACCAACTGTGGAAAAACAATGGAGGGAGGATGCCCTTGGAATGAACTCTTTGAAGAAACAAAAACTTTTTCTGTGCCAGCCTCAAGCATTTACTCGCCATTACTCATCTTCCTGCCTTCCTTCAAACTATGAAATGGGCTTAAGCATGACATTGAATCCACTGAACATTACATTGAATACACGTGACATACACACTGGTGGATTTTCTTTCATTTGCTCGTTTCTACTTTTTATGTGGGTGGTTACTAAGCTTTTATGGTTTGTGTACGGAAGCCTTGTCTTGTCCGAAACTTCCCCATGGGCCACACACAAGTAAAACCACAGCAGTTTTGGGCTGCAACTTAAAAGGAGGGCAAATTTCCAGTAGTGGTTGAGAGGGAAGGATGTGGTTTGTCACTGAACTTTACCAGGTCACATCAGTGCCCCTCGCTCCCAGCACTGCCAAACTCTCCAGCTCCTACTACCTTGCCCAGAAATGTCTTTCCTTCGAGCTCCCTCTTTGCAGGGAAGGGTCTTTTAATTGCAGAAACTCCAAGATCTCCCCTACCAGAGATAGTAGGAACCCGAGGGAGGATTGGTGGTTTATTGCCGGGCCCATCACGGAGGTGGCAATTTTCAAAGATTGCAGAGGATTGTTCAAAGACATAGAAGAAATCTGTGGCAGAACTGAGAAACAAAGTGTGATGGCTCTCCTCAGACCTATTTCTTACCCACCCAGTCATGCTGCCATTACCCTGCAGGGCCTGCAAATGCCCAGTTCCTGTAAGTAACCTGAAATGAAGACTTATTTTGACTTCAGCACAGCCTGAGCAGATCTCAGTGATATGGGACTTCCCACAGAGTGCTTATCGCACTCAAATGAATCCAGCAAATATCATATTTTGCTCAGTATTTAAAGTTCATGAGGCAATTTTTTTGAACTGCTCCCCATATTACATAGTGAGAAGAAAGCTGATCAGCTAAACATTCAATCAACAACAGTTTTCTCTTCTGGAAGATAAAACAAATGCAGGCAAATAGACAAACCCTATCTCCAGCAAACAGCCAGAATATCTGATTTATATGCTGGGACATTTCTTAGGAGCATGGATATACTGAGAAGTATTCTTCTTTCTTTAAGGCACAGAAGCACTAACAAACCTACAGGCATAGAATCAGCCAAAACATCAGAAGTGTCTGAACCTCTCCTCATCCCCACACTCTTTCCTATAATTTTTGAGACCAGGATATACCATTCCAGGCTGTGCTGCATTTTGCAATATTCACTCCAGACCACGTGTTCTAGAGTTATTCTACTGCCCTGAAATGCCATTCTCTACTCATTGAATGCCCTAGATCTCCCTTTGGGGTGCACAAGGGCTTTTTCTCCCTCCAATGATCTGTACCAGAGCAGGCTGGCACATGGCAGTGGGTGAGAAGTGTTGGTTTCTTCCTCTCAGAACTAACTGCATAAGTTGAACTGAGAGCGTTTGCCATGTAAAACCATGCCGACATACCAAGAGGATTTCCAAGAAATTCAAACTTAAAAAAAAATCCAGAGCAAGGTTATATCCTGGCAGTGTCTCTACTGTTGATTGAAAAAAAACCCAACAAAAAAACCCCCCAAAACACAGAAATCACAATAAGAAGCACTTATGCAAATGCATATTCAGATTATGGCCAGCCCTCGGGCTCTTGGCAAATTGCCAAAGCAGCCCTCAGCACTCCAAGGTTTGGATCCCCCAGTTCAAAAGTGATGCAAATCACTCATTTACCCCCTCAGGCAGCCCTTCCAGGGAGCAGAGGCTTTCTCTCAGTCCTGACTCTTGTCCCAGCGTGGCAGTTCAGAGCATCTTCTGCCTATCCTCTGGGCCGAGCCCAGCTGGAGCCTCAGTCCCCTCCCCCATGAGTGAATACGCAGCTTTTTACAATACTCTTGTATTTTTCATCAACAAATTTTCTTTTTAATTGAAGAAATCTGTTTCCCTGAGCTTTGAGTAGCAAGGGCTGACAGTGGAGGGAAGGGCAACCTTGTGAAGAAGGGCTTGAGATACAGCCCTGGACACTGTTGCAAGCTGCACTGCTGGCTCCGGGACTTCTCCTACCCTGTGTCAGGTCCTTATCAATGATCCTTGGCTCCAAGTCAGCAAACCACTTAAAGGTAGGCTTAGTAAATGCTCAGGTTTGTAGGATTAATCACGTGCCTGAAGTGTTGTTGAGCTGGGCTGACTTCTACGTCCCTTCTCTTGGCTGCACGCTCTGTAGCTGCCTACCCACCCACCAATAAGTGGCAGAAAGGGCTCATAAAGTAGAAAACATGAAATCTCGTAGGAAGTTCATACTTTGGTCTTGCCTGTAGGATTGGTACTAAAAAGTGCACATGATTTGAACTTGATCATATGTCATTTAACATCTTCTTGTTGTTACTCTCATTTTGTTAGCAGCCTGTCTTGCTCTAAAGGTAGAGGGCTTTTCTATCATTTCCTTTTATTTCCTTGCAATAAATGTAACTGTAAACAATTAATAATTCCAATTAGTGGGTGTTTTTTGGTAACCAAAGCAGCTGCCTTTTCACAGGTTTTCCTAGGCTGATGCAGAGGCCAATCAGATCATACAAATGTGCATATTAACAAAGGTTCATTAAGCAACTCTGTCTTTCTAAGCCTCTGGAAAAGAAGAAAAGCAGAGATGAGCCTTAGAAGTAAGCACACTGTGTTCTCCGCTAAATTTGACAGCACACTGAAAGCAGCAGCTTTTGAACAATCTACATTTAAGATGCAAATGTATCTATTGGATAGGAAGGTCTAATGTACAAAGTAAGATTCCAAATTGTTTTATTACATCTTGATCGCTGTTGGCAAGGGGAGAATTATCACACTAACAGCCTCACTGAGGGAAAGCCATATGCCTGAAGTGGAGATGACACTGAAGTTACAAAGTTTTGTGAGATTAAGTTACATGGAGAAAGGTTCATTTAAAGTAGAGACTAATTAACGACCTCAGAGGTAACCCTATCAGCTACCACACTGGTTAGAGAGGTGAATCCTATTAACAACCTCATAAGTGCAGTTTCCAATTTCTTATCTTTTCG
>Ga0181612_159083_pt1 | contig 11296 bp, 13 predicted proteins | sample HoacroProtozoa21_FD_119630 | JGI IMG/M metagenome (GOLD analysis project Ga0181612, IMG submission 119630) | Hoatzin crop microbial communities from Cojedes, Venezuel. Combined Assembly of Gp0051906, Gp0051904, Gp0051908
GGAAGAAGTTCTTCCTCATGTTCAGACGGAACTTCCTCTGCTTCAGTTTGTGCCCATTGCCCCTTGTCCTGTCGCTGGGCACCACTGAACAGAGTCTGGCCCCATCCTCCCAACACCCACCCTGCAGATATTTGTAAGTGTTTATGGGAGAAGGGAGAGCCAGCACAGGGCAGCGAGTTTGCCAGAGCACCAAGGCTTTTCCCAGTCCTGCTCTGCTGCAAGGACGGATCCTGCCCGGAGGGGCTGTTGCAGCAGGGCAGTCCCCCAGCAGACCTCAGCTGCAAGCTCACAGTGGAGCTGCACAAGTGGCTTTAGGTCTGTGGCTGCAGACTCAGCACCAAAGCAAGAGCACCTAGGTGCTGTGAAAGCAGGAGATGGGATTTGCATGCCGGAGCCAAGACCCTCCTGGGGTCCGAGCACAGAGCTGCACAGACACCTGGCTGCTGCCTTCCCCACCGACCCGAACAGCGATGCTGTGCAGCCAGGACAAGGCAGGGCCACGCTGCCACAGGCACGCACATGTCCACCTACCGCGGGCTGTCACACTGGCGAATGGATGACGATACACCTCCACCGCATGTCCTGCTACACTCTCCCCAGGACGACCAGGATCCCCAGGCACCATCCACGCCCTCCGGTCGGGTGCCGAAAGGCACACACTCCCTCTTGTAGCACCACTGCAGAAAGACAGAGCTTTAAACACCCTGAGCACACGTTTTTTTCCTCCCAGCACTCCCCAGCTTCCATCGGACACAGCATCCCAGTTCAAGGCTGGGATCTGGTTTGATCCCATGAAATCTGAGCTCGGAGCTGTGCTGGCCTCAGAGCCAAGTTCTCCATTTCAGATGGCATTCCCTTCTCTCTGGGGCACCCTCTCCTCCGAGTCACACTGTCACCGTTTGCGCACACTGAGTACTTGGGGTTCACATGGATGCTGGGACCAGTGCCCCCATTCCCAACCCCCAGCGCAGCATCCTGTGGGGAAGGCAGCCACGGGCAAGTCGGTCACATCCCCACTTCTCCTCTAAAGGGGTCCTGGGCACGTGGGTCAATCTGGGTGACACACATTGAGGACAGAGATACGTAAAAGCACACACCTCACTGCCTACAAAAGCACGCAGCAGTGAGTCCCAGGTGGGACTTGGACCAGAGCTGCAGCTGCTGGGCAGCAGGGCCAGGATCCTTGTGGGGCACGGACACCTCTGCTGTCATCTGCTCCTTCCCAGGACGGAGTGAGCTTTGCATGGGTACTGGAAGCTCAAGCTGTAGTTAATGTATTAAAATGACCCGATCTGCAAAGGGTCCAAGTTAAAATAAAGTTTTGACTGTAATAACAACGTTGTTGTGTTATTGTTCTGCTGAGGATCATTATAGAATCTGCCTGTGCCCATCCCATTGGGTGACAGATGCTCATGGAAACTTACTTCTGAAATATTTCCCTTGGACCTGGAAAGCGTCCTGCACCCCCTGGAGTCAACAGTGATGCAAGGAGCGGGACACTGCCAGACCCGCTGCCGTTCCCTGGGCACGGTGCCAGACACCATGCCTCGGGGGCTGAGATAATCCCAGGAAGGAAGAAACCGCTGTGTGCTCCTTCCAGGGGCTGATAACCCACCCTGGAGCTCCTGGCAAGGCCTCTCCCAGCTCCTTCTGAGCCAGGCTCTCCAAGGGCAGCACAGCCAGCAGGGAAAAATGAACCATGGCCTCCCAGGACACTCAGCTAGTGACCCCCTTGCACACCAACGCCCTTCCAAAGGTGCGAGCCCATGCAGAGGAGATGCGCTGCAGGCACAGCCTTTCTGCTGTCCCTACTGATGCTCCAGACTGGAGGAACTGGGGCTGCTGCTTCTGCAGGCAGGGCCCAGGAGCCTGCCCAACCCCTGCAAACCCCCCATGCACTCAGGGCTCCTGAGAGCAGCGGTGATGGGCTCTGCCCTTGCATCCTGGCTGCCAGGAGCAGACCCTGGCTCGCTCTCCTGCAGCAAGCACGGCTATGTGCCGGCTGAGACCAGGTACGAGGTGGGGGCATGTGGGGAGGGAGAACGCGTAATGAAAGGCATCCTCACAGGGTGCACTGACCATAATGTGTGCAACCAGTGCTTGATTAATGAAAATTAAAAAAAAAAGAATAGAAAACCAAAACAGGCAGGGAAGGAGCCAGCAGGACAGTGAACCCACTGTCGGGCTGCCAGGGGCACTCCTAAGGCAGCAGAAACTACCACCAGGTCCAGGTCTGAAGTCACCCACTGTGGGTTCTTGGGACTATACCAGGTGAAGCCATAACAACCACAGGTGATCAGTTTGGAAAAAAAAAAAAAAACACCAGACAGAGAACCTGGGAGGAGGAAACAACCAGAGGTCTGGGATGTGGGCACAGCCACCGTTTAACAGAGAGTGGCTCTGTCTTCACCCTCCACTGCTTCCCCAGTTGGGTGACGAACATAGAAACTCACCCTATCTCTCCTTTAATCTTGCATACCTTAAATAGCTTCTGCTCCCTAATCCTTCTTCTCTGCTCTCCCCAGGTGGAAAGGGAGCAGCCAGGGCAGAGCTCAGAGAGTTGCTCCAGCCGAGGGTTGAGGTCTGGGGGCTCACCCGGCCGGAGCCAGCAGCTCCAGCTGCTGAAGGCACAGAAACTTAATACAAAGGTGCATCTTCTTTCACACAACATCAAATCACTTCTGGTGCACGAATTGATGCAAAGGGATGAACAGAAGCAGAGGAAGGTAACCGGGGGTTCAAACTGAGTCAGCATCTTCACTGGGAATAGCTCCTGTGAGTCCTGGGGGCTGAGTGCTTGGCACTTCACTTCTCTTAGGACTTTTGAAGAACCCTGCTTAAACAAACTAGTAAGGGGAGGGGTTGGGGGGAAGAGATATCTAAAAGTAGGAAAATCTGGTAAAAAAGGATGACTAGTAGAAAAAAGTTGCCATTCTACACAGTGAATCTCCAGCAGCAGGGATGCGCAGCCCCAGAAGCTCTCTACTCCTTTTTGATCTAATTTCCAGCAGAACTAAAGCAACTCATTGAAAAGAATAATGCGTTTGTCAAAGCCATACTCTTTCCTGCACATCAGCTTCTCCAGCTTCTTAAGGTTTTGAAATTATTCTTGAATTTCTTGGGAATTATTTTTCCTCTAGTGGAAAACCACGTGCCCACTGAACAGAGAATGGCCCAGCCTTGATTCTCCATTGTCCCGGTTATTATTCAGCTTGCAAAGGCACTTTGTTTTAACAGTGCTACAGACTCGCTTTATACTGGCACAAATGCGTGTACGAGATGTAGGGAACGAAATGATATGTACTATCAAGTCAAAATTCACTTTCAAAATATATCGCCATGAAAAATCCTACCCTCCTCTCTCAGCTGAGTCTGAAAAACCGCGGTTTCATCACATCTAGCCTTGCAAGGCAGATTTTCACAAGTTCCTCTGAAAGCTTGTTGCAAACCCATTGTCACTGCTGGGGAAACTGGGACAAAAATCACTTTTTTCAGGACCGCCAGGAGACCTCAGCAGACTTGAGAACAAGATGTTCATCTAAAGCACACGGCATTGCTTGAGGTCAACTTCCTGTGCCTCCTAGGTGAGAGCAAGAAGCTTGCTGGAGCGGGGACTTCATATTCTGCATTTCCAGCAATCTGCAAGACGATCTGCACTTGGGGGTGATTATGGGTTCCTTGGCACATCCCAGCCTCCCTCTGTGCCGGCGGGGAGGGTGGTGGTGGCTCCAGGCTCTGGGAGGCAGGGGAGGACTGACTGGTAGGTGCTCTTAAATCAACTCCACACTCACCAACGCAAACAATAATCCCGGTTATCGCTGGAAGAGGGATTCAGCCACTCACTGGCAACTCGCTACGGTGCCCTGGGCTTCCTTACCCCCTTTTCAATGGTGTTGGTTTGGCATATGGTCCCCTCGGCAGCAGGGATGCTGTTGGTTATGCAGCGGTTGCTTTTACTCAGACACCATAACTCACTGCAGACTTCCTGGAAAGAGAGAGATTTTGGGGGAGAGAGGGGGAGGGAGGAAGAAAGAGACAAAGAAACAAAGCTGAGATTAGGATTCGCTTGTGCTAGAGGCTGCGAGGCTGGGGCAGCAGCATGCCGGTGCGCTTGAGAAGCACCAGCTGGGCTGGGACACAGGGACAGGAGTGCTTTTAGCATGGTGGGGTGGGGAAATGAGATCAAATCTTGCAAGGTGTTGCCAGCTGCAGTCACCTCAAGCCCATTGACAGCTCATCCCCTTCTCTGGACTAAGCCTCAGCACTTCTCCTGGGGCTGGGGTTCTCTGGATTTGGAGTTTCCACTGAGCTCAGGTACTAGAGCCAGCTCCCCAGCCAGCCCACGCAGCCAAACCTGATCTTTGTGCCACTGAAGACACATCGCCTTGGACATCCCGGTGAGTCCCGAGCTAATCCCGCTCTGCTCCACCTGACCCCTCTCCCCAGGGCTGAGGGATGTTCTTTTTTTTGGGTCTGTGCAGTGGAGGCTGAGCACAAGGGCTCTTTCCCAGCACCTTCCATGAACATCCCTACACCATGTGGGTCCGGATCTGCCTCTGCGGAAAGCTGGGACTCCCCGGGAGCATCAGCATGGCACATCCGTCATCTCCTGCTACCGGGATGCACTGCAGGTCATAGTGTGACTACCTTGGGTACTGGCAATCTCCAGCCACCCTAACAGTCCTAAAGAGAAGACTCCTCTGGATGATTTAGAGCCATTTTCAGAACAATCAAAATAATGCTAGATACTGAGCTAGCCCTTAAGCGGCTCCAGAAATGGGCAGCTCTGCCCTCTGTCTCTGCCAGGTGCAGTTGGGTCCACTGAGTGATACCGGGCTGAGGACTCCAGACCTCTTTCCAGCAGGTTTCCTAAGCTGCAGATCCTGAGCTTCAGCCTATCCTGATCTCTCAAGTGTGCCAGTAAAAAAAAAAGCTTCCCTTGGCTGTTCCGGAACCCACCCAGAAGCTAGGTCCATGACAGACACTCTGCAAAGTTGTCACAGCTGCTAAATCACAAAGTCCAGGTCTTTTAAACCTGCTCTGATGCTAAATCAACCAGGCTGGACTTCAACATCTGCAAACTGCAAAGCAACACCTAAAATCCAGAGCTGAGCTTCCTGCCAGGTCACCATCCTGCTCCTATTCCTACTGAAACAAGCCTACGGAAAGCTTGCTGCTTTTCAGAGAGCAGCTTGCCATGACTTCGGTTATACTTCAAAGTACGAAACAGGTTCACATCGTCAACGAAGGAAACTGTCTTGAGATGTGAGGGCAGAGCCCGAACAGCCACGGCTGCTGCTAACGCGCTCCCAGCACACGCCGGTGCCACTGTCGGTGCACACCAACGCCGCGGCACGGGCTGAAGGACCCGGCGTGCTCTGCGCTGCACGCTCCGGTGCCGGCACAGCGACTGCCTGGCCTCCTGCCTGCCCCACGGCAGCGTGACCTACAAGGCAGCTCCCGTGGGCCGCCTGCCTCCAGTCAGGTAGCAGCCTGTTCATCACGCCTCGGGCTCGGCTCAGCCTTCCAGCAAGGCATTCCTCCGCCCGCCAAGGGCTGGGCTCTAAACAGTAACCGATATCCCCGCAGGACAAACTGACTCAACGACTGGGAATCCTCTGTGCTGGTACCAAGAGGGGCAAAAAGATGAGCTCGGGATTTCTCCGCCTCCCTCCTGTGCCCGGGATTGTGATAGCAGGGTGCCACAGGGCAAGCCGGCAAAGGAAAATACTGCGGAGTCTGCGCCAAGGACCACAGCTCTGAGATGCAAAAGGATTTTGGTTCCCAACTCCTTTGCTAAAGCTCAGCTGCAGCTGTCTTTAACTGGTGGCAGGAGAAAGTCTCTCCCATCTTCAAAAGGCACCTAGCCCTCCATACTGCTCTTGCAGAGCCAGCATGACTACCGGGAAGCAGGAGCTCCTGTATAGCCTCTTCTCTCTGTGTCACCAAGGGAGAGGACTTCCCAGCTCTAACCAGTGACGTCTGCTTCGCTCTGTCCTCATTACACCTATTAATCACCCGCTCTGTACTGGCATGGAGGAAGGGATGCTGCCGTCACCCTGGAGTTTGTTTATATGGGGCACAGGATGGGTGGACGTACACGTTTCACCCAGATCTATCTGCACGCACTTGAGCCCTTACGCCCTTTGGGTTTCTCCCAAACGGCACGCACGACAGGCTGGGCTAGAAGGGTCATCACAAGGACATCTTGTGCTTTTGTGACCTGCGTATATACACAGGAAGCGTCTGCCCAAGTTAAAAATTAGCTGGGAAACAGGCATGTAAACGTGGAAAGTTTCCATTTCACTGCCTCTTGCTCAGATGAGGAGGAGCACAAACTTTGCCCTTTGTTCCCTAAGCTGAGCTGGTGAGACTACCAGGAGGTCGTTTAGTGTTCAACCATAATAAATAGATGAACACTCAGAGCGATGAGCTAGTTCACATCGGGTCACTTCAACGGCAGCTTTCAGCTCGTATTTACATGGTCGCAAGAGAAACTAAACCCTGATCTGATTCCTCTTTCACAGCTTTCCAGGGCTTGGTCTGGGGCGGGTACACATAACGTGTGTCCATCAGACAACACAGCTCCCTGCGTATCTCACTGCTGGCTTCCTCTGTGTTCTCTAGAGGGAAGTGGATTTGTTAAGGAGTTCCATTAACCCTTCAGTGCTTGCCCTCGCCACTATGCTCAGATAGCTGGCAATATCCAGTACATCGAGAACAGCAAAATGTCAGGCTAAGATCCAGGAAGGCTTTTCTCCTGAAACAGCCTTTCCTTTCAGTGGTTTCCCGGATTCAAAGATCAGGGGGTGGCAGTGTGATGGCAGGGTGGCTTAGGTGGGCAGCTGTCCCTCAGACATACCTACAGAACATCGATCCACCTCACCTGGAAGACGTTTCTCCTCCTAAGTTTGTGCGAGCAGCATAATGACTTCTAGTAAGGATTACAAAAAAGATGTCTGTGTACAAAGCCCTGCTGAGAAGGGTGTCCAGATGAGGGGACTGCAGCTTGGCTTTCAGCTGCAACCCTTGGGGACCAGCAGTAGCCAAGGTATCAGGCAGAGGCAAGAGATCTCTTCCCTTGGGACTGATCTGACCGAAACTGAGCTGGGCTCAACCTTTGCCGTGGGAAACAACCTCCTCCAGCCTCTCACAGGGAAGCAAGGCAAAAAGCTCACAGGGAACATGCTAGTGCCCTTTGTTTGAAGCAGGACAGCAAAGCAATGTGGGCAGAAGAGGAATGGCCCCACGGCCCTTTGCCGTTGTAGACCCCATTCTCCACCCCCTGGGAACCGATAGTAAAGCAGGAAGGCTCTCTACCCCGTATTTACACTGGCGAGATTTAACTCCGTACTGGAAACGGCACTGCTCGTCTGCATCGTAGGCCTGTCCTGGAGCCACCGTGGGGTAGATGAAGTCTTGCTTGGGAGGAGCATTGTTCAGGCATAATCCCATCCCGGAGCTGGAAAGAAGAGAGAGGAGTCAGAGCTCAGAAAGGCTTGTAGGAGAGTTTCACGGTGGAGGACCAGCAGCAGGCATTCCTGGCTCTGCACGGGGCTGAGCTCTCACATGCTTGGCTTTTTGGGAGATGACTCTGCTGGCCTCCTCTGGGCAAAAATCCTGCCGAGCAAGTCCTCTGCAGTCTTTCTATCTGAGCCCTTAGGGTTGAGAAGCACATGCTGGTTCCTAAGTAACTTTAGAAGTTTAATCTCAGGGTTTTGCAGGCTATTGCCAGCCCCGGCTGTCCCAGCGGGTTCCAGGGCCAGCAGACAGCGTGTGGCAGCGTGCAGGCAGGCATGCGCCAGGACCCTCGCGTGGACGGTGGGCAGGCGGAGGGGCTGCCCTCCCACCCCACGGCTGCAGAGCCCCAGCTGAGAGCAACCAGAGGTACCAAGCGCGGAGGGTCCCTGTTCTCCAAGCCCGTCTTTCTGCATGCCACAGCTTTGTAGGAGCATCCAAATTTTGCAAGAAACACGCCTTTCCTTCTCCCTTCCTTGCTGCTCTCTGAGCTCTCCCTAAATCAAGGCCCCTGTCACCACTCTTCCAGCCCCAAAACCCAGGGTCTTGCACACAGCAGGGCCCCGTCCCGACGGAGGCTACTGGGGCTGCGCTCAGGCAGGGGTGGCCAGCATGAACCACGGAGAGGACTGACACGAACTTGCCGTCCTCCACGCATCCCCGTCGAGACCTTGGGGTTACCTGAGGACAAGGCAGCCTCCATCACAGCGCTTTCGCAGCACCCTCCGTGCCACGTGCCTTGCTGCGCTGCACGTCCAGGGATCGAGCGAGAGGGACAGGTTTTGTTGTGGCCAAACGTGAGCTGCCAGATGTGGGATGTGGTGATGAGCCCTGCGGTTTGGCCAGGCTTTGCGGGACAGTGGGGCAGGCGGCAGCCCCTCGGGGAGGTTTGCCTTTGCTGCTCCTCTCACAGTGTTACAACGGCAGCATCACCGGCAGAGATCCGGCATTCAGACTCCCTGGAGACTTCCCTCCACAGTGATCCCACACACTTGCTTCTTCCAATCATGACTCAAGTCCTACCCAGTCCCTCAGCTAGGTAGTGCCCATATCCTACCAAAAACCTCACCAACATTGCTCCTGACTGCTCGTTTTGTGATAAGAAGCCCTGGGGACTGCCTGAACCCTGGATGAGAAGCTCCTTCAGGCTGCAGAAGCATGACTCAGGCAAGGGTACGATATCGAAACTCTGGGACTTAGGAGCCTAAAACCCTTCTCCTGAATCCTAAAGATGCTTTGGAAAAAAACCAAAAACCTTTCTCCTATGTTGCTTGTTCACACCTGAAAACTCTCCTCCTTAGTGTCTGGAGAAGCTGCCTACACCACGCAGACTCAGTCCTGTCTCCAGATCCTCCTTCCACACCAACCCTTCTCTGCAATTCCTGGCTGAACTTCAGAAACATCCAAATGCCTCCAGAAACTATTGATTTCTTTGTGAAGTTTCTAGAAGTGGGGAACAGGAACCTAAATTAAGGTCTCATAGCTGCGAGATAAATGGGGTTAGTATCTTCAGCAGGCAAGCAAACCACAGGAAAGTCTAAAGGAAGAAAGGAAAGCACATGCCTCTTGGGATAGGATGAGGTGCTGGGAGACAAGACAGAAGGTGCATGGGCTGTGTGCTTTGGGGGCTTTTCTTTGGCTTTACCCGCGCCTCACAAGTGACTGAGAGGTTGGAGGCGTGCACTGGTTGCGAGGTAGAAGGAATGGCAAGGTGAGGTGGATTCCTTACTCCAGGAAGCTGGTGATGTAATCCCTGCTGCATGTGGACCATACAAACGGGTTGGTCTTCATGGTGATGTGAGCAGCCATGAGCTTGGCCGTTTCTTGCCCACGGGAGCCACAGCTGTTGCCGACCCCATCATGATTCATGCCAAACCTAGACAGCATCACCAAGGCAACAGACAGATGATCAGCTGCTGCATTTTCGACACAGCTGGATCATGTGCAGGAAGGATTTCTGAGCTCCTGTTGGCAGGAACAAACCAACAGGAGCCCTTCCCTGTGATGGCCATTCCCAGGCACTCTTCCCGACACAGTACTCACGTGTGGCCGATCTCGTGGGCGATGGTGAAGGCTGTGGCCAGGCCAATGTCCTCGTTGATGCTGCAGCTTCGTTCTCGTTCGCACATCCCACCAACGGGTGCAAGACCTAGGGAAGCCAGACAGAGCTGTCACACAGGGTCAGCACAAAGCACCTGTAGGGGACCTGGGTGGTATCTAGGGACTAACTGATGTGCTTCACCCTCACTAACACTGAGCACAGCCTGCTGTCAATAACAAGTTTCTTCTCACCTTGCACTGGGCTTTGGGATGGACCCATGCTTCTTCTGGGCTGTGGGCACATGGTCACTCAGCTCTGTCCACTAAATTAACAATGACAGGCTCAGAAATGCTAAGAATGGGTCAAAACCCTCTGAATGTCATATCCAGACCCTGGACTGTGTACACAGGGGGAGCAGTCCTTGTCATAACACTGGCACTGCTGGTGGGGAAACCTGCGATCAGCTGCACCAGCACCTGGGCATCCGAACTTGCCCAGGGCAGCCTGGACAACTGAGTAAGCCAGGATCCAAGCTGACCATCCATGCTTAGCTCTGGTTGACACCCACTATGATCAGGAATCCAGCCTGACTCCAATGGAAGGCCAGATCATGCAGAAATCCCCCTCGAATCATGGCAGCAGATTCCTCCAACCCTCTGCCCACTGTCCCACCACCACAGGCTGTGCCCGCTGCACCGGGCCAGGGAAGGAACAGCCCCTGTTAAGGCAATGAATCCCAAGCACCTCGTCTGCAGCTGCATCAGGCTGGAGATCCACCAACTCTTTCTTCTCAGCTGCAGTGATTCGGAGCAGTAATCCTTCTCTGACTGCTTATTCTAGACCAGTGCAAGACAAATTACGAGCTACAGCCAGAGAGAGCTGCAGGGTCTGTCTGCATCTAGCAGTTTAAATAAAGAACTCCCTTTACAGTCATCACAAAAAAAGTCTTATTTCTCTCTGCTAAGCCAGGAATACTCCAGCAGGCTATGGACCAGCCCTAGATGTGAGCGATTCTTAATCATCGGGCTGGACCTGACCCAGGGATATAATGGAGAAGCGTTCCAGAGCCCATCCGTATCTGGGTTGCTGCTTTTGGTGTTTACAGAAGTAAGGAGGCTACACAGTCAAGCAGGCTGGAAACCACTGGCCTGTTCCTGGCTCTGCTGCCAGTGCTCGCAGTAGCGTTGGGCGAGCGCTTCCCCTCGGCCTGCTCCCTAGGAAAGGGGGATGGCACAGCCCACCCTCGCCATGCTCCTGAAGACGCGTGTGCTGGTGAGAAGTGCTGCTGAGGCAGCGAAATCCTACCTACCCAGGGTGCCGCACGGTTTGTTCTTGTAGATGCAAATGTCGTATCTGCGAAGAAGGGAAGGCAGTGTTAACAACACTTCCGATTTCGGTGGCTCCAAATAACGCATCTCCATTTTATGCATTTTCACATCCAAGCCACTTCAAACCAGCCCACGGCTCATGCAACACCTCTGGAATGGAAAGTATCAACTGCAACAGGTAAGACACCTCTGATCCGCACCGTACAACGCTCACTTTCCTCACGCTGAGACTCACTGTGGATTTTTAACGATAGCTCCTGTCCTGTAACTATGGGGCAGAGCTGAGTGGGGTCAGAGTTTTGGGGATGAGAGTGGGGAGGAAGCAAGCTGACAGCACACGATGGGTTAACATGCTCCTGGTGACGGCTCCTGTCCCTTTGGCCCCTGGCGCTCCCTGGAAGTGTCCAAA
>Ga0181612_159288_pt1 | contig 11295 bp, 14 predicted proteins | sample HoacroProtozoa21_FD_119630 | JGI IMG/M metagenome (GOLD analysis project Ga0181612, IMG submission 119630) | Hoatzin crop microbial communities from Cojedes, Venezuel. Combined Assembly of Gp0051906, Gp0051904, Gp0051908
CATCTACATCGACGGGCGCCCCGTGCTCGGCGGCAACAAATGGAAGCTGAACAACAACTCGGTGCTGGCTGGTGCGCAGCGCCGCGGTACCCCCGCAGCCACCCGGCACATGGTGCGGAGCATCGGCGCTGGTCCTGGCAGAGAGTGGGAGCTCGGTGGAGGAGCCGGTGAAATGGGCAAACATGGGAAGAGGAGCTCGAGTCCTCTCTGGAAAGTGCTGGGGAGGGGGGAGGGGATTGTGGCCAACACAACAGTTTAGATGAGATCCATCCTTTCCCCTTGCTTCCACATAAACTCTGTCAAAAAAAGCGGTAAACAAAAGACTTTATCCTGAATGTAGATACAGCTTAAAAGCATGATTAATAATTGTTTAACCTTATGAAAAATATTATGCCTATGCTGTTTTGTGTTAAGACATGGCATTTTTACCTGTCACATGTAACAAGAACTAAAATCTGCTGGGCAGCACATGGCACACTCAAAGACAGCATGCACAGGGGTTATTTCTACATAAAGGCTTTCTGACAGACCCTTGTTACTGAAAGCACCTTGACATAATGTTTGGAGGTGCTGCTGCAGTTTCCAGGTGTGGTGCGAAGGAGGCCTATGTGAGGCTGTTACCTACCCTATGTCAGTGGTGGGTTGGTTGGTTTGGGGTTTTTGTGCCTCATCTGCTTTTGTAAGGATTCTACATCTGGGAGGTCACAGAAGTTACAATCCCGAAGAAGCAAGATTTGTAAGGTCACATAGTGTATTTATTAGATAAGCTACTTAGCTGGAAAAAGCCGATCAGCTCTGATAACACACAGTCCTGGCGTCAGCTGGTTCATTAAATAGCACAACCTCCCCAAAAGGACTGTTTTTCTGATAGGCTGTTGCAACTGCAGCAGCCCTATTACTAGATCTCTGTAGCTCCAGATGATGCCTTTGAGTTTATTTCTGGTACAGTACCTGTTGCCTGATAGCAGTGATGGTGTTGCTGTGAGTCTTGTTATTCTACCACGTCACTCTCCAGGGTCAGCACAGCCATGGTTAGCCTCGGTGCTTACTGTAGCAGCAGCAAACTATGAACATGCTTGTGCTAAGGTTTACGAACATGCGTGGCTCTGCTTGCTGCCTGCCTGGGGAGAGCAGAACGGGGAGGATGACACAGTGACATAGATAAGCAACTGGAGTAATCACGCAGGCAGACGATGATGGCTGGCAGTTCACTGAAGGGGGAAGTTACTAACCTGACTGCATTCAGGTGTCTCTTCCCAAGGGAAGCAAGGCAGCCAAAACGGGAAGGGAATTGGGAGTGATTGTTGGGAGTGTGGGTGTAAGTGCCCACACAAAGACTGTGTTACATACCCTGACACCCCCCCACCTTTGGGAATTAAACCCTCCTCACTGGCGACAGGTACGAAGCTAGGAATGTGTCTTGGTCTGCTCTTAAGCAAGTAGTCTCGGCTTTGCAGTGACAAGCCTGACAAAACAAATTGTGCATTGCTGTGGGAGGGAAAAAATGTCTGAATTGTAGCAAATCTAGGAGACAGTCCCAGCTCTGTGTATTCATTAGGAGTGAACATGTGGGGTGGTAACTGATCCTGACATGAGAAGGGGTGACTCAGGGAATTCCATCCTTGTAGAGGTGTAGGAGTGATACCTCACAGAGAGGAGCATGCCTCTGGATAACAAAAAGATATGAGATAAAATCATATATTGCTATCATGTAGTAATCTTCCTCAGTGCAAGACCTGGTGAGTTGTATTTTGACTGCTGCATCTAAGATTTTTGAAGATGCTAGCTGTTAGCGTACAGACAAACCAGTTCCTTGCTGAGAACTTCACCTTACTCTTTGGAGCAGAGACCTATCAGCTTCGCAGTGCCTGACCTTGTTGCACAGAGAATCCTGTACATATTTGTCCTGGGTTTGGCCAGGACAGGGTTAATTTTCACCGAAGCCAGGAAGGACACAGCCGGGCAGACTGACCCAAACTGGCCAGACAGAACAGGGTATTCGATACCATGTGCCGCCATGCTGGGTGCTGGGGGGGGGAGCTGGGCAGGGTGAAGGGGGTCCTGGCTTGGGGGCACGCAGGGCACAGGGCAGTGAGAGTTGCTCTGTGCATTTCGCTGTTTGTTTTGTATATTCTTCTTATCAGTATTGCTGTTACTGTTCACTTCATTTGCTATTGCTGTTAAACTGCCCTGATCCCGACCCTCGCGTTTTTGCCTTTTTTTTTCCATTCTCCTCCCCACCCCAGCAGAGGGAGGGGGGACAGAGGGACTGCACTGCAGCTGCGTTGGCCCTGCGTTGCCGGCCATGGCCAGACTGCAGCAATATTACAGAGCTGTTTCTTGTGCAGGACAGTGAGTGATCTAATAAAGCAACTTATAGGTGTTGTGCTTGAAAGAACTTTATTAACGAAGAACTTTATTAACCTCGGTAAGTAAAAAATTGCAGCAACATGTTATATTCTGGGATTGAGAGTCAGAAACTTGAATCTTGGTGTCAGGCCTGGCTGCCTATACCAGCTTGAACAGAAAGTGTGTTGGTAAGGGTAGGGTGAAGATTCTTGGAGCTGTGAGGAAAACCAACTGACTGAACAGTTTTGCCAAATACTAGAGGTTGTAAGTTAGCAGAATCTTCCAGAATATCTGATCTCAGGAACTGTTCCTGTGCAGTTTTCAGAGGTCCCTTGACCCTCAGAGGGATTCCTGGTTCCGGGTCTTGGGCTAAGGTGTTAAGACATGGCATTTTTGCTTGTCCTATGTAACAAGGACCAAAATCTGCTGGGAAACACATGGCACACTCAAAGACAGCATGAAAGTCAGCTTTCCTATTTTCCTGTGGAGACAGGAGTTACCCTTCACTCAGATGACTTGGGCTGGGCGGAAGCGAAGGGTGAAGCTGCCTCCCATGGCTGCAAAGGAGGGATCCCAGCTGCGCCAGTGCAAGGGGCATCTGCTGCCTTTTCTGCCCTGGATCCCAGGTGAGAAGAACTGGGCAAGCACTTTGTGAGGTGTGGGAGATGAGCTGAGGTACAGTTGCCCCAGAAAACAGACCTGAAAATCCGTGGTCTGTGTGGCCCTGGGAGGTGGCAGTGCTTTCCAGACCTGTTGCCTTCAGAGCTCTGGTAATTAGAGCCGGAGCCTGAGCTCAGGTCTGGGCTCTCGCCTCTGAGCTGCGCGTGAGGCTGCAGGGTGCTGTCTGTCCCTAACGAAGCTGCCGCTGATTTTCCGGGCCTCGCCAGCTGCACGGCTGCAGCTCCGGGGCCGGGCGGCGGAGGGCACTCCGAGACAAGCTGTGGTGCCTGGGACACGGGCTGAGCAAGGAGACACAAATCTGCTGTCAGGCGAGCGAGTCTGGCAGGGAAAACCTTGCCGTGACCTTTAGCTGTGACATATCTGTCACGGCAGGCACAGAGTGGTAGAGCTAGCGAGTACCTGAATATCAGATATGAAATTGCTCAAGAGCCTGGCAGTTTGTTTTCTGGCAGATTCTGGTGGGGAGGTTTTTGATGTTCCCAGGGACATAAAGGACATGTGTTTTGCTGATTCTGCATTGTTGTCTCAGGTGAAGCTTTTAAATATATGGATCTCCTCTGGTATAGCAAGTGTGCAGAAATCCATACAGCATTTACCAAAAAAGCAGGTTTGTCATGGGCAGTGCAGTAGTTCCCCTTGTTATCGCGATGTGTTGCATGAGCAGCAGCTGTATTCAGGTTCGTAGGTGGCTACGTTTCTATGGTTCTGTGCATGTACATTTTTGGAAAGCTGCTTTGGGGTGAAAGCTACTCTATATGCGGACTCTGGTGTAAGTTGTCCATTATTTTAAGGTTCATGAGCAAGTACGAAAAACAAAAAACCTCCCCACATAACAGTAGTTTAACATTCTCTCTTACCTTTGAGCAATTTGCCTTGGGCTTCACCTTCACAGCAGACATAGTGGGTAGATGGCACTGTGAAGTCTTTAAGCCTCACAGAATAAGCAGAACACAGGTGGTAGGATGGGGGAAGAAAACAGTTCCAAGAGAAGACGACACTTTAAATTGGTGCAGCTATAAAGATCTTATTGATTATGAATAATTCCTGTAGTCATTCTGAGTCCAGGTAAGTAGTAGTGAATAGTCTTCCCCATGCTGTCTGTGACAAAGGTGGGATCAGGTGTTTGGAACCCTCTGCCATGAAGATAGTCCCGGTCTGTGCTGTTACCAGGCTGAAAAAGCACTGTCTAGGGAGGGATCCCAGCAGAAACCTGGGCTCTAAAAAGTGCATTCTCCCTCTTACCCCACGAGTAAACTGGGATTTGAATGTCAATGTTTTTAGCATCAAGTCTGGCCTTTAGGCTGCAACCCCAGGCAATAAAGAAAGAAGCAAGTCCAGCTACAGCTGTGATTCTGTCACAGATCAGAGCTGAAACAGAGGGCAAACAAACATACAGTAATTTCAAGCTCATTAGCTTGCAGACAGGATGACTAGATCAGAGGGAGGGATTAAGCTCTAGGTAAGAAGACAAACCTGCCAAGGAAACACCTCAGCTGGATCCCTGATGAAACCTCAGAAAGACATCAGGAACCTGCAAACCCAGTTGGTTTCCAGGACAATGCTGGAATTAGTTTTTTCCCTGCCCCTCTGCTGACACTGTGATCCTTCTTCCAATTTCAAGAGAGTTTTCTTTCCTTTGAGATGCAGCTCTTATCAGCTTGTGGGACAAGTGACTCACTGCAGTGCCTGAGGCTATGGGAACAGGGCTGATGGTAACTGAGTTCCTACCCATCAGCTGAGCCTGGAAAACCAATCGTGTTTGTGTTCCTGCTTCGTCTCAGCTGAAAGGTAAAAATCCTAAGCTTAAATCTCACCAAAGGTTCCTTAAAACCAGAGCGGGCTTAAGAGCAGGTACATCAGTTCCCAGCTTCACTGAGGAGCAGGAATTTGTGTTGCCATAACCCTACTGCGTGGGATATATGAAGGGGGTGGGGTGGGGATGGTACAAATCCCTTTAGAAATGCTTGAAGTAAGATGTAGGGAGCTTGATTTCTTGCAAAAGATGTGCTCTGAATTTGGGAGCTGCTTTGGCTGCTCAAGTCTTAGGGAACGTGAATCCATTAGGATGTGAACTAGGAATCCAAAAGTCAGCTGCCGTTTCTTGAGAACAGAGCACGTTTTATGTGCCTGTGCAAGGGAGCTCTCAAAGTCCAAACTGATATTGGAGTCCTTTTTTCTTCTAGTATCTATGACTAGGATTATTGGTAACAGTATAGGTAGAAGTGACATTTCAGCAGATGCAACTTTTATGCCTAGAATTACTCTCTAATTTAAAACTTGTTTATGACTGAGCCTGCTGCTGATTGCTATCCCTCACAATTATTGTGGTTTGGTCTTTTCCCGGGAGATTGTGTCTACTAATTGTGTAAAGTGATAGGAAAAGCAAAGCTTGCCTTTCACTTTATTAGGGAGCCTTTGCAAAAAGCTCTTCTCGAGGTGTGAATGGCTTTTTGCTCAAATGATGGGGCTGTTCTGCCTCTCAAAATGTTGATGTACTTTGGGAGAAAGTTACTCACTGGACCTGCAATTGCACTGCACTCTGAGGAGAAGTGGAGGTGGAGGTTGGTACTGTGTGTGTGCCCATACAAGCTGTCACCACTAGATGACACCATGACTCTAGCAACAAGGTCTACATGAACCCTAAAACCAAGGGCATTTTGCGTGTTTCAGAGGGTTTGTTACAAACCCAGAACACAGGCTGGATTTGCAAACCTTTCGGTGAACGGGGGTCAAGTTTCCCCCAAATGCAGGCTGAGGTTTGAGCAGAATGGGCTCAGTTCCAGGTGACAGGGTGGGATTTACGATTTGGGGTGGAAACCATCTGAACGTTTGACTTGCAACCAGGCTGATCTTGGCTGTGCTTACGCTTGGAGGGCCTGTGTGTATGTGAAACAAAATCTCAGACCAAGGTTTAGGGAATATGAGCCTGCCCAAGCCAAAACCAGAAGGGGTTTGCACGACCCTGCTGTGAACAGCTGTAAGAAGGTTTCACGTGACTTCATTGCTCTCCCGAGGTGGGTCAAGGCACAAACCCAAAAGCCGTATCCAGACCTGGTCAGCAGTAGCTCTGCTTCCCTTTTAACCCATTGTCACTGTGGGTGGTAGGTGACTAAACTCTTGACGGGAAGTTAGTGAGCGTGCCCTGCCAGGCTGCCAGCACAGGCACACTTCGCTTGCAGCTCGCCATAGCGTAATGGTGGCTCAGCCTTGTCTCTGGGAGCACTTTGCTTTCTGATCAACTGGCTGACTCGTTACCCACCAGCAGAAGGTATCTGTTTCTCGTGGAGTGTCTTTCTGGGCTGTCACTTTTTAAATTGCACAAGGTCTAGCAGGTACAACTCTGCAGCTGTTCATGGAGCAGCAGCTGTTGCTTGCTACTTCTTTCTCTTTTTTTGGCAGAGGAAATGCTTAGTTATTCCCTAGCCTGAAAAAGCTTTTTTCTCCTGTAATTACTGTGTATTTACACCTATTTAAGTCACCCTTCCATTGCTTTTTTTGTCCCTTTCAAAGAGACTCAGAGGATGCTCACATGAAGCATGTCAATAAACCAACCCACATGTCTTGGGATTTGCAAAGGGTATTTCTGCATCCCGAAGTTTGGCAACTATCATGTAATTATGTGGCTCCAAGGGTAGATTCCGGGAATTGATAATCTAAGAGATGTTTGTACAATGCTTTGTCACCTCCTTTGAAATTCATGTCTTTCCACTACCACCTCAGCAACAATCCTCACATGCAAACTGGTTGAATGTCGTGTAGCAAGGAGTCAGCACAGAGCAAGGGTGTTCCCCTAATGAGCACATTGTGTGTAAGCTCCCCACAGCGCCTGCTGTCCTTGTGTCCCGCCTAGTCGTGGCCTAGAGGGATCCCGGCAGTTTGACAGGTCTTTTTGGTAGCGCTGTGACTCTCAGTAGTGCTTGGAGATTTGGATTTTATTTTGACAAACGAGCGCATGAGAGTTTCCCGAGTTACTAACTTCATACATTGGTATTTTCCTAGGATGCTCAGATGGCTAGCTAAAACAAACTAGCTGTATTAGTATGGTTATCTTACGCTAATTTGTTTTTATGTGTGTAGAAAACTCTTTCAAAATAACATTAATAATAGTTTTATTACTATTGTAAGGTTAAGCATCACAGAAAACCCCACTACAAATGTTTTGGTTTATTGTTTGTTTTTGTAGACAAAATAGTGGAGTGTTTACCTTGAATCACCCTGAAGCTGGTTGGAATATGTTTTTGTGGAAGTCAGCTTTTATGTAAAGCTGAAATTTATATTTCTGGTGCTTGACAATACTATGTCTTTTGCTGTAGTCACTGATGCAGTTGGAGAATTCTAAAGGATTAGTTTTACAAAAACTCTGTTCATAGCGTAGCACGGAACAGCAGTATCACTATTCCTATTTTTAATTAACATCTAAATGAATTTACTAGCATACAGCACTTGAGTCTGTAGCTCTCCAGAAAACCCTGAGGGCCTTTTTGAAATACAGGTACACTTCTTACCTTGCAAGGCTGCAACACTGTAGCTGATCTTAATAAGACATGGCATATTTTTATTCGCAGTTTGGACACTTGGTTCTTATGACCCTTCACATGATTAGGCGTTGTTTGCTGGGAGGGGCAGGACTCTAGGCAGGAGAAATAAGAAGCAAACTCCTTCGTTTTGACACTGTGATAGTTCAGCCCAACATACTGTGCCACAAGTGTGTAAAACTGACACCAGGACAGATCAGGGGAGGCAACAGATACGGGTAGGTAATAGAAGTAAAACAAATGGGTACTCGTGGCCTGGAATGCCGATTGTAGTCTGGATGTGTTGTCTGTATCAGCTTGTTCCTGTCCAAGTCTGGAACAGCAGGAGTGGTATTCAGGTGTGTTCTCTGGATTATCACAAGGGGAAGAAAGTAGGAGCTCAGTCAGTCTCACGTGATGCTGCTTCTGGCAGAGTGTCAGGTAACTTTCATCCCTGATAAGCCTTCCAAAATTCATTGCAAAATTTTTTTGCATTGAAAGCCTTTATTGCTGAAAGAAAATTACTACTTTCTGAGCACTATATCATACTGCAGAGATTTCTTGCTGTGTCCAAAGACATAAGATAGAACTATATCCAGCACTCAGCACTATGTCGTCTAACTTATGCTACTCTTAGTGTTTTCCTGAAGTCCTGTGTGAGCTTATGTTGTTCCAAAGGGCCAGTATACTACAGGCGCGACTTCTTTCCTGCATCTGCAAAGTACCCCTGGAGCAGATGTGTGAGGGAGCCGAGTGGAGCTGCCACAAGCACCCTCCAGGGCTCTGTGCAGCTCTGACTACTCCAGAATTAATGGGCCATCGTCTCTGTGGATGTTGAGACCATTCTGCAAGTGTTCCTTCTAACCCTTAACCTTCCTTTCTTCACTGCCATTTGCAGAGTATGGATGGGGGGAAGGGGGAAAGAATAATTTCTGTATCTCTTAGCACCTCCCTGCCCCTGATCTGCCAGGCTTACAGTGCTCAAGGTAGCTTTGCCCAGTGGTGGAGGATTGACAGCCTTCAGCACAGACACTGGAGTGGGGGAACTCCAAACCTCTGTGCTGAGAGCACTGTACACCTTGAATTATGAAGAACCTTACGCCTTGCAGGAGACAGACAGCAATGTTTCTGAACCATCATCAGTGCTTGTAAATGTGGATTTCTGATTTATTCTGTGACTGAATTTTACTTAGCAGCCTGGACACCTTCTGGAAAGCCGACTCTGCTGCAGAATGTCTGGAAGGCAGAATGGTACTGTTCAACAGGCTGAAATGTCACTGCAGCGAGCCTCTTTGGTGCAGATTCCTGTAATGCTTGCAGCTTTCTTTTTGGCTGGGGGTAGGGAAACTCTTGCCGGAGAACTGATACCCTGCAAGTTAGTGCTTGCTGTCTGCTCGTGTTCTGCATGCTGATGTGATAGGGAGGCAACCCAGGAACCTGATGGAGAGTGAGAGAACTGCTGTAGTTTGGAGAAGAGGGGAGACTCTTGTGAGAATCAACGTGGTCATCCTTCTGTTCTGCTGCTTGTGCCTTATCATTTGTGCCCACATCTACTGGCAGGATAGCAAAGTGGGTAACAGGTTGGCCTTACTCTGGGTCCTCCAGCTAAAATCAGGAATTTGTGTCTTTGCTAGCCAAATTTCGCTGGAGCTGTTTTAGCACCATACTGCATCCACTCTCCAACAAGCTGCTGCAAAGTTAGCTTCCTGCATGGATATGAGAGTTGCACAAATTGCTCATGCAGATAACCTAAATGGTGTCAGTGGTGCACAGAGCTGCCAGAATGAGAAGCTCTTCTCAGCTGTGTCACTCGACAGACTGCATTACGTTGGGAAGGACAGCAAAACAGCCTGGGTCTGTTTGCCTGTCTGTAACACAGGGTAATGTGAAGAGCCTCATGTTGATACTGCTCTGAGACCCCTGGACTGGAAGTGCCAAGGCTTGGCGTTTCACCAGAAGAACTGTCGGGCTCCCAGCGTTGTTCCTGTTTGTTGGGCCTACTGAGACCCCAGTGGGGAAGGATTTTCATCTTTACAGCTGGGAAAACAGAGGCCTAAACAGACTCGAGTGAATGATGCAGAGTCCCACGTGCCCAGCTGTAGCCCAAGAGCTGCTGATGCCCATCACGGAGAGATTTCAAAGCTGAAGAGCTTAAGTAGGGCACTGAAACTCTCCCTGAAAGTGAAGCAGAAGTCTGGGGGACCATTCTTTGGGGCCCCAAACAGTGAGCTGTCAGTAGATCATGGCAGCATCACAGACAGATGCCCTGCTTCTTTAGGGGCTGAGAGTGTAACTGCAGGGAATGAAGAAGTAAGCATAGTCTTGCTTGAAGTCCTGCCTGTAGAAGAGGAACTCCAGCAAAGGCGGTCACTCTCGTGTTTGGTTTTTCTTTCTCTCTTTCAGTCTTCCATCTCCCTGTCTGGCCATTTGTGCTGCCTGCCTGTTTGTTTGTTGGCTGAGTGCCTGCTGAATTATTTACCAGCTTGACTGAATTAAGCAGCAGTGAAAGCAGGGGAGTGAATCCCACCTGGGACTCTTCCATGGAGAGGGGAGTGGAGAATTGGGGTGTGCATGGGGAGTGTTGATACATAATGCTTAATTAAATGTACCAGCCCATTCCAGGCAAAACCTTGTGGGAGAAGAAACTCCTCTATTGCCCTGAGACAGAGCTGAAGAAAGCTGAGCGCATGGCTAACACACCAGCTCGGGTGGCAACATGCCCCATCTCCAAGCTGGGTGGGGGTCCTGCTGCTGGGAGTTGCCTTCAGCCCTTGCAAGTGTCATGTCAGCGTTCTGGGATGTGGCAGGGCTGTCAAGCGGCCATTCCCCTCCACCACATCAGTTGTGTTGTTTGTGGTAGTTGTTGTGCTGTGTGGGGTTAATTGGGTTAATGAACGCATTGTACATTATTAGGGGCTGAATTGGAAATTATGCTAATTATTGTGTCTCCCAAAGTGCCACAGTTACTGAGGCTGTTTGAAAGGACAGAGGTTCTTGTACCACACGCTAAAACAGAGCTGAGTGTCTGCACACCAAAAGACCTCTCTTTATCAAATGGTGGTGCACTGGGTGTTTGATGTGAGCAAATGTCTGGACCATACCAGAAAGAATGTCCAAGCTTAGCACACAGTCCTTAACAGGTCCTTAACAGGTCCTCTCCTGTCTGTGTGTCTCTTGGCTATAAAGTCTTACAGATGGGGAAAATGAGACACAGGTCATTCTGTGGTAGATCTGGTCTGACTACTCGTTCCCTAGCGCACACGTGCTCCAATTTGGTTGCTTTCTCCACGCTAGTTCTCCCTACCCTGTGGTGGACACAGCCTTGTGACTCTGGAATGTGCCCTTATCACGGTTCTTCAGATCATAGCAGTTGGTTGAAATGCCAAAGACTCCCAAGACTCTATTCTCCTTCCCATCACGTTCTGCCTGTGCTGAAAAGCAGCAGTCTTCCCACAGGTCTCTATTTGCCATGATGCGGAAAGCAGATTCTGATTTGTAGATACACCAGTTTGGGGTGCTCTCTAGGTTGCGTCACTTTTGTTTGTGATTGATTGTTACTGTCATGCCACTGTAATAATGCCATCCTGGCTCTTCCTACTATGTAGGTCTCCCAATGAAGATAACCCAGGGATGCCTTTGTCCCCTAAAACTGCCTTTGTAACATTGTTTCTGGGTACTGAGCAGTACTATAAAGCAGTAGGGAGCTTGAGAGATGTTCTCTTCCCTGCTTCCATGGGCTCACATGGAACGC
>Ga0181612_137255_pt1 | contig 11294 bp, 14 predicted proteins | sample HoacroProtozoa21_FD_119630 | JGI IMG/M metagenome (GOLD analysis project Ga0181612, IMG submission 119630) | Hoatzin crop microbial communities from Cojedes, Venezuel. Combined Assembly of Gp0051906, Gp0051904, Gp0051908
CACACTCTTCTTAATGCACCCCAGGATCCCATTGGCCTTCTTGGCAACCAGGGCACACCATATGATGTGAACTGCCAGCTGTTACTCCAAATTAGCTATTGCTCCAGGTCAGATAAAGCCTGTTGTGCCCACACCAAGACTTTTATTGGCCAGTAGCAAATGCTTAGAGAAAGCCTGTATGAATCAAGAGAAGCACGGAGCCCAACAGCACCTTAGGGACTCGTGGGCTGATGTTTGTAACAGCCACGGAAGGACCATCCACCAGGACCTCTCCTAACTCACTGTGTGTAATTCCACTGCTCTCACACAGCCTGCGTTGCAACAGAACGTGGGACGAGGCAGCTTTAAACCGGCAACAACGTCCCTGCACGGGGCTGCATCAGCTTAATTAACGTTTGAAACACGCTGTCAAGGAACCGGTGCTGCTCTTTGCACCGAGCAGAGGTAGGGCAGGTGCAGGTCTGGGTGCAGGGAGATGCCACGCAGCCGCAGGGTCACGGAATCGCCTTTGCAGGAGGTGCAGGGTTGGAGAGGGCTCTGCTCACGGCCGAAAGTGAAGCCACGGCATCTCGTCGGGAGCACTTTCTTTAAGGTCAGCGTTCATGAAAGCTGACAGCCTCAGAAACAGAAAAACAGAAGTCCTGTGAGCAGCCACAGGACAAGCATCAGCAAGAACCGTGCAGGGGAGAGTACTGCTTGAAAAACACAGAGGGCTGGAAAAAACAAATTCACTGGAGCACAGTGCTAGAACCAGAGCATCTGGCAGTTACAGCAAAAAAACCCGAGACATCAGCACTTCTGAGCCCTCTCCCCAGCTCAAGGGGAGAAGGCAGGTTGGTGGCTGGAGTAAGGAGACCAAGGTACCCACGCCACGCTCCTCCAGCACGGAGCAACCCCGGGCACCCCACCGCACCCTTCCATGCCTCGGTTGCCCCCCTGGCCGTGGTGACCCTTCCCAGGTGTGCTGTGGGCATGGTGAGCCTTTGGGACAGCTTGAAAGGGCCTGCAAGGGGGAAGGTGCTTTGGAAATCAAATGACTATTGTTTTTTTCCACGAAAGATGAACAAATTGTACCATTCAAGGGTCAGCTCGGTCCATGTGAAGACCAGGCTATTGTAACCTCTGCTGTTTCTCTGAGCGATTTTTCTCCTGAAGAAGAAGCCGCCAGGCCAGTTCAGAGGGACTGCTCCTTCTGAAGGTGGAAAATGCCTGGCATTGTGTCCAGCCCGTGTTTGAAGTGGGAGAAAAGCAACTTTGAATAAGCTTTTTATGGGCCCCACGGCTCTGCTTGACCATAATGTCAGCTTGTAATTAGCAACAGATACCACTTCTGTCACTCACGATGTTATCATCAGCCGTCTTGCGTTTCAAAGTGAGGAGAGGCATGTAAATTATGGGCAATTTGGTCTCTGAAATGGGCTTTATAGTTTTTTTTCTGCAGGGCGGCCGAGAAGCCTGGAGTTTGTTACAGAGATAGCGGTTGAGCCGGCAGAGAGAGGAGCAGGAGAAAAGCAATGAAGCAACATTACAGCGCTGCTCCAGCAGATCCCTGGGGCAAACACATGTGTGCCCGCTCCCCGGGGAAGGCAGAGCTGAGTGGTAGGTCTCGCAGGGGCTGTATATTTTGAGAAAAGAGGAGAGCAGGTTTGGAGGCAGCCACCATCCTGCATCTGAGAAGGGAGGGCTCTGCAAGGCTTCATTCACACACCGGCGCGGAGAGCTGGACGGGGAAGATGGCTCGGTCCTGGGCAGCCAACGCAGCGTTGTTTCCTGCTCAACATATTGCAAGTACTTTGGCTGACTAAGTGTTAGATGGCCCAAGAACAACTGAGACAATATTTTCCCTGTATTGATAGAAAATGTTGCCTTCGACTAAAATACAGTTTTTGGAGCGAAGGCGTGCGTTTCCCAAACCAGATTTGACTTTTTGTATGAAAAACAAAACCCCCAGACTCATACCATTGCCAACTTGACCAACAGCAACTTTAACTTCTGTTGAAAGAAAGGGAGCAAAACTTTCTGCTTTTTTTTTTTGGGGGGGGGGAGGTAAGTCTATTTCTCGCAGCAAGCCCAGCGAGTTTCCCACATCCCTTGGCACTGCGCTGCAGCCGAACAGATCCCACTGCCAGAGTGCTGGGCTGAGTATTTGATTTCATCTATTGCTGTACAAATTACCGAGCGTCCTGTTTCTGCCTTGCTTTGGCCTCCTGCAGAAGGAGTCACACTGGAGCTACTCTTTGCAAGGGCTCCCCAGGAAATGGGCTAAAGCAGAATTTGGCCCCACGTTGGCTCTGGGGTGTCAAGTTCTCCCCTTTCATTTGCTGGAGGAATTCAAGCATCACTCTGCTGCTCCAATCTTTCTATCTACCACTGGCAAACAACGCAGCCAAAAAGGTTATCTGCCTTCAAACAGAAATAGCTTATGTTTAGAAAAGAAATTTTGTTCCCTTTAGAATTGCAACCACATCCTCAAAGCTGTTAACCTGAAAGTGAACTTCAGATAATAAAACTCTAACCTCACCCCTTCAGAAGAGCTAGCAGTCAGCAGCTACCTTTTGTACTCTCCTGCTATCTGCCTCATAGATTGCTTGATAGCACAGCTTGTTTTCTTTTTCAAGGGAAGACAGCTACTAAATCTATGCTCCCCATCCCTCTCCTTAGCACTCTTGGGCTTCTCCACAGCTGCAATGCTTTTCCATCGTCCCTGCTCTCAGTTAAATAAACATTATGACACATACTGATTGCTTTAACAAACTTTACTGTTCCACGTCCTCTGCAAAGCACAGTTATCTTTTTACGGGGAACATTCCTTTCCTGTTGCTATGCCTACTTCAGCACCATCCAGCACGATAGCCAAGACTGCTGAGCTAACCCCCAATTTCCAACGACTCCGGTTTGCTCATCTTGAAATAGCTCAGAAGGGGTGTGGGGCCAGACCGCCAGCAGATGTGAGCCGTCAGAGCTCTGCTGCCTGCAGCCGAGCTCCCGCAGTTTATCCCAGTTGAGGACCCGGCCATGGCTGTTGGAGGGTGAATGCTGTCTTCTGAAAATGCCCCAGAGCTAAAGATGTCTGGGCTAAAGTGAGGTGGGCGAAGGAAAAGGGAAAAGAGGGATATGGCTGCCAGCGTCACGGGGAAGGCTGGTTTCATCCTCCCCGTAAGGCTGCATTTGGAGTTCTGTAATTTGCAGCTAAATTGCAGAATCCAGAAATATTTCTGGCAAATGGTATTTCACAACCATTCATCATCGTCGTGCACAATTTCCTTCACATGACAACCTATGTTTTAAAACTTGCAAAGAGAGGGGAAACTGCCATTTGTTTTGGCCAAGTCAAAGTAGCCCTTGGCCCAGGGGCTCGGGGCGCGGTGGCTGCTCCGGTCGATAAGCCCGGCAGGCCAGCTCCTGCCAGGCGGGCACGGGCACCTCCTGTTTCACGCACACCATGCAACGGTTTCAAGAAATGAGTGTGTTTCAGTTTCCCCTAACCACCTCGTTTTTCTCCTCTAGCACAGCAGTGCCTATCGTCCATGCGGCTGTGCCACTCTGCTAATCACTGCAGGGCAACCTAGAGATGGTAATGACAAACTTCCCTGAAGGCAGTGGGGTCACCTTTTTCCATGCTGTTTCCACTGGCCCTTGTGCAAACACAGTCAGTAAAGGACAGGTTGGGTCCTCAGATACCTCAGTTCTCAAAGGTCTGATTATTTCTGTCTAGTGGAGACCCGGGTGCAATAGCCCCAAAATATTTCCAGTATGCTGGACAACACAGAGAGAGGTCAGTGAAGTTAAATAGGATTTCTGGCAGCTGACCTATCGTAACAAATAGTTCTTCCTCTAGGCATCAGCCAGAGTATTTCTGGGTGCGCAGGGTGTGTGCATGCACTGCCTTCGTAGCTCTCAGTTCAAATACTCCTGCACCGTCATGCGTGACACAGCCAAACGATTTTCTCCTTGTTCTAAGGGCATTAAGTGACACACAGGATCTAATTAAGATTTCATCTTGTATCTCTTTGTTTTGTTTTTTTCATGACCTAGCCGCAATACTTTGGACTGGGGGAAGTACAAGGGTGTGAGCAGAGGAAAGAACTTGAAAGGAAGTAGATAAATCCCAGCCCAAGTTCCTCCTGGCCCGTATCCGGCAGCGAGCGGCACATTGCCAGGCACACAAGGGCCCAGGGCAGCAGGCAAGGGTTGGGGCCAGCTCCCTCTCACGGATCAGGCCAACACTCACAGCTTGTTGGGGGATTCACCACCTTGTCCCCATCTCTCTCCCTCCCACCAAGTTCTGCACCCACAGCTATGTCCATCTCATGGGTCTGAGAGCAGCGGGATGAGGTATCCCAGGGGCAGGGAGGTCCTACACACCGTTGGAGGGGTCACCCCAGGATAAACCCAGCAATGGGGGGAGAGATTTCTGTCCATTCTCCTCCCAAATGGGGCTGTGCATGATGGCTCTCTGGAGACCCTCCACCTACCCTGCCCCAAGAGATACAGCAACAGCAGCCAGCTTCTCCCATAGCTGAACCCAGCAGTACCAAGGGATACTTCTGCTGGCAGCCCAGCAAAGACTCATCTCCGGCCACGGTAACACAGCCAGGGCAGTACTCAAAGCCTGCACAGCTCAGGAAGCGAAGAAACCAGAGAGCTGGACGGGCCCAAACCCAGATGGAGAGAGACGGCCACGTGAATGGAGGAAATGATTCAGAATCTGGAAATGTGAACAGCACAGGCCACGTGCGCTGGGTCTTGAATTGGCCTCTCTCAACATAGAACGGTTGGGGGTTTTTTTTGGGACTCAGACAGACATTCTTGGAAGCGTGTCAGGAGCAGGCCGGGTGCATGCGCCAGATCCACGTGGAGAAAACCTCCTGGTCTGGAAGGTCAGATGAGTTTTTTCCCTTTTCACTTTCTGCAGGTTATACAAGCTGGACACTAAACAGGCGCATTCCCTGTGGCCATCTGCTTTTATTGAAGGGGTAATGGATATACACATTACCAGCAAGCCCTACACCTAAGAGATGTACTGTGGGTTATAATAGGATCCAACTGGCCTTCCATGGAAAAAGCATGTCCAAAGGCTTTTCTGGTCCATCAGGACAACTTCTTTGTTGTAATTCCACTGCCCATTCCCACTGAACTCCAAACAGGTCAAGGCCAGCAGCACTGGAAAGGGCTCTTTCCCACCATACCCTGTTAACATGTGCTCTGCCCTGCTCCAAAGTGCAGCCCCTCTATCCTGGATCCTGAAGGGTTCCCTCTGACAGACAGTCCTGTGCTGGCCCCCCCTTCACCCTTCACCACCATGTATTTAAGCTCAGTTTAGCCTAACAAGGCTGCACTGCTGGTCCCTCTTTTACCTTTTCCAGCCCATTTCCTAGGCATGAGCTCTGGTTTCTGCCTCTTCACAGAAATGGGATTGCACAGTCTAATTGTCCTAGCCTTTAGGTAAAAATCGACCTTCATGACACCCCTGCAACTTCCACACCAGCTTGCTTGGTCTTCCAGCTCAACTGTTTGAGGCCAGAACACCGTCCTTTTTGCTTTGGCTCCTCTTTGCCCCCGTTAGGCAAAATGCTAAGGAGCAGCTAAACCTCCTTGGCTGCTTTTGCAAAGGGTTCCTCTGATCACTTGCACCTCCACTGCCATCCCACCTCAGCCCCTATCAGCTCCTTCCAGCCTTTGACCTCTCACTATCCCTGCAAGCTGCGTATTTTCCTAAAATCTCCTCTTGTCCTGCTCTTTGAACTTGCAGAGATGGAACAAGTCCACCTTTCCCTATTGCCTCCGGTGTGGCCTCTGCCAATTTACATCTCGGCTGGGTAATACAAAACCAAAGACAACGTTGAGGCCTTGGGTCCCCAGATGCTTGGATAATCTCAGATGCTGCTGCAGGAGTTGTGACACTCAAGGGAGAAGGAGAAGATCTAGGAGGGCTGGTCCCAGATATCGTCTTGTTAAATTTCACTTCATTAAACTGAAATGGGATTGAGTTACACCCCAGACAGTCTTTAAGAAATGCATTCACAGGGGGTCGGTGGCAGGGTCCAACACTCGGACACTCCTGGATGCATGGCATGGGGTGAAGCACTCAGGACCATAAATCAGTTCCCAACAGGACACCCAGATGAAATTTCTGAATTCACCCCTGAGCTGGCTCTGAATTTGACACTCGGGAAGGGCTAGATCTGCCCACTTAGGAAATTAATCTCTTCCAGACCAGCCTCAAACCTGATCCTGGAGGCAAACACACCTCACTGCCCCTGTGTCCTCTGGCCATGGACTGGAAACACCACTTAAATTAGTGGGAAGGGAGTCTGCTTTCCTGTTTGTGCAAGAACTGACTTCTCTGAAGATTTGCCAGTGGTGGGGCTGGGTTTAAGAAGAATGAAATATTGGTGAGATGAAGGAGAGCATCAGTGAAGGTCAATAAGTACTTCGGATTAAAATTTCTCCCCAGATTTATGTGAGGTTTGCATTGTCTAGCTTTCTTTTGCTGGGTGATTTCTTGCATTCCTGTGGCACAAGAAGCCAAATTTATCCTTGCTCTAAATCCATTTATTTCTCTCCTGAAATTAATTTTGCATTCGCATTTCAAAGAGCAATAATGGCAGGACAGTTACCAAGCTCTGTGAGACACAAAGAGTTGTGCCCACTGCAATACCATAACCATAAACATAGTTTACCCCCTCTGAGGCAGGGCTGTGGATGTTTTACCTTTGGCTTCCAGCAAGCCCAGCTAGCTTTGAGCCTGTTTCATAGTTCTTTTCTTTCAGGGGAAAAGGAAAAAGGATCAAAATCAGACCCACATTTCCAAAAGCACCCACTCCCTGCCATCTTTTCAGGAAAAACTCATGGGGAATCTTTCCTCCTCTTCCAGCAATACATGCAGAACAAGAATGGTTTGCTGAAAAAGTGGAGCAAAAAAAATCAGCAAACTTACACCAAAGCTGAGCAACAGATGACATCCTCTCTCTGAAGAAATGACATTATGAATCTGGTAAGGAGAAGGAACAGACTGTTTGCTGGCTTTTCTATCTAGGAAGCAGCAGACTGCCAGAAGTCTCCTGTAAATGAAAGTCCTGGAAGAGAGCAGCACGATCTGTCAAAGGGAAGAGCTGGTGCTAACCAACACCATCAACAACTGTTGACAGATGAACCTTCCCTAGACTACTGGGTCTGGAGAATTTCTGAGGAGTGAACAACTTCTGTCCATTACAGAGGCTCTAGCAAAATCCCTACAAAATTCCAACTCAGAGTCAGCTATTCCAGAAACAATTGAATAACTTCAGAATATCAAGCAAAAATCTAAATAATCCCTCTTGATCCTCGGCCCAGCAAAGGCCGGTGGGAGGATGCTGAGAACCCAGATGTGTGGAGGGTAGGTAGCAAGTATACTGTTTCAGCCACTTCTGCAGCCATTGCTCTCCTTGAATGATTCCTTTCCTCTTGGCCAACCCCAACACCAATGTCCCACCAGATTTGGTATGGCCTTAAAGCCAGTGTCACCACTCCTGTTCTTTCCCTTGCAGCAGCCACTCTCCTGGGTCTGGGTCAGGAAGCTATCTTGCTCTGCAGTCTTCAGATGGCTTCAGACTTCGGTGACAAAAGTGGTTTCACTCCTGTTGAGCTGCAATGATGGGAAGGGGACTAAAGAACTCTTGCACACCAACACTTGCAGCCACAGACCAGAGTCATACACCTTTTTGGAGTGCCAGGTATGTGAGGGCTCCCCCCAGCCCATTCCAGCTGCAGAAATCACTGCCCCCTTGAATCCATTGTCTCTCCTTGTTTGTGTCATCACCCCTTCCCCAACGTATGAAGTGTGCTTCTATCATTTCCTGTTTCTAATAATTTCCTACAGTTTAACCCAAAATGGGTTAGGGAAAAATGGAATAACCCAGTCGAATCAGAGGTGGTGACTTCCAGAAGGTGGCTGTGGAGAGCAAATGGGACGGGCTGGTCATATCTCCTTTTGCTGGAGCCACGCAACGGCACATGTACATAAACTTGGACCAGTCGGATAATTTGGCTTTGCAGGCAAAGAAATTGCCCAGCAGGGTGGCAGTGGCAGTGCCACCTCTATGTGGCATGACCCTGGTCACAGCAAAATTCTCTGTGACAGGACGAGAACATTCAGGGAACACCCAGGTCTTACTCTGGCCCACGTCCCTTTGCTCTGCAGAGGCAGGTCATTCCCCCAGTGTTCCCACTCCGTCCACCACCTCCACCCATCACACACCTCGGCACCATGCTCCACAGGCACAGGCTGGGTTCCAGCAACATCTCAGGCCACACCAGGTGGGAACATGGCCAGGTCTGGCTCAGATGGCTCACGTGCACTGTGAGGGACAGGATCAAATCGCAAATGCTTTCACCTACCTGCCAACGACAAGTTCCCCAATGCTTTTTTTCACTCCAGCCCACAACTTCTGCACCAATATATCCAGTAGCTGCTGGCTGTGGCTACTCCACAGGAAGAGGACACACTCTGGGCAGCTGGAATGAGCACGATGGGTTGTCATATCTGCTATTCCTTCTCCTCCTTCTTCTCTAGTCCATGGCCACCCAAACAAGATTTTACTGACTCACCTGTTTGTAAGAGGAGAGATTCATTCCTCAAGCAGGAGGCACAGAGCATGTAAATGCCCTTACCTTTTCCACAGTCAGTGTGGGTTTTGCTGGGAGGCTGACCTCCTTACGAGCCCTCTGTTTTAAAAGATCTCTTACAAGAAAGTTGTCATTCAGTTATGTGGCATTTTTACAAGTAAACAACTGCTCCTCAGAAATCAGCTCAAGTCCATCTGCAAAAGGCTGAAAAATGCCAAATTCCTGACTCCAGAAGACCATTATGTCTCACATCTCCCACCACCTGATCCAGTAGCAGATCTGGACTCATTTTCCAGCACGTTATATTTAACTCTGGCCTCTTAGAGCTGCAGATTGCTTAGCCCTGAAGCAGCGAGTTTAATAGCCCTTTCAGAACATCATTAGCATTAACTATTTTTACTGCATATTCTTGTTATTCATGTAAGCAGATCCCCTCTGGGCCTTGCTCCAGGCAATCCCTGGAGCATTCGCTCAAGTGAACTTGGTGCACTCCAAGCCGCAGCAAAGGGCTGCTCCCAAATTTCCTGCACGCGTGACGCTCACTTTGCACGTGCTTCACGGCTGGACCAGTGGGCACCCCAAACATGTCCTCAGGGTCCCTGGGCACAGCCTCAGAGCCCAACTGCACCAAGTTCCTCAGGCTTCTGAGCCAGAGGAGAACAAAATGGGCACTGGCACCAGCAGACGGGAGCCGAGCATCGCCGTGCTGACACACACCCGCCGTGGCCAGCAGCTCAGCTCTGAGCGTGTGGCAAGCAGACCCCAGGCAGATCCCCCTGTCCCGACACGCCGCAGCTGCAGGAGGGCCCCTTCCAGCTCTGCTCCACCCATGCACATCACTCTGGGAGAGAGAAACCTTCTCTGATTTTTTTGTTTGTTTGTTCTAAGGCAGTTTGCCAGCCTCTTTGTGTCACTTCAGAAGTGCAAACCAGCCTGATCTAGATCTCGGGTTCGCCCCTATTTTTTAAATGATATTTGGGGGCTGAGCCAGATTCTTAATTTGGAGAGATGTTACCTGATGGCTCTGGAGTGAGGATCAACACTAATACATCGTTTCCTCTCATTAGGTTTTCCCATTTGTTTTGCATTAGAAGCAATCCTAAGACCTATACTGCTGACAGGCGAGAAGTCTTCTCCCAGGAAGAGCCTCTCACTCTGATCAGGGCATTTTTCCTCATCTGCCGTGAATGTCATTCCTGCAACGTTCCCTTTTACTGCTCTGGGCTGCAGCTCCATATTAGGCCAACAAAAATAAAAAGTCCTAAAATGAAAACCTCCAGATGATCTTGGCAGAAACAGCACATCCATCACAAATGGAAATCACATTTGATAGTCCTCAATGGCAGGAAACTCACCTGGTTTTATTTAGTCTCCACGCAGCTATGTGCTATTGGCACTCCTCCAGTGTATCTCTTTCGAGAGGGACTTTTTTTTTTTAAACTCTGTAAGTGGCTGTCCCTCCTTATCTCAAGCACTCTGCATGTTTGATTTTCACTGAGGCCCTTCACTGAATTTTCTTGTTTGTCTGCTGTAAAAAAGTATAAGGGAACTCAGCAATTCATGCATTTACAGCCCTGTTCCCACAACAAGGTGCTTAAAATAAAGAAATTGGCTCAGGGTAATTGCTTGATATGAGAAAGATTACACAGGCGATGAACATCTGTATCACAGCTACGGTTGATGGCTCTGAGTGCTGTATCATGTGCCAGGAGACCTCTGCCAAAAAAAATACTGAAAAAAAAAAATTCCAACCAAACATATGCTTATATAAGGCTTATCCAGTATGCAAAGAAGCTCATGGAAAAAAAAAAAAAAAAAGGAAATAAAAGGAAAAAAGACTAGAGTGTTGAAATAACACAGGAAATTATGCAACTGATACCTGAACCTGAACATTGCAGATCCTATCCGGAAACCTCACTATCTCACAAAGCTTTGGTGAAATAAAATGAGTTATCCTTCTTTTCGAAACTGAACTTGTTGATACAGAGTCAGACGCAGGTTTTGCACCAACACGGTCACTGCAGGCCAGAGCAGCTGTAACACAGGCCAAGTTTCACGTCACCCTCAGCATCTGGGCAGGGTAAATCCCCCCTTGCCCTCCCCTCAGCTGCACCCTGCACGTCATGGAAACCTCCAGGGCTCAGCACACATCCGAGGGGCACATGGACTCTGGCTGCTCCTTTGCACAGGGTTGAATCGCCTCCGCAGCTTGTAGCATGCAAGCTGCGTGGACAAAAGGGAATGGAGAAACAAGGCTGGAATAAAATCCACCATGAATTTTTGCCAGAAATTTAAGCTGACCCAAAGAAAACTTGTTTCTGAGATAAGTTCAAGAACATTTCCCACCTTATTATTTCCATGTTTGCATGTGATGTACAGGAGGGCTGCATCCCTCCCCCTCTTCTCCAGGAACCTCTGCTTTAGGAGCTCTGCAATCCCCACTCATCCTAAGAACAGGAGTTAACCTGGGACTCCCAGAAATTCACTTGGGAACCTGAGGCAAAGCCACAGAACCCATAACCCCCATCCGTTAACAGGTGAGGGTTACGTGAGCTGCAAGTTCACCTCTCAGCACATGACAGGCGAACACAGTCGGGACTTGCCCAGGCACAGCACCGGGAGCTCAACATCACAGCTTCAGACTTGTAACGGGAGATCCCCTTCCCACCTAGCAAAAAAAAAAAAAA
>Ga0181612_144533_pt1 | contig 11294 bp, 8 predicted proteins | sample HoacroProtozoa21_FD_119630 | JGI IMG/M metagenome (GOLD analysis project Ga0181612, IMG submission 119630) | Hoatzin crop microbial communities from Cojedes, Venezuel. Combined Assembly of Gp0051906, Gp0051904, Gp0051908
ATGTTATTTTGTTTTCTCCCCAACGCTAAGACTATCAACAATTTCCTCTGTGTTGAAATAATTTCCATCTTATGATAACCACTAGATCAGTAAAGTAGCACACATCTCTTGATATAGCTACATCAATACACAGCACACCACCAGGTTCTGAACAAAGACCAACCAGAAGAGACCATTATATGCAACTGTTGCTATTTTCGTGACAGTGCCCTGTTAAAAATTGTTTACCCAGATTCAACACTGCATGGCAATGCCTTTAGGTTATAGTTTTTTTAGGTTGTACTTTAAAATAAGGTTCCTGAAAAATACACGTGATTGACTTTAAAATAATTAATGTCTATAGGTGTAGAGTAATAATTCTTAAAAGCATACTTGGAGTTTGATATTTATATCGTTGATATTTTCCTAGGTAGCACAAAAAGTAAGTAATACTTACGATATTTGAAATAACAAGAAGTAGAACAGATTTTCCCCTGCACTTATGTAGGGGAAAAGCAGAAAAAGAACAAAACGTGCAGGAAAGCAAGAAGCAACACTGCCATAGTTTGTACTGCCCAACTCGGAGACTGCAGATCCATCCTGGTGTGGGATGTGGGTACGATCAGGGCTGGGAGCCCTCCCTGCCCAGAGCGGGATGAGGAGGGAGAGGGACCGGGGGTCCCCTGGAGTAGCCACAACCCTCCCTTCCCCCCAGGCATGGAGGGGGGGTCCCCTCATTTCTGGGTAAGATGGAGGGGAGCGTTCCTCTCTCCCTCCCTGCCTGAGGTTTTCTCGGAGGATTGTAGCGATCAGCCCTGCGCGTTTGCTCCGCCCTCGTCTGTACGTAATTTGTGGGTTGCTGGAATAACACATCCATGTAAGTAATGTGCAATAGCATAAGACCATCGGCTTTTAGTTAATGGCACAGAAGGAAAATTTCTGAAATTCAATTTCAAAAAAAGAAAAAACCATCACAAAATGTAAATTTCCTCTCTTTGCTCCCCCAAGGTAATTGACCTATAGACCTAACTAATTCTGTCCAAATTGGAAAAACCTTAACAATTCAGAATTTTGACCGAAAAGAGGATGAGTGTATTTACCTCTTAGCTTTTGGTGAATGCTTTCTGATGTTCCCTTTAACCAGCTCTGCATTCAGAACATCAGCTGGCAGCTCATTTCTAGACAGCCTTACTAGAAGCGAAGCAAGCATCAGTACAAAGAGTTTTCAATCAATACAGGCCCCCCTAAACTGAGTATTCTTTAGGGCATACCTGAGAGAATTTCAACTCTGTGCATTTATTTGACAAATTTTATTTTTAACTTCAGATTCTTGCTGTTGCTTGCCTACCAATCCATCCAGTACACTTTTTTTTTTTTTAATTTCCCCCCTCTCTGGAGATTTTTTTAAACTTTATCTCTTTAAAAAAACTAAGCACAGTTTGTTTCCTCAGTCGGTCAGAACATTTCACACAGAATTTGTCCTTGGCATGGGCACTGCTCTGGAGAGAAGTATCAGTGATTTGAAATGCCTGGTGTAGGTTTTTAGCTGCTTTAACCTGATGCGGCTCCAATGAAGTTGTTACAAATGCTTCATTTAATGGTGATGAAGAAAAATCCCCATAGTTTAAAGGTCGGCCCCATTTTAGCCAGTTTCTACTGCTGCTACCACGGACGTAAAATGATGCCACACAAGCAAAGTTTGAGGCTTTTTGTCTCAAAGTTGCTTTGAATTTCAGATAAATACACAAAAGTATATATTATTTCTGAAAATGGGTGTATTTTGAAGTTCCCCATTATATGGGACTTAGTTTGTAAACTAAAAATGTGAAGTTACGTATGTCTGAGAGAAGCCTTATAGCGAGAAGTATTCTCTACATTTTACGCTTTTGTATAACGTGAAATTTAGATTATACATGGATTGCATACCTGTGATGCTCTAGCAGTTATTAAAAAAGTAAAACTACTTAAAACGTTAAAAGTTAAGAGCTTTTGGAAAGATCAGACTTCATAGATCTGTTCTCTTTTTCCTGCAGTCACACAGTATTATTTTTTTTTCCTAGTAGGATCCTATGAGTTGTCCACTGAACAGTATGCAATAAGTCACCAACATGTGTTTTTCAAGTTAAGTGAACTGACATACATTTTCCACTTGCCTTTGCCAACGTATTTGAAAATGGGATGGAACTGTCCCTGTACAAAACCCATTCTTTAAAATATCACTCCGCTTCCGACTGGGGCTTCAGCACGTCTCCTCTCTGCAAAACCACTGCTGTCTGTTCAGGTTGTCACATTGCTGAAGTGCTCAGAGGGCTGTGTGAGACCTCCGATGTAGGGATGATGGTTTGTGTTTCTAGGATGAATTTCAAAGGGACAATCGTGTGCAGTTACTAGCTATAGATGATTGATATAAATGTTTACCCCTGTATGAAGTATTTTACAGTTTTACTTGCAGATGTGTATTTATCTTGAGTTATACTTGACATAGAGTTTCTTTCAATTTTTTTTTTAATACTATGTGTGTATTTTGGAAACCTTTTTAGATGTTAAAATTTTTGAATGGTTACAAATATTTCTTGTAATACTGAATTGTTATCTTATCTGGAAACTTCGCAGTAACTTTTTTGTATATATTTGAGGGCCTTTTTAAAAAAAGTATTGTTCGTTTTTTGGGGAAAAGTTTTTACAATTTGGAAGCTTTCAGAAGGGCCTTCCTCACAACTAGAATACTAACAGAGGTAAGAGTTTTCTTAAGTATTTTGCAAAACTAAGGATGTATCCTCAAGAAAATATTTATGGAAGTAATTTACTTTTTTTTTTACAATGCTTTTGTCTGTATAAAGTATGCAACAGAACTACATTGAGAAGGAAATATTGTCTACATAAAATATTATATGAAAGTTGGTACATAATTCTGACAAAAAAACCTTGCAATTCTTTAAGCCATATTGTTTTTGTTATCCTTGGATGAAAATATCAGTATTAAGTAACCAATATATTATTCAAGTGCTTAGACTTGTATGAAAATGCTTATACAGTTTATTTATGTGTATTTGGGGAAGGATTGCTAGCAAAAGCTATCACTAGACATGTAGCAAGTGAGGAGCAAATAACAGTATACTGTCACTTTATGGCCTTGTGAGAGACGCAGAAGATGCTGAAAGCACTGCAGAGACGCGGCTTTCAGAAACTCCGAAGCACAAGCGTTGGGTTTCAAACAGTGGTTCTGTCCTTCCCCGAAACCAAAGGGGAAGAGGGTTGCTCGGGACGCTGTTTGACAACTTGACTTTCACAACTCTTTGTAGACTGTGAGCTCAGCTATGCAGTATCAGCTACAGCAATAATATCCATCAAAGGATGTAAGAGAAGAGGATTGAAGTAGATGATTGTAGGGGTTTATGTTTATTTTAATTAGAACTCATAGCAATATAGAATATGCATGTGCACGTATCTGAAGCATTTTTACACTTTACATTTCATGTAGTTTGATTATATTATGAAGGACTGGGTTTTTAGTTTGATATTTTACCATGCTAAAATGGGAGGTCTGTCCAACCCCGTACTGGATTCTTGTTTCCTTTAAAAGGTTATTTAGTACAGCACTCACTGCCTTGTGTACTAGTGCTAAAACTAACACTGTATCTTACCGATTTCTTCAGCTTTAAAAAAGTTAACCTAATTATTATTACATTTGTTTAGCTGTACCCACTGACCTTGTCAGATTCAGTTGGCGATTTGTATAATTTCTTATTCTGTAACTGTTAATAAACTTGTACAGCTAAAACAAACAAAACCTATGGACAAAGGCCTCAGAGGTACCAGTTCTGCTTCGGCAATCAAGATGACAGCTTGCTCATCTGGTGACCGCGTTGCTAAAGAGACTGTAAAACCTCTGTTGTGGATTGTCCATAAAATGGCATTCCGACATGTGCCTTATTTGCTGGATAGTATACAGCTTTCCTCTAGTATTCTAGCATTTTAATGCTGTATTAAAGTACTGCAAAAAAACAGCAAAAGAGTGGTATGGTTTTCTTGAATGTTCTTTCCTTTGAAGTTTTACTACCAGCTGCGCTGGCTTCCCGCTTACAGGCTGGCCTGCAGTGCAAACCTGCACCAGCACAACCATGACCCAGACCTCACGAAGAAGGGTTTCTCCACTGCAGCCGAGTCCCTGAGCCGCAACGAGCCTGGTCACATCCTGGGTGAGAGCACTTCACCCAAAGTCTCCTCTACTGGTGGAACAGCTCAGGTTAACGATGCCAGCTCTTGGTTTTTAACAGCCTGGCATGACCTAGCGTTCTTCTGAAAGAAAAACCTCCTGTAATCAGACAAAGTACACTTCTACCCTTAATGGTTGGAGAGAAAAGCTTAGGTGCCAGCAGGTTGCTACAACACAAAATAACATTCATCATTTTAAAATGTCATTAAGCTATATCACTTACAATTCCGGGGACTGGATCTAATTCATTCTTTGCAAACACTAGAAGTTGGCAAGAACAAGACCTACTAAATGGTTGTTGCTTAATGGCAATGCTCTTCTCTCATCCCCAATCAAAGTTCAATGGCAAGCAGTTTTTCTAGTGAGACCACCAATACTGTTGCAATTGGAAGTTGAAATAAGGTTGTCATGCAATTAACTTTGGACTTTAGGCATCCTGCCTCGGACGTGAGAGATTGCGTTCATTTAAAACAATCAGAAGCTTTTTAGTAGACACACCAGCACACAGTTCTTCTATAGGCCTGATCATCTATACAAACATGAGGCATATCTGACATTTGGAGCTTTGTATCATTGTGACACCATTTCTATTACGTGGCAAGCCTGGTTTCTGGGAAGATTTGAGTGCTCTTCCCATTCAGTCCGCATGAGAAAGAGCAAGAACGTGTGCACACATGTGCATGTCGGGGGGAGAGGGTGGCCAAGGAATCATACAATTCTGAAGCCTTGTAAAATGTGACTATTCCATGAAACAGTGAAAGACATCCTCCCAGTTGAGCCTCACAGAAAGGAAAAGCACATATTCAGAGCTAGTCAGTAAATTATTGTTTGAAAAACAAACAAACTGCTCTTCAACATAAAGCTTGCCAACAGCACTGTTCCCAGAGCAAACATGAGCCACAAAGCCAAAGTCAGAACTAAACCATGGCTTTCCACCAGAAGAACTGGGGACTCCTCAGATGCCGACACCTCAGATTTAGCACTCCACTGAGACCAGGAAAAGTGCCAAGTAGACCAAATGGGAAGCCCTACCTCCATATCACCACACTTTCTATGATTTCTCAAAGAAATAACTTTTTCTTATTTAAAACAAAATTAAATTAAGCCAAACAATATGGCAGACAAAAACGGTGAAACTACTTCTCACTCATTTTTCATTGCCCAGCCTTCCTGCTCTTTGTGAATGAGGTCAAGAAACAGCGCAACACCCAACAGAACAGCCAAATAATTCCCACTTGAAGAAAAATAATAGGGATTTCATAACAAGGATTTCATATAACATTGATACTGTGAAATAAAAAGCCGTTTCATTGCTGTTCATGGAAAAACAATTTAAACAGCACACCAAGGTCGCTATTTTTACTGTCAGTCACATCACATCAAAACCCCCGTATCTTGGATCCTCCCAATATATTAGCAGGTGTACAAACCAGACCCTAAATCCCAACCAGGAAGGACAAACAGTCTGCATGTTACGCCGGTGCAGTCTTGCTGAGGGCCCCCACACATGGATCATTCACTGCCGTATAACACAAGTCAAGTAAGTTAAAAAGGCTCCTCCTTCCTCCATATCCCTCCAAAGAAGGATGTACACAAGAGACCTTGGGAAGGGAGGAAACTGAAACTCTGAGGGCTGAATGCTGACAGTCAGGTCTTTCCACTAAGAACTAAAGAAACCACCTAACTGGAAGAACATATAAAATCCTTACTCCTGAGAAGCACCTAGTAGATAATCAGCTTCTGATCCTGAAAAAACAGACTACAACATTCAGCTTTGCTTTTCTCTAGCATTCACCTCCTGAATGTAAAGAGATAATTTCAAACTCCTGTCTCCCTGACACCAGCTGTTAGGTCCACAGTTACTCACCGAGCACTTTTGTTTTTCTGACAGTAATGCAATTGCTCTTCCTCACCACCGTATCTCAGAAACACTTCAAGCAATAACAAAAACCAACCAAAACCACAAAGCCTCATTCAAACAACATCAATAAATACCGTTCACAATAATTGTACAAACTTTAGGAGACCTTTTTAGTAGCTGAACATGCTGAGAAACACTTACCTCAGTCAGCACTTATCAAGTCTTTTTCTAAAGGGCCAAAACCTGAAGCTGAGGCAACCGCATGGATGAAGAGTTGGAGCTTCCCTGAGCTGCAGCCCAGGTGAGCGGAGACAGCCACCACTGCTCTGCAAGAGAACAGGACACCTTCAGCCACCCCTGGGTGAAAGCCCTGCCTAGGCACACGGCTCTGCGGCCAAAGGAGTTTACTGAATCAAGTAAAGTTTCTAAGAGGTGTTTAAGCACCTCCCAGCATCCTAAAGGTCCAGTGAAAGGAGCTTGTAGGGATGAGGGCATAGGCTGTAGCCAAGACATGTCCCCCCTTGCTGGGGACAAGAGGCAACCAAGCCGTGGTGGGCTTCCATGATGGGTTTCAGCCATGCTGTGCCCTTCTGCCCAGCAGCACGCCACGGCCGAGGACGTCCCAAATCAAGGTGGAGGTTGGTTAGCCTGCACCCACATTTCCCCATCTACTGATCTCTTTACTGATGTCTTTGACTCCAAGGGTACAGCTTCACACCCAGACAGTCCCTCGTGCCATTCAGACCCCTGAGATGCTCTTGTGTGAGTAAAAACTCGTAGGATCTCTGGGGAAAGCACAAGACCTGCAGAGCTGTGTTGAAAAATACTTCACAATTTATCTTTTGTGCCAGAAATATCTCTGCCCATCTCTCTATGAGGGGAGGAAATGTCAGTCTGAGACAGACAGAAATATTCAGACCAAAGGAGTCACATCTGGAGGCTTTTGTGAAACAAGTGTAGCTAAGAGAAGTGAGCTTCCCCCTCCCGATTTCCTTCCTACGCTGAGCCCTGTGCACCTCCTCACAAGAAGTTAGCACACTGGGAGAAGAGATAGAGGCTCAAATGAAGCTTTACAGTCCCAGGAAAGGTGAGGTTCAGTCTAAGGTATGTGTGATTTGCTCCCTCAAGGACTTTACATGTGAAAAATAGCTTAGATTTTTATTTTTTTAAAATGAGAATTTAATACACTTCATAAACCTGATCTTCTCTTCAACATCTTACCAGCAAAGGTGGCAGATTTCAAACAGCTTTCTAAATATGAAAAGGAGGGGAAATTTGTCACCTGAGATCTTTTTGTAAAGGTAGACAATACAGCTGGTAGTGTTTAACTTTACAGTAATGGGCATATAAAGCTCATTTTCACTACTGGCAGGTATTCTTGTATTCCTAAGAGTTAAAAACTGCTTTTCTTTTAACGCAGGTACTGCCTGGTCTCTAGCATGTCACCAATCCCTCCCAGGGATACCTAAGGAAAAAAAAAAAAAGAAATCTGCTATTAATTCACTCCAGAGCCCTGCCCTGTTCTCCAGGTCAAGCAAACAACAACAACAAAAATCCCAATGACTAATCCGCTAAAAAACCCAGATGGTTAAAATCTTTTCAGTGACTGAAATGAGCCACATATGTTTAGATTATAAAGTTGACCAACTTCAGCAAAGGCTCCTTCACCTGTAGATTTAGTTTGGAACTGTACATGAAATAACTGGAACTGCAAACTTCCAGTCCCTAGATGCCTCCTACCCCCCCGGTTTCTCTTGCCCCTCTCAGCTCCCCCTTGTCGCCTGTATTTCCCAGTTGTTGGTCTTTCGTGGCCTCTTTATTTCAAGTCTGAAGTTATATTATGCGCTTTGCACCACTCCTGGCTTTCCAAAAGCAATATTTTCGTGTTACAATAACGTGCTGTCCCTCCCCACGTCATTAACAGCATTCCCACACACATCCTGACCAGCCCGTGCCCCACGCTGCCCGCGGTGCAGGCAAATGCCCCTCTGCTCTCCGCTGCCACTGGGAATTTAAGAAAAATCATTTGTCCTACAGTGTTGAGTAATTTTGTTTTGTTGTGTTTTAAATAACAAGCATTTATTTAGGAAGCACTGAAAGGGCCTGAAGTCTGTTAGAAGTACTCGGAGAAGTAGCTAGGCCAACTACTCAGGTTTCCACCAGTGCCGAGCCCTGGGCACCTCGAGATCAGAAGGAAGCAGGAGCGGGACCATGGCTATTTCACTGCCCTTGCTGGGAGCAAAGTGAGGTCTCTGTAGTCAAGTCATGATTGTGGTTTCTGATCTTTTTCCAAAAGTCCTGGTCAATGGTTCAGCAGAGAACCAAAAATGCCATGTCTAAGGCAGACAGCACTACTCTGCAAGGGGTGGGAGCTGGGTTCTCGGTTGCCCTGTCACTCCCCAACCATGCCCACCTGCAGCTGGGTTACCGCCAAATAACCCTGACCGTTTTTTCTTCCCAGAGCTCCTTCTGTGACTCCTCAGACAGCTCAGCAGCTCTAGGAGCCCTCCTTGTCAGGGATGAATCTGATTATTCCACCTCACGAAAGGCCTGTTTGAAGCCCTCATCGTTGTTCAGGCCAGGTGGAACCATGGAATAGCTCCTTGGGGCGGAAAGCACATTGCTCGAGGGAGCGCTTTGCTCCCCAGGACCTCAGGGGACAGAAGTGACACGGTGCCATGGTTTTGCAGCGCAGCAAAAAAGTATATCCCAAACACAGCAAGCCGGGTGCGAAAATGACCTTCTTGAGTTCTTCTTTTAGCACGTTTGGTCGCCTGGTGAGAAGGAGCCCGAGACGGAGTTAGCAGACGGGTCTGCAAGGTCGGTGCTGGCAAATCTGGAAACTTTTGCAGGCTCTGGCTCCAGCCCCAGCTCGTCCCCACTTTCCATGAATGCCTAATTGAGACTGCCTGGATTTTTCCGCAGAGGTGGGAGCCAGTTTCCAGGCAGGGCATATGGGTGTATTCTGTAAGTCTTCGCCTTGTAAAGTTTTAGTACCCAAAAAAGCCTCCCGTCTCCCGTGTGATTCAGCCGGCTGGCAGGGGAGCGGCGGACGGGCAGGGGTGATGGCTGTTGCTGTTGGCAGGAGAAACCAGAGGGGAGGAGTGGGGATGAAGCGGCTCTTTTAGAGAAACAGTGCCGACAGCAATCATCTCATTTCTTTATGGGGCATGGAACCCTCTCACGGTACGATGCTAAAGTCCCTGCGAGACAGAAAACTCGCCTACAGCCGCAGCACGGGTAGGACAGACAGCAGTGTGAGGGTGAGGGTCTCACCACCGCGGCTCTTCGTCCCTTGACGACGCCTGCGGCATTCGCCCTGATGCGATCCGCGAGCGGGGCACCATTGCCTACCCCGTCGCCCGGCTCAGCGTGTGCCGGGGAGCATCTGCAGCAGCCAGAACTGGTCTGAGCCGCTGCTCCCATACACAGAGCGGCACAGAGCCACGGCTCAGCATCCCACGCCGCGAGCTTTACCCCCCCACTGTCTTCCCATAGGTGCCTGAGTCAATATTAACTTAAGCCCAGCAGCCAGGTAACACCCGGCTAGGAAGCCGTCTGGCTCCCCGACACGCCGTGTTCACCCTGTTCCTCTCTCAGTGGGCCAGACCCTGCACCTGCCAGACAGAACACGGAGGATGGAGCGGCCCAGCCTGTCACAGATCTTGGGGCTTCATATTAACAAGATGGAAATTATTTTGGACAATTAAGCATACAGATGAAAGGCCAACTGGCTGCACATGTTATGTGGGGCATGACCTAAAAGCAATCGCAATGATTGAGATGATGTAGTGCGAAAGCTGGATTAAACAGGTCAAGTAAATTTGGAGCAGCTAAAATAAACCAAACTCTCTTCCAAAACATACGTTGTGCTTGCCACATAAGATTGTTGTGCTGTGGTAGCATGTCCCAGACATGCCAAAACTGTGACACGCTTGTTCCAGGGTCGCAGTGCCAGAGGGAGAGAGCGAGGATGGTTACTCTGGAAAAAAAAAAAGCCAGTGGGAAAGTAGTTCTGAGAAAGTCACAAGCACTCCTGAACGAGCTGCCTGATGAGGCTTTGCACATCTTCCCTGCAGCCAACCTGCTCAAAAAACCGAGCCCTAGAAGGGATCCAGGCTCACACCAAGCAATCAAACGTGAATGAATGTTCTGGGCTTTTGCTCCCCTCTATAAACATTTTCCAGTGAGTGGTAAGCTGTTTTAAAAGCCCCCAGCAGCTTGGCTGGGAGCTGGAGACATTTTACAACATCTGGGAATGATTCCTGAATCACTTCCCTGCATACACCTGTACCGGACTCCCTTTGCGGCCAGTTTGCTGTGGGCAGCCAGCCCATACTGCCCTTCCATGGCCAGGGCGGGGAAGGCATCACCACCAGCCTGGATGGCCAATTCCCATCCCGGCATGGTTAGGGTGGGGTCTGCAGGAGTGGCTAACGCTGCGAAATGCTCACCGTTCCTCTGTGCTGACCTCACTTCGAGCCGTCACCAGCAACAGGCAGAGTGCAATACGCTTTATTGGAGTGATACGGCCGTGTAGGAAAATAAAACAGCCCTCAGCCACTCACGGGCAGATTACCCAGGCTGGGCATCAATCAACCTGGCAACACAGGGGATCCAACGTGAGTCGCAAAAGGGCTTGGATGAACTGCAACCCTTTCCCATCCCATGGTCCTCTGTGATCACCCATGCTTAGGTCAGTGCTGCTCGGTCTTCCATGGTGCTTTTATTTTATTTTCTTATGACTTAATTGCCATATGCTTTGCATTATCTTTGTTTTTTCTTTTTCTCGGTCATCCCAATTCTTCTGCTACACCAGATAATCAAGACTTGTCAGCAGTAAGCCATTAGAAAGTAAAACACAGCACTTGAAAGATAGGAAATGTCAAGGGTCGACGCTTCAAATTCTTCCTTGTATGGAGCCCTGCAACATGTAAAGAGTTTTATCCATCTTGAACTCATCACTAGAAAAGTGTTTTTAGCCTGTATGTGTGGTTTCAGTGCTGTTCTTTCGATCGGCTGTATTTCAGTACCGCTATCAACTGCCAAAGCCCTGCCTCATTTGCAGGGGCTGTGAGGGAGAGGGCATGTGGTGTGCAGTTACAGAATCACAGAATGTTCGGGGTTGAAAGGGACCTCTGTGGGTCATCTAGTCCAACCCCTCTGCCGAGGCAGGGTCACCCAGAGCAGGCTGCACAGGACCTTGTCCAGGTGGGTCTTGAATATCTCCAGAGAAGG
>Ga0181612_180463_pt1 | contig 11294 bp, 8 predicted proteins | sample HoacroProtozoa21_FD_119630 | JGI IMG/M metagenome (GOLD analysis project Ga0181612, IMG submission 119630) | Hoatzin crop microbial communities from Cojedes, Venezuel. Combined Assembly of Gp0051906, Gp0051904, Gp0051908
ACCGGTCCCGGGTAGACCGGTCCTCCCCGCCGACCCGGTCCCGGGTAGACCTGTCCTCCCCGCCGAACCGGTCCCGGGGAGACGCGGGGGCCGGGCCGGACGCCGGGCTCGGGGCGGGGGGGGGCGGGGTGGGCGGGCCGGCGGCGGGGGTTACCGGGGCGGGAGGCTTCCGGCAGCGCCGGCCCTGGCCCGGGGGGGGAGGCAGTGACTTGGTCTCCGTGGTGGGGTGGCCCCGCAGCCGGTTGTTACTCAGCAGTCCTCGTCTGCCGGGATCGTAAGACGTCGGGTTTCCGTTTTGCCCGGGTGATGGGCGCGCTGCGGGTTTGGCGACTGTTTGATGCACTCGGTAATATTGCAAAATGAAAAGAAGGAGCGCTCCGGGAGGCGTTGCATAATTGGACGTGCTGCTCACGAATACCCTTTTTCTGTGTAAAACGGAAATCCTGGGTGAGGGCTTGTTATGAGCTGTTTTGAGCATCACGGATTTACGATACCTTGTTAACGTGGCTTGGGGCCCTCAGGCTCTTAAACAAAAACATTTACGGTTGAGGCTTTGGAAATCGGCGTAGTGCTTAAGAAAATAAATGTTATCGTTGTTGATAGAATAACAACCTGTTGGTGGTTACACCCTGATATGTCCTTGGCCTTAATTCCACTGTGAAAAGTATGCGTGTTTAACACTGATATATTTCCTGATATGTGCTGGAATTTAGTTGCTCTCTACTTTTAGCCTGTCTTTTTTTTTTTGACACAGTGCGTTATGTGTCCCATATACTCAGGTGGTTTAGAAATACATCCTCTGCCTGTGTGATTTTTTAGACTCACGAACATCTAAGGGAGCAGTTCTGTGTCAAATACCGTAATTAGAATTTTTCTTCAATATTTAGTTCTGGAACATTAAAGCTAATGTGAGTTTGTTTGTTTTAACGTTTCAGTCAGGTCATGCGTTATTGATCGTTACTCAGCATGTAACAGTGATGTGATAGTAGAACAGTTCAAATTTGAGAATAACAAGATCAGGGTTATTTTGGCTTTTAAAGGTGTAAGAATTGGAATCTTTGCTCATAAGTTTGCTTATATAAGATAAAAACTACTTGTAAAATTTAAAATTGTCTTTAACTTGAAATCAATTTGCATGTTTTCAGGACTTACGATGACGTTAAGGAATGGAAACTGGGTTTGTATACCCATGTATCCACACCCCAATATATGTATTTTAAAAATGGGCTGATTAATCTATTTACATTTGGCCTGTTCACCATCTTCCAGCTTGTTACAATTTTTTCTTGATTAAAGTATATTACTAAATGAGGAAGAACCCAGTGATTTAACTGCCAGAATTCAGGAGTATTTCTTCGAAAAAGAATACTCTTAAGTACTCAGAAGTGTCTCCTGGTTAAGGGTTTGAGGAAGACTTTCAGGGAAGGATTACAGTCATTGATATGTACTTGTTTGCAAAAACTTAAGACCTTAAACTTGGCCAGGTGGCTTTTCATAAATTAATGTGAATTAATTTAATTGAAAAGCTGTTTTCCTGCATTTTCTGTCTTTGCTGTTTATGCCTTTCTGAAGTAATAATCTGTTACCTTCTCTGTGGTACGTTGGTCATACAAGTAATACCAGCTTTGTGTTGATGTTGTGCTCTCAAAAATTCTTTCCCTACCAGTTGCTTGCAAAGATGATTTCGGATATGTCAGGCATGCAGTTTTGAAAAATCAGGATGAGAAAAGACGTTAAAGAAAAAAAGTCTTAGCTGCTTGTCAGTGAGTGGGCTTCCAGCCAGTCACTGGTATGGTCCTACTTTAATTGTTCTCTGATCAGCTGGGGAGTGAGAGAAGATCTTTTGGGGATGCTTTTTGCCTTTAAAGGGTAGGGGAAGGGTGTAAACCTTGTTGTAACTAAGGGTGCTTCAGTCTGTCAGCTATGGTGCTAGGGACACAAATGTCTGTCTTTTTGGTTTAGAAATTGGTGGAGGCAGGGAAATGTATGCTGTCAGGTTGATGGTGAAAAACCCGCTTCACTAGCGACAGAAGTTCCATGAGGATACTGCATTTAAAGGAATAAATTAAATAGTCGTTCTTAAAAATCTTCTTTACTGTCTGAATACTTTTAGTGAATTGAGTGAGATAAGATCTGGGGAAATTCTGGAGTAACTGGTATTAAATGTCAGTTACTACTTTTGATGATTCTCATCTGATGGTGTTTGGAAATTGGGAGACAGCTGAGGTGTTTCTGTGGGGGATCAGGAGTGCTGCTCCTGTGACCAAGTGACTGCCTGAGCTTGGGAGCAGTTCTAGATCCAGAATAGGCAAAGCAAGTGTCTCCTTGGTAGCACTTCTGATGCTGTCCGGCCCAGGGAGCTGCGCTTTGGGTGGGAAAGGCTAGGGGCAAAGGCAGGGATTTGAAGTGAGGCATGATTTGATGTGGTTTATAATGCTAGGCCAAGGTGTACCTTCTTGCTTTTTGATGTTGTTCATTGGTTTTCTTAATATTTCTGCACCAGTGCTTAAACACCTAACTTATTTAATGGGTAGTAGTGTATTCCAAAAGTTTGGATACTGCATCAAAAGATTGAAGGGGCAGAAACTGAGTTGCGACAAAAAGTTTTTACTTGAATGCAGTCTGTTGCACTAGCTGTACCCAGAAGTGTGGGGATAAGAGCTAAGCTGTGGAGTTTGAAGCTTTATTAGGCTAATATTTTATATTGATAATAATTCTTCTGTGTGTGGTGAGCATGGACTAGAACTGTTACCTGAAAGCTATCAGGTTTTTACGCTGGTGTGTGGAAAATCATGCTGCCTCTCATTCAGTTCATCCACTTATCAGCTGATGAATTTGCTGATGCTTAGCTCGTCCCTGTTGGCAAGAAGCTGCGGTTGGTCTCCCGGCAACGCAGGTCCGGCTGAGCATCTCTGTGCCTGGCTTGGAGATGAAAATTTTCCATTGCGGGGAGAGGATTTTTCCTCTCGTGCTAATTCTTTTATCTGGCTTTCTGTCTTGCCCAAGGTTATTTTATCTTTGAAACAATACAGGGATAGCTTTCAAATATTAAGAGGCTACATTTTATAGTTTTAAGATACAACTGCTGTAGATGTGCATTTCCATAGCTTTTCTTAGAAATAGCTCATTAGAAAATGATTTTGGACTGTTTTGTTTTAAATAAGTGTTTTGTTTTAAAATAATTATTTCTTCCCCTCTTTTGCAAAAAGCTGTATGACGCAGTATTATGTGCTGTAAGTAGCTAGAAGTTTCTCCTCCTGCAAAGTCTGAAATACTGCAGACATAATGGAAGCAAAACCGTTTGTTCAAATGAAGGTCTGACATCGATTGTGTTTAATCGGGTGCTTAGGAGCTTGAAATCTTCACAGAAAGCTTTTGCAGCTTCTTGGCTTGTATAGCAATGGGTCTTTGAAGTCCTGACTCCATCTCAGAAAGATGGGCTGTGTTAGAATAAGGTAACGATAGCCTTCATGATAGGTACGGAAAGTACTCTTTCACTCTACTGGTTATCAGATATTTAACCAGCTGTCTTTGATAACCTGTGTGTGGATTGCTAGTGCACATGGAAAATTGTCTATTGGGGGTCATTGGAAGCAGTTAGTGCCCGGTTTTGCATTGTTTTACTGGAAAAAGAAAGAGTTGCTCATAAAAAGGTTTTGGCCACCAAGAGTCTTGCTTTATGAAGACAAACTCTGTGTATGTGCCATGGTGAATGGTTGCGCAAGAGGACAGTATGCAGGTGGTGGCTGGTTTGAAGCTGTATAGGTGCTCATCAGCCAGTTAATAGCCCAAACAGAACAGGTAAGTACTGGATTCACGCAGTAGCCTTTCAGCTGTTCTGCCTCTCTTTGTCCCTGTCTTCTGTCCTGCTGTTTTTATATCAAAACAAATTGGAAGGAACTGAAAAAAAAGAAATTCTAATGACTTGCTGAAACTGGTTGATGATGCCTCAGGTTGTTGAGACTTAGAGTATACAAGCTCAAGGACAGAAGATACAATTATTTAGGCTATTTTTTCTCAGAAAATCACACACAGAAGAAGCAAGAGTTTGGAGGATTTCTGCCAGAATTTGTATTATAAGAAACACAGCAAAAGTGTTTATCTTATTTTCTTGAAGCACAGAGGGCTTTGAGAATACCCAAATAGCTGTGCAGTGCTGTGATGCAGAAATTTTCTACAGTGCCTGAAACCTTCTCAGGAATTGTGGGTGCTGCCTGATTTTATGCTTGTTGAAGATGACCTCTTCCTTTTAACATTTGCACTTTTCATTTCTCGTATCTTTTTCCAGAAGAACATTTTGTAAGTAGGGGGAGAATGTGATGGCAATTGATTTTTAATTTTTTTTTACAATAAGATTAATGTAGTTCCCTGTTAGAAAGGTGAGGAGTGAAACTGCTGACATGATAGGCATCATCTTGGTGTTTCTGAGATGTTAGCCCTTTGAGAAGGTTGATTTCATTTACCTGAATATACAGGGTTAAATTGATGGGTGGATGTGCTCATACTGAAATAACTAGCATTGTACTTGGGAGTCTGTTCGAGCTAACTTAGGAAAAAAAAAAAATGGATATGTCTTAATATAATCAGTCAGTTTTCTGAAGAGACATCTGTGAATATGAAGGTTGGGAGTATAGTTCTAGATGGGGAGGGAACAAGACATTTGTGGAGAATCATCTCAGAAATTGTGGAAACAAGCAATCTCTCAGGGATGAGGGGTAAATGAAGTAAATGCTTATGGAGCTGCAGTGAGTTGTGTGGTGAGAGGAGGACTGTCTTCCAGTGCTGTTGAAACAAAACCTTTCAAGTATTTAAACTGAAATGCTGAGTGGTGCTTTCTTGGTTTAAAGTGCAAATAATGATTTAACATCACTATGCACAGTTTGCTTCCAGAAAACAAAATGATGTTTCATAGCTTGACTTCTCCTTGAAGTCTTTTTCTTCCCGACGGTGTGCTATTTTTCAGAAGTACAGATTGGAAAACTAATACAGTCTGGATGGTGGTGCCATACTGCGAGTTTTTGAAGAGACAGTGCACTTTTGGCCTTCATCCTGTCAGAGTCTTCCGTTTTTGATTAGTGATGGTTTCTCTATGCAGACAGTTGTGAAAACCATGCTTGCTTGTGCTATGGAGTCACTGGCTGCTATAAAAGTTGCCTGTAAAGCAACAGGTGTGTTTAAGGGAGTCAGACTTAGTATAGATGTGTCCCATTAGCTGGGCTATTAAAACTGTCTCTTTTCAATCATTAAATGTATTTGAGCCTGCAGGGTGATGAGAGCAGTACAGCCAAGCTCCTGCAAAAGCTTCCTTTTACAGATGACTGAAATCGATAAGATTTTTTTCAAGTGGTTTTGTACTGTTGTTTGAATGTGTAAACTGTATGAGACGAAAATGGATTAATTCTTTGACATTATTATGATTATTATGGTGAGCCTGTAATTGGCCCCAGATGGTGTACCATGAGATCACTGGAAGATAAAACAGGAAATATGTAAACAATTTTTCTTTAAAAAAAGCATTTTTGAAGTACTGTGCAGGTGTGTTTGTTCAAAAGGTCCTTGTCCCTTTTTACTAGGGAGAAACTGCTTGAAATGAGTTATGTTTACCAGAGGAAACATTCATGACTTTCTCCTTAGCTTTGTTGTCCCACATCAGTGTCTTGTAAGACTCCTCTACTGTCCTTACTTGCTCACATCTAATCTGCTGCAGTTCAGCAAGAAGCACAGTGAAATTATTCTTTTCTATTTTTGATGTTTGAACTTCTATGATTGCTCAGTCATCGTGGAGGGAGCTATATGTTCAAGGTCTTAGGACCCAGTTATTTTCCTAACTCTTTTTCAGGGAAAGTGCCTGTAGTGGTCACTGAATCATGTAAACTCTTGCCTTTTGAGATGCAAGTCTGTGTGGTGTTATCTGATTTGAGATGCATTTTCAGTAGTTTGATATATTTTGAATCATAAATAAAATTACAAAAGGTATGTTAAATACATCTCATGAATGTGAGCTGTTCTGGAGCAAAAGCTCTGTCTATCATGATCATGAGAAGTAAAGTCTCAGAACCTCCACTTGAAGAATTACAGTTGTGAATGTGGATAAGCATTTCAGGGCTGATGAATATCTCCTCCTGGGCTACTTTTTGACCAGTTTATGCAGAAAGAGACTAAACTTCTTAATTCAAAGTATTTGATGGTATAGATGAATATACACATTAATGGGATGCCTGAAATATGTAACTGTGCATTTTGGACACCACTCTTCCTGTAATAGTTTATTTATAGATGATCTTTCCTTTGTGCTGCTTTAGAAATTTTTGCCCAAAGAGTTAGACTGGATTGTAGGATTTGGGCATCTAAGCTTAAATTTAACAATCTTACATGGTGGGCTGCTAGTGCTTATGGTTTAAAAAGTGTTAGGGATTTGGATTTCTGAAGGGAATACAGACAGCAAATCTTTGTGTAGTTAAGTGGATGTGACCTTTGAATAGGACTTGACAGTTGTCCTCTTGAGCAACTTCTCATACATGGCAAATTGGTCACAACTCAAGGGCCAGTCACAAAGATACCATGTTCTTTTACAGAATGGCTAGAAATACAGTTCCCAGACTGCTAAATTCATGGTAATGAGAAAGGCATAGCCTTGGACTTATTAATGCTGGAATTTCTGGGGAGTTGGGTATCTTCAGTAACACTTTCATGTGTGTAATCCACACAATTTAGCTCTTGCTGTCATATTTTCAGAAGTCTAATGGCTGAACACTATTTTAGTTTCTCCATGACAAAGGGCAGTATTGTCTGTTTATAGCAACTGGTGGTTTTAGCTGCTGGTGCCACAATACTGTTTTAAGATGGATCAGTTTCTAAATATGAAGTTTAAGTAGCTTAATTTTGGTGGTTCAGATGTCTTAGCTTCCATGGCATTTTAATTTGGAAAAGAGGCTAGTTCTTAAATTACACAATCCCTGGAAAAACTGTATGGATCAGAATTGCATACTCTTTTCTGGCTGAATATGCTTAGTAACCTGTAACTTGGCTTTATTCTAGTTCTAGGGGGGTAAAATAGCTTTGCTTGAGAGGCCTCTCTGGCATTTCTCCAGAGCTGTGTGTATGTACAGATTACAAATGCTGTAGGGAAAGCAGAAAGCTGTTTCTTTCTGGGATGTTAGAAATTAGTTGTACTGAGCACACAGTCTCCTCACTGAGGTTTAAGAAATTGCGGGTGAGGGGTTTCTGTGCACACTTATGTTAAGAAAAAGCTAGAAGCTCTTGGAGACCACCTTGGTTACTGCCTTGCTTTTCAAGACAAAAGGGTTGGGGAAATGGGTTTCTCCTGGTAATGTAGAGGTGATTTAAGGAAGATGGGGATAATGATTGTGCTTGAAGAGCAATAATAGAACATTTTGCAGCTTTGGATTTTTTTGTTTATGGTTTGGTCGCTTAATATGTTATGCTTAGATATATCAATGGTCCATAATTCTTAGTTTCATCTGTTGAAGTTCCATTCAAAAGTCCGTCTGATATTTGCTACAAGAGGTAGCTACCTGCAGCTGTGGTATTGAATTTACAGGTGTAAATGCATGTCTTAACCTGTGTGGCAGTGTTTATTTCTCATAGTAACTGCTGCTTTATTTGGGTTATATTTAAGGGAAGACAAAACTACAACTCCATGTTTAGAGAGTAAAAGGAGATAGCATAAAAATGTTGCTACTTCAAAAAGAAATATTTTGTGCTGAAAAAGTATGTTTATATACATTTGTCAGCATCTGGGTGTGGTGTGACAAAACTCTTATTGTATGGGCCTGATTCTCTCTTTACAAAAAGTGATCTCTACAGAGGGTGCTGGCATACACCCTGGAGAAGCTCATAGCAGAACCAGACCTTGAACGTAGCACTTGGGAGTCCTTTGCCATTGTAGCCAAAGTTGGACTGTCCGCCCTCTGCTTTCAGTGGAGGGGAAAAAAGATCTGGAGGAGTAGTACCTTTAGGTGTGACATACCTGACCTGGGGTCCTCGGAAAAACATAGGGCATTGCAGGATGTTTTCCTGCACTGTAGTTTTAAACTGTCTTGAGGTTTTTTAGTTAGTGTTTTGAACATGTGTTAAATTGTTAAATGTTTACAAAAAATGTAGGAACATTTTTTTAAAAATACTAAATACTGTTTCAGCTGTGTTTGGCTTGTCATGTGCCAGTGACAGGTGAGCTCTGGCACAAAGCATAGAATTTTCTTAAAATATGATGCCAGTGGGTATTATTCAGTGTTATTGTTAAATTACTCCAATAATGGAGCAAAAAAATATATACAACTTGGTACAGGGAGTTCCTGTATTTGGTATACAGAAGGGCAAGGGCTGCTGCTTTAATTTATTGAACTGCTGAACAGATACTTTCCACCTGTTAAGCATGCATTCTTTCTTGGTGGGAATCCTTTGTTCACAGCCTAATGTTAAAAATAGGATTAGCTTTCTACCCTGATGGGCCAAGACTGCTATCCAGTTAGCTCTGTCACTTTCCCAAATGGTTTTGCAAACATATTTTGTAGAAACTTTGTCACTGAGTTCATGTACAATTTTGGGTTCCTAGATTCAGTCTGTTTTGTGTGATTAAGTAAGTTAATTTTAGTTTTTTTTATTTTCTTGTATCTGGAGAAGTTCTTTAATTCTTCCAAATTACAGCAACATGTTGCTGTAGTTACCAGCCATTTAATAAAGACAGATTAAAAAAAAAAGCTTTATATCAGCACTTATAACAAGCAGGTGGTTTCTTTTATTGGTATAGCCTGACCACCCTACATTCAACAAGAAGAATTTGCGCTTTTTTGGCTTTTTGCATCTATAGGTGGTTATGATACTCATCACTACAGTGCCTGACTCCCATCACCCTGATGATTTCCTAGTGAAGGCTATAGTAAAAGTATACTATAGCAGAAGTACTTGGAAGGGGAATGCACGTGTAGTCTCAATATGTAGGTGTGGAGGAGTTGGTATTTTACTCTTGGATTTGAGTGTTCCTGCTGAGTATTTTTACAAAACCTCATGGTTACTCATCTCTGAGTACAAGTCATGTGGAGATAACTTAATGATTGTTACATTTATTGATTTGCTGCAGAAGAGCTTAAATAACCTTTACTTGCGTCGAAACTTACAGCTCCGCTTTTTTTTTTTTTTTTTTTTTTTTTCCCCTCACAACCACTTTGTTTGAAGTTATACTTAATGAAAAGAGGGTTTTCTTCCACTCTAGCCTTTCTTTTAAAGTAAGCTCAATGGAGCAGTTTTCTGAAATACCTTATGGGTCTGAGTATGTCCGGACGCTAGCCAAATCTATTAGTGAATGTTGCAAAAACCTACAGCATGCTGCTGCCTTGTGTCATCTTTTGAACTTGCATTTAGGGGAAACAGAAAATGAGTCAGCTAAAAAACAGTATGGTCGCCTATGTGGTGTCATACCCCCCCCCCCTTTTACTGCTTAAACTTAGTGGTATTGTTACTGTTGAAGATAAAAAAGGCTTCAAAAACTTCCTAGCATGGGACTTGCATTTTATTTAGAGGTATAGTGCATCTTCAAGGTTAGGAATCTATTAAAACAGTTGTGAGAAATGGATGCAGAAATCTTCCGTTAAGAACAAAAAACACCTGTTGTACAGGGTTTGCTTCCTACTCTGTATGCAGTTCATCTTTAAAATGTAATTTTGCATTTCTGATACTGTTTTAAGGCAGCTGACTAGACACTAGAGAATTTGAGTGTCTCCATTGTAGTCTTAACTTCTGGAGCAGAACACACCAGAGTAACTTCAATTCATGAGCCAAGCAGCAACTGAAGTGAATATTGGAAGCAACCTCTTACCACTGTTAGACTGGGCAAGATTGCTAATAAAGTGGTGTTAGGTGTAGAGGAATGGCATTGGTTTTCCTCAGAGTGAATCACAAGTTGTGGAAGAACTTTGAGCCTGATCATGTTTAACATAGCTAATGTTTTTAATATTCTGATGTTGCATCCTTTGCTTTATATTTTGTGTTCTTTGATTCAAGGAGTGAACCTTGCTGTTGGTCAAGTAACAGAATACTAGTAATGGAATTTGTAGTTTGGTCACATAAGGACGTGTAAAATTCCTGTAACTATTCCATCTTGATCACTGTATTGTAGGTCTTAAAGTGTGTTTATTCTGCTTCAGTGGTGAAGGGTCATTCTCTTTGAGCATTGTAGTGACTTTTCAATTCAGAATTGAGGTACCTTTTTCATTTTGTGCATGGAACAGGTGGCTCTCACAAACATACCATACACTTTCCACATTGATGTTTGTGTGTTCCTATGTCCCTTCTCAGCTGATACTCCTTCCTGAGTATTCTTTGGGCTGAAGCAGCTTTCTCATTGGCTTCTCTAGTGGGTAACTGATACTCTTTTTTACTCTTCTTGGTTGGTTGTGCCGTTCCTCTGTTTCCTTGGAACCTTAGGAAAGGGCTTAGCTTTGGTACAGCAAGGTTACGGCGTCCTGCAGCAGCTCTGCCCTGCAGGTAGCTACCCTGTCATCTTCTCCTTTGCACTACCCAGTGAAGTGAGAAAAGGACAGGCAGAAAGCTTTGCTGCCTTGCTATTTTTGTCACCATAAAGCTGATTTGTGGCTATTTGGAGCTGCAGATATTGACCACTCAAAAAGTCTGCACTTGAGATAACACAGTTTTAACAAATTGTTTAGGCGAGCAGCTCTGTGTCAGTAATTCTGCTGTTAGAAAGATTTGGGAAGAGTGTTGGTTTTGAGATCATTATGAAGGAAGGAGCTGCTGCTTAATTGAGAGCTGTGCTCTCCAGAGGATGTGTTTGTTAATGCAGTTACTTATGGGACTAAGTCGAGAATCTATAGTGACATGAAATATCTTCCAACGAATGCCATCACCTGAGATTAATGTTAAAAGTCTGAAAACATGAGTTCATTGCAATATTCTTTTGATGGTCATTGTCACAAGTGAATAAGATGTCTGTACATGCAGCTTCTGGTTTACGGATTTCGGTTTTAAACATATTTTGCTGCTTACTGCAGAAATGACATGGCTCAAGCTATTGTTACTGTGTCTAGACGAGTTTTTATTTGCTTCCTTCAAGTTATGTCAGACTTTTCTCTTGAAATTCTTGACATGTGAAGGAATAGTACATCTGCTTTTTTGCTGATGTGTTCTTTGAACAAAAGATCTTAACTAAAGGCACTTAAAAGCACATAGGAGGAAGAGAGCAGGGTACACTGAGCCTGCATTTGGTATCTGGGAAAACTGCCTAAAACGAGCTGTTTCGTGCCCTTTCTTGCCCAAAG
>Ga0181612_138046_pt1 | contig 11293 bp, 4 predicted proteins | sample HoacroProtozoa21_FD_119630 | JGI IMG/M metagenome (GOLD analysis project Ga0181612, IMG submission 119630) | Hoatzin crop microbial communities from Cojedes, Venezuel. Combined Assembly of Gp0051906, Gp0051904, Gp0051908
GTCTCCTTCTCTGGAGATATTCAAGACCCGCCTGGACGTGGTCCTGTGTAGCCTGCTGTAGGTGACCCTGCTTCGGGAGGAGGATTGGACTAGATGACCCACCGAGGTCACTTCCAACCCCTGCCATTCTGTGGTTCTGTGATAAAAGGGGAACATCCAGCCCAGAAGGTGCTGAAAGGTGGATGACTGCTGAAGAAGCATGAAGTTAACAAAGATCCAGGGTAACTAGGAAAAAGGCAAAGGCAGCAGGGGGAGATCACGACAACCGACTCAACTCAGAACCAAAAATACTGCACCCCCCCAGCACGCGAGCATGCGTAGTTAAGTAAGGAAGGAGTATACCACTAAGATAAGCATCTAAAGTGGTGAATAAATCAGAATGTAATGACTAATTTATTTGTTTTTGTAAGAGCATAGATTCCTTGTGACTCTGCTGAGTGGTATGCTAGCTTCGTGGAATTATCACCTAGCACCCATATCTACGCAAATAATGCAATGAAGACAATACCTGTGCTCTGTGTGTATATTGGCTTATTGCACACCGGGCAAACAATTCCACTTTTGGGACAACACACTTACATTGTGGGAATACAGATTTAATAAGAAGCCCAAAACCTCATAAATCGAGGGAAAATAATATAAAGTAACTGCTTGAGTTATTCAAATGTTAATACAGGAAAAACATTAAAACCAATCCATTCCTCATGTATAAATGTTTCACAAACACCACTATATGTATTCCTTTAATAACCTTATAGGCCCAAGTATATTTAATACTTTTTAGAAGATTTAACATTCATTAATACTCCCGTGGAGCAATCCTTCAGAAACAGAAGTGGTGCATTAGAAAAACCATACACAAGTTACAAAGAAGTCTGCGACACACAAGATTTGAATCCAGAATTCTCCCAAACCCTATCTAAATCTTACTTTGTGACTGAGACTCCTTTTCTCTTCCTTACTACGTAAGATTTTAAGATGCCAACTGACAAATGGAAAACACTGATACGGACGCATTACCTTCAAGTTAACCACACACACTTCAAACCCCTGGCTTGGCCAAGTAGCCACGGGTTCTTTAGTCCCCTTCAGGCTCCCATAAGGCAGGTGGACAAGTCCTCCATGCAGGCAGAAGTCTGCATTGAAGCAGAGGTACACTCTCATCCCAAGTGACACATTTCCCTTCAACTGGACCCGAGTGTCTGCAGAGCCCTTCAGAGCTGCAGTGTGCTCACCTTTGTCTGGTCTGTGGTAGCTCCCTTCCTTTTCCACTGACTTGCCTTGCTTTTCCAAAGTGCTTCATATGCTCATCACAACTGTAATGATTCCCTTTGATTTCTCTCCCACCAAGGCAGTGGAGTTTTCCAGCATCAGTTTAGGAAGAGAAAAGCAGAACCCTGAGGAATCCTGCAGGAAGTCCCCCTCAAAAAACACACAAACACTTTCACAGTCAGGAGACATCCATTTGTGTATGAACACATTTTCACCATTTCACAGTGCAAAGTCAACTACAATTATTGTAAAGGTCAATAAATTGTCACAGGAAAGGACATAAGGTGACCCTGCCCCCCAACCTGATCACCGTACTGGAAGAAGTGATCATGGAAAATGATGTCAGCAGCTTTCTTTCTCAACATATTGGGAAGGACTGAAGGCTAGTGCATTTTCTTCTTGTTTCTAGGTAAACATCTATTCCACATCTGCTCTTCCTCTCACATCCCACTTCATGGTTTTTTTTTGTTAGCCTACCTCAGACTGTTCTTTGCCAAGCACAGCTTTTGCAGCTCTGTGGAGACACAATCTCGTCTCTGTTTTCTTGTTCCAAATGGGGTAAATTCTGAAACACATTCATGAATCACCCTCTCTAACTTGCTTATGTGGTGTTCTCTCAGAAATCTTTCCTGTAGAGACAATAGAGGGGAAAGGATATGTTTCTTCCAGATTTGACTGAGATCTTGCTTGCAAAATATAAGAAGCACCATTTAGAAACATAATTGTCTGCAAAACCTTTAAATATTTTGCAAAAACTAAGTCACCGAAAGTGCATTGTCCTTCAAAAAGTTGCAATAATACCAAGGACTTAATTTGATCACTAAAGCCCGAAAAGCAGGGTAAGTGCAACACTGGAAGTATTTTCAAGCAAGAAGTTGCTCCCATCGCCAGCATTTCCTGTGGGTGCCTGAGCCAGGTGAACGCCACCTCAGCTACAAGGTCTTGAAGATGCCTTTGTTTCAACACTCTGCTAATGTTGGATTTCACAGCTGGACATATTCTTTAGCAGATCTGCTGACATCTCAATTAGCAAATCCTAACCATGAATAACAACACCTACCCATGGGATTTAAGCTTCTTAAACCAAGCTTCTGTCTTTTCTACAGCTTCCTGCATTTTACAGCTTCCAAGTCTCCAGACCATCACTTCATCCTGCATTACACACAAGCATCAAAAGTTAGTTTTAGTTGAATCTAAAAAAGGAGCTGTGAATAGAGAAAGGGTGTATTATCGTCTCAGCTGGATCGACTTCACAGTCTCCTCAGTGCTCTGTCACTTGTAACAGTGCATGTTCAGTACCGAAGAACCAACATGAGGTAAGTGCGAGATCTTTTAATGGGGTGGGGAGGTTTAATCCAGCACTCCTGTAATACCAGAAGCTGTTTGATTATCAGCAGTGGTTTTGTCACTTAAGACAAAATGAAACCTCTTGACTCCTCTCATTTTGTTGGATTAGGGCCTCATTACATTGTAAACATTACTCTCCCCCCAAAGATGGGGGAGGCAAGGTGTTGAAAACTGAAGGTGTGCCTTTACTGACGTAGACAGCCATCTAAAGATGTGCTGTTGCTGTTTAAGTGGCAGTCCCACGTTAAAAGTATACGAGTATATCTTTTCATCAGAGGAATATCTTCAAGCTGAGCACATAGCTCTTTTTTTTGTCACTTGGCACTGGTTCACAGGGCCACGAGCTTTGTCTTCTACTTGGTCTTCAACAGAAGACTGAAAAGTGTTTTAGGTTAGGAACACACAGTGCAGTAAGTCATTGCAAATGGTGAAGTAGCTGATGAGTTAGTACTGATGGTCATGAAATATGCATGTGCACAATGAGTGCTGAGTGGAAATGTAAGCTGTTAGGGTCCTGATTTCATTTAGGCTATTGTAAATCTATAAAGGTTTCTCCACATTTATCTGGACTTGTAATGTGGGATAGCAGGATAAAGCATCTTTAATTCCTGCAAATGTAAATGACATCAGACTGGAGTCTATTATTTCAGCATGAATATTTAGGCATTTAATTTTTCCCCTTCATGACTAAGCTTTACTGTTAACTAAGTAGAAAATCTAAAAGGAAGTTATTCAGTGTATTTTCTCACTGTATATAAAATACTTCTTATTTTAGACTTGATTATCTGATTAGTCCACTGCAGTGTTCAGGACACCACATCCAATCACACTTACATTCTCCCAGCACAATGAAAGGAGAAAGCAGTTTAAAAATGAAAGATGTGGTCAGTACAGACTCTAAAGGAGGTGTTAAATTAAAATTTAAAGCAATATCAAGAAGCACAGTAATGCTCAGAATTGCAGGAGGATTGTAGAGTAGAAAGTCTTAAAATAGTTTTGACGCTGATTTCACAAATAATTTTTGCATGGTGTTGAATCAGACCTAGACTAATATTTTGAATGTGTTTCTTTGTGTCCCTCAGTTGTCTCCGTCCCTTGAGTGACACTACAAAGAATTTCCCTTCCTACCAGGTCCCTCGATCCCTACAAGCAGACCTCCTCCTGGCGCTGTTTACTGTCGAAGGTCTGAGAGTAGGTTACAGGACGACTCTGGGCTCTCTACAAGTTTCAGACCAGCGTCCTTTCGTCATGGAACCACAGTCAAGTTTTGACCTGGCTTTGCTATTTTAAGATTCTCCAGTACCACTGATGCTGAATCACTATTTACAGCCAGCATCAGAAAACATTTAGTTTGCATGTGCTGTTGATGCTTTAGGAAAATTCCTCTGTGCAGATAATTTCTGGTTCTAAGGATAGGCTTACTTGTCCTTGCTTAGAGCTGCTAGCAGTGTATATAATTGAGACTTAATGAGCTGTGAACAACTTTGGGTATTTTTTAATCCTGTGGGAAGACCGCTTGGCTATTGAACAGTTTGACCATAGGAATGGTAAAAAAATCCAGAGTCCCAAAATGCCCCTTCTGGGAGATACAGAACTGGTTGAAGCAAAACATTCTCTTGAAATTGGCCTCCTTTATGGATCTGCCCTTTCCTTTCTGGCTCACAGGCAGTGATCGCAATGAATGACCAGCAAGACTGGGGAAGTGGGGGAGTTATAATAAGGATTCAGATCACCTCACACAGATCCAGCAGCAGTAACATCTAAATAATGCACAAGTGTGTACAGCCGTATATTTTTCTTTCATCTTGGTGCAAATGTAGTTAACAGTAATTATAATGCTTTTTTGCAATAACACTACAATGACAGTTAACTCTCTTTTTTTTTAATTTGGGAAATCAGGAGTAATTTAGCATGTTATCAAAGATCCCCTCTCAGTCTACATGCATCTCCACACAGTCTGACCTCACTCATTCATTTTTGGAAAAGGATTACCTGCCAGTTCTTTTAATTCAGCACCCAACTGGCAAACGTGAAATAATCCAGAGGGTTGGAAAAAAGTCATCGTCAGGTTCATTCTTCACCATCATTTGTATGGGCTCTATCATAAAATTATACCTGTGTGAACAGTGTGAACAAATTGCCATCTGTTCGGTCTAGAAAGAGCTGGCCAGTGGGAAGGAACTAACTCACCAGCATTTGACACAGTGCTTTCAAGTACACATTTCAGAAGGATGTAATTACTTCTGTAATTCGGCAATGGTTTTGGTTCAGATTGTGAAATCTCTGTCCGTAAAGTAATTTAGTTCTTTTAAAGGTGACACAGCCTTAGTTAACATACTTATATTAGTTCAATTAGTATTTATAACTTTTTGCCCAAGATTTTTTTCCTGTATTCAACTTAATGCTACTTGTTCTAACTCTGAAACTACTCTTTGCTTTCGCGACGCAATGTTTGCTGTCTTAACTCAATGCTTTGGTTATGTTTGGCACCTTAGCGAAATAAGCACTTTCTATTCATTATCTAAATCAGTGATTGGAACATTTCAGTATTTTGATGCTATTTGGTTATATGTGATGTCATACAGATAAACATATCATATATTAACAGAAGTCAATATTTAATAAATGACTGCCCTGTAGGTGCTTCATCTAAATTGTGAAATTAATAATAAATGTTTTCAAATAAATGCTTTCCAGTATATGGCCTTTTGAAACATTTATAAGTCAAGCCCTTTCAGTAAGTCTTTTCATGTTTAATGCACTAAGTTGGAGTATTTATTGCATTTCTGAAAAGAGTAAAGAATGAGGTTCAGGAGCCAAATCACTCAGGGTTTGGATGAAAGGAAACCCAAATATTTTAGGTCAAATATACAACTAATTAGAGATAGACTGTGCCTTTGTGTAGAACCTTAATCAAAACCCTGTTCATCCCATCCTCAGGCAAAGGTTTAAATTCTGCATTCAAATCTGACACATCATTTCTCCAGCCCTCCCTCGTTATGCAGAGCAAACATTTGAAAAAGCCCTTAAAAAGCTGTGGCAGGCTGTTTTCCCTGGCACACAGTAAAAAATTCACCCTGCCTACTTGCTGCCTCTCTCCTCCCGTCCCCTGGTCTCAAGGAGGATCTGAGGGCACACATCCCAACACATCTCTGGGCTCCTCTGGTGAGCCGTTCTGCCAACACTCTGCAAGCAGGTTGCAAAAGCATTAATTTATGCACTGCTTTATAAACTGGATTAAGGCTATGGGCAATGTGGCTTGTAGTGATAACCGTATATGAATTATTGCACTGGAAGAGCAGTGTTCTCTTGAATTGTTACCTAAAGGCTTGGCATATAGTCATAGCTGGGTTACCTAACAGAGAGTAGATATTTTGGCCATTTAGCACTCGTGTGGAGGTCCATTGAGGAGACTGTTGCAGGTTCCTCCTTCACTGCTCCCCAGCCTGTCTGCGCCTTCCCCTGCTCCTGAAGGACACGTGACAAAGCCTACCCAGCCCCTCTCCACATGTGCAGCACAAATGGCTGGGTCAGTGCCTGACCAAGGATGAGCCTGGGCACCTGCAAGACTAAAGATGAAATGTATGTGGCCGTTGCAGTGTGAGGTGCTTGTAAAGGTCAGCGTTCAGGTTTGCAAAGCATTTCGTGGGGACAGGGTGACCATGAGAAGAGATAGAGGCGGTGCTCCATGTAACAGACTTAGATCAGATACACCGATAACAGTGTTAAACCCAGAGAAAATGTAAATATTTTTAAGACCTGAAAAAAACGTATTTGTTGCCTGCCTTTCTTGGGGCAGCAAGGCAGCCAGCAGCTTGGATTAATAATTATGATATATTTTATTTTCAAAAGCTGGAAAATATATAAGCAGTCACTAAAACAATATCAAGACACCAAAACAAAAAAAAAATATTCTTTCATTTAAATGAGAATTATTGATCACTTTTTTTTGCATCCTACTGGCAAATACATTCTGTATAAGTCAGGAAGAGTTTGTAATGCAGGTCTTCTGGATGACTTTGCATTATTATATTTACATTTTTTGTTGTAAAGATTTATGTTGCTAATGCATACAACATATTCTGTATCTGTAACACACAGATTAGCATTTATTATTAGCAGCACTTTGCTTATTTATTTGGCTGCATTACCCTTTTGTCTGAAAAGTATGTTTATGCTGTGGGTATCACTAACAAATGCTGTGATCTGTTCAAATGGTCCAATCCAGGCTGCACAAGGCAAATGAATATCATGAAGCACATCTTCGTCTCATACCCTGCAGATTCAGTGGGTCCCACTGTGATACCAGCCCCTGATATCATTTCAGCTTATATCCATACGAAGCAGAAGGATTTAGCTGTGGATGAACAAGCTCCCTGACTCCCCATGCAGAAACTGTGGAAAAGCAGCAGCTCAGCTTTCCGTCCTCAGTCCTGAACTTGAAATATTTCTTTAATACAATGTGGAAGAGCCCAGGACCACAGGAGAGTAGAGCGTCACCGCTCTAAAGCAGAGGACATTCTCCCTAGTGGGCCAGAAAAGGGCAAGTGGATGAGAGTTCAGATATACACAGTATTTGATATCGTTAGCTTTGCAAAGCTCTCTAGTCAGTGTACTGACACATTCCTATAAGGCTAAGCTTCCCATGCACAGAAGCACAAGTGTTGATTTAGACATTGCATATTCTGCCAAGCAGTGAGACAGCTGGAAGTTGACTGTCCCAAAGTGCAGCACCCCGGGGTCCTCTTGACTGATCCAGACCTTTCTGGTTTCTGTGTATATAAACAAAATGGCACACGATGTATCAAACCTCCGCTAGGCACCATAGCTGAAATTTGTAAGAGGCTTAAAATGAATAATTCATTTCTCAGCAGCCTGACTAAAATACAGTGTTCACACAGTAAAGATTTAGAGGTAAAAAATTCCTTACATTAATTTCATAATTTCATTAAGATTCATTAATAAATCACTGTATCCAAGTGTTAATAATGTTTGTTTGCAACAGATAATTTTTGTTGGTGATGCGGCTCTTGTGCAACTGTGTTTTAATTAAACACTCTGGACATACGTTATACAAATAGTTGCAGACATCACTCAGATTCACACAGATCCATTTGAACTTTTGCTTCAAATTTCAATAAAGTTCCCAAACACTTAAGATCTTTGCTTCCTCTGACCTGCTGCAGTACTGATATTGTAGGTTTCCCTGCCGTTGTCGAGGTAATTATGTAGAATGTATGTCTTTGAGGATATCTATTTTTAGATTCCTAATCAGTGTATAGTCTTAGATAGGACACGGAATACTGGTTTTGCTTCTATTCTAAGGAAAGTAAATGATTTAAATTTGAGAAGAAAATGAATACAGGATTCCATGTTTTAGTCTTTGTGACAGAGTCTGATGTAATCTTTACGCCTCCTCAACAGTTCTTTTTAATAGGAAAAATACTCAGAGAAAAAAAAAAGTATTTTCTTCACCTCAGTCTCCCCCCTCAGATTTAAAATTCTCTTGAAGAACTGAAAATGCAAAAATCAGCTTTTCCCTCCTGGTCTTCAGACATTGGAGCCCATGAAGTGCTGTGGGTTTGGGTTTTCACTCATTGAGTATATTGGTAGGCTGGAGAAATAACAAAGGAAAGGTGGACGCAATTTTAATCCTACTGCTTGGCTAGCGCTGATGCAAATGGCTCTGCAGTTTGCCAGCAATGATCTGAAGCACAGTTGCTTAGGTGGTTGCTTAGTTATATTCTCACTTTACTTATCCTGCAAGGCGGCACCCGCTTTCCTGATACCGTGTTAAATCAATTTCCAAAGTTTCCACAGTTATAGAGGAAGTATCCTCACCTCATCCCTTCTCATTCTCCCAGCCCCCCAAATATATAAGCTCTCAAGCTCCAAACAAGTTCTCTAACACAAACAAATATATTTTTCCTGACAGAAAATGCAACTATTCTTTCCTTTTTTCAGTTGTTAGAGACTGAAGAGGCAAGAGTCATGCTGTTCTCTTTTCTAAGGAGCACCATATAGATTTAAACACAATTATTTGTGAACAAGGACCAATTTCAAAATTCCTGCGTTCTACCTCAGGCTCTAGGAAGAATATAGTCTAACAGCTGAAGATAACATTAGCAAAGCACAGCAAAGCCTATTACATAGAAAGTAAGAAGTCAATACCGTCTTCGTAGTCATATTCTGATATGACGGAAACTATCTTGAGTGAAAACCCTTCTATTTGATTTTCCCCAGGGCTATGAGAAATGAAGCATCAAGGATTTAGCCACGCTGGATTAAGATGTTACAGCTCCTCAGTGCCAGCCCAACCTGCCTGGCCTTATGCCAGAGAGTGCAGTTCCTTGGATAAGAGGGAAAAGACAGTTTTCTAGGAGGGGAAAACTGTCTGTACCTCAGGTGCAGTCTGATAACCTGGTTGAAACCCACCCCATTGGCAGTTTAAGGCAGAATGGAGGTCTAGGAAACAAATCCTCTAGTCTGATACTCCTCCAAAGGCAGTAAAAATTTCCACGTAAAAGCGCAATTTCCCACATGCCACCTCTTTTCCATCAGAGAGTGGAGAGGAAATGTGCTTCCAATAGATTTTCTAAGTCACCATCACTGTAGGTGTGAGTGACCCTGCAGGTTTACTTAGGATTAACAGAGCAATCTGTGTCTAGATGAGGGCTGGCATTTTAATCACCACATCCCACTTAACCAGACTAATAGTGGGTTTTTTCCACTTGGGGTAGCAAAGCCTGGCAGTAACTTGTTTGTAAAAGACCTTTTTTTTACTTGTGTTGCCATCAAGCAGAAACATTACACAGTGTTCCTGAAAAGAGATGCAAATCCAGGAGCCCAGTAGAGAAAGTCTCCCACAAGAATCTATAGGGCTTTGGGGAAGCTGCTTAAAGATGCAAATAATGAAGGCAGAGGCTGGAAAAAAAAATTGAAAAGGAAAGCAGTGTTGCCATCTAAGAGTTTGAAGGAGTGGAAAAAGGATACCACTTCAGGAATGAAGGTGACATTTGCTATTGAATATCAATAATGTACAAAAATGATGCAGAGAATGTGAGGATGAATAATTCAAAGAAAACAATCAGTAAGGAATTTACACTGAAACAAACAAACAAGCAAACAAAAAGGAACTAGAGAAAGCTGGCAAGGCAAGTTGTTGAATTGCCATGCTGGGAGATACTAATCTGTGTGAGATGGCTAAGAATAACTAACTCAATCCAGCCAGATGTAAAGGGATGGAAATGACAAGTCCCTGGCAACTCAGTCTGCAATGTCACTCCCATGCATTCTCTCATTTCGGTTCCCTGGAGTGCAAGTTGCATGTTGTCTCATAGACTACAGTCAGATTATTTCCTGTCACAAACACAACCCTATTTGATTCATATTAACAGCACCTGTCTTAGCTGTCATCCAAGGTGTTTTTTTTATTACAAGAAACTGTGCTTTGGCTGTTAGCAGTTTGCTGGTAAGCCTCCCTTGGATCATGTGTGTTGAAACCACTAGCGCTACAGTACACATGTTGTTACGTCTGAAAGTTAAGCAGAAGTCTGCTCTCTTCCCTTGACTGGAAGGTAAAAAGCTGCATGGGGTGAAAGGAAGTTTTGCTGTTCCATTCAGTAGGGCCAGAATCTTGCAAGTAATCGGCTCTGAGCCATGCTTTTAAATTACGTGTCAAATGGTCCAAATCAGTGAACATAAAATACTGTGGAATGCTTTCATAGACTTCTCCAGCTTACAAAGAGCTAAGAAAAATTAAACCTTATTTAGTTAAAACTTCCACTATTAAACACCTAAAAATGCTCTAGGTTTCCCTTTAATGAAGATTCCAACAGAGCCTCAACCGAAAGTGTATGCAATATGCATGGAGATCCTAACTATCCTTTCCCCCTGCTCCCATTTAGTACCAGTAGTTGATGCTAATTACACATGAAATTTCTGAGACTTGGCACAAACTGAAACTGCGTCTCCCACCACCCCTTCCTCCCTTCCCACCCAGAGGGCTGGAGCATGTCCTGGGTCTTTCCTGGCAAATGGCTAGTCACAAAGAGAGTGCAGGAGCACGCACAGTGGGATCTTCAGCTCAGGAAGCCATCAATAGTCTGCTGACTCTTCAGCTTCTTCTGCCGTCCCACGGGCATCGCCACAAATCGGTTGTTTAGTACAGGGTGTGATAGAGTTTCCACTCAGCTGACTCTCATCGATTTTTAAAGAGTTTGGATGACTTGTAAGAGCATTGCTGTAAGCAGGCAGGTACTTGGCAGCTTAGGACAAGGTTGGAGAGATGCAGGTCAAAAACATCTTGGTGAGGTGGACAACAAGACATAAATGAGATTAAAATCCTTTTAAGTCTGGATGACTGGAATGTCGAATTTATAATTCTTCATATTTTGCTATATAATAAGTCTATTTTCAGATCATCTTTTACAGCTCTATTTCAGATCCCATATCTGAAAAAAATGAGAGGATAGAGTAATGTTGACACAACTGGATGCACAAATGAATGCAGTGACTTTCTTCAGTGTGTACTGTAATGACGCTTTAAACTCAGTTTCTTACAAGATGTACTCTTTGACTGTATCCATTCTGCCATGGACTTCCAAAATATGTAGTCTTTCTGGGAAAACACTAAAGTATAATGACGATAAATATATATTTTAAAATGACTTAA
>Ga0181612_109252_pt1 | contig 11292 bp, 12 predicted proteins | sample HoacroProtozoa21_FD_119630 | JGI IMG/M metagenome (GOLD analysis project Ga0181612, IMG submission 119630) | Hoatzin crop microbial communities from Cojedes, Venezuel. Combined Assembly of Gp0051906, Gp0051904, Gp0051908
ATGAAGATCACCTACACAATTGCAGATACATCTCCAGCCTAGATGACCCGCTATGATCAAAGCAATGATCAAAAATAAAACCAAATCTTATGGACTGAGATAGGTTCGGGATTTCTTTTTCTTCTGTTTAGACAAGCAGGAGGCGTTTTTAGCAGGGGCTCCTCTGCTGAATCCCTGTCACCTCATCACCAACATCCCCTGCCACCCAAGTACAAATGGCCAGTGTGCTGCGCCAGCAGCTGGGAGCAGCAGGGAGGTTGTGGCCCCCAGGCTGGTGCTGGGGTCTCATCTCGGCAGAGGTCCACAGTTACCCCAACCAGGGAAGCTTGGGAGATAGCACTGAGGGTCCCCCTTAGCCCCAGCCCTGCCAGCAAGGTGACCTAGGCTGGCTGGCTATGCTGCCCTTCTCCCAGTACAGCGCTAAAATACAAGCAGTGCGTTAGCAGCACTTCACCAAATGCTTCGTGAGAAAGACAGGAAAAAAGCAACTTACTTTGTCTCAGTGGGAAATCCATGTAGAAAATATCAAAGTTGGCAAATTTCTCAGATCTCGCTATTTCTTTCAGGACATTAGAAAGTTGTGAAGCTCTCTGCAAAAATCAAGCGATTAAATGACAATTTGTTGCTACTTACACTGCTTTGCTTTTGTCGCCGATGCGTGGTCAGGGGTTTGAAAGCAACGTTGCCCTTTTAGCTGGAGGGAAAGGAGCTGAAATGGGGTTCTTCATCATAACATGGATTTGCACGAGCACCACCAGACTTTGGGCTCCCCATGCAATACATCATTGCGCTGAGGCCTCTGCTGATGTAATGTTTAATTCACCAAACGATTATTTTACTGGAGGCTTCTTTTAGTAGTGTCTCTATGCCTATATAAATATTCTGAATTTCTCAGTTTCGGAGGCCTCTTGATGAGTGGCACCCCAGTCATTTGCACTCCTCTTAAAGAAAATTGAAACTTTTCGTACAGGAGAAATGTTGTCCTTTCCCATTATCCTTCCTGCTACTGTATGGTGGGTGCTAACGCTTATCTATCCAGACCAAATTCTGCTCTTACTTTCAGCAGAGTAAATTAACTCCGTTGAGCGCCTACCTAACTGATATATCCAGGGTGATTTCTACAGCCGTAAGAGAGATCAGGAGCTCCTAAATATTTAAATATTGCAGTTTGGATAATAACATAGACAATTAGTTTCAGACAGGGGCTCAGAAAGAAGATTAATTCGTACCCTGCAGACATATGAATTGTTCTTGGACAGGAGTTACGTGTACCGTATGTTCTGTATTCTTAGTGCAAATCTATAAGCTGCAGTCCTGCAAAGATTTAGGAATGTGCTTAACTGCTTTCTCTGAAGCCAAGAGGGACAGGACATAAACCAAAACGTATATGTAAGCCCTGGTGAAATTAAGGCCATATTTTTTTGTTTAGTGAATGCAAACATTAATACAACTATACACAGAGATGACACCTTTGATGATATTTGGTTACTGGCTCTTTTACACGGCTGCTGGGGGGTGCTGGGATTAAAAATCAGCTTGTGCTGTGAGGGAGTTAGGGCTGATATTCTGTAGCATTCACTGCTGCAGCCAGATTTTTAGGGTGAGTTTAAACACATCTCCGTTCTGTCTGTTCCCATTCCTGCACCGAGCCTGGATGCTCCCTGGTCACGCCATCTGGTGATTATGTCCACGGAAATGTGTCTGCGGAAGATTAGCACAAATCCCAGATGAAGACAGGGGCAGGCTGCCGCTTTCGGGGCCTGCTCCAGCCACCAGCAAAATCTGTGTAGCTGGCTTTCCATACTCACAGCTACTCGATTCCCAAGCCTTTTCTTTTTTATCAGATACGCGTTCTCCTCAAAGAATGTGAACCTGAAGAGTTTTGTCCCAGGGAGACAGCATCCCTTGAGAAAAAATTAGGGCAGGTTGGAAAGGGAATACATTTATGAATCCTGTAACTCCACCATGCTGCGTTCCAGAACCTGGAGAGGCGTTTGAAAGGATGGGTACGGATGTTTCCCCATCTTCTCCCCGCTTTTGGAAGGAAAAAGTGTGCTGACGCCTTGCCGTTGAGGTATTGGGCTTACTTCCCCAGACACAGGGCCAAACGGGACGAGCATTTGTGCACGGGGTCAGTCCCGCTGCAGCCGTGTGGAGACTCACCTCCGAGGTCAGGTTCCTGAGGGTCTCGTTGGGGGTCAGCCAGCCGCTGCAGGGGCTCACCTGGGCGGACACGGGGAGCCGGGCTTTAGCAGCGGGCCGAGAGGAGAGGGGGGCTCGCGAGCCACAGCCGCAGACCTTACCTCCAGGCAGTCGAGGAACGAGTAGAGTTGACTGTACGTGATGTCTCTGTTCAGCTGCCCTGCAAGGCACAGAGAGGGAAACGTGACGTGCTTGATGGCCAAACCTAACTTCATTCTCCAGGTCTGCGTGTTCCCACGCATTAGACCCCTTGGTGGGGTGAGGCACCCCGGTAAATCCACCGTGCTATGCAATAGCTTGGCTTGCTGAGAAAATAACCCATTTTCTCAACGTTTTTGCTGCTTTGGTAGCTACAGCCAAGGCGGAAATTGAATGGCCACTCAGTTCTCTGGGTTTGTAGCACACTGATCATCCCCTCAGGCTTTTCTGTTTTTACAGCGCTGAAATATGAAATTTTTGTTGTTTTCACAACTGCAAAGTACAACTTCTCCCAAGCGAAACGGGCTCCTCGGGTTGCCCTGCAGCAGCTCCCTGATGCAATTCCTGCCTATCTCACGGCTGCCCATCACCCAGCAGCAGTATCAGCTGCCCGAGGAGCAAGAGATGGGGAGCTCCAAGATCTGGTGTCACTCCCAGATATTGGGGATGTCCCAGGCCTATGTAGCCTGGAAGCATCGGGCTCTGGAGTGGGCTGTCAGGGGGACCAGAGATTCGGCAGAAAGCCAGACCGACGTCTGGTCATGCCTGACTGGCAGCCAAGTGGGGAAAACTTCCCGCAACCCCTCGGAGAATCTGCCAGAAGTGATCTCGTACTACAAAACGTGTTGTTTAGGATTAATTGGGTCCCTCCAAGGCAAGTCAGCCCCCCCTGAAAAATTTTCAACTCGTCCTATAGCTAATCACTCCTGATTTGGCTTGTGCCAAGAAATGCTACGTGTTGTCTCCGATAATTAGATATCCAGTAGAGGAACAGTCCCTGTGACAAACATGCACTTAAGGGAAGAAATGTATTTATGTGACTGAAAAATAACTATTACAGGCTCCCCCTGCCCTGAAAAGGACAAGATTTTTGTCTTATTTTTCTTTTTTCTGCTTTCACTTAGTAGTAGCATAGTGCTTGTTAGAGAAAATCACATAGCAAGGTATCAGGAATAGAAGTGGAGACCTCAGACTTCCTGGGGAGAGGCAAGTACTTTTGAGGGGCAAAATAACCCACCACAGATAACGCAGAAGCTGCGGGGCCACTGGCAGTGATTGGGGAACCTTGGGGAAACGCCGGCACAGAGCCTGCTGAAAGCTCTAGTACCCAGTGGTTGCCAAAATCATCTGAAGACGTAATTGCCCATTTTAATGATGTGATTTAGCTTCTCTCTCTCTTTATGGATGAGAACTAAGATGACAGCAACTTTCCACTTGTTCAGATGCAAGAAACCTTCCTTTACCCAAATAAATAGAACATGCTTTTGGTCTAAAATTTGACATCAGAATGACCATTATGATTCCTTGTACACACACTTGGCTGGAGAACAGCAGGCTTACTGTAGCTGTTTTCTATTTCTTTGCTACCTGCATAAAATATTTCACCTTCTTTACCTGCTGTGGAGTGGTATGAATTTGTAGACAAGGAGTTCTGCAACCAGCTTCCAAGCTTCCCCACCCCACAACCTCCCACATCCCCAGGGAAATGTTTCCATGCTGATCCCAGAGGCACAGCCATCGGACTAACCACGGACATCACACGTCCTTGCGTGTGAATGCAGCCCCCTGTGATGCCGTCCCCCCTTGCTGCTTGGCACAAGATAAAGCCAAGGAGCAAGTGGTCTGCTGATGGTAAGACGCATGGTTTCATGCATGCTCTGCGATGACAGATTCCCAAAGGCAGCCTCTAAACCTCTGAAAACACTGCCCCAAAGCACCTTATGGCAACTGCGCTCTGAGGGAATGCCCCAAAACACACCTGCACATGGTGTGAGGTTCCAACCATCAGGTAGGGTAGGAGGTGGCAGGCACCCAGCGCTTGTGGAAAATTTGGTTCTCTAATATCTAATGTCTTGGCTCACATCCAGTTTTACCATGACATCCACCAGTCAGTGAGTGGAGGTGTTCACCAAACGTCCAGCTCCACCTGTAAGAACAACCAGGATGAAGTGCAGGTGGGCCGGCCACAATTTTGGGCCAAGGCTGAGGCAGAACAGCTGGTTTCCACATCCACAGCATGTATTGAGCATGGTTTGGCACTGAGAGGGTCTGGCCTGTGGGGGAACCAGGCAAGTTAGGGGTCTGACCTCTAGCTGCCCTGTCCTGCACTGGGGACGGTAAGCCAACTCTCCTACTTCTGGTGCCCAGTCAACATCTGTCTCGTATTTCTCAGATCTCTTCCACTCTGTCAGGTTTGCTTGCAATTGTCAATAGATTCATAAATTATTCAGGGAGAGAAGGCAACACGAGCAGGCAGACAACCAGGAGGACCCCACAATATCTCATATTTACCTAGAGGATGGTATCTGTCGTGCAGGTTATCCCAGAGAAAGCGGCCATCTACCAAGCCTGTTAAAATCACGTGGCTGCCGTTTGGAAGACGGGCGTCCAGGTATTGCAGAGCTTGCACTACATTGGAGAACATTTCTTTGGGTGTAGTCATGTGAGCCAGCGTGTCACGGTACCTGCAGAAGAAGAGGGTGCCAATAAGACTTTGTGTTAGGTAACACTGTGCCCCCAAAAAGGCACCTGAAACAGCCGAATTTTGGTTTTTGTTGTTCTTCCAAACTAAGTTAGCTAAAGAAAACCTTATAAAAATGATATTATATGTTTTACTCTCTCATTGTTATTGCCAAAATCAGAAGTGATATAGAAACCTCCCTTGGTGTAACCCTCCTCCCCGCTAAAAACAAACAGCTGCATCCCTTTTTTACAGAGCGGCCTCCTGTTGTGGGTTAACCCCAGTGGGCAGCTAAGCATCACACAGCCTCTTGTTTGCTCCCTGACCCCCCACCCCAGGAGACAGGGGAGAGGAAAGGAAGAGTAAAAGCAAGAAAACTTAGGGGCCAAGTTAAAAAAAAAAAAAAGTTGTTGTTCAATAAGTATAAGAGAAGTAGAAGAGGAGAGAAAGCGAGCCAAAGAAGTGATGCAAAGGCAGTCACTCACCACCTCCCACGGGCAGACCCGATGCCCAGCCAGTTACTGAGCAAAAGATGGCTAATCCCCCCCTAAAATCCCCTCTTCTCCCTTTCGATTGCTAAGCATGATGTTACGTGGCACGGACTATCCGTTTGGTCAGGTTGGGGCATCTGCCCAGCTGTGTCCCCTCCCAACCCCCTGTGCACTCCCAATCTAGTCACGGGGAGGGGGCAGAATGAGAAACAGAGAAGGCCCCAGCACTGTGCAAACACTGCTCAGCAACTGCTTAGAAGCAGCAGAGCATCTTAAGCCACTTGACATAAACCCAGGGACTTGCCTAGCTGTAGTCCTTCAAAGTCCGCTCTGCTTTTGGTGACTGCAAAGACACTGCCCTTGGTGTACTTCTCAAACTCCAGTCTGCGCCTGACATTCGACTGATCTAACGCCTGCCTCGAGTTCCAGCACTGAAGGGATCCATTGCCCTGAGGGGATGCGGGGTGCTGCTGCAGCTGGTTAAGAGCCACTAGGGTTCAGCTCTGAACAGAGGGAAATGGGGCTGCTCCACACACGTGGCTTCAGGGTGCAGGATGCCCTACACACGGGTGAAGGGAGGGCTTCTTCTCCCACGGGTTGCTGTGTGTAGCTTACACTCAACACACTCTTTGATTATGCTAGGTAGAAATATCTAAGGTAACTTTGTCTCTTCGGTGTCGCACACTTCTTACTACAGCTTGGCAGGAGGACAGGAGAGTAGCAAGGGGTCTGGACAAGCGTGGGAGGCTGAAGCGACGGGGATGACGCTAGAGGGGAGAGGTATTTAAAATAAAATGGTCCTCAGAAATGTTCATTAGGGTACGGGAGCTGCGTCAGTGTCCCACAGGGACTGAATGCCCACCTTCTGTGGCTCACTGAACCTCCCAGGCTCAGGTTTATCCCTCCCCTCTTGCATTTAGCTGTAAATGCCGCAGGGAGTGCGTGGAAATAAAATCCTAAAGTTGAAATAAATTTCAACTTATGTAAGAAAAACAAACAAGCAAAAGCACCCCAGGCTGCCTAGAGACACTGCTCTAGTCACGTTATTAAAACATCCACTTCATTACAGAAAAATTGTTCACCTGCTCTCCCCCCTTACCCCGAGAGCTATCGCCACGCTCTCATGGTGCACATGTCTGTAACAGGGACTATGAGCAAGTGGGTGAATGCTGCCCCGAGGAGCTCATCTCACCCTGGCAAGAGAGGATCCATGGATCTCCATCACAAGGGAGACCCCAGCTCCGTGGGGCCCCGCTCTGGCAATGCCTGGGAGGCAGAGCAGGGCCAGCTCTGGGGAAAAGCCTCCCCTTATCCAGAGACATCTCGTTGCCCTCTCTCAGAGCAGAGTCAGTGGGATGGAAACAAGAACACCATTGTGCGCTTCCACAAACCCCAGGCATCTCCAGGGTGGCCTGGCATCCCTTGGGGCACAGGAAGCAGAGCATGTAAATCCATAAGATGTCTTTTTTGAATTGGGAAAGACAATAAAGACATACATTTGCAACACGAGCTCTTAAAGAGTCCCCCAGAAACAGCAGCAAGGGCACCATAGCCATGATTTGGAGGACATCAACATGTGTGTCTGTGCATGGCATGGACCATGCACCTTGGGAAGTAGGCTCCTGTGACAGTCTTGGTACTGCCTTGCTGGTCCAGCTCAGCTGGACCAAGGCTTTCAAAGAGAAACCCTCAGCACCTGCTGAGGACCTGATCTCATTGCTCAGGAGGAAGGACAAGAGGTGTCCTTCCAAGTAGTGCGTAAGGTTGCACTAATGTCCATCCTCACTGTTCTAGCGGTTCCCACATTTTCTCCTCGTGGGCTTGTAGGGAAGCAATCGGCTTAGCAGCCAGGAGGCTCTACCCAGATCCTTTCCCCAGGAAAGTCCTTTAATCTCTTTCATGGCTTCCCAGGGGCAAGAAAAGGGCAAACTTATTGCCTGCAGCGCTGAGTGAGCTACTGCGGGATCAGGCTTATCCTTGTTACGGACACCCAAGCAAGGTACTTTTGAGATAAGACTGTGATTTTGCCCTTAAATTACTTCATTTCTCCTACAGGTGTTTCGACACTTGATTTCAAAATACTGCTCTGATGTAAGGCCTTTACCGCAAGTAAACACATCAGGGTGAGCCAAAATTGAAGTGACATTCATAACTCCACTTTCTCTTGTCATCCTCCACTGAAATCATGCAGATATTTCAGTGCATTTCTTCACATTTCCTTTCCGTGCTGGGCTATGAAATTAAAACCGACCGAGAAGAAAGCCATCTTGTAGGCACGTTCGTTTTGGGCTCTGCCTTAAGGACTTCAAGGTGCCTGGGTGAGCGCCGGGGGCCGTTCTGGTACCCTCATATGGGCCCCCTGGGAGGCAGCAGCCAGCGGCAGCCCCTGCCCACCTGGGACCTCTGGCAGCTGATGTTGGCCATGGTTCGTTATGCCAGAGAATAGCAAGCGGAGGTTCATGTTGGGATTCTTGCTGCACTGGATCTGGCTATTTTTTTTTTAATACTATTTTTAGGGCCGGAGGGGTGCAGCAGCACTTCGGTGACGGTAGCCTTATGATAAGGGAGCTTTACGCTTGTGCCGATGCCGCTTTGTACGAGTTCCCTTCTTGTTGGCTGCCCGCTCACCCCACTTTGCTGCTGTCACCCTTCCGTTTTTTGCAGATGCTCCAGCTGCAAAGCTGGGAAAGAGGGGCTGGAGAAATGGTGCCTTACCCCAAACGCAACTAACGCGTGCAATAATTGTACAGCATTTGAGACCTCTGGTGCTCATTATTTTCTTGTCTGAATTGTTTTTGCTCCAGGTCTCTGTGTCCCACATTGTGTCCCACATTTACACCTCAGTGGGCTGAGAGATACCACTGCCATCTGTCTTTATTTTTCTAACCTCCCCTGTTTGGACACCACTGCGCGGAGACAACTGGGAGCGTGTAACGCAGGCTGCCAATTTCATTATCTTTCTCCTTTACAAACATCCATATTACTCATTGCCCCACTCTTCGCATGGGATGAAACGCTGGCATTTTAACAAGGCTTTGTCCAAGAGCTGTGTCTCCAGTGTGCTCAGCACACTGCTCTCTTTTGAAGATAAAATACAGGATAAGGCCAGAAAGGCTCTGTTACTGCAGTTTAAAGCTGTCCTTGAAGAGGTTTTTATTTTTCAAGCCCTCGGTTTAAAGTCTAGCCCATCGGATGCTCCGCATCCTCCATAACCTCTGTGGGTACATCAGAGCCAGGACAGCTACACACAGTGACCAGACACTGAAAAAAATCTCTCTCCACTGTACATCCCACTCGATGAAAACAGCGTGCTGCTACAGAAGCAGCAGCATCTTTCCTTGCTGGAGTCGGGGGATCACTGCAGCTTGATAGGCTCTTTTGATGCTGCAAATGTTTTGGAAGAAAACAGACAGCAAAGAGAATCTGAGTAGACAAAAGTGTCTCTGCCAAGTAATGGGCACTGGGATAAAAAGACTGCAGAGTTTCGAGTGATAAATACTGTTTTCCAACAAACAAATGGATGAGGCAAGGCCAAAATGGTTTAAACTTGTGGAAAATTTCTTTTTACTTCAGGCAAGAATACAAACCAGTGCTAGGGACAGGGGAAGTGAAAGGAATAACCTGCAGAATGAGGAATAAAACCAAGGAGAAAGAGATGCTTTTAGCAAAGCCAGTGAAGCATCAGAATTTAAATATGTACATAGCAGAGCTTGGACCAAGCCTGGGAGAAGACACCTCAACAGTCTTTGCGGCAGGAGCCATGGACTTCAGTGAAGGTGCTATGTTGAGGGGTGCCCTCAGCATCCTGGGGGTGGTTATAATAATACCTCCCTAAGCTTCTCAACAAACAGATGCCCAGGACAATCTTGTCAGCAAGTAGCAGGAGGTCTGGGACTGCTTTTCCCACTCAGCCGAAGGGTGGTGGCATTGCCTTTGAGGCTTTGTGCATCCTTCTCGCGTAGGAGGGTGGTGCTGAGGGCAGATTTGGCAGTTCGGGGCAGGGGTGCAGGGCGAGCACAAGCACCAGCGGGAGATGCCAAGGGTCAAGGTTTCATGGCAGGTTATCTCTGCGTGCTGCCCGCACGTGGCCAGAGAGATGGTGGTGCCAGGGAAGGAGCTAAAAGGTGGCTCCTTTGGTCCCACATCTGCCCCGGCTGAGGGCTCCAAGGGAAAGCCCTGCCTGGCCTTTGGCCACCCTGTCTGGAGCACAAAACCCAACGAGGGAAGTTTCAACCCAAGGACTTGCTGTTAAGCAAAGTTTTAGCATACCAAAAGCAGGATATTTTAATGGCAAGGTCTGACAGCCTGCATAATAGCTCCATCTTCATTCTACAACCTGCAGGTGAGACTTTTCAAAAGCTTCGGAAGGGGACTTAGCTGATTGTGCGTCATCCATTAAAGTGAGTGTTTTGAAAGTCTCCACATAAGTCAGATTTATTTCTTCCGCTTAAAAGAAAAGCTGAAGATTCGTCACGGTGAAAACAATGCTACACTAGTGACAGCACTTGGACCACCTGCAAAACCAAAACTGTGGCACGGACGTGCTGTACATTGGCCTGGTTGCAAGGTGTTTTCTGCCTTCCCACTACCGGGCGGAAGGGAAGCATCCGACCAGTGACCTCTCAGCATCCCTGAGAGCATTGCTAATGGGTAATGCCAGAACTATTAGTTTTGAAAGCTTCAGTTCGTTCTCCTGCTGAGTTTATGACGTGAGTAAAGCCAGCAAGACAAAACACCTCGTCAGGAGAGCACAGCAAAGTCTGCAGGCAACGTGCAGCAGAGGCAGGGCAAAAATAGACCTCGACAGGGGACTACATTGTCATTCTTCAGAAAAGGTAAACCAGTCACGCTCTCCGTCCTGACAGGAGGAGACACACTGGGTAAGATGGATAGACATGCTTTTAAATGCTTTTTTTCCCCCCTCCTGTTGTTGTTATACTTCATTTCATCTGCTAAGTTAGAAATATTCCACTTCAGATGTGCCATTGGTCACTTTATCACCAGCTTGCAAAAGAAAGAAAGACAGGCTCCGAATGAGGACTGGTAGGTGGCTATGACAAATACAGGTAAGGCAACAAGGAGTATATTCAGGAAAAAAATAAGAATGAAGTACAGATCAATAGCAAAGAAAAATGCCATCACAGGGAAGCACAAAGCAATGAGATATAAATGTCCAAGCAGCCAGCAGCACTCTAAAAAAGCCAAATTTATGATACTGTAAATGATAATTCGCTTTACACCTTACCCATTGCAGACATCATTCCCAATCGTAGCGTAGACGACTATGGCTGGATTGTCTAACAGCTGGTTTCTGGCCAAGCTAAAAGATAAACACACAGCTATATTAATGGTGAAATACGCTCTCGGTGTCTGAATCACACACCATGCTTGTGTGAGATCACATTTGGAAGTAGCTCGTTTAGATTCGGCCAATGCTTAGATGACTATGCTTCTATGCTTGGGAGAGAGGTTTTTGGGATTTTTTTCCCTGTAGTTTTAAATTTTAGTAAAGTTTCTTAAATACAGGGGTTTTTTTTACTTCTCCCTTTTGCTTCTTGTGGACTTGTCCTTTTCATTGTTTTCCCTGCTTGCTTTCTATCTTCTTTGTATTATTCAGAAGCCAAATCAAGTAGTTTCATTTCACAGCAAAGACATAAATCAAAATGGGACGTTTTTAATCAGAGATGGGAGAAGACGACTGTTTAGCTGACAACCAAGTTTATGAGTAAGATTGGGCTCAAGATCAAATCAGGATGTGGTTTGAAGTTCAGTGCTAGAGGGCAAGGATTCATTACTACTTTTTCTGGAGGAGAGAAAGATAGATTTCTTAGGATGTAAACTGTATAAGCATCAAGCAAACTAAATCAAACCCAACTGCCCTACAGCTCACCCAAATTCATTTGAAAAGGAGAGTTGCTAGATCGGAAGAGCGGTTCAGCA
>Ga0181612_124471_pt1 | contig 11292 bp, 10 predicted proteins | sample HoacroProtozoa21_FD_119630 | JGI IMG/M metagenome (GOLD analysis project Ga0181612, IMG submission 119630) | Hoatzin crop microbial communities from Cojedes, Venezuel. Combined Assembly of Gp0051906, Gp0051904, Gp0051908
AAAGTGGGAACTTCAGTTCTCCAGCTGGAACCAGCTTTTATCTTTTTTCTCTTGCTTTGTAGTTTAGATTGAGGTTTAGACTGAGATTACCACTTTAAATTGGCATTTCTCCTGTTTCATGTTCTGCTTTACAGAGTCTCCTGCTAACTAACCCCAAGGAAAGATCATTTGGCCAGTAGGTCATAGGAAAAGTGTTATTTATCACACAGAGACCATGGCATTAAAAAGGAGACCTTGCTCCTTCTGCATCTCCCCTGCCTTGGCAACACAGCGCTCCAGCCTCTTTGTAACATGACAGTCAACTCAGCAGCAAAGGGGATGCTGACCTCAGCTTGGGTAAAAACAGCGGGAGCTTTTGCAGGGGCGGAGATGTCTTTCCTAAACCCACGTCTCCCCTTAAAAACAGAGGGCAGCAGGAGGAAACACAGGAGAAACGACGTACCAGAGAGAAGCTGAATAGTTCAGAGACGAAGAGATTTCCCGTCATTTCAACCAGCTGCTGCTGTCCTGAGCCACTACCAAACAGGATTCGAAGGCTACTGCCATGCAGCCCAGCGGCTAGTGGACCAATGCACAGGGCCCAGAAGCAACTTGAGGTCTTACCCACAACTGGTTTTTCCCTATTCGAAATCACCTTCATTTCAACTTCTGCACTTCAGTCTTTGGCAGATCCTGTCCTGGGCCAGGCAGGAGCTAGGCTGGAACCAAAACTCTCCTTTCTGGTTTCAGGTCCGACCTGGACCTGCACAGACCAGAAAGATGCCTGGGCAGCAAGGGAGAGCAAAACAGACATAAACACCATCTCCCCAGGCAGTCTGCTGCACCTTTCCACTTGAATCACGGGCCCTGCCATTCTGTGTGGTTATAATTAGGCTCGAAAGGATTCAGTGTTTATTTTTTATGAACTCAGATGGATAATATTGAAGTTTATTTCCAAGTCCTTTTTTTCTTATTATTTTTATTGACTTGAATTTTTGCACAAGCAAGAAGTTCAGAACCACCTCAGAGACTAATTGCTGCTTATTCAACTTGCATTGACTGTGAAAGTCAAGCTTCATAATGGATTCCAAAATAAAAACCAGAACTGATGATAATCATCGTCTTGCATGATATTAGTTCCTTATTAATTGACTCCAAGATGGAAACGGAAGAGGAAAAAAAGGCTTCAAATAGAAATGCAGCACACCAAGACACTTTTGGAACTTCCTTTCTGGAAAATTTTACCTTTGCTGGAAAGATATTTCTTCTGCTTACAGCTGGTGGGAAGAGCTGAACCTGAAAGGTTATTCACTCCATCTTTCAGGGCTTTCCTGTGCTTGTAGCTAGTAGGAGAGCAGGTGGTGACCAGTGTGGGCTGCCCTGATAACTTGCTTAAGGGGAATGGTTTGGATATCTTGGTATCCTTCCAAAATATCTCAGGAAGCTAATCTCCCATCCATAGAAGATATCCATATCCCATCCTGAGCAGGTTTATGTACTCGGTTTCCAGTACATCTGAACATCTCACAGTCACAAATGGGTCACTGCCTCCCTGTCAGATAGGAGGGTTTATTGTCCTTCCTTCACAGAGCAGAAACAGAGCATGCCATTCCCCCTGCTCACTCAGGAAGGCTGTGACAGATGGGAATTAAAACTCCAGCGGTCCTGAGCCCAAGTGCAGCAATCTAGCTACCAGATTATTTTTCAGGTTGCTCTACAGGCTCAGAAGGTCTAACTGATTTGTGGCTGTCCAAGATACAGGCAGAGATATCTGGAGCTGAAAAGCCACCATCAGGTATTAACGCCTTGGAAACAGAGAAGGAATGCAGGAAAATAGATGCTTGTTACTTTCCTGATGAGTGCTCTCTAGGAGCAAGGAATTCTGATTCTGGGAGCAGTCCCAAGCTTGCTAACGACAAGGTTTGCCGTGGTGGCTTATAGTGGGATATGGTTTGTCTTCATTTAGCTAGTGACACAACAGTTGCAAGCATATGAAGAAAGGGTAGAGAGGGCCAAAACTCTCAAGCAAAATCCACTGCCAGACAAAATTCCAGAAGATCTCAACGGGTCAGAGCCACATCCTGAAAAGGGGCCCAAACAGTAGAAGGGGCTTGGGCTTCCCCATTTCTGAGACTATGTCAGTTACAGGATACCGGAGCTTTTCCAAACCCTGGGAAAGATCTGCTTCAAAATCAGGCCTCTCTGGACGTTATTTATTCTCATTTATTCAGCCCTGACTTGAAAAGTGTTATAAATTGGCCCTGGACTAAATGTCCAGTATTTTGGCTGAATTTACTGCTTATTAAGGCAACTTCATTGGAGAGCTTGACTAGAAACTGGTGCCCAAGTCAATTTTGGGGTCATGGGAAAAGCAGATTTAATGATCAGCTGGAGAGGCTAGGTCAGACACGTGGGTTTAGATGCTATATAACTCTGCCATCTCTCTTTGCAGTTGCAAGTGCTGGAGAGGAGTCCTGTTACAGTGCCTGCTGGATTCACAGAACACTGTGAGCAGCAAATCCATACCAAGTACATGGATACTGAGTGCTAGTATCCATTCCCAGCTTGTGTTTGTCCTAGCAAGCATTGTGACACAAAGACAGCCAGGGGACATGGGGAAGGTACAGGAATACATAATACAGTTTTTGTTTGTTTGGTTTTGAAAGGGAAATTAGATGGTTTCGGAGGCTGCTAAGGGGGATGTAGAGCCTCTCACTCCCCCGTAGTCAATACTTCTCTATGACACAGGTTGTCCAAGCTGGAAAGCTGATGGCAGCCTTGTGTCCTGTATCTTTCAAGCTAGTGATCAAACACTGCTAAAAATGTACCAGTGGCTGCCGCTAACTTCCCCAGGCCCATCCCAGACTTGGACTGCCTGAAGGATGGAGGCAGATCTCCCTCCTGGCTTACAGAAAGTCATCCCTTTTGAACACACAGGGGAGGCAGTGAATGTTGCCTGTACCGGCACCAGCTGACAGAGGAGCAAGCTTCCCAACTTCACGACCCCATCCGACAGCTCACTCTGACGTGCACTCCGTGACTTACCCGACACCTGGAAGAGGCAGGTGGAGACCCCCACGTCGTTGGAAATGCTGCACTCGTAGCTACCGCTTGTCTCCCGGCTCACGCTGTCCACCTTCAGCTCCGAGTAGTCCTGCTGCTCTGCCAGAGGCTGCGCCAGAAGGGTCCCGTTGAAGCGCCAGACGGAGGTGGCCACCTTCATGGGGCTGCCCTTCAGCATGGTGCAGCGCAGGGCAACACTGCGCCCCAGTCCCTGGCGCACGTCCTGGAAGGCTGGCTCCACCACGGGGGGGACTGGAGACCGAACAGAGTAACAGACGGGGTTGCTGTCAGGGAACAGCCATCTCGCTCATCATGGTCACCCCAGAGGTGCCTCTGAGGAGACAGGCGCCTATGATTCCCAAGAGGGTATTTATTTTCTAGCAAGAACCAGGCTTCATCAAACCAAAAGCAGTAACAGTCCTCTGACATCCCCTTCTGACTGGGCTGGGGCCGCTTCCCACCTCCTTCCCATTTATTAGGTGTCGGGGTCCTTTAGCAGGTACTCATCCCACCATAAGACACTGCTTGGAGGAGGTACCAAGCCCTGCTATTTCATGTGAGAAGTGCAACTTCAGCAGCTGAGCACCACAGCTTGGATTCAGTCCTTAGATCCTAACCAGAATAACCATAGTCCTCATATCCAGAGTAAACTGCACTCTTTGAGCAGGCAGGTATGCTCCCAAGCAGTTACAATCATGTTGTCCGCTCAACCTCAGACAGGGTTATCAGGGACACCATGTTCAGATGGAGGGATACACACTGGCTGTTCCCACAGAGAGCAGACCTGAGACCCTCAGAGGGCCCATCGAAATACATCAATACAACACATCAGAGACTAGCTACAGAGACTCTGGGTCCCATTTTTACCTCTGGCAACAATTCCCTGACGCTGGGAGGCGAGTCACGGCTCTCCATGTCAGCTTCTCTGCCAGTAGTGTGAGAATGGTGATATGTGGCCACCTCCTTAGCAAAGGGAGGATACTAAGTCTAGTTTTTTTAGCACTTGTAAAAATTTACAGGAAACTCACAATTTGATCATGGCTGAGGCAGAGCAAGAAGAAAGTCTGGACTGGTGTTGCTTGGGTTACCCCTTACTTAATGCAATGGCAGAGGACTTCAATCTCCACAACCACCTGATGGACATGTTTCACTTGCAATAAACTCTTAATTAAAACACTACAGCATGGGAATAACCAGAAGCTCTCCTTCTAAAATAAGAAAAGCTTCCTGAACACAAACCAGCTGTTCGTCTGAATGCAAAAGAGAGGGAACAGATTTATGGCAGCTCCAGCACACTCACGACTCACCTTCTCCAGGTTCAAAGCACCTGCTCTTCTGCAGACAACTTCTATGCACTACAGGTCTACAAAGCACCTGCCTCGCACAGCCAGGCCCAAAAACCTGCAACACACAGCATCTGCAGTGCCACAGACACCGCTCCCCCAGGAACCATGAGTCCCACAGCATGCCTGCTGCCCAGAACACAGCCATGCCCAGAGAACTCCAGCACACCAGCCTCTCCTCTCCCATAGCCTGATCCCAGCAAGACCCAAGCTCTGTAACACTAGTGCCATCTCCATCTTCACCACAGATGAAGGTGGTGCATGCACTGCCTCACAGGTCTGCATGCACAGTGTCCCCTCTCCCAGGGACACAGACACATCTGTGGGCTCGCAACGTACAAGTGTCCTCTCCAGTCAGCAGCCCTGGTTTGACAGTGGCTGATTGTTTTCTAGGTATCCATCCTCGACTCTCAGCCTCTGGGCCCTTTGCTGCATGCAAGTGGATTAAAAGCAGCTCTTGCCAGAGCTCACGTTGCCGTGCTGAGTGGCGTGGTCAGCTCATTACAGATGGCTTTCCTATCAATGTGTCTCCGCGGGTGCTCCAAGCACTGACTTGCCTTTGGCTCACACATCTCCCACCTCACGGTGAGAATAATGTGAGAAGTTGTTTGATTAGACCTAGTGCCATGAACGTGTCATCTCCATCCCTAGCTGCTATCCCATTTCTTGGGTCACATCCGCTCCTTAATTGAAGCCAGTAGGGTCTTACATTATAATCAAGGCCAGCTGGTGATGTAGGGAAAAAAAAAAAAGGGGGAGAGAACAGGGAAAGGAAGGCTTAAAAAAAAATATGGCACAGCAGCTCCAGATGTACTCAGAGCAATCTGTCTCATGAGGAGGAGAGAGAGGGGTGGGGAAGCAGCTTCTCTCACTGCACTGAGTGGCACCTGTGTATGGAACTGGGACAGAGAAAAAGAAAAGGTCTGAAATTGGACAAAGTGCTCCCTGCACAGACACAGGCTGCAAGGAAGGTGCCCCCTTGGGCCTTGCTGAGGGAGTGTCTGGGGCTGGTAAAAACTCACAGCGGAGCAGGGCTGAGACACTCCAGATGCTTCCGTAGGTCACAGCAACAGCAGGGCAGCCAAGGATGCAGAAGATACTTAATCTGCTTCAGCTGGGAAATGGATTTACTTGATTTGTATTGGGACAGGCTCTGGACCTATGTCGTCACCTCATGAAGGGAATGTATGAAACTGCCTATACAGTAAAACATGATTACGTTTTCCCCTCTTGTCTGTGGCACTAGGAAACACCCAATGAGCATTAACTCTGCAGGTAGTCCTGGAGTCCCTGGGTTTGCTTGAGAGAGATGAAGCAGGTCATCCCATCACTGTGAAGGATGCATGCAATACTATGGCAAGAGGCAGCTGTTGCTGAAGGCTGCCAGTGGACGTGAAAGCAAAGAATAGTCAACAGTAATTACAGAGCCAGGCATCAGCTCTGGCCTCCAATGCCTACTGGGTAGCCCACTCTTCTTCACAGAGGTTACACACAAAAGTGAGGCCCATCACCAAGGCAGGGATCCAGTCTGCAAATCCTAACAAATAACAACACAGCCTTTCCTCATCCCTGGCTTAAATGTAAAATAAAGCTTGTTTAAATTAGCGGGTTCTCCTGCTCCACAGAACTGGGAACTGAGCAGCTCCCATACACCTGAGGTGTTGACTGTCTCAGCGCGGAGACCTCCAACATAACTCCTGCACAGACACCTTTAGGGAGCTTCAGGAAATGACAATGATTTTCCAGGTGCCATTAGTACCCTTAGGGAAGCAGCATCCCTGCTGGCTCTCAGGGAGCACATCTGGCTGTTCATGCTACCAAGATTCCACGATGCTCTTTGGGGAGCTTGGCTATCAACCCCAGTTTTTAGCCCAGTTCCAAAGGCAGGTTCTTGTCCAGAGGCTCCTCAAACACCTTTCTGTATCTCCCCTGAACTCCAGTGCATGCAGCTGAAGTGCTCTTTCAAGCAGCAGCCACACTGCAGGCAGCAGGTTGCTACACTTAAAGAAGGAGGTAAAAAACCTCTCTGCGTATACAGGGCTTCGGGATCCCCTGGTAAGAAACACAGCAAACAAATATAGACAATTACTGTTTTCTCTCAGCATACAGCTTAATGCTAGAAGAGCTAGCTGGCAGGAGGAGTGATGAGAGGGCTGAAGAGGGAAGCACATTACCGTTCAAGGCAACACTGAAAGAAGGAGGCTCCTCCAGCAACCTTGTTAAGATGCAGCTGCTGTGAAACACAAGGCAGGGCAGCCTGCCTTTGCAGCAGAATTATTGTGCAACAGGAGAAAATATAATCACTCACCTGCTCATTAGGAGCAAATCAAATCAGCTGAACACAGGCAATCTACTCCAGCATGCCAGGCACCCTAAAGCAAAGCCGGGCTGTAGGCAGCTCGCTTGCTGTGAGCCGGAGCAGATGCTCTGCACTGAAGGGTTGCTAAGCTAGCACGGTGTTCACGATGATGAAGGCCAAGAGCGAGGCAAACACAACAGAGAAATGTCAAGTGTCAAGGGGTGTTGCTTTGTGCCCCCAAAACCTCTTGTGTTCTTGGTTTCACTGGAAATAACCAGCAATGAAATGCTCATCCTGCCAGATGAGTGAGAAGTGCACCAGCTCTTGAGCTGTGGTCAAGTCTCTAAGGATTTATTTTAAGTCTGTTTTTATTTTAGCCTTGAGAAAGGGAGGAGCGTTCTTATAAGAGCCAAAGTGCTTGCAGGAAACACCACAGTCTCCTTACACTGTTACTATGCTGTCCTGCTTGGGCACAGCTCAAGGTGGGGTGCTCAGTGATCCCTGCAATGCTGTTTGATTGCTCTAGGTTCCCATCAAATTCAGATGCCTCCAGAAGGTAACGATGCTTCTTTCATCAACGATGAAGTCAAAGCACCCCAGGATGGCAGTGATGCACTATGGAAAGCTTTTCACTTGTGGGGTAAATACAGAAAAAACATTTTAAGTGAAAATTTTTCTTTTTTCACTTTCAAAAATGGGGATGTTGTCATGAGGCTGCTCAATCTGCTATGGATGAAAGGCAAAGAAAGGCTCATATTGGAGTGGACAGATGCATGGAAATCAGTGACAAGATGAAACACAAGCCAGCATCTGCAGAACAGGGAAACACAGAGTGAACAGACCTCGCATTAAGAGCTCAGGCAAGAATTGAGAAAGTCAAAAACAACTACGACACTACTAGGCAAGACACACGCAAAGTCTGCTTTCCAACCGTAGCTTGAGGACTGTGAATAGCATATCCTGGTCAATTCCCAAATGCTGGCTCATTTTGAAAGGTCTGTCAGAGCTGAGACGCTCACTCGTAACCTGCTTCCTGATTCACGGGCAGCCCTGTCCTCCCTGTAGCCACCCTGACCCGCGGCTGACAACAGCCAGCTCTGTAGCTGGTCAGCTGCCCACATTGTACCGCTGGTCTATGTAGCCACCACGGACTGCTGCACTCTCACTTTTCTACAGGGATTTACTTCACGCAATGCTTCCTCTGCTGCAAGGTGCACCACAGTGCAGCAATGTCCAGGCAGAAAAAGAGAGGCACAAGCAGAAAGATGGCTTGCCCGAGGTCACACGAACCAGCAGAATCAGCCAGAAGCAGTGCAGGAGTCCTGTATCCTGATCCACACTTCAGTCCCTAGCCCAGGCTTCCTCCCCTGAGAACAACACACTCTACGCTACCCTCCAGAGTCAGTCGTCATTTAAGTTTTTACTTAAATCTAGAAAACGCAGCAAGTAACACAAGTGATGAAAATAGCAAGCAGCTTTATTTTCAGCGGGTCTCATCCCACTCTGCTGGATGACTCCCTCTAAGATTAGCCATGCAATCACAGCACCGATGGGACTCTTGCTTTTATTCTCCACCTTATCCCACGTGTCAGAGCTAACTGGCCACTCGCTGGATTAACATTGCAAAGGACACAGAGATAACCCGTTATGAAAGACTAACTTCATGGTTAGCTACAATTATTAGCTGTGTTTCATGATACAGAGTGGCTAACAACACCAGGCAGTAATGTCTCTCTCTGGAAAGCGAATCAGCACAGGCTGCTATTAGGGCCTTATGAGACCTCTATGACCCCATCCAGCATCCATTTAGTTCTGATAGGTACCCTTCTGCAGTCACACTGGATGCAGTCTTCCCTGATCTTCTCTAGAAAACCAAAGCGATCCCAGCAAAGGGTGTCTTCCTCATACAGCCCCTGGTCCCATAATCCAGGGTAATAAAGATGTCAGAGGAGTCAAAGATACTGCATCCCTGCTTTCACAGCAGGTAGAAAACTCCATGGTTTCTGCTCCAGGAGAGACTCTACCCAAGCAAGCGGGAAGTTCTTTTATTGTCACAAGGCTGGAAAATCACAGCTGAGCAATTCTGTTCCCTGCAACAGCACCCACACTCCACAGCTCAAGAACTCACATTAGGCACCAGCACCTTTCCACATGGAGACAAATATCCAGCTAGTATTTACAAGCCCAGTCTTTTTGCTTGTTTCTGAGAGATGATATAATTGAGTAGTTAGAAGAGGGGAGCTGGAGGAAGGCTTTCTCAACCTATTTCTGCTAAAAGCCAGAATCTCTATGTCTTTCATCTTCTATGCCTTTTGCCTTTGCACTTCAGTCTTCCTGTGTATAAAGACATAATACGTGTATTTTTTGCAAAGTGCTTGAAAGCCAAGTTGCAAGTATTGTTATTTCAAACAAAACAAATTTGTTTGAGTACATTTTCTGTTAGTCAAGTGGGTGCAAGGACCGGAGAAGCAAGGCTTAGAGCAGAGCAGGCTTAGTTCTGTGCTAGTTGACGGGTTTTAAAAGAAGAGCAAATGAAATGTATTCACTACCATCTTTTCTGCTTTCCTCTTCTCTGAACTTTCCAAGCTAATTAGCTCAACCAGTCTTCACCTTGTTTTTAAAAAAGATGGGTTTACTAAAGGATTTCCTCTTCTGCATGAAGAGCTGTGCTGATTAATACATGAGACCCCTAGTTCACTTTACTCAGTGCTTTGAAGAAAGTCCATCCTGGGTGGGAATTTCCAGACCTTCTGCCTCACCGATATGCCTCCTCAAAAAAGATCTGTCCCAGACATGCTGGAACTCCACTCAGACTCACTGCCCAATTAATTCATGCTAACGAGACACTACAAAGACAAGTATTCTCCTGCAGTGTAAAGCCACCTCATTCCCATGCCTCACTTACCTTCAAGTGCCTGGTTTCAAAACAGTATACTCCCCTAATTGAAAAAGATAAGTGGGATAAGATGGTACAGATACAGAAGACACATACACATTTGTATGTGAAATGAATGCTGATAATCCTCCCCCCACCCACATACCATCCAATTAGCAAAGTTAGGCACAAGAGAAATAGAGTGAGAGTGTGGGCATTTCAGAGCTAATATATTCAATTACTGCCAGACCAGTGGCATAACCTAGATCTAGTTTTTTGTTGGGTTCTTTTTGCCACAGACTAACTTGAAAATGTTGTTTAACTCACAGATGATAATGCTTGTTATAACATGGTGAAGCAGGATGATGGCTAGGGTGGATCTGGGATTCTCATGCCCACCCACATACCCACAACAGGGGAGCCCTCTGTGTGTAGCAGCGTCAGACCACTAACTCTCTGCTCAAGTTCTGCCTCTGTCTTCTAGCAGATAACGAGATGTCAGCCCATACCCATGCATCTGTTATTACATGCTTCTGTTTAACAAATTGGGCTGGCAGTGACATGCCGCTCCCAATGGCATATAAATAGTTCAGATCCAAACATTCTCTAACAGCCAGCCAATGATACTCTTTCCCCAAAAGCATCCCATATGCATTAACTTTTGGCAGAGAACCAGTTATCTTACTACTCAATAATTCATAGGTGAGCTACTCAGCTGGGTAGTTCTGGGAATAAAGCAACTCATTGCCAGTGCAAACTAAGGAAAAGCAAAAAAACCAAAAAATCAACCCACAAAGAACAACCAAACGAGATTCTTCTTCTCAAACAGAGAATCCACATCTTTGCTCTCCCTTCAGAGTCTATCACTAGTTTTGCTTACCATCTAATCCAATTCTCTTGCTGCAGTTTAAGCCTACAACAAGTCCTCCCTATAGGTGTTTTTATGTCCTAGTAATCAACTCTGTCTTATCCCCGGTAGTTCCCAACCTCAACAAATACTCGGAAAGGATTTTTACTCCTCTTCTCCTCTCCCAAGATCCTTGACAAGATGATGTTGACATTTTTTATATGTGTGTGTGTGTATGTATATATATATCTTTACAGTTTCCTTTTCTCTCCTTCCTGTGCTCTTCAGGCGGCAGCAGCACAGCTTTAGTTCCTATCTAGATTTTGTTTTCTCTGGGCAGAAACACCATCGTAGAGTTTTAAATACCAGAGGAATCACATGCAAAAATCTGGCAAAGGACATAATAAAAGAGAAACCTAAATCTACAGCCCTGACTCTCCTCACGTGCCTGGCAGAGACAAGCAGGACACAGGCACCTATAATGGGGCAGAGATCAACAGGTACCATTTGCAACATTGTGAGCAGAAACATGGGTTGCTTGGCCCATCACAGCAGAATCCATTCCCTATGCTTCCATCCACAGTGTAAAGCAGGGAAAACGGAGGGAAAACAGCAAACCTGTGATGTTCGTTGTCCTAGGATAGGCCCTCCACATTCCTGAGAAGGATTTTGAACAACTGAGAAAGGATTGATCATCCCCCCAGGTTTGACAGCAAACCTGGAGCTAGCTGGAACAGGACTCTAAAGACCAAACTCATCCCACCTAACTTCAGGCTCTTCACTGAGGCACCCAAGCTAGGAATGCCATGTCCCTCCAAAGCCACTGAGTGAGAGGGATGTCTCCAGAGGACGATGTGGATGGTAGGAATCCCTAGTTAGCATTACC
>Ga0181612_130496_pt1 | contig 11292 bp, 8 predicted proteins | sample HoacroProtozoa21_FD_119630 | JGI IMG/M metagenome (GOLD analysis project Ga0181612, IMG submission 119630) | Hoatzin crop microbial communities from Cojedes, Venezuel. Combined Assembly of Gp0051906, Gp0051904, Gp0051908
AGCCTGTCCACATCTTATTTGTATAGGGGGGACCAAAACTGAATGCAGTATTCCAGGTATGCCCTGACAAGCCCTGAGTAGGTTGGGATAATAACTTCTATATCTCTGCTGGTGATACCTTTGTCGATGCAACCCATCATCTGGTTGGCTTTCTTTGCCGCACCAGCACACTGTTCGCTCATACTGAGCTTCTTGTCCACCAGGAGCCCCAGGTCTGTTTCCACAGAGCTGCTCCCCAGATGGGTAGAACCCATACTGTACTGCACTCCTGGATCATGTTTTCCCATGATTTGGGAAGTTTACATTTGTCTTCTGAACTTCATAAGGTTCTTGTTAGCCCACTCTTCCAGCCTATCCCGGATCTTCCTGCAGGCTGGCTCTCCCTTCCAAAGCATCCACATCCCCACTCAGTTTGGCATCATCAGCAAACTTCACCATGGTACACTTGATCACATCACCCAGATCACTTATGAAGATATTAAACAGTGCTGGGCCCAATATTGATCGCTCGGGAACCCCACTTGTGACAGGTTGCCAGTATGAAGAGGAGCTATTTACCACCAGCCTCTGGGTGCGGCCTGTCAGCCAGCTCCCCACCCACTCAGACCACTTATCCAGACCACAACGCATCAGTTTCTCTAGGAGGAGCCTGTGGGAAACCTTATCGAAAGTCTTGGAGAAATCCAGGTAGGTGTTGTCCACCACTTGCCCCATATCAACAGAGCAGGTTACTTCGTCACAGAAGGCTGTCAGTTTTGTCAAGTACAATTTTGCGCTTGGTGAGTCCATGATGGCTTTTCCCAGTCACGTGCTTTATTTGACTTGTGATAGCCCCCAGGAGGATTCGTTCCACAACTTTCCCAGGGACTGAAATAAGACTGATGGGCCTACAGTTTCCTGGAGCCTCCTTTAAGCCCTTCTTGTAACTGGGGGTGACATTAGCCTGCTTCCAGTTTTCTGGGATGTCCACGGATCTCTATGACTTCTTCAAGATTAAGAAATCCAGGTGTGTAGGTTGGAAGGGGGCTAGCCAAAGGGAAAACTGGGGCTGTGAGTCATTTGCTTTGTCTGCCTAAATTCAGCTCTACGGGAAAATCAGACATTTGTTTAAGGAGACCCAGATCCCATTAGCAAACACATCCATCATTCCTGACGATTAGATGCACCACTTCACTCCCAGATGAAGGGAGCTGAGCACAGCTGTTACCTTGATGATCAAACTCGGAGTTCAGTCTTGCACCTGAACAGGCAAAGGACACCTCTCGATGCAGTCCTACGGTTATACTGAGATATCTTCATCTAAACATTTTAATGCGCTTTCTTGACATAAAACATTTTCTTAAGTACGAACATTTCTTCTATCTTTGAAATGCTCTACATGGGTTGTTTGGTTTTTTTCCGAATCAGATTCTTGTGTAAAGTGTTCCCATTTTTAATCTCTTTCTCTTTAATTTTTTTTTTTTTAATAAAAGATTTGCTTTCATTTCTTGAGGGTCTTCTGAGATTTCCTTTTTTAAACTTCCAACAAAGAGGATATTTTTAACTAGCAGTAATTATAAAACACAATACCTGACAGCTTCCCAGCCAGATGGATCACAAGAGAGTGTAATTGGAGGTGGGTAGGAAATTACACCCCTGCCATTCACACATGCCTCTGTTCCTTAGACAGAGGCACGTCTTCTGATCTTTGAGAGCTCTTTAATCTAACAAGCACACAGGGAAGAAAATATCCTGCTTATTTCTACTCTGAATGTTGTTGACTACAGCTCTGTCAGTCAGTGCAACCCATTTCAATTAGGCTTTAGACAGTGGATTTTGACAATTGCTATTGGAACAAGTTGCTAAATGGTGTGATGCATTTTCCGTTATTTATCCAGTCCTGACTCAACGTCTCTATCTTTCTAAAATATAATGGAATGGGGCTATGGCCATTGGACCCCACAGGTGCCAGCAAATGGACAGACTGAAAACCAGTCCGAGTCCGGCTGCTGGAGGGATCCACCTTGCAGGTATATACATCTCTGTATTCGCACTAATGGACCTCCACCTTGCTGAGTCATATAAGGGGACAGGATTAGGTCATTTGTGCTATCTGTGTTTATGTATTTCTATCTATCTGCTTTATTTGGTGTTACTCTTAGGCTGTGCACATTGTTATGTGCGTGCACACATGTGCTTACTAGGAACGCTTGCTCGGTGTTGCTGCTGGCTGTGCCGGGGGACACAGAGCTGCAACAGCCTCCCCTCTTTGGGCTACTGGTTTTGGCAACTCCTAACATAAGCCTTGTGGATATTTTCAGGCAAAGTTTGAAATTAAGAGTCCATTATTCTTAAATGAATTGTCATATATCAGACTGAAATAAAACATGAGCTGTGATTGCCATTAGTATAGGAACCATGGGGAAAGTAAATAACAATACCAGATTCTCTTAATAAAACCTAAGAGTCTCCATTTGCAGCTCAGTATTGAGCTCTTCCAGCAGTGAGATAGACATAGTATGGAAAATGATGGAGGAAAAGTCAAAAAGTAAAGGAGGGGGCACCCTAGGAGGTCTCCAGGCTGTCAGCTCTGCCAGGGCAGAGGATAATTAGATCGATGTAAGGCACATTTGCAAGTGTCCTGACCAAGCTGGTCAGCCTTAAGAGGACCCGGTGCCCTCCCAAGCTGCTCACGTCTGCTGACCTGGAACAGAGGCAATCACAGAGGCACACAGCATGGCCAGCAAGCAAGAAATGTGCACAGAAAAACACATCCAAGTCCAGAGCAGGTGGGATGATCTCTCCCTTCATGAACACCAATCACACACAAGAAGAAGCATTTATAAAAATATTGTACAAAAATTAGAAGACAAGGGGGAGGAGGAAGAACAGAGGGATTATTGACAGCATCAGTATGACAGACAGACATGCACAGCACTGCCAGCCCCGATCAGAAACCGGGCCAGACAGTCTTTATTTGTTGAGTTGATTGGTTAGCTTGCTTGTTTGTTTGTATTAATAATAATATCCTGTGGGTTTCTTCTGGTTCACCTTTTGGGTTTTGAGCCTTGAAGATTTTCCCTTGAGCTTTCCCTCAACAGATTTAAAGCATTGCTTAGAAAAATACCTTTTTCTAAACACAAAATGAAACCCGAGATTCTTCTGCACTCACAGGAAATGATACTTAAAGAAAATAATCAGCATCAATAGCCAAGCACGAAACTTGCTGCACCATCGCTTTTCCAAGTGACGACAGGAGACTCCACATTCCTACAAGGTAGGTTGGCCAAAAAAATCCTAATTGTTCAGCTGTGAGGGAAAATTTCATTTTCCTTGCCTATGGGACAGTCAGGGCATGAGGAGAGCACAGAGGTCCAGCGCTGCCTGCACCAACCCCACTGCCAGTCATGTACTTAGCAGAGCAGAAGGGTACTGCTCTTCGAGTAGATTTGCTGTTGCTATAACCAGGAATGGGCTGCAAAGTGCCTGAGGCAAAATAGCAAGATCCCTCTATTTTAAGGAATGCACGTGTACACTGGGTATATAAATCAGATCTGGCATCCAAAGCGGCACACAAAATTAAAAGAAAATGAACAGAATGCTATTTATGACTGAAAAAAATCACTTTCAGATTAGGAACAAGCAGAAGAGAGACGGAGAACTACATAATCCTGTTGCCTCGTCTCTTCTGTGTTTTGAAACAGCAACAAAAACAGCCAGGACATTGATGTTTAAAATGCAGCACATGCCCCAACTGTTTTTACAGTGGCTGTTCACAAACAAGGTTAAGCTCTGCTGCAGTGTAGCCAGATTTATCACTTCAGCCAGTTACCCACAGAACTAGATGTATGTACCCGAGAGATCAAGTATTACAGCCTACCAGTCTCTCCCAAAAAAACTGGCCTGACCAAACAGATTAAAAGCTCAGCTGTTAAGCAGTGACCTGCTCGCTAATTACCCTTTTTCACACATAATAATTGATTTGCCTTTTCTTTATCATTATCATGTCATTACCCACCTGGGCTACCTGCATCCTCTGTTTCTCCCGGGACTGCCCCACATGGAGGTCGATTCAGGGAGTGGGAACTCGTCACTGCTACGGGACTGCCAGGTCTCAGCCCAAAGCCACGAGCTGTACATTAAACACAGGTACACGATGTCTTTTGGAGGCAAGAGCAGTGTTTTCTTAGCATTAGCCCGAGGCCTCAGCCACAAGAATTAACGGCGGTTAATGCAGTGATGTAAATCTGGCACTTCCCGCTCTCTGCCCCAGCCATGTATCCTCCCACCAGACCCCCAGGTTCATCTGCCGACTCCTCCTCAGGGGAAGATGGGATTTTCAGTTTAAGCTGGTGACCACCAACTAACACTTGCTGATTCCAATGTCCATGTGCTCTCATCGATTAGATGCAACAGAAACAGACGTCCCCCACAAGGACCCCAGCGAACGAGGGTACAGGGCAGCAGCACCCCACAGCTCTCCACAGGGCAACGTCACGCAGATGTGCTTGCTAGGCTCCTGCCAGCATTTCATCCAGCCCCAGGAAGGACCTCACATTCCCTGCGAAGCAGCAAGCTCAGCAAACCAAGACCACACTGAACTGGCCTTAAAGTCCAGCTGCTGTGAAATTTTATTTTTATGTTCATGTGGGCTAAAAAGAGAGCATCCACCTTCCAATTTCCTGTCTGCAGCCACTTTGAAGCTGGCCCATATTATTTCAACATATTTCCTTAATGTTAAATTAAAAAGAATCCTTCATTTAATACACAAAAATTATTACAGATGCTAGAAGGTTTCTAATGTTTCATCTGAAATGCACACATTAGATTAAACCCTTGGATGCAACGTCTGAATTAATGTAGATCATTGCAAAGAAATCATCTCTAAATTTAATCTTATAGGAGGAAACCAGTCAGTGAAGGTGAATCATTGCATGTAGGACCAGACAGGAACCATAGATTCTACTTCAGTCACTTATCAATATCAAAGTACTTGGGATAGAGGTGATTATTTCAGAGAACATATGTAACAGCACACAAATCCTTCATCTATAATGGCTCCGGTGCAGCCTAAGTTTGTCAGTAACAGTCATCCCTCTCAGCATTGCTCCGCGGGGCCCAGGGACAACCCACAATCCGTAAGGCACCAGAAGGAAGGTGGTCCGTGCACTGATTGCAGAAAAATAATTGAGAGACTAAACCGAATCACACACACACGCCATCCCACGCAACTGGCAGGCTTTATGTCTGCGCCTGCCCACAGGCACCGTTCACTCCCTGGCTGCTGGTGCTCAGATCAAAAAAGGCTTGTTGGTCCTTTGATTTTAAAAGATAATGAAATGCTCATTTAGATCCTGTGAAACAGGGCAGGGCCACGAGTTCGGCCGCACCTTCGCCCACTGCAATCAGGAACAAGCCACCTCCTACTCGCTGTTCCTCCATCATGCAGAAACTACCAGCAGGATTTTCCCTGGCCGGCAACAGAAGGAGGTTCAAGATGCAAAATCTGCATCTGGAGTCAAATTTCCTCAAAACTCATAACCACACTGCTCCCAGGTCCCCTGGTCGGTAGCATTAGCGGGGAGTGGGACCGGACCCCGCTGTGCCAGATGTCTGGTGGGCAGCGTTGCCACTCCAGCAGCGATGCCGCTGCACCTACCCTCTGCGGCATCAACCCACCCACCGTCCCCTGCCTGCAGCAGGACAGGAAGTGCTTCATCTGCAGGGTCTCCAGCACAATGGAGTTAAACCATAGCTGCAATCAGAGGGATGCAGCTCGTCCAGTAGTTAAATGAAAGGTGAAAAGACCCCATTGTTTACAAATTTGGCGTCCTCACAGCAGCAAATGAAAACAAAGATTGAGAAATCACAACATATAAAAAAATATTTTTAAGTACTACAGACCCCACCTTTTTTCAGTGAGCAGTTAGCATGACCTGCTAGGAGTTATTGGGTACGCATGTTTAGCTGATTGATCGATTTTATTAGTAAAACACATTTTTCTGTTTCGAGATCTGTTCCAGTCTGCGATTAGGGGTATGAGAACCTTGTTTCTCCCCAGTAAAGAAGCCAGCCTCTTATAATTGCTCAGACAGAAGAAAAATGTAGTTCAGGGATCTTTTTGTTTTGTTTTTAAATGACCCTTCATTTAAAGAAAAGATGTGCTTTTTTCCCCCACCATTTATGTGCAGAGCCAGGACCAGCAAGCTCCTTGTTTGGGGCTAACATCAAAAAATTGCCTGACAGTTATTCTAAGAGCCAAGAAAGTCAGCTAGTAACCTTGCAGGGTTGTGTGGCCAAAGGTACATAAACTGGCTTCACCTGGGACCCACAGTAGATCAGATTGCATTGGGTGGAATGAAATAAAAAATCTCAGAAGTCTAGTTTCTTTGGAAATGTACCAAAAACTGTCTCACTATACCAACCTGGCACATCATATGTAAGAAAGTGACTATTTCCTAGTACACTATATGGGGTGTTTTATAGAAGTCAAGAAATCAGAATGGCCTTAGTTTGACATCGTAAACACAATATACTGTAATGTCATTGAGAGACTACTTGTTAACCTACTTGTCCCAAGATTAAATGCTGAAATTGAGCACAGAGACCTACGTTTCCCACTGAGCACAGACCTGCCGGAAAAATCTCTTTGCCATACAGCTTGGAAATAATTACAATAACTATGTAATAGTAGAAACCACTTCTGTTTAAATCACTGATGTTATTTACATCGGCCCAGAGAGTTTACAGAGCTGGAAACCAACCAAGAGAACGCCAACCAAGAGAATGCCACCTTCCTGTGTGGCAAATCTCCCTGTCTGCATCTACAACTATTCTCCTGCCTGCTTTGAAAGCAAGGCTGTGTCTGTAGCTTCACTTTGTTCATCCTCCCAGGAGGTCGCTCCCCATAAGGGGCCTGGGGCAGCTCAGCAGGGACAGGAGCCCACTGCCGCCAGCGTAGTGCAATGAGGTCCGCAGTGAGGCACCTCTCCAGCTTGGGCTGGCACACCTGACGCCATCCTAGACTTCCCCCCCCCATTCAAGACCAGGCTTGGGATGCCAAGTTTGCAGGTAAAAGGGCTGCAGAGGACTAAGAGGTGTCTCTACACAGCTGACACATTTTCAGCTTCTGGTGGTAACGAACTCGAGCAATCTGCTGCGCCCTGGGTGCAGTTGTAGGCTTGGCCACAGGGCAGGAGGAAGAGAGCTGTCACGGAAGCCCATGAGCTCAAAGTCACAAACTTCAGTAGTTAAAGCTAATACATTCTTAACCTAGTAGTATATTTAGCAAGATTAAATTATCTTCTGTAACAGGTGGCACAGTGTATTGGAGTTAGTTCATGTTCTTGCTGAATTAGATATATTGTCTCCAATGTAACTTAATGATCACCAACATCCTGGAGGCAGGGATCATTTCGCTTTCAAGCATAAGCAGCAATGATAATTAAAAGGTGTTGCAGACAAAAAGCTAATATGATTTTACATAAATCAATTTTGGGGGTTTTTATGTGCACCAGTGTTAAAGATTATTTTCCTATAGGTTAGCTTTTGAACTCCAGAAGAAAAACGTGAGGTCTCCATCTCTCATACAAGATGCCTAGACATTTAGAGCTACAAAATTTAAAACAAACCAACAGCAGATAGATCTGACGACACTTGCTCTAACTCCAGATATTAATCACCGGGTGTCCATAGGCATGTAGATAACCAAAAAAGTGAGAAAGCACTAGGAAACCAGTACAACCAACTTCCTAAACAGCACAAGACCTAAACCTGGAAGTGTCTGCCCACAGCTTCTGCATGCCTAACTTTCAAAATAGCTTTCTGTAGCTGCATCCAAGTGAGGGTAAATCGGTCGTGCTTGTAGAAAAGTTGCTCTCGCAGTTAAAGGTTAATAGATGCATGTAATGAAAGTGGCCTCCCTTGCAAGACATCCAGGCAACGAAGAGTCTAACTTCTACTTATGACACTTGCTCCTACTGTCCAAAGGTATTTCCGAAAATGGGAGTCAGATGCAAAGATTTGCACACTCTTTTTTTTGCCTTGTATGCCTATTAACATGTAGCAATTAACTTGGATGCATTCTCGTTGCTGCCGACTGTCCCCAGCAAGCATTACTGTGTCTCACAGTTTTCTGTCCCCACTGCATTCCTCAGCTGTACCAGATGTCCGTCCCTTCCTTTCGGAAGGGCTGAAAGTTCGTTCCAAGAGAGAGAAAGTCCACAGCCCTTTTTAACCTCCCCATGTCTGTCTCGGGGTTTTTTTCCTTCTCTTTTCATGAAAGCACAGAGCGCTGAGGAGCTTAACCCAGTACGAGGTTATTCAAGTTCTCTGCTTGCCATTAGGTATCACTGCACAGCACTGAATTGTTTATTCCAGCTTCCTAGGCAGGTGTGTGGCAAATCTCCATACAGCTTTAATCAGAATCATACAGCCAGCTTCAAACCCAAATGCTTCATCTGCACCACAGCATGACTGTGAAGTGTTGCTGAGCAAGGGCGGGGTGAACAGCTATGTAGGAACAGACCGCATGGTCACAGCTGGAAGAAGTATGTGGGTCTCACTTAATAAAGCTTGATAGCAAATATTTGTAGCTATACAAAAATATCGACAAAGCCGGCAACATGATACACTTCATGCAACCAACACGATTCTCTCCCTAGGACGGGCACATACCGTATTTCAAAGCCTGATTATCAGTGGGGACCCAATTTTCAGTGCACTCAGAAGCGCACACGCAAAGCACCTGCTGGTGGGTGCAGCTGAGGGTGGCACAGCTTGGCAAGGACACTCCTCATGTGCAGACTCTCTCTGCTCCCATTCCCAGGTGGAAATCCAGAGTAGCACGTGCCCAGGATGAAGAGATGGATCTCACCTACGCATAAAGGGCTTACAGAAGGTACGGGTGAGCCAGGACAAACCAGGTGAGACCCTCATCCCTAATGTGTTCTCACTGGAGGTCCCAGAGGCTATATTCATTTGACTGGCAGTCTGTGTGCACGAGCAGATAATCCCACACCTCCTCTGCAGTCAGCAGAGCTCAGGGCACAAATATCTCACCCAAAAGTAGGTGCTGACATCTGGTCCCTGACCTTTGGCCACTTCACTGAGAGGTGCCCAAACGATCACGTCCAACACAGGCAGCAGAAGCCAGCTGAGATGAATCGCGCCATGGGTGAGTGATGCACAAGAGCCCTTTGCAGGTAGTAGCCTCTAGACGAAAGCCAGCTTGTGTGGCCTCATCAAAGGGCTTGCCCAGGCCAGCAACCTGGGTGGCATGGCAGCCAGGAGCTCACTGGTACCAGTACTGCTGGATCTGGGTGTAGGTGTTGGGGTGCTCCCTGGGTGGTGGCTCCCGGCAGCGTTTCCCCTCCCAAGTTGATTACCAAACATTTATCCTACTCGGCCCACAGTTAGGAAAGTTTCGTAAGGAACTGTGGGACACACTTTCTGCGGAGCACAGCACACACCTAAATGCCCAGGAAAAAACACAAAAAATCTTGTTTCACATGGAAACAACAGAATGCCTTTATTTATTCCCTGCCAATGTCAAGCACAAGGGAAAGCCAGATGTTAAAATAAAATGGTCTGATTTTCACTGCCACTACTACTTTGTGGTGATTCGGTAAAAAATAAAAACCCGCTAAAAACAACAGAAAACTGCACAGCTCTGGAACAACAAACCAGATCAGCACGGAAGAACAAAAAGTTGGTACAAACTGACAGTGTCTGAATTTGTTTCTTTTAATAGATAAATGTCTGTGATTATCACAGAAGCGGTAGACCCAGCAGTTTCACTGAAGAGTCCTCAACTGAAGGGTCCTCACTCTCTCCCTAGGCTTGCACAAATTGCAGGACTGCAAGGCAGGTTTAGCTGCTTGCCTTGCCAGTGGGGTGCCGAGGCAGGGCTGGGAGATGATGGTCTCGGTTATGGACGGCTGGGAAACGACAGTCTCAGGTACGGATAGGGGAGGGAGAGCTGTGCCTGGGTACTGGCTGCGTATGCGATGTCACAGCCCGGCGTATCTTTATCACAGCGGAGCAGACAGAAACTGTCAGTACATCTGAATTCTCAGAGCTGTCTCTAATAACCGAGTCTTTACATTAATTTAAAACACCTCTAGGGTGGCTTCAGTGGTTCCAGTTGCCCATGGTACCATGCAACCTCGGGTGAAACAGGGAGTTGGGGGTAACCTACTTCTTAATTCTTCACTTAAATGAATAAGAAAATAAAATGGAAATGGAAACAACAAGGTAAATAAGCTCCACTTTGGTGGTTATTTCAATGAACAACAAGGAGTTCAATACCTGCTGTTGTCTTTTCTGGATCCATCTCCAAATGAGTTGTTTCAAGCCATGATAACTACCCTTGTGAATTAACTTAGGGAGTTGCATACCGAAAACTGAATGCAAAAGTGAAGTGGAAGCTCTGCAGTGCTTTTAAAGCTTATTCAGAAAGAGACTCACACACACAAACAGAAACAGCAACTGCTGGACAACAAAAGATGGTGCCGGAGAATATGACGAGCACAGTGACCTTGGTGAAGGGGTTGAACTCTGGTTTTGCAGACCTAACTGGTGAGGACACACTCCAGTTCTCCAGAGGAAAGTGTCATCTGTGAACTGCTACCTGAGTAAAAGATTCCTATTCCACCAATTTCATTTCCATTTAGCATCGCCTCTGCTCAAATCTCTTCTTTCTCTTCCTGGTTCACCAACATGGTCCAACTGCTTGCAGCTGACTGCTCAGCTCCAGTCTGTTCACATTTGTGATTTTTCTACCCAGATTCAGCTTCCTCCAGGCAGCACTCTTCTCACTCAATAATATGAAAATCCACATTTGCATCTGCCTTTAGTGTCTTCCTCACACATGGGCATTTCCTCAAGTCAGCTAATTTGCCAGGGCAAATAGAGCTCTGCACCCTTCTCATTCCTCCCCTTTCCTCTCCTCCACCAAAAGACTGTCCTAAACGATCCATCCTCTGCTTTTCTCTTAATTACCATCTTCCTATCTGTGCTTTTGAAACCTAACCTGTTCCTGAGCTGGCCCCTGCACCCCCCTTCCCTGCTGCCCTCCGACATACAGGGCTGGCAGAAGCTTTCCCCTGTCCTCCCTGTAACCTCCGTGTGCCCCTGCTGAAAGCACAGCACTCGTGAAAATTCAAATCTAGAAACACGGGTCCTGTTTTCGTTTAGCCTGGATAAATGCCAGGTGCCCACCACAACCGCTCTCTCACTCCCCTCCTCAGGTGGACAGGGGAGAGGAAATCTGATGAAAGGCTCGAGGGTCCAGACAAGGACAGGGAGAGATCA
>Ga0181612_133376_pt1 | contig 11292 bp, 5 predicted proteins | sample HoacroProtozoa21_FD_119630 | JGI IMG/M metagenome (GOLD analysis project Ga0181612, IMG submission 119630) | Hoatzin crop microbial communities from Cojedes, Venezuel. Combined Assembly of Gp0051906, Gp0051904, Gp0051908
AAAAAAAATACAAAGAAACATCTTCTCCAGGTAATATTATGAAAAAATTATATTCAATAATGCTTTCATAATATTACCTGGAGAAGATGTTTCTTTGTATGTTTTTTTAAACTACAAGCTTTGGCATTTCATACAGCTCTTTTTATAAGGTTTAGTTTAAGACTGAAGACTGCTATAGATGGGATGCTTGCACCTCGATATGTAAAAGAGGTAGCTCTCAGTTTTGTAGAGGATTTTCCATAGCTCTTTGTTAAATGACCTGGGATTCACAGTTCCTGATACATGGGGGTACAGCAGACAGTAAGCAGACTGGTTTCTATTCCTGGTTTTGCCATCTACTTGCTGACCTGGGGTGATTCTGTGCCCTTTTATCCTCATCTGTAAAATGAGGATATTGACATTTACATTTCTTTATAAAGTGCTTTTAGACCTATGGACAAAAAGTGCTAAGTAAACCAAAACTTAATTAATTAATTGGAGAGAAGGAGCTAGGTCAGTGTTATAGCAAGGTTCATTTAGACATCTCTTAATTTCTTGCATCTCATGTCTCAAACCCTATTTCTAGTCGGAATTGCTACTGTATCCTTTTACCTGTAGAAGCAGTCTCTCTGGGACAGATATGAAGCATGCTTACACGCTAGAAAGGAAGAAGCTTATGCTGTTTCCTACACATATACAGGAGTTAGATTAAGGGCACCCAGTCCCATGTGTTCACGGTACAAAGCTCTTGTACGAGTACGTCATCCCTAAAAATATAAAATATCCAGGAAAATATCTCTGGCATTACAGCGATAGCACACTCAGAAAATAAATTATAAAGCTTATGCATTCGTAAGTGAATGTTTGAGCTTTGCTGGTGGGGAAGAAAATTGTGAATGTTAGTCTTGTAGCGATCTTTCAAAGTTGTAATTAGATCGGTACATGCAAATCCACCTTCTACCTCAGTTCAACTGCAGAATGAACTGTTGCATCTTCAAAAAAGTCCATATTTTAAGCTTCTCCGTGGTCCATATGGTTTCTCTTGTAATTTTCAACTGAAGGCCATTTGTGTGCATGTGTTCTTGCAGGGAAATATATATTGAAAAAATCCTCTGATTTCATCTTGCCAGTGGTTATTTTAATCACCTGAAAGTTGTTGTGTTCTTCTAGGAGATATTTTTAAAATGATTCTTGAATGTCTTGCCACATAATAGTAAGAAAATAGATTATGTATAGAAGCAGGTTTTGTTTTGAAAATTTCAGGAACAGATGCAATCCCAGAGCTGTGATCCCTGCACAGCTCAGAGATCAGAAGTAATAAGAAGCCTCTGAGTTATCTCTCTTCTCTTCACAAAGCTTGAACTTAATCTGCCAGACTGCCTATAGCTGGAACTCAGTAGAATGCAACACCAAATATCAGATGTGTGTATGGCTCACACTGTGTGTAAAGCAGAGTTAGCATTCAGAGAACAAAGAAAGTAGGGCAAACACCCTTAAACCATAGCTGGGCAGGTGTTCTTGAAAGTTTCTCAATACAGTAAAAATTAGGCTATAAATTTCATTGCATAGGGCGGAGAAAAAAGGTCTTTGCAGTTTGGCCAGTATTCTCCTTGTCATCTACAGTTTCCTATGTGGATAGGATAAGTGTAGAGAGGTACGCTTATATTAAATGGTAGACATTTTAGTTAAGAAATGTCAAAGTGTAGGGTAATGCCGTGAAAAAGATTAGTGCTGGACTGACTATTTTTGACTCTTTTGAGACCTCTGTAAATTTTAAGACAAATAGGAAACAGCCTGGAATATAGCTATTTTACCTGTGTGTAAGTTTTGATTGACAGAAAGTAATTATATTTAATGTTTACATAATTTTAAATAATGTGTTTATATATGTTCTCAGGTGTTTTAACAAGGCTGACTTCCAAATATAATGGCAGGGTGGAAGCAGGATGTCAGACAAACAGTGATCAAGTATAGGGGCAGGAGCATGAAGTAGGAGTCAAAGACTATAGACCTAATGAGATAACAGTCCTTGTGTTTTTAAAGAGTTACAACTGGAGGAAGAGAAAGTGGAGAAAAAGGAGGTTTGTAGCAATAATTTAGAATCATGATGAATTATTTTGATAAGTAATGGAAAACTGACTTGTCAGTCACACAAGTCACTATATGGTTTCCTCTAAATGCTCTCTGTATTGCCCATCTGCTTTACAAGTGGGTCAGCTGGACAATGGGAAAGCTAAATTAGGGAGGGCTGTCCCAAGAGAAAAATCTTCTACCTTAATAAGCTAAGATGGACCAGTAAAAAAATGATGAAAGGGAAATCTGAGAAGAACATGAGTATGAAAAACCCAATTCCAACATGGTATGTCAGAAACTCTTATGTTACAGTACTGTACTTATAACTCCTCACCTGGATTATGAGTTACAGTATAAGTCACTGATGGCCTAAATCTAGTGTAATTCCTCTCACTGTTTAGGAGGCAATCTGAATTTAGGCTGAGGTAAACTGGCTTCATGTTATTTGTATGATTTCAGATATTGCAGAGTAGTGGGCATACTTCCACAAAGGCCCTGAGAAGGTCTTTCTTCAAGCAGGGAAAGCCCTACTTGAAGGTGACAATCCTGCTTGAGAAGTGAGACAAGCTGAATAAAAGCCAGAACAATTCAGCCTCTGTTCAGCTCTCCATAAAGAGGCATTCAGCAAATTTATCTGCTGAATCAAGCTCCAGGCAATCCCCTTCCAACTCCTGGAAAATGTTTGTCCCTTGCATTTGAAGCTACCTTTGTCCTTCTTGACCTCCCCCATGTCTGCACCATCGCTGCAGCATCACCTGCTTCAGGGGGGACTCTGCAGGTACCTGTCGCCTTTGGAAAAACCTGCAGACCTCAGCATGTGTCATCTCGGTTGACATCTAGCTATGCAAACTCTTCTAGAAAGTTTGGTGCAAGTTAGATTGAACAAATAAGTGCTATGGGCTTACTTTCAGTCCCGTATGCTAGTTTAAACTAGTGGAAGGATGGTGAAATTGATTTCCCCAATGACATAAGAATATGGCATTTAATTTGGTTTGTTAAGGAGGCTAAGGACAGACACTGTGATATCCTTTGTCATGTCCAGGTATGCTGTACTGCCAAACACTGCTGTAAATAAGAATTTTTTCATAAAGGAGAAGTTTTGCAGAAAGGCATTTTTTTTTGCTATAAAAGTCTTCCCAAAATATCCTGAGGAGGGTTTTTTCCAAAGTGGGCTGCTGTGCTACTAGCCTATCAAATGTGGTCTTTTTCTGTAATATCCAATGTCACATAAGTATTTTTGAAATCAGGGTTGCTCATTTTCTTAGATACAAGAATAACAAACTTAAATGCTGGGGAGCTGGGGGACAATGCTAGATCAATAAATGTCTTTTCAAATATTATGTTGAAGGGTCAGTGACCCCACCTTCTATTAAAAAAAATATTGGAGATCCCAATTTGTTGTTTCTCTAAAAGATTCTAGGTTTAATCCATTTTCCACCTGAATTTTCAGAATTGCTCTCTTTTTGGAACCATTGTGCAAAGAACAGATAATTCAGAATTAGTTTGAAGTATTTTGCCCTGCATCTTATAATAGTGTGTGAATTAAAAGGAGAAGAAAGTATCCAGGGGAGGTAGGGCAACGAATTGATTTGCAGCTGAGGAAATAATACCGATTTGGACTGCAAGAAAAGCTTTTGGGTGGAGAGGAGGAGGTAGCAGATACTGGGGCAGCAAGAGCAGGCCACTTCCAAAAGCTGCAGTTGCTTAAAACATTAGAAAGAAAGAATTCGTGTGCTGGTGCCTGGAAGCCTGGTCAGATGTAGAGCGAGGCAGTGAGAAGTGTGAAGGCTAACTATTGCCAGATAGCAACACATCCCTCATCTCCATAGGGAACACTGCTGTAATGTAGCAGTTCAGGTCTTGTGGTGTAGCCAACTTTTAAAAAATGTTGAACTTAATTCTTGACAACCAGTCTGGTGTTGCTCCAATTCAGACTTAGTGATTGCAGCTGAATTGTTACTGAATTTTGGTACGTTTTTCATGCACCCTGTTCTATTGTAGCTAGCTGCACAGCTCTAGCTTGACCATTTGAAGAAAAATGTCATCTAGATGATCACCTAGAGATCCTGCTCTGGAGTCAGAAAAAAAGATGTACCGGCAGCGGATGAGTCAGTGCCCACTGTTCTGGAGTGCACTGCACTGTAATCGGTGTTGTGGATCCATCGCTGCCTTGTGTACAAATTTCATGCATTGCATTTGGTGGCAGTGATTCTTGTTGATGTTGTTTGATTCTTGTTTTAATAGAGGCCTCTCAGCTCTGAGCTTGTACTTTCCAGTATGTCAGGTCAGAAACTTCCTCTACTCCTTTTGCTATACAGATCACTCTGGAACTGTTTACTGTATCCATCTTAACTGGCAGGCATAATCAATTGCAAATAAAAACCTAAAATGTTTAATTTTATCTAGAAAAATTCTCTTATTCTGTCAGTGCAACATATGCTGAGATTTTCTTTAAAAAGAAACACACTGCTCAGATTCATGTTACTTTTCTGTAGTAAAGCACGAATATCAGAATTTCCTTTAAAATTCAGCTGTTACAAGGATTTCTGCTTTGAAAATAGAATATTAATTACCCCTCGACTCTCAGAAGGGGCATGAATCTTTTAAATACCCTCTGTAGAAATTCACATACCTTCTAGTGCCCTCAGTAGGATTCTCACTTGATCTGGTTTCCAGCACCATCAGGAGAATAATTTTGTCTTTCGGTGTGGTGTGCTGAGCTTTAACTGGACGTCAGAGGTCTGTCATATGTTCATCGGAGTAGACGCAACAATTCCTATCCAAAAGTATTAGCAATACTGTAGTAACTAATAACGCAGAAGTTTTTCACAGCTGATACAAGCTTTGAGAACCATAGTAAGTGAAGCGATGGGGAGACGTGGGGGCTGAGCAGGGAAGCAGAGAAATGCATGGAATGTTCCTCACCAGAGTTAGACTCCTAAGGGCCTTCAACCTATTTAAAAAGGATCATCATTCATCAGCACCATCATCATTATCTGCTCGATTGGGAGGAGGAGGGGAGGGGATAATCAGCAAGAGATGATCAGCGTCTTATCACCGAGCTCCTTCATTTCAGTGCTTAAACTGCAGGATTCTTTCTGGAGAGATAATTCATATTTTATCATTAAAACTGCTGATCATAACCTCGTTAATATGTGGATATTGCTAGCACACACAAAAAGCTAACATGATAAAATGTAACGCTTCTATTAAATTACTTAAACTAGTTTAACTCGCCTCGACATTATTCCCCTCCCAGCCGCTCCTCTGCCATCACAGACATTGCTTGTACATGGCACACAAAATCTATAAACTCTTTCCAGGAATACAAAAGCGTTCTCTATGATGTTGATAAGAAACAGGACAGTCACTCTCCCCTGACATATTTGTTCTTTAAAAACAAATCAATGGTGCAGGGATTTGGCACCTGAATGCAGAACAACGGCTTGATGAGGCAAAGATTGTCTTCATTAAGGACATTAATATTCATAGAGAGTAGAAAATCTGACACAAGAGAGGACTCACTAACCTTTTCTCATATTAGATTTTTACTTCTTAACACAATTACAGTCCGGCAATGACTTAATTAATGCTGCTTTTTGTCAGACTGCTTTAAAGAGCTGTCAATTTGGTCCTGCAGAGGCTGTCAGTGAAAGAGAAAGACAGTCATCTAGGCTAAAAAGACACAGGAAGAAATTCAAACACTTAACAACATTCAAAGTGCCATGCAAAGTCACATATCAACCTGTATTATGGAGAGTTTTTGTCTTTTCTCTCTTCCTACTTATGCTAATATTTTTCAGGTAAAATTGGGGCTGCCGCCACCTCTAATTCTGAAGTACATGGCAGAAAATGAAGAAGGCGTCATCAAATCCAATGTATTTTAGTTTCAGGATATTAGGGATATCTCAAAACCTCTATGGAGATCAGAGACACTAGGAACCACTCCAGGAATCCTTATTAAATGCCTACCAATAAAGGTCGGTATTGAGTGTAAAAAGGCTTGTACAGTTGCACCTCCTATTCCTCCTTCAGCCTCTAGAAGCCAGAGAAGTATTTCACACTCTTCATTGAAATAAGGCACCATGGAAGTAATCCTGCAAGGCTGGAGGATTCTTGAAAGACTGGTGGATTTTAAAGGTTGTTAGGAAGTTGGCTTAAGCCAGCTTCACAAGTATCATGAGGAGCAACTAGTTACCATGGCTCAGCGGGTGAGTAGTAACTCACCCGTTTGCAGACATTTGGCCTTATTTCATGTAGCTGCTATAGGGAAATATTTAATACTTTTTTTGACCTGTGTAGAAAACTGCAATGTGGTACTGGAACCAACCAGCTATTGGTGAGTGCTGCTTATCCCAACAGTAGTTCATGATCTGCCTTTTGAACTGTTTAATAATAAAAAAGGCATGCATTTGCTTATGTTGCATACCTGGCTTGCATTGTGATGCCCAAATAGTGTGCTAAATCTTGCTTTACATCACATGTATCATTTAATTATCTGGGTTTTATGGATTTCTTTGGTTTATTTTAATAAGTGCTATAAATGCATGATGTAAATAGAGTAAGAATGTCCTTTATGCCAGCACAAGCAGGAAAAAAAAAAAAAAGGCAAAGGACACAACAACTTTGTATGTGTCATATTCCGGAAGAATAATTATATATTTCTAGTAGAAACACTTGAGTTAATCAGCACAGTTTGATCTCTGTCTGAAGAATTCTATTACTGAGGACCAGAGAACTGACATATTAAAAGACAATGCAGGAAGTTCAGGGATGTTTTTGATGTTGAATTTTAAATACTAGATGCTACTTTCTGTGGTGCTTTTTAAAACGTCCTAGATGAGCACTGTTATCTAAACCTTCTTAGTGAGGGGCATATTCTCTAGGGTTGTTTCCAGTGTTCCCTTCAGAGGTGAAAATGAAAGTAGTCAGGTAAATTGCTACTAAAATTTTTATTGCTTATTGCCTTATTTAAAAAGACATGTCTATTATTCTTGATACACGTGTTGCAAATTGCATTGTAATTCAAGTGGAAACTGAAGTATCTGTCCAAACTAGTGCTATATTTAAGGGACTTGTTGGGTTATGGACCTTGTTGCAAGATTTGCCATGCTATAGGCCTCTAGAATACAGCTAAGAATTTCTTCAGATTGGCAGTCTGTCGTTATCATTCAAATAGAAGCACGGTTACGAAACTTCTTTAAAATGTTCTTTTTTTTCTTTGAATTTCATTTGTGCAAAACTTTTCTGATTAAAACTTCTCATTATTTGAGCTTTTAATTTAATAACGTAATGTGGAAAGGGAGAGGCAAGCTTCTGTAAAGACATAAATATAACTAATTTTTTAAACTATTTACCTTATAAGCTACTTAACTATAAGGCACAGACTTTCCTCTGAAAACCGTGTATAAAGAAGTCTGGTATTGTCTTGGAGAACAGAGTTAATTGCCCTAAAATTATGCTATTTTGAATATCTTCTTGTGTGTGTATGGAAGGGACTGGTTTTTATGTAAATAGAGCCACACCTACAAGAAATCTGTCTGTATTAAAAAAAAAAAAAAATATCAAGAAAACATTGAGAGAACCTGAGAATTAGATATCATGAGTACACATTTTTCCCCTGGGGAAATGTTACTTGCTTTGCAGAACAGAGTCCTAGAAGATTGGAACTGAACTGAGTTATGCAGTCTTAATATGATTGAAGAATTATCTTGTTGACAAGCACACAATCATAGATTTGAATCCATTAGTTAAAAGGGTCCACAAGCATTTGAATAATGGCCTTCAAGTTTTTTCCGTTGGTCTATGAAACAAAGAATCTTAAAAAAAAGTTCTTAAAATCCTGTAGTTATGGTGTAAAGAGACTGAATTGAACTTCCTTGCTTTAAAGATAAGTAAGGTTTTTTACTCCATCTTGGAAACCGGTTTTGGTCTGTGCCTCTACATTTAGATCTGTATTTTTGGCAGCTGGAAAAGTACAGTATTTTGTAATAAACGTAAATGTTTTCTACCTAAATCCAGAAGGAAAGCCAGCAAATTAATTTGATATCAAAAGAAGAGTTTAAATCAACAGGCCTTTTGGTGAAGATCACTGATGGAGTTGGCAATGTGTTACAAAAGTAGAATAGTTCCCATATGAAGGGTGAGGCTCTCATTTGATGTAGTTTAGCATCATTTCACTGTGGCATCTGAATTCATGTTCAGACTTGGAATGTTTTATCTACTTACATCATGCATTTACCATCTTCCAAAGCTGACTATTCCAAAAATATCTTCTATATGATAAATTTGGTAAAGCTGTTTTCATTGTGGGTTAGTCTCATGCTGTAGCTGGGACCCAGCATACATTAGTGTGGGGCAGCGTGGTTTCAGATATAAATTTCTAGAGTTAATTAGTGTATATTTGTGAACTACCTGCCAAAGTAGAGGCTTTATTGCTTCGTGGACAGACTATAATCTTCTCCTGTAGATGGAATATCTATATTCCAAAACAGCTTTAAAAAAAAAAGTTTAAGAATCTTAGGTTAGAAAATTAAAATCCATACGGTTTCAGGTATCACAGGAGATCGCTGTTACAGTGAGACATAGCTGAGGGTGAGGGGGAGGAAATCTTTTTGATTTTTGATCATTTTTCCTACTCATTCTTCTCCCCATCTTGCAGATCTTTTGTGGGTGAGCCAAATGTAATCAGGTTTGGCTCACTTGGAGGAATTAGGATGACTGAAAAGTATGCCAGATTTCAAAACAATTTCTAACAGTTTCTGTGATACTGTGTAAGCAACTGAAAATTGACATGTTGTGTTGTGCCCAAGTCAGCCAACTGCTGTCACTGAATAATTAGATTCGCTAGAAGAAGAGAAAGTATTTTTCTGAACAAAATTATTAGAAAATAATGTAGTAGCTATTTTATTTAGGGATAGACTCAAATCCTTCTGCTCCTACAAGCAAATTTTTAAAAATAGTTTGAATCTGGGCCCCAAGAGTATCTCTCATTTCTATATATGAAAGTATAAATAAGTTGTTTGGGCACTTTTATGCCAATATGTATGTCACTTGTGCTAGGAGAAGTCATTGTTGCAGATGGTTAATATTATTTTTCTAATATAAATTATTCTCTTTATTTTTATTTCATATGGCACATCAGTTCTATTAATTGAGTTCTAATATCAGACATAGGTCATGATCTAATTATAACTTGATCTGTCACAGAGTTATGACATTCGTGAGCATGGATATAGTGCCTGATTCCCCAGGAACTGCTACCTCTGCAAACCGACTATGAAGAGGAGAGAGAACTGTTCTTCTTTGTTAGCTTTTATGTCCCTTTCTACTCTTCTACTAGAAGTGATCGCACGTTCAGTGGTGAAAAATCATGCTTGGTGAAATAGTGGGGTAGTGCCACAGTCAGAAAAGACAGGTGAGGCATCCTGGTCTGGTAGAACCATCCGCAGTCAATATGCTTGCTTCATGCTGTTGTGAGTAACTTAGGGCTGCTAATCTTGTCTGGAGTCTCTGGAAGACTGCATGGCCGAGATCCTCAGGAGATGGCTCCAGCTCGCATCAGCTGAAGTTTTGAACGGGGACTAGAGAGACTTCGCTAAATTATGATATCACGACGACTGGAATGAAATTGGAATAATTGAGAAGAAAAGGACTTTTTTTTTCTCGTATATTCTAAGCTGTCATGTTCCTTGTTTTGGTAATTCTGTCAAAAAGCAGCACAACTTAAAAACTGCTATTTTTATCTTATTCCAAGCCTTGTTAGGTAGCACTCTCTTATTTATCCTTTTGAATGCCCTCCTTGCAATTTGTTGTTTGAGTCATCTTTTCATAAGGATTCAGAGTAATTCTTAAATTTATAGAAGTGCTAGTTGTAGCAATATTCTGAACAACAAAAGAGCCCCGTGCAAAAACTTACCTGACAGCAATTAATGAACAATATTTTTATTCTGAAAGCGGTTTTTCTGTAATTGGCCTGAGTCTTGCCAGGGACTGTTTAGACTAAATATTTCAGAAAGGTGATGTTAGTGATAAATACTATGTATTTTTTAAACTTCTACTCCTTTTTCTTCCATTAAGCTCAGCTACAAAATTCAGTTTGTGGTACTGGAGGGAATGGAGGGTAGGACTCCACTTTTCTCCCTTGAAAATCTCACTCCTTTATTTCTTTAGATCTAGCTGTAAAATTCTTCATGTTTTTCTGGTACTATTACAAATGAGAGATAAATAATAAACACTTTCTCCCAGGGCATCCAAAGCTACATATATAAATCTATATTAAATCTAAGGTTAATGATTGCTTTTCTGTTTCATTGGCTGCAGGGAGCACTTTCTGAAGGAAATCCTGCTTACGTGCTTAAGTTTTTTTCAGAGGTTCTTAAGTAAAATGAGACATTGAGTTTTGAGCATCCTAGTCTGCAACACATGACCAATGCATTGTAAAAGAGTTGAAATGCATCTTTATGTCTTCGTCAGTCGGGGGGTGGGGGGGTGAGGGAAACTTTTTTCTTGCCCCCAAATTGCTCTATATCTCTAACGTCCCTAATTTGACTTGGTCTTGCAGAGAAAAGTGCTATACTTCTCATTAGTACTTTGCAGTTATCTCTTCCCTGGCTGAGGTGGAAGAAGCTTTAAATCATGTGGGAGAATGGGGAAAGGAAAAGAGAGAAAACAAGCTTTTTGAACCCTGTAATGTAAATTTGCAGACAATTATTCATTATTAACTGCCTGAAGCATCACACCTCTCTCACCTTTGCTGGAATGTCTGAACATTAGGGTAAACAACACACTGCTGTCTTATAATGCGGTCTGCTTCACTGCAGCAAGAACTTGTCAGAAACAGATTGTGATGTTGACTTCTCAATAGGGGAAAAAAAGGGCCTAAATTAGACTTCTATAAAAAGAATATTGCATATTTATTTCCACAATAACACCAAGGAAAAACGTTAGTCAAGAAGCAAGCAATTGGGTGAATAAATAAGCTTGTCTTTGTTCTCATCAATTAAGTTATTACATCAGTTGGAAAACCAGTGAATTATAATACAGATGTTTAATGAAACACTGCTGTGCCTATAAGTCAAACTCCTATTTTGTGGTGTGATTTTGGCTGCATAGTTTTGTGTGTGTTAAACCGTATTTATTAGCTGATACCCATTATTATTTTGAGCAAGGTATAATTCAGTTGTCAGGCTCCAGCTCTGGGAAGGAGATTTAATCAGTGAGAGCCCGCTTTGCTGCTGA
>Ga0181612_105043_pt1 | contig 11291 bp, 9 predicted proteins | sample HoacroProtozoa21_FD_119630 | JGI IMG/M metagenome (GOLD analysis project Ga0181612, IMG submission 119630) | Hoatzin crop microbial communities from Cojedes, Venezuel. Combined Assembly of Gp0051906, Gp0051904, Gp0051908
ACCCTGCTTCAGCAGGGGGGTTGGACTGGGTGACCCACAGAGGTCCCTTCCAACTCCTAACATTCTGTGATTCTGTGTGATTCTGTCTTATTGTATTGGTCCCAGTTTCTGCATAGCTGAGAGACACCAGGTGATATCTAACTGCAACTAGAAATACAAGCCACATGATTACAAATGCAGCTGAACGCTCTTTTCTGTTCACTCTTCGGAAGCAGGACCGTCTTCTTAGTGCTGCCGTTCATTCTCGCTTATCACATTTCCATCAGTAAACCCCCCAGTCAAGTCCTTATCTGCTGCTTATAAAGCACTGTTCTCTGCCTCACCGTTCCTGCGTGAGAAATCTGCGAGCATGAGCCCACCAAAGCAGTCTGAAAAGAATTTATAGGCTTCCTGCATATTCATGTGGTTACTTACACCACCTTAAACAATTTTATTACTCCATCTGTGCTTTTTTGTGCTTGCAGAGGTGGGGCTGTGTACACACAGCATTTGCTGCGCTCGCACCAGCCATTGGTGGAGAGCTTGCTGCTGTCCCCATGGGAGCATCAGCAGTGCCTGCCCCAGCTCCAGGGACATGAAACTGTGGCTGAGCCGCTGGCATCGGTGTGTGCGTGCTTCTTGCCTACCCAGTCTGGTGGAAAATGTCTCTTACAACTCATTTCTCACATGGTCATTTTTATTTAGCTGTCCCAGGCATCCTGAAAGAGATACCTACAAGCCCGTGGAGCTGCAGAGATCTCCTCGCTTCGTCCCCCTGCCCTGGTGGAGGGAGGCTGTGTGGCCGGTGGGAGACGGACTGTGCTGCCCGCTGTGCCTTGGTGACCCTCCCTGGCCTCTTTTGCTGGAGCTGCAGTGCCGGAGGGGAGCTGGGGGTCTGCTGCAGAGTCACGAAGGGCACTCTTGGCTGACGGATTGGCCAGTGGTCTTGTGGCAAAAAAAAAAAAGAAAAGGGAGACTTTGGCAAAAGACATTTCTGAGACATGTGCTTCTCTCTTGGTGGAACAACTGAAAAATTAAAACTGCACGTTGTGGCTTTAGCTTGTACCAAAGCCAGACAGAGCACAGGGAGGGAGCTTTCAGTTAAGCACTTGATCAGTCATATTGTAAAACCTCAAAACTAAGCCAGAAGGCGACCTCGGCTCAAGTTCCAGAAGGAAAGCAGTCGCACACATCGTGTGTTGGCCTGTCTTTGCTGGACTTGGTTTCATTCATGTGCCCTGGACACTTCAGTGCACGACAGCCCCTCTGCCAACAGATAATTCAAGCTTGTTTTCCCCAAAGTGCAATGCTGGATGTGTTGAACTGAGATGACAGCCAGCAGTGGGAAGCACATCGGCCCTGACATGCGGAGAGTGCTTTTTAAATTTTAGGATTGTCTCCCTCTTGGTCCCTGGCACCATACTTCGAGGTGCAATGGAGAACTGGAGTCATAATTTCTGAAAGTCCATGCAAATCTGTAGCTTTCGCACCTGCAGACTCACCTCTAGCCTCAAGTACTTGGTAGGAAGGTGTCTGCAAATGCACCTGAGAATGACCCTCGTTTGGCTGTTATCTAAAGCCATATTACGCTCTGATCTTACATGCTTCCTGCAGGTCCAGCCACACTCTGACAACAGCACCAAGTAGAATTGGAAAGGGTCCAAGGATTTGTAATGGCTGTGGGAGAATGAGGGCTTTCGGAGGAGGTCCTCTCTGGGGTTAGGGTTTGCTCAGCCGAGTGTGATGAACTTGACTCATTGCTGGTTCACACAAAGCAAGAACTGGTAGCAACGAAACAATATCTGACTGAAGTTGTTTTTACCCAGAATGTAACTGCAGTCACTGACCTTGGCACAGGCTGTTGCCAAAGCAAAGGTGGATTCAGAAAGGACCTCGACAAATTGTGAGGAGGTCAATACATGGTGGCAACCGAAAAAAACAGGGGTCTCAATGCAAACTCCTGCTCAAGCTGTTGCTAAACTCCTGGTTTGCCAGAAGCATGAGGTCTGGCCAAGAGTTGCATCCTCTCCTTCCACATGCAAGTCACAAGACATTGGGCTCTGGATGGACCTTTGCTCTGACTAATGTTCAGCCTCTAACACTTAGAGTTTGCCTGGCAGCAAGCCCCAATGACGTAAGTTAAAATTCAAGTGCCAGCACTTGTCAGGGACGTGACATTTGTTTGGATTGTCTTGGCTAGTGTAATTTTTCTTCTGTATGTCGAGTTCTACACCCTGGTATTGTTCCTGCAGTAAAACAGTCACACCCTGCTAGCATTTTTGTGGCCTACAGACCTTCTGTTTCCTTGATTCTTGCTCATATATGGTCATGAGACAGAGCAGTGACAGCTGGGGTTTGAAAAAGCGAGTAGTGATTTTCTGTATGCGCAGGATGATAACTGCAGCGCAGTTTCAATTTCAGAAAGTGCTGACCTTCGAAGCCTTTTTAAGATTAGGTCAGGCTGGACAGCTCGAAACAGAAGGGTCCAAAATCACCAATCGCTTGATAAACTGGTGCTAAAGCCACCAGAAAGAAGTCAACCCTCCCTTAAAAGCTGCAGATAATTATTACTTGTGTAATAATGTGATTCGCAAGTTTGCTTTAATTATTATGCAAATGAAAGTTAAGCCCTCACGATGTGGTAGATTTGATGTCATTTATCCTGTATAATAAAACCAATACATTAAATTTTCACGGCATTTGGCAATCAGCAAAGGCCTGATTTGCCTCTGTGATGAAGCGACTCAAGGCATAAATACAGTGTTTCTCGGTGTGGGTAATAATGCCGGTGCGTAGTTCATGGTTTTAGGTGTTCTTCTAATTGGAGAGAAGTAAAATAAGAAAACTTATCATAAACTTTACACTTTTGTTGTTGAAGATGGGCTAAGGGGAGTTGTGGTTCCTCTGTGCCTACTGAGGTAGTATTTTCAGCTGTAGCTGCCTGGGTTGGGCATCCAGACCATGTGTGGAGAGGTGGAAGGTGAAGTGTGTGTTGGGGGCTCTGGGACACGACCTTCTCCGTTTGCAATCTCCCTTCTTGTTCGTGATGTTGCCAGCTGCTGAGGTACACTGCTGGCAGTGCCAGGCCTTGGTCAGCCACGTATCTCCTGGGCTCCTTCTTGACTTCATCCCCACCTCTGTGGGGCAGAGCCTGACCCTGGGGTGTGATTGCCTGCACTCCATGTCCCGGCAAGCCCCCACCAAATCTCTAAAGTGAGATCTGCTCTGGATGTAAACCAGAACTAGAGCTCAGTTTTCCTGGGGATGGGCATCAGGAGGCAAAGATTTGCAAGCACAGCTGCCTGTTGCCCCTGTAGCAGACCCTGGTGAGCAAGTTTGCCTGCTCTTGGGGCAGACACAGCTTTTGCTGTTCATCCCAGTGTTTCTACATTGCTGACACTGGAGCTGCAAGGACAAGGTTGACAGACAACCTTCTTCCCTGCTGCCAAACTACAACGATTTAGAGCAGTGTACATCACTTGTGATCAAAAAGTACCCCTAGATGTCCTCTGTTGCCACTCAGTAACCAGCTAGCTTGGTGTCCTCAGGGTTTCTTCTTGCTGGTCACTGTTGGTGGTACCCACAGGTCTGGAGAAGGTCAGAAGGAACTCTGGCAAACACACGGATGCAGTGCTTCATTCCTGGGCTGTGTTTTCTGACTACGTGTGCCTTGTCCTGCAGGGCTGCAAATGCTTCCCGGAGGTATTTACAGCAGTGAGCACTGCACACCTACATTAGATGCCTAAGATCAGAGCTTGATGTCACTGGGGACAGTGGGAAGGACTTGCAGGCCCTTCAGGATATTTGGTGAGTGTTTTCCTCTGGTGCGTGTTTTCCTCTGTTGCGAGGGAGGTTTTCCTTTCCTGTACATCCAGATGACGTCTAGCAGAGTAGCACCCCAGCCTCCCGAAGTGCAGTGACACATGCCTGGATGCTCACTCACAGCTGAAAGGCCACGTTAGACAGAAGCACCGGCAACACCTCCCAAGGGAGGTGCAGGTGCTGTAGCAGTATCCACTGTACGTATTGAAAAATACCATTTCCAGCCGCGAGCCGGTGCAGCTCCAGTCCTGAGAGCGTTCGCAACAATCCGGTCGATTCACTAGTGCTGTTTGTTTGAACGAGGAACACTTTTGTTGCTCTATCAAAGTCTCGCTGACATAGCCTGCAGCTATGAGCAAATGTTGGGTGGCTGCAAGCTGGAGCGCTGAAGAGACGGGAAGCGTGTGCAATATTGATAAAGAGCAGAACGGGGGCTTGTTGAAATTGTGCACAGACAACTTTTCCATAATTAAGGGAGCAACAGACGCGATCCCTTGCCTACGAATGAAATGACTAACAAAAGCAGGAGACGCACATGACATGCAGCCTGATACGCGCCTGTGAGCAGAAGTGATGGCGAAAGGGACCTGAGATGATTCCTGAGGATGGGCTGTACATGGCCGTCGTTCCTTCGTTTGCAGCTGGCGGCGCGGGTGTGCGGTTACCTCATGCTATGTTCTCAGCTATTAAACAGCGCGTGCCTTGAGCCCTAGCTGGAAGTGGAGCCTCCCCACATGAGGCCCTGTACCCTTTCTAGTGCTCTTGTTCGTGCTGGAATGATTCAGCCTGCAAATGGAGCAGGCGGAGTAAGGGATCAAATCAACCCATATGCCGGGTCCCGATTCACAGGGGCTAACATATGTATGCGATTGTTTGCTTCCTATCTGCAGCTTTATCCTGTGTTTGTTCTGGGGAATGTGCGCCTGTGAAGGGGCCAGTGCTGTGCCTTAATACTTAATAAAATGAAGACTTCTGCTGGGCGGCAAAAAATGGGGCTGGGGCAGCTGCTGGGAGAGGTAGCTTGGATGCTGCTGGAGTTGAGTGTGGGATGTACTTCCTATACTTACGAGTGCCTGATGCACACAGGTTACAACTGCAGCATTAGAGATGTGCCCACCCGCTAACTGTCCTCTTCCAGATGCCACTTGCTCTGTATTCCCTTCTTTGTAAGTTTTGAGTGTCTTTCCCTAAGCAGAGACTTTAAAAAGAATTTGCAGACCCCTCTAACTGCACCAGGCCATTTTAAGTCATGATCTCAAGGTCCAGGCCATACTGATGCATACTTCGCTCATCCTGCAGTCCCTGTGAAGTCATGGGGGTTTTGCTTCAATGTTCTTCTGGTCATTGAAGGTTCAAGCACGCTGATCTGCTCACAGGATGAGGGCAGCCTGCTATCCACACAGACTCATTGAGCACTCTTTAAAATGGGCACAGGCATCCAGGTCTGTGCCAATGTTGTAATTTAGCAGCTGGCATATTTAAGTGCTTGCAAGTGGGATCAATCTTTTTTTAATAATTTATGTTTAATTATTGTTTCCAGCTACCTCTCTCTCCTTTTATTGCTAGCAAGTTTCGAAAGAACAACTTTTAAGCTTGTACTGAAAAGCCTAATATCACCTAGCAAGGAGGAGCTTATAACATTTCAATTAGGAGAATTCTCCCATTCTTGGAGCTCTTGGGCAGGTCAAGGGTTGAATTCAGTAAATTATTTTGGTTGGAAGATATCTGGTCTGACTTCTGCTTACAGCCAGGCCACCCTCAAAGTAGGTTGAGGTTGCGCAAGCCTTACCCAGTCAAATTTTGGTTATTTCCAAAGAAGATTTTACAGCCCTGGTTAAACCACCAGACGGTCCCCATGCTGTGCTGCTGTATAGGGTTATCCCATCCCAGATGCAGGACTTGGTATTTGCCATGTTGCACTCCACAAGGTTCACGTCAGCCTGTTTCTCCAGACTGTCCAGGTCCTTCTAGGTAGAGCCTTGTCCTCCAATATGACAACCACTTAATCCAGTTGGGTGGTGTTGCAAACTTGGTGAGAGTGTACAGAGAGCTGGCCAAGCAGGGAGGGTGGTAGGATGCAGCGTGTTGCTATGTAATGTAAAGGCTTAAAAAACACACAGGGAAGTAAAAATCTGGGTCCTTCTGCACCCTGCCCTGAAAGAAAAGGGGTCAAGGAGCTGGTGAGCTATGTTGTGGCAAGAAACTCGGGGTGGCATGTCTCTCCGTATTGCCTTTCTGTTGTCCTGGAAGAAGAGTGTTCTCCAGGGTCATCTGCTATGTGGCCAAAAGGAGACACCATGGACTCCCAGAGTTTTTGGCACCCGCTTTCCTATTTCCTAATGAATGTTTAATTTCTCATGAAGTAATTAGCATTTAATTTTTATTGCTAGATATAATTACATACCTGAGCTATGGAGAGAACAAACATTAAAGACCCAGCTGATTTCATCCAGCTGATATAAGCCATTCCCTTCCATTTTATAGGACAATTCAGGTTGGAAGGGGCCTCAGGAGGTCTCTAGTCCGACTTCCTGCTCAAAACATGGTCAGCTATGAGATCAGACCAGATTGTTCTATGTGCTACGTTGAAGAACATGTTTTTATCACAAGCATTGTATTTGCTCATGGTGCAAACATGCCCAGAGTGTTTTCATGCCTCTGCACGCACGCCCACACTACACAAGGATGCAAAGACAGAGCGGGCTCCTTGCTCTCACTGTAATGTACCCACAGGTTGTGCAGTGTGGCATTTTGTTTATGAATGACTTTGGATATCAGTGTGTTCAGTTGCAACATGCATTACCATATCAGCATCCATCTATTGAGAAATGAAAAATTACAGATGCCAACCCCGCCTTCACTATTCAAAGCATGAAGGAAGATGATGCTGGTAATTGGGTGTTTGCTGTCTAAAGGAGAAAGTTTGTAATCCATTGGTATCGCTGACATGATGCCTCTGTAAAGCCCCAAGCCACGATTTATCTCAGCCATTTAATATCTGCGTGGAGGGACAGAATGGCATATTCAGGATGAGCCATTATGATCTGTCTGTTTGGGAATACAGAGCGTTTTATAATCTTCTGTGGAAGCTTTTTACTTTAAATGAAGGAAATTAATGGCTAAATTCTGCAGAGAAATAATGCCTGATGTGACGCACCGTTTGAAGGACAGTGCTACATGAAAGCTGAAATTGTCTTTCTCTTTCAGCATGATATCTGTTTTCTGTTAATCACAGGAATGAAGGACTAGAGTTTCAGCCTTAACTGTTAATTTCCTGTCTATTGTCTATTCAAACAAGATCCTGCTGTATCTCTTATAATAAATACATTTAGAGAAGGGGCTGAAACCTGGGCCTGTCCTCTACCCCTCTCCAAGGGCAGCTAATTGCTCCAGTCTGGGCCACCCTTTCCACACAATGCAAGGGCTAAAGCAACCTGCTGAGTACGGAGAAAACAGGGGCTGAAGCACCAAGGAAAGGCAATAGAGAATAAAAATGGCTGATAGCGCCATGCGGAAATTCATGTGTAAGAAAGATGCGGGAACGCGTTTAGCAGCTGGTCCAGAGGGGAGGACGCGGCCAAGCGGCAGCCTGCGACTGTGCCAGTGAACGCAGGGGCAGCGCAGAGCCCCGGGCACAATCACTGCAATAAATATTTTGGAGCAGCTCCCGCACATTCGAGAAGGTATTGCCTGAGATTGTTTGAAGAAGAGTATTTATAGTAGCCAGAAGGTGCCCTGGGCTAGCCCAGCGCTCTGCCCTTGTCCCACATTGATAGCAGTGGTTAATGGTAGAGCAGGATAGAAACATTTAGGGCAAATTGTTAAAAATAATAAAAAAAAATAAATACCATTTTTTTATTTCTCATTAGAAGTTTTGCTGCCTTGTGGTTAGTAGATATTTTAGAAAACTTTATCTTAAAAAAGTACTGGTTTTGGTCTAATGCACCTACATTTACTCTTGTCAGTCATGGTGAGCTACCAGGGGGGTGTAATATTTTTTTAAGATGAGCTAAATAAATGTATAAGGCTTGGTGTGATTTTCTTTTTCCTTTTTTTTTTTTTTTAAGCTTACAATTCTGGAAAAAAAGAACAGTGATCTTACAGGAATCCAAAACTGTGTTGCAGAAGCTCTTGAATTATTCATATGATCTTATTCAATGCACTGTGATTATTTCTGATGCTTCAAACTCCTGGATAGCTTTTGATGCCTGTATTATTTCTATGTAAATTCCAGCCATTAGTTGGTTTTATCAATAAGGTTCAGATTGAATCATGCCTCCCCTGCAAATTAAAGCAGGCTTGAAAATTGGAAGAGAAGATTTAAACTATCAAACCACAGACTGTTAGATGTGGGTTTAGAACAAAAACATATATCTGTTATATCAAGCTTTAGAAGGTAGTGTCTGAAAATATTAGCAGGTATAGGGACACTTAGCAGATTGGTACACATGGAAAAGTGCACTAAACTGGAGGTTTGAAAGGCTTTTAAGATGTGTAGATAGACTCCTAGTTCTGCCATGGACTCCACTGTTTCCAGGCTGGAGACCAGAAAATGTTAGACTGCTTATTGACTTATTGTCACTAGATCTAATTAATCCACAAAAATTGTTTTCAAACAGCATTAAAGATCAGATTTAAACTCATAAAAGCAGGAAAATCAGGATAGGGTTGAAATTGTCTCGCTAATTCACCCCGGCATGCCTTTGGGCTGTCTTTTGCAGAAATGGCATGTGCCATTGATTAGAGCCTGCCCAGCGCGGAGGCCCACTGGGAACGGCGTGGCACTCTGAGCGCTCAATTCCATGCCCTTCTGCGTGAGGCTCTGCCTTTAGTATCATTTTATTTCGTTATTGTAGTGTTAATTTATTTCAGAGTACTATTTCTTTTTTAATTACTCTTCGTTTTCTCAGCAAAGAAGGGGAAAAGGTGTGATAGGCTTTAACGAATTAAAAGTTTTCTGAGCCGAGCGCGGTCGATGCAGTGACTGATTCCAGCCTGCAGACACACCTGCAAATCTGGCCAAGCAATTCGTTCCCCTAAAGCTGTGATGAAACTGGTTTAATTACTAATGAAAACTTACGTCTGGTCTGGGCCAGTAAACTGTGGGAGACGCCATTACGGAAAGCAAAGGAAACTGGATTTCCCTTGGTATTGACCACCACAATGTGTTAAAAAATAGCAGAAAATATTAGACGAAAGCTGGAGCAGCAGAGGCCAGTATGAACTGCCAGGAAGAGCAGTTTTGACTTGTCAAGAAAATAGAGGACAGTAGCAAGATCCAGACATGAATCTGGTCTCCTTTAAAGTAGAGCTTGGATCCATCTTTACTGCGGAGACAAGTTACAGCTACCAGGTGGCAGAACCAGAGGCATCTGTAAGCCTGTTCTCCCCTGAAAACATATCGCCGTTCTTCTCCCTTATCCTCCCTCCATCTACTAATCTTTTAATCAGGTATTTAAATCTCCTCATTAAATTTTTAGCACACTCCTTCCCCAGCTGGAACAAGAGCTGCTGCGGGGAGCGAGCAGTAACGAGAAGAAGGAGTTTGTGGAGTTTTGGGGGAGCAGCGATCCCTCGGCCCCGCCAAGGCTGCGCGCTGAGCCTGCCCTGTCCGCGGCCGGCTGGGGTGGATGCCAGTGCTGCAAACAGGCGGCTATTTGACAGGCTCTCCGCAACAGATGCCTGCAAGACCTAATCCCCCTGCATTACGCAGGATTGTGCTGTTGACAAGCACATTAAGAAAAGAGGGTGGGATAGAGAAAGTTGCTTATACTGTTTTTCAGGGGTTTAACAGAGTCCCACAGGCAAATACTCCACAGTTTGCGGAAGATGGAGTTTAGCGTTATCTAAGGTTAATTTAGGGTTTATACCCAAGTCTGAAATGAGTACTTTAACCAGATGACTGATTAAAGGGAGTCACCTGGCTGGATTTTGCTCAAGTGAAGACCCACAAGTGCTCAACGGAGTTGGTAGGTTCAGCTGTACGCGTTGCTGGAGGGGAGTTAGAGGGGTTTAATCCAGTTCTTTCCCTGTTATATTCCCATGGTCAGTGCAGGCAGCTCTCCCTGGAAGGGGTCAGATTTGTTGTCTTAACATCTGCTGTTTCTTACCATCTCCTTCCTGGGAAACATACACAAGCTCACCGACGCTGCTGGACCACACAGCAGGTGGGGGCTAGAGACGCAAAATATCAGCTTACATTTGCCTGCTGTGGGCTGCTGGGACTTGTCTCATCCCATGCACTTCTTTTTTTCTGCTCGCTGCTGCTTGGAAATGGACTCCTGCATTTCTTCGGTCCAGTGGGGAAAATTCTTGGCTGCAAAGCTGAGTCTCACAATCCGGTCCGCAGGCCAGCAAGCCCTGGCCAGCTTCCAGGCACAGGATCTTTCAGATGTGGGGATTTTCGGTTGAGGGTATTCTGCTGCCTCTTCAAATGTTGAGATGCATTTCAAGAGTGGCTTTTGCTGATAATCACCCCAAAAGGACAGAAAAAAAAGCATGTGCTTTCCTACGGAGGCTGCTCCCAAGCCCTACAGAAGGCTGGGGGCTGAAATCAACCCCTGGATTCCTGCGAGCAATAACTGGCCGTTGGTGTGCCTACAGTGTTCTGGGGATTGTCTGTCCAGCCAAAAGGGCAGCTGTTGCCTGTATTTCCACAGGCCGGAGAGTAAAATGTCTAACTGCACAAAAAAGCCAAAAAAAGAGATTTTCTCTTAATATTTTTTTAGGCATATTGAAAAGAAAGGCTAATGCTGTTCAGTTTTTCCCAACTTCATTATTTTTGTTAATTTACAGGCATCTGAAACACCCTAATCGCTATTTTCCCCCTCTTTCTCAGATGTTGTAAGCCTTGTGTTATGAGGGAAAGGCCGAAACAAGCATCTGTCTGCCACAGAGATGAGGGCACCCAAAGAAACACCTCTGCATGTGTGCTGGAGCATGCTGCGTGCTGCAGTCAGCTCTGCTGGCAGACACCATCTCCATGGGCATCAGCTGCTGGACATCACGCACAGTCCTCGACAGCCTCCGAAGGGCATGTATCTTCCCCACCAGCCGAAAAGGGGTCTCGGTTCTCTCTCGGCAACATTAGGAGGTGAGACGACTACGTGCAAGAGAACAGGGTCAATCGTACAGGCAGAAGGGGGATATGCAGAATAGCTGGAGGTTTGTTGTACATCTGGGCTTTGTCTTTCAAGGAATGAAACCTCAAGAGGAGCTGTTTAGCTGCCAGGCAGGTTGCAGGTCCCACTCCCTTGCGATGACAAAACTCTATAGCTTTCCATCCATGGAGAAGTGGCATTAGGTCCAGGAAGGGAAGAGTGGTACGGAGAAAGTAGTGCAGAAGAAGGGGTTGGTGTTAGTGCTGATTTCCCTAATGAGAGGTCTTGCTGGGTTATTTTAGGCAATGGGGGATGCTGTTCCAACACATAGTTGTTTAAATATCTACTTCTGGGTAGTGGATTAATGCTTGCAAGTCAAAGGCTTTTTTG
>Ga0181612_139764_pt1 | contig 11291 bp, 6 predicted proteins | sample HoacroProtozoa21_FD_119630 | JGI IMG/M metagenome (GOLD analysis project Ga0181612, IMG submission 119630) | Hoatzin crop microbial communities from Cojedes, Venezuel. Combined Assembly of Gp0051906, Gp0051904, Gp0051908
ATAATCCACAAAATTAAAGTTAAAAGGGCCTCCACTGAGTTTTTTTTTCTGAAGCAAGCAAGCAGGTATTGAAAGGGCCGGTAGATAATGACACAAACCTATTTTTTGTCAGTTCCTTCAGTTAAATCACATCCCAAATCCTTACAATACAGAGCTGTGTACAGTGAAAATTTCAGCAAAGGAAAGACAGAGTCTGGTTCTGGAGAATTGGTGTCATTTCTTGGTAGCCTTGATCCCTGATAGGCAACTGATACAGAGCAGTCCTCCAGCATCTTATTTTAATCCAGAGTTTAGACCAAATTCTGATTTTCTTGTAATACTCCAGTCCTCAGATACCTATGAGGTCAACAGGACTACTGTAGGAAGAAGAGACTTTTCATTAAGGTAATCAAGTGTGTGAGACTCTGGCCCTTTGCTAGTATGCTGTTTTCCTTTTATGCTTTCGTTTTTTTGTTGTCCTTATATTGTGTACTCTAAGGTGTAGGGATTCTCATCTTCTATCTTCATGCATAGTGTTTTGCAGTGAAACTGCTGCACTAAGAAAAATTCTGTCAATAACAAGAAGGGTAATAAAGGATGTGATATCAGAAATGACTGTGGGAATACCCTCAGTATGAAAATTTTTGTGATGGCGACCATTGTTTCTAGTAATGAAGAACAGTGAGTATTGTTTTGCATCTTATGTACCTTTTGTCTTTCTAGGAACACAAAAAATTTATTTCAGAAAGTTGCACGGTGATATGGCTGAGGAGAAAGGAATGACATCCCAAAAAGCTGGATCACTTTCTCCCACCAGGTTCTCCTCAGAGATGCTTGTCAATTAAGCCAAAGCACACAGTTTCAGTTTCAATGGATGCAGTTCTTATTTGTTCTGGGTACAGTTGATAGGGTGACTCACTGCTCTGCTAATGAAAGCCTGGTGTTTTGCCTTTAAAAAAAATGCATTCTGAATTCATTCAAGCAAAACAGATTTTACTTACCGCCTTTGTTCTGCTATTTTAAGGGTAGGATTAGAGGACAATGCTAATAGGTAGAATTAGAGAGGCATGTTTGTCCCTGCACAAGCATAAAATGGAAGCACACAATTAAAAACTCAGTCATCTAGAAAGGAAAGTGTACAGTGAGTAACAGCAGGTGTACAGGTCTGCGTGTCTCGAACAAGGCGTAATGTGATCGCAATCTCAGCCTTCCCGTGGACCATGAATAAGAACACGAAACAAAGGAAGAAAACGGGGCCACATCCTCCCTCAATGTAAAATGTCATAGCTCTGCTGAAGTAAATGGGACTCTGCTTAATCACCTTGGGTAAGGATTTCATCTCCTCAGCGCTCTCTTCAGCTGGACCCTTGCCAGGCTGTCACATCAGTGTCACTCCACCCCACCCGCATGATCTTCAGCTTTCCTCCGCTTAGGTAGGCAGCAACAGTGCTCCTTCCTGTAACCTGGACCTCGGGGATATGCCTTCATGGGAGGAAAGCTCTGCTGCTTTGCACTCCCACAAGCAGTGATGTCTGCCCTCAGGCTCACGTGTACCTTTCCCTGAGCCACTACATGATGGGGACTCAGAATCTGAGGTCAAGGGTGTGCACATACACACACACATATGTTTTACACCAGCTTAAGCAATATGTTAGTTTTTATTTTACTAACGTGGAAAAACATGCAGATCTAGGGGAAAAAAAGTAGTGTGCTAAATCCCAGATGCATTTTTTCTCCCATTTTCTGTTTGCAGAATTTTGTTTGGGTTTTGAGTCTCTGAGTCAGAGTTCTTTATCTTTCTGCCAAGTCGCGGAGCATCTCTCCCTCTTTGCTGCCTACTGTCCTGTTTGTTCTTTTCTGATAGTCAAACTGAACACAATCCTTCAGCTGCTGTAAAAGTATGCTCCTCTCTCCCCACCCAGCTGCCTGCTGAGTAATTCTGTGACGTGTCTTGATCTGTACCACCTCTGTGCTCTTAAATAATGCAATTACCCAGGATTTTCTACTTTCACATTCCATGGTAAAGAAAGTCTTATTTTTTTCCAGCTTTAGCTAACTGCCCAGTGCATTTTCACCTGAAAAGAAGGCCTTTTCGGTTTGAATACTGATTGCAATTCTTTGTCTTTCAGAGATGTTACTCAGGTTTTGACAGTAAATATGTCTATAAAAATTATATTCTATAATACTGGTACTTCCATATTCACAATTTAATATTTTCTATATTTTTCATGAGCTTTATCTAGTTGCCACCCCAAAATCACAGGTGGATTGTCTTGCCAAGTCCTGAGGGTATTTTTATTATTTAATGAGTTCAAAGATAATTTCTAAAGATAGAATCATACTGTATTTTTCTGAAAGTTACAAAGCAAAGGACAACCTGAAATCAGACCTGGAACCTGAATCTGCTGAATACTTTGGAGAACTTATTTCCTGAATACTTTACATCTCAGGCTACAGCAAAATGAAGGAGACAGTTCTTACTATAATCTATTCGAAGAAGGGGAATTAATAGACATTTTTAATTTCATTGTAATAAACTGGAGAAGTTTAGATGACTACCAAAGCCAAACCTTTTAAAGAGAAATTCTGGCCCACTAAAGACGCTGACATGTTTTCCAGTGCTTTGAATGGTGTTAAAGTATCATTTCATTGGTTCAAAGGGGTAAGTGATGCAAAACCGGCCCTTTTTCATCTACATTGTTTTTTTGGGGTCAAGTGGTAAAATATGAAAGATAGGACAGGTGGCTTCAACACTTGATATAAAGCTTGGATGTCAACTATCATTTGAAGTAGGGAAGGCGTCTCATGTGTCTGTGAGAACAGGCAGAGGAAGGGTAAGCAATAATCTGAAGTGCAGACTTAAGCCCAGTGCAACGGCAATAGTAATTAGGACTACTGATCTATTGCTGTTGTGACAATACGCCAGTTGTAAAGTAAAATGAGGGCTGCGCTGCAGTAAAATAGGATTTAATATTAACTCCGGAAGGGTTACATTTTATTTTTCTCGAATCTCCTAAGAGCACTTTTCTGTTCTACATTAGCTGAAGGAGGGGAAGAAGTTTTATCTTGTTCTAAGCGCCCAATGCACTCTGCTGTTGGAGTGTACTCTAACATGCCTGGAGGGATCTTTTCACTTTTATCTGAGTTCTGCTCTTATATGCGAACATACAATAGCATTCTTCGGGTTCGGAGGGATGTGGTCTCATTTATTGCAGTACAAAATACAAAATAAAATAAAATCCACAGAAGAAAATCTGCTGTTGGCTGGTGAGTCCCCCCGGGCATATTTTCTTCTTGTATCCACAGTTAGTTCACTGGAAATGGAGAAGCAGAGACCAGACTTGCCCTTGTTCCACATAAAAGCTCCCGCACGGTTTGGCAACTGCACTTTGCAGAGTCATTTTCTGTGAGTCAGTAACAGCTCTCAAGGAGAAGGAATAGTTTTGCTAAACTGGATAAGTAATACCTGCTTTTATGATTTCCAGTCTCAGGGGGGGTCATTTTTTTCTGTCTAAATTTCCATGGTATTCTAATAAAAGACATTGGATACTGTTTGCCCCTATTCTCCCTAGATTTCCACAGCTTTTCTTGTTCCATAGAGTTTTTCAGGGAAGTTTCATATGTCTCTTTCCCTGCATACACTGTTCCAGGGCCAGGTGGGTAAACTTCAGGTCCAGCTCCATGGCCTTCTTCACATTGTTTCCTAGTATGCAGGTGTAACACAGAGAAGCGGGCGCTGGAGGAACAGCACAACAAATCCAACTAATTAGAAGAAACAATGGATTCTCGGTTAAATTGCACCAAAATATTCAATGTTAATCGTGTATCCTTTCAATGTTCCAGCTTACAGCCCTGGAGTTTGGAATCACCTATTAACTACACAGGAAGTACCAGGCAAGAAATGTCTGTTCCAGCTGCCCAACATCACCAGCTAATGTGCTCAGATCCATTTTCAGGGGTGAGGAAGCAGGTTGTTTGCTCTATTCATTCTGTGCTAGGGTTGCCAGGATGTTGAACAAGGTTGTATTTACACAAGGAGTTCTTTGCTGATATGAGAATACTGGTGTACTCTACTGGCAAAAGGCTTCTTATGCATTCGCAGGCTACAATAGCAGGACTGTGGAAATCCATCCCTCACAACTGAGAGAACGGTGGCAGTAAAACAGCTCTTTTTTCTGGCACAGCCCTTTTTGAATTAAAGAGTTCTGAAGACCGTGCAGCTATGTTGCGGCTGAGATGTAAGGAGATGAAAGCTGTAAAAAACTTCCATATTACTGTGCGCAGAGTGCATATTTCTGAGGAAATGCATGTGTAAGGAAAAGAGATGGAAGAGTGGGAACAAAGAAAGAGAGTGATAAAAATTTTCCTCTAAGAGTTCTTGGAGATCTGAGGTTCACTTCATGTAGACAACTGCAAATTTATCTTTTGTATTGAGGTGGAATTGCATCATCCCATTGAATAATCCGGGATGGAAAGATCAGGAAGGAGAAGTGAAACACTGATACCCCAGACATTAGCATAAGCACAAGAACAAATTAGTACAAATTGCACGTGAACAAATTTAGTCTGTAAAACATAAGAAAATTCCTAACGATTAGAGCACTATGATCTTCTAATGGCTTCCCAGCAGACAAATAATAGAGGCGGTTAGTAATTAATTATGAGGGACTGACAGCAGACATAGGTAACCAATGCGCTCAATGACCCAGGAGGACCCTTTCAGCCTTAAGTTTCAAATAAACATTTTAGGACTCACAGCAGAAGACAGTAAAAATCTAGGAAAACCACAGTACTGTTTTCTGGATATCAACTGAAAAGGATTCTCAGCTCCAGAAAAAATCTAGGTGAACAACGCTACTCCACCCTGTTACTCCTGGTTACAGCTAAACAGCCCCTGATAATTTGTAAGACTGATGCAAGAAATTAGCTTGAAATTAAGTGGATAAAGCTAATTTTTAAGGGGAAGCCTGTCGCGGTTTGCAGAAGGCTGCAGAGGGAGAAGTATCCAACTATTCACCTCTGTCCACACCAAGTCCCTTTCTGGGGTATATCCACTGGTGGACTTCTCAGGAAGAAGAAATGAAAGCAACTGTAGATATATAGATACAGCGATTCTTCATGTCCCCACTGCTGAGCTGTAGTTCTTGTAGTTCTTCCAAGCAAGATTTCCTCCAGAGCTGGATCTAAACTCCAGTTGCTAATGAAGAGGGAGGTATCTGCGGAAGTAAGCACATGACCCAGACGTCATCAGGTAACCCTGGAGAAAAATGCTTCTCTCTGCTTGTCATTGTTAGTTCTCAGAGCCAGTTTTCTCTAATTCCCAGCTGCTGCCTTCCTGGTATTGCTAGGTATTGTGGAAACTGTGGGTGAACAGTTTGAGCCTGTCCTGCAAAACCGTTGTCCTTTGTTCTATAGTCATAGATCCTTTTAAAACACCGCTGCCTTTTATAGCGAAAATTACACACATGTTACCAGTGGTGTGAATCACGTTAACTACATGCCAATTCAGATGCTGCAATAGTACCTTACATAGTGGAAATGCCACCATCTGGTGGTTGCATCACTGCCGAAAGGCATACTGGCGGAGGTGGTATTAGCGATTGAGCTGCCTCTGCTCAGTGAGGAAATCCTGGTTTAGATTTAGAGAGTAAGGCTCCCTGGAAATCGTGTCTCCTGGACAGCATTCCACATTACAGACATACCAGATAGGCCCAGTGATGCAGAGTAGGAGGCACCAGAATGAAAGTCATTTTTTTGTGATGTGATTTTATTACTGAGAAGCTTGTGATGTTCAAACACTTCTAACACAAACTTTGTTTTCAGCTGCTTTTTTCAGGAGGGGTTGGTGAGACAGAGTCACAAGGTAACTGCTTTAAGAAACACATACAGAGACCATCTGCACATTTCTTGAACATGCAGCCTCTCCCTCCTATTTAAATGCTTCCTACTGGCTTGCGAAACAGGAGGTCTGACACTGGCAGAAGCTTATCCTTTCCCTACGAGACACTCTCTAGAGAATCTTACTTTCTCTTGCTTCAAGGCTCTTTTCTCAAGGCTGAGAGAGTTGGGGCTGTTCAGCCTGGAGAAGAGAAGGCTGCGGGGAGACGTGATTGCAGCCTTTTGTTACCTGAAGGGGGCCTATAGGAAAGATGTGGAGAATGTTTACAGCAGGGCTCGTAGTGATAGGACAAGGAGCAATGGTTTTAAACTAAGCGAGGGTAGATTTAGACTAGATATAAGGAAGAAATGTTTTATGAGAAGGGTGGTGAAACACTGGAACAGGTTTCCCAGACAGGTAGTGGACGCCCCATCCCTGGAAACATTCAAGGTTGGGTTGGATGGGGCTCTGAGCAAGCTTGTCTAGCTGAAGATGTCCCTGCTCATTGCAGGAGTTTGGACTTGATGAGCTTTAAAGGTTCCTTCCAACGCAAAAGGTTCTATGATTGTGTGATATCTAAGAACTCCTTGTCGCTGTCCAAGAAATTGCTAAGAGTGAAATCACTAGGCTCTTCCAGCAACCCCTTCAAAAAGTTAGAAATAGAATACAATAGAATAATTCCAGCTGGAAAGGAAGCTAAAACAATCATCTAATCCGGCTGCCTGACCGTTGCAGGGCTGACCAAAGGTTAAAGCCTATTGCTAAGGTCAATGGAGAACGCAGCACCAGGAAGAGGGTGAGGAAGCAGCACTGGTGACATCGTTAATAACAGCGAGACGCTTTCTGTAGTTTTCCTCCATTGATTTTCTTTGCTATATCTAGACTAGGGAGAGCCTGGAGATGGACTTGCGGGCCGGCATGCGCCCCAGCTGCTGTCCCGGCTCTGGTTTTGGCAGCCCCTGGGCCTGGCTCTATTGGTGCCGGTGGGGTGGCCTCTTGTGGGGCTGGGAGGAGTCCTGGAAGCTGCTGCTGGCCCTCCTCTTCGGGGCTCGCCATGGCCCCGCAGGGCAGCAGTCCCTGCCCTGGCTGGGAGAGGAGGGCCCTGCCACGGCCTCCCCCGGCCCCTGGTGCGGCCCCTCCTGCTCCCCGTGAGTGGGAACAGGGGCGTTCGGGGGGCTGCTGGGACCCCCGCCAAGAGCAGCGGTGGAGGTGCTGGGGCGCTCCTCTGCGTGGGCTGCTGCTGGGCTGTCAGAGGGGGCCGGGCCGGGGGCAGGAGACCCGCTTCGGGAGGCAGCAGGACGAGGGGCCGCCGCGGGGCTGCCCTCCCGCCCCTCGGCAGCGTGGCCATCCTCCAGGCCCAGCAGACGGTGGGCCTCCCGGCTGCAGCGCTGCACGGCGACATCGAGGAGCTGTTGGACGAACGCCGTCGCATGATGCTGCAGGCAGACCTCCAGCACCTGGACCAGGAGCTCTTCATCCAGCCCGAAGCAGCCCAGCATAGATGTGACGAGGCCTTCCACGGTGTCTACCCGCAAATGACGGTTGCCAAAGATCACTCGCAGCTCCTGACGCACCCAGGGCAGGAGGAGCTCGAGGAGAACTGGGTGGTCCCGGAAAAGGGCTGCCCAGGTGCGTGGCTCGAGACCGCCCTGAGGAGCCCTGCGCAGCCGGTGCTCTGCAGCATCTGGTTCAGTTGCTGCAGGACTGTGGGCGGATGGATGGCTGCGAGCTCCTCCTGCCTGGTGGACGACGAGGACGGATGCCGCAGGTGGTGTGATCACGTGCTCCTCAAAGTCGTCGTCCGCCCGCACCGAGTGCACGATGGATTGCACTCTCCTCTTGCAGAGGGGGCACTCGAGCTTTTTCTCAGCCCACTGCAGGATGCACCGGTAACAGAAGCAGTGGAGGCACGGCATCACATAGGCGGCATTGTCCCAGCTATCCAGGCACACTGGGCAGCGGTCCTCCACCTCCGTGGCCACGCTGTCCACCCGCTGCGGTGGGCTGGGGGGAGCTGGAGATGACCAAATGCTCCCTCCCATGGGCGACGGGTGCTGGAACAGCCGGTGTCACGCTGGAAGAGAGGCCACGGTCACTGGCTGGCCTGGGGAGGGGTGGAAGAAATGCCCAGGTCCTTCAAGAAGGAAACCCTCCCAGCTGCCCAGGGTGAGGTTTCTCCCCCAGCTCACCTCTGCTGCTGCGAGTGCGGCTCCTGGGTGCCCCGGCTGCCTGAAGCTGGCAGGGCCGGGGATAATCCTTGAGGGGCTCTGGGGTCAGGCGTGGAGAGCTGAGCAGGACAGCTCTCCGAGCAGGACACCAGCACCAAAGGCTTTGCTCAACACTCCAGCCTCACGAACTGCTCAGCTGGAGTGCAGGCACGAGTCAGCCAGGTGGGGCTCGGTGCCCGGATACAAGCAGCGAGGGGCTCCTGGTCGCAATCCATTGCTAGGTGACATCACAGCCCATCCCTTGGTGACAACAGAACCTGTCACTTGGGGTCTCGAAGACATCAGAACCCATCACTCGAGGACATTCCAACAGGCCACCCTGGCCCACGACGCTCGCCCCGGCATCACCGCAGCCCCAGCACATGCATCGGGGGTTACCACAATGCCACAAGCCGCTCCGTCCCCTCACCTCTTGCCCTGGGCTCGGCATTGGTGTTTCCTGCCAGGCACCGAGGCTTCAGCCATATCTTCTCAGGGCCCTGTCAGGTCGCTCTGGCCAGGGCAGACATCTCCAGGCACATATGGCACGAGGGTTCATTGGGTAACAGCTCGTGCCTCCCTGGGGGGCTGCAGGACAAAGTCCCGCGGGTCTCCCCACAGCCCAGCACTGCTGGCCAGCCCTCGGGGCTCCCCTGATTTGTCCCATGGGGAGTCACAAGCAGCACTTGTCTTGGTCTCTTGCATTTTCTCGCATCTCTCTCCCCTAGCCAGAGGGCACAAGGGTGATCCCCTCTGCTCAGCACCCACCAGGCCTCCTCCGGGCACTACGACCCATTTGGGGTCCCGCAGACAGGCTGACAAACCAGAGGGGCTCAGGGGAGGCAAGGAGGCTCTGTGGGGTTGGGGCTGGTTCAGCACGGAGCAGTGGAGGGGTCGGGGCACCTCACAGCACAGCCCGGTGCCTGTGGGGGAGGTGTCAAGGGGATGGGGACAGGCTCTTCCCAGCACTGCCCGGAGGGAGGGTGACAGACGGTGGCATCTCCTGAAACAAGAGAGGTTCAGGCTGGAGACAGGGCATCAAAACCAAAATCCCTGTGAGGATCATGAAGCACTGGAGAGGGTTGCCCAGAGAGGTTGTGGGATTCCTGAGCCTGATCCCAGCCTTCAAGACCCGAGTGGCCACAACCCAGAGCGCAACTGTCACAAGCCCACGAAGGGATGCTCGCTGAATTCCCGGAAGAGAACGCTTTGCCAGTGGGAAATGTAATAAAGGTTTCCAAAGGTGCAACATCTTCCAGAAGCTGCAATATCAGAAGACCACTTTCTGGTTTGCTTTGGTTCAGCAGCTTTCACAAACATTGATTTACAATAGAATGGAATAGAATAGAATAGAATAGAATAGAATAGAATAGAATAGAATAGAACAGAATGGAATAGTTCCAGTTGGAATGGACCTACAACGGTCATCTAATCTGGCTGCCTAACTGTTCCAGGGCCGACCAAATGTTAAAGCCTGTTATTTCATTGCATATTGGGCATTGTCCAAATGCCTCTGAAACACTGACAGACATGGGGCATGGACCACCTTTCTCAGGAGCCTGTTCCAGTGTTTGACCACCCTCGTGGTAAAGACATGCTTGCTAGTATCAAATTTGAACCTCCCCTGGTGCAGCTTTGAACCATTCCCAAGCATCCTGTCACTGGATCCATGGGAGAAGATATCAGCGCCTCCCTCTCCACTTCCCCTCCTCAGGAAGCTGGAGGGAGCAGTGAGGTGGCCCCTCAGCCTCCTTTTCTCCAAACTGGCAACACCCAGAGTCCTTAACTGCTCCTCGCAGGACATGCCTTCCAGCCCTTCCACCGGCTTTGTTGCCATCCTCTGGATGCATTCACGTACCTTAACAACATTTTAAACCTGTAGGGCCCAGAACTGCACACAGAATGGCACACAACACTTCTTTGACCTTTCTGGAGCCTTTGGGAGCTGCTAATTTTGTCTAGGGAATCTTACGCCTCCAGCTGCCGACTGGAATTAAGAATACACGTAAACCATCTCTGTAAAATTATTTGATGTGATAAATAGATTTTAAATATTTTATTGTTATTAGAAAATGAGCTTGAATGGGCAAAAGCAGAAATTTTTTTTGTGAAGATGTAATTACACGCAATTTGAAAACTGCCGTATATTCACCATGGTTCAGAAACTCCTGAAAATGGGTGAAAGTAGATGCACGTGCCGTGACCTTTCAGATCGAGATGAAGTGGTTAGACATTAACAGTTCAGTACGCAGGTGGTAGAAAGGCCTGACTGACAGACCTGTTGGTCACCAACCCAAGTGAGCTAATCGGTGACGTGAAGATTGAGCACTGCAGCCCAGGCCGCCTCCATGCACTGATGGAGTTTGCAGTCCTGAGGGGTGTGGGTCAAGTGAAGAGTAAAGTCACAACCTGAATTTTAGGAAAGCAAAATTCCAGCTTTTCAAGGAGTTAATCAACACAACTCCCAGGGACAGGAGGGCAGAACAGAGCTGGCAGATCTTTAAGGGCACTTTCCATAGAGCGCAGGAGCTGTGAGTCCCCAGGTGAAAGAAGACAGGCAAGCAAGGGAAGAGACCGGCATGCCTGAGCCGAGACCATCTGGTCAAACTAAAGGGCAAGAGGGACCTGCACAGGCAGTGGAAACAGGGACAGGTATCTTGGGAAGAGTATAGGGATGCTGCCCGGTTGTGCAGGGATGGGGTCAGGAGGGCCACGGTGTGGCTGGAGCTGAACTTGGCATGGGATGCAGAGAATAACCAGAAGGGCTTCTACAGATACGTCAACCAGAAAAGGAAGGTTAAAAAAAGCGTACCCCCACGATGAACAAGAATGGTGACCCTGTATCAACGGACAAGGAGAAGACTGAGGTACTCAACAACTTTTTTTGCCTCAGTCTTCACTGACAGCCTCTCTGCTTGCCTGTCCCGAGTCCATGGACTGCAAGATGGGGACTGGAGGGGCAAAGCCCCTCCCACTCTAAGGAAAGGTCAGGTTCGTGACTACCTGAGGAACCTGAACAGACATAAGTCTATGGGACCTGATGAGATGCATCCAAGAGTCCTGAGGAAATTGGCTGATGTAGTTGCCAAGCCACTCTCCATCATATTTGCAAGGTGATGACAATCACGTGAAGCCCCTGGTGACTGGAGGAAGGGCAACATCGTGCCCTTTTTTGAAAAGGGTAGAAAGGAGGACACTGGGAACTACTGAGCTGTTGGCCTCATCTC